>JAABUX010001419.1_pt1 | contig 36536 bp, 38 predicted proteins | sample 5561851 | NCBI WGS metagenome assembly JAABUX01 (sample SAMN10711883, study PRJNA513361) | rock metagenome | isolation source: Antarctica rocks | place: Antarctica: Victoria Land, Richard Nunatak red sandstone | collected 2016-01-03 | reverse complement strand
AAGTCGGTGCCCTTCGGGAAGTACTGCCGCAGCAGCCCGTTGGTGTTCTCGTTCGTGCCGCGCTGCCAGGGGCTGTGCGGGTCACAGAAGTAGACGGGCAGTCCAGTGTCGATCCGCAGTCGTGCGTGCTGGCTCATCCCTGCTCCCTGGTCCCAGGTCAGCGACCGCCGGAGCTGCTCGGGCAGGGTGGCGATCTCGCGCGTTATGGCGTCGCGCACCGCCTCGGCGCCGTGCCCAGCGAGCGCCGTCCCGTTCTTCACGCGCACTCCGCAGCCGTGGCCGTCCATGGGCGGCAGGTGCAGCAGTATCGTGAACCGTGTCGTGCGTTCCACCAGGGTGCCGATTGCCGAGCCGCCCAGCCCCAGGATGAGATCGCCCTCCCAGTGGCCCGGCACCGCCCGGTCGCCCGCCTCCGCCGGGCGTTCGCTGATCATGATTTCGGGGGCAACATGAGATTTGCCCCGCCCGCGGCTGCGCGCCCGCGGCACGCGCAGCGCCCGGCCGGTGCGCAGGCAGGCCGTCAGCTCGCGGCGCAGCGCGCCCCGGCCTTGCACATACAGCGCCTGGTAGATGGCCTCGTGGCTGATCCGCATCGTCGCGTCCTCGGGGAAGTCGAGCCGCAGGCGCTGGGCGATCTGCTGCGGGCTCCACGCCTTGGCCCACCGCCGCGCCTGCCGAGGCCCATGCCGGCGGCCCTTCCAGGGTACCGCCGGCCCAGGCACCGCGGCCCCGCTCGGAGCAGTGACGACGCCGGCCAGCCGCTCCTGCACGTAGCTCCGCAGCGCCGCATTGGTCGCCAGCTTCGCCGGCTTCGGCCGGCGTCCCGCCCGCTCGGCGTGCCACTGCGCCGTGGTGGCCCGGTATTCCAGGCCGCCGCCGCGCGTGGCGGCGTTGCGCCGGTCGGACACATGCGTCCGACCCCGCGAGACTGTCGATCCAGGCCGCCCCAGCCGGCGGCCGATCTCCCGCACTCCAAGACCTTGCGCACGCAGGATCGCAAGCTCCTCCCGCTCCGCAAACGACAGATACCGCCCCGACGGCGGCTTCGACGACGACGCAAGTGTTGATGGTGGCATCCCTCCCGCCTCCCGGAACCATCGCGCCCCCACGGCCGGCGACACACCAGCATCGGCCGCCGCGTCCTCGCTCGACAAGCCCACCGCAATTTCCGCCCAGAACCGCCGCCGGTCCTCACGCCGCGCCACCCCCGGTCGCCCCGGCGAGCGCAACACTCCACGCCCAGCCCGGTCCGAACTCCGCTTCCGTATCTCCATCGCAACATCCTCCGCTTGGCTGTTGCGACGACCAGTTGAGTCCGCCGCCTGCTCGATCCCTGGCAGCACGTCGTGCTCGAGCACTGGAACAGTGGCCGCCGCCAAGGCCGCCGGCTGTTCCGCATGCTGCAGTCGGACGGCTACCGGGGCAGCTATCCCACGCTCGCGCGCTACCTGCAGCGCCTGCGCGCGGCGCAAGAGACCGTGGCGGCTCGCAAGCCGGCCAAGCAACCGCGGCCGGTGCTGGCTCCAGCACCCCGGCCGATGCTGACCTCGCGCACCGCAGCTTGGCTGGTGCTGCGCCGGGCTCCGAGGCGCAGCTCCGACGACCAAGCCTTGCTGGCCGACCTGCGCCAGCACGCCCCCGAACTGGAAGAGGCAGTCGCGCTTGCCGAGGAGTTCACCGGCCTGATCCGCGATCATGCCCCCGACCGCCTCGACCCGTGGTTGCAGCGGGCTGGGAACAGCACCGTCCGGCAATGGCAGGGCTTCGCGAAGCGCCTGCGGGCCGACTACAATGCTGTGCGTGCCGGCGTGGCGCTGGCTTGGAGCAACGGCCAGACCGAAGGGCAGGTCAACCGGCTGAAAACCCTCAAGCGCCAAATGTATGGCCGGGCCAGCCTCGACCTGCTCGAACGCAGGTTCCTGCTCGCATCTTGATCATCGAGAGTGGCCAAGAACAGGAAATTGACTGACCGGGTCGCGGGTCCAGGCGCTTCTGGCGCGCACAGGCATGAGCCAGGTGGGAACTTGCAGCGAAACGCGATCTGCCTGAACTCTAAGAATACCGGGATCTCTGGGGTGCCCGAGCCGAGTCGGTCATGTGCCTGCGTTTTCTGTCGCCTCGTGCGTAATCCGGTGCATGGCGATCACTGATTCCGGGTTCATCCGCTGTTTTGGTGCTGGATGTTGCGCTATTTCCATTTACGTGGGGTCGAGGCCATCATCTGGCGGCCAAGACGCGTTGTCGGAGCAGGTCGTGGCTGGCTCGGCCGTACATGCTCCGCTTCAGCAACTTCAATCGGTTGATCTGTCCCTCAACGGGTCCAGTGCTCCAGGGCTCGACCAAGGCCGCCAGCACCGCATCGTGGTCACGTTCGATGCCGCGCACGAAGGCGTTCAGCTCCGTTCCCCTCGCGCTGGCCAGCCAGGCCTTGAACTGCGTTGCTCGGTCTTTGCTCGCCCTGTCCTTCACCAAGGCAGCGAAGCCTGCCGCGAGTTCGCCGGCTTGGGCAAGATCGGGGGCGATCTCGGCCAGGTGCGCGAGGAACATGCTCTCTTGCGCATCCAGCTTGGCGGGTGCGGTGGTCAGCAGCTTGGCGCAGCACCGGCTTGAGGGGGCTGGCCACGCCGCCATACGCTGGATCTCGGCTGCTTGCGGCGGTGGGTCCTCGCGCCGTTGCCGCGCCGCCCAGCGGGCCACTGGTCCCCGGCTGCCCGTGAAACTCTGCTGGCATAACTCTCGCCAGAGCCGGCTCGCGTCGCGGCATCCCTCGTGCCAGCGGCGCTCAAGGAATTCGACATGCCGATCGACAGATGCGGCTGCCGCGGCTTGTCGTGCGCCGGTGGCCCTTCGGCCTTCAGCCAACGGCGGGCCGCAGTGGCGCTCATGCCCAGCGCCGGCGCGATTGCCTCCGCGGACAGGCCGCTCCGGTGCAGCCGGGACAGCTCCTCGTAGCGGTCCTGCCGTTGGGCACGCCGGTCCGCCTACAGTCGCGTCGCTTTGGTGCTGTATGGGGCCGGCGCCGTCTCGTCCTGCTTAGCAGTCTGCTCCTGCACGACCGCCCGTGCGGCTTGGCGCACGGCGCTGCGGTGGCGATCAACGGCGCCCTGCAAAGCGTCGCCGAGACTGCGCAGCAGATGCCACCGATCCGCGACTTGCATCGCTCCCGGCGCTCCTCGGCGGGCTCCCTCGGCATAAGCACCAGCACGGTCGCGGGCGACAACCTCGACCCCCGGATGCTGGCGCAGCCAGGCCGCGACGGTTTCGCTGCTGCGTTCGGGCAGGAGGTCGATGACGCGCCCGCGCTCCAGGTCGCAGATGATGGTGCCGTAGCGCTGGCCGCGGCGCCAAGCCCAATCATCGATGCCGACGACCCGCGGCGAGGGGTGCGGGTCCAGGTCCGCCGTCCGGACCAGCCGCAGCAGCGTGTCGCCGCTGACCGGCATGGACAGCCGACCCGCTAGGCATGATCCGGCTTCGCCGCCAAGGGCAAGGCCGATATGGCGCTGAATACCGCCCAGGCGCGAGGTTCGTCGCGCCCATGGTGGTGCGACCTCAGCCAGGCGCTCAGTGAAGACCCGGCGCGGGCAGCCCAGGCTTGAACAACGGAACCGTCGCGCCCGCACCTGAACGGTAACAGCACGTCCTTGCCAGGGAAGGTCGGCCAAGGTGCGGGTGTAATGGCTGTGGACTTGACCAGAAATGCCGCCGCAAAGCGGACAGGCGCTCTGCAACGGCTTGGGCACAGTGAGAATGGTGACGCGCTCGGGTGTGGGCAGGACTTGCACAACCAGAAGATCCGCTGGGATCAGCGGCAGGATACGACGGGACAAGGTGGGACGTCAGGCCTCCGGAAATGTCTCATCCATGTGGCGCTTGGCCATCCTTTATTCCATCCAACTGCACCAAAACAGCGGATGAACCTGATTCCGTTTGATCGCGATCACCTGGTCCACTGGATCGCGATCACCCATTCCGGTGATTGCGATCGCTTTGGCGATGGCGGCGTGCGGGCCGGTGCGGCTGGCAGTTCTCAACCCAGGGTAGTCTCGCCTTTTGCCGAGAGCAGGGGGCGGAATGCCGAGCGAGAGAGTGCCGATGCGCAAGATACGAGACGTTCTACGGCTGAGGCTGTCCCTTGGGCTGTCCCAGCGTGCTGTGGGCTGCAGCCTTGGCCTGAGCCAGGCGGCGGTGAGCGAATACCTGGGCCGTGCCCGTCGTGCCGGCGTGGGGTGGCCGTTGCCGGATGGGCTGGGTGACGAGCAGCTCGAGGCGCTGCTGTTTCCGCCGCCCTCGCAGCTCCCGGCGGAGCAGCGGCCGGTGCCGGACTGGGCGTGGGTGCATCGGGAGCTGCGTCGGCCCAACGTGACGCTGGCGCTGCTGTGGGAGGAGCACAGGGGCGCGGCGCCGGATGGGTTTGGCTATTCCTGGTTCTGCGACCTGTATCGCGAGTGGGCTGGCCGGCTGAAGCCGACGCTGCGGCAGGTGCATCCTGCCGGCGAGCGTTTGTTTGCAGCGCGACAATCAAGGTGAGAACCGTATTGCCTCATCCAGGAATACTCCCGAGCCGCGACCCGATTGCCTCACCAGAATGCTCCCGTAGCACCATCGCGGCGTCCAGCGCCAACACGCTCTGACGCTCGCCGTCGACGTGCTCTCTTTGCTCCGTTACGTAACGCTGTCCAATGCAGCCAGCGCAGGCTCAACCCCGGCTGGCGTGGCCCCGAACACGAGCTCATGCGCCTTGTCCCGCCACCAAACCTTGAGCCGGCGCTGCAAGGTCCGCATCAGCCCAACCGGGTAGGTTCCCGGCTGTTCGACCTGAAGCCGCTCAAACAGCTCGCGCGCGGTCCGCCACGGCTCGGCCTCGAACCAGTCATGCAACTGCGCCGTCACCGCCACAAGCGGGTCCGGACGACGCCGACCACGCTTGGCCTTCTCCTTGGGTCTGCTGGTCGGGCGCACCTCGCCCTCCCGCCATGCCGTCCGCAGGCTCGACAGGAACTCCTCCAGCGTCGGCGCGGTCGGCGCCATCAGCTCGCCGGACACAGGACGATCGGCAATCTCCACAAGCCGCTGCTGGCCAACCCTGATCGCGTTGAGCAGCTGGACAGGGTCCAGGGTGGCTGAGATCGCCGCCACACGCTCGCGCGTGGCCGCCGTCGTTCGCGGGTCCGATATCAGGCGCTGGTGCGGCGTGGCCGGCGCATGATACCGCTTCGTGACCTTGGCGCCGTCGCGCGACTTCTCCGCCAGCTTGAACGAAGGCTGGAAGAAGTTCACGAACAGCCGCAGCGAGCGATACAGGTCAGCCAGCGCCGCCGCAGCCTCCAGTCCCTCATAGCGCCGGTAGCCCACCGTATGACGGACCACCGCACCGTTCTTCTGCTCCACCCACGCCTGGTCGTTCTTGCGATACGGCCGGGAGCGGGTGAACTCGACCCCAGCCTCCCGGCAATACTCCTGCACCGTCTGGTTCATGAACACGCTGTCGTTGTCCGTGTCGAACCCGAGCAGGGCAAACGGCATCACCTTGCGCAGCTCGCTCAGCACCTCCGTCAGCAGCTTCTGCTCGCGCACCAGCACCGGCGCGCACTCCGTCCAACCGGTCGCAATGTCGGTCAACGTCAGCGTCTGCACGTAGCTGCCCTTCGCCGTCGGCCCGCTATGCGCCACCAGATCCGCCTCCATGAACCCAGGCGGCGGATCGTCCCAGTCGCCGAAGGTGCGCACCGCGACGCTGCGCCGGATCGCCGCCGAGGGAGGCGAGCGGCGGCGTGGCCGTCCTTGCGCAGCGCCTCGCGCCTCCCGCAACGCCCGATCCATCGTCGCCGCACTCATCGTCAGCAAGCCCGCCAGCACCTCGGGCGCCAACTGAAGGTGACCGTGCCGCTCCATCGCCGAGACCAGGATCGGCAGCAACGGGCGCAGCCGTTTACCGCAAATCCGGTCCGATGCCTCCCAGACCACGATCAGCGCCTCGCGCGTGGCCTCGTCATACACCCGCCGCGCCGGGCGCGGGCTGGACCGTCCACCCGGCACGCAGCAGGCGCATCGCGTGCTTGCGGTGATGGCCCGTCAGCGCCGCAAACTCGTCCAACATCCGGCCACGATCCGCCCGGCTACCCACGGCATACCGCCCCGCCAATGCCACAACCATCTCGTCCCTCGTCGTCATGCTGATAAGCCTCATGCTCGCCCCCGCCGGCGAACACCGGTGGGGAGCAGACTACGTGAGGCAACAGGTCACCCGTTGGGAGCATTTCAGGCGAGGCAATGCAAGTCGAGGTTCCAGATTGACGCGCTACACGTCCCGCACCGAGCGGGACGACATCCGGAACCCGCCTGCGATCGCCGTGCCGTTCAGGTCGGCCCGATGCAGGTGTTGCTCGACGAAGCCGCACATGCGCATCGCCAGCACCGTTCGGTGCGCGCCTTGGCGTGCCCGCGTGGGCACGTGCTGTGAACAAGCGCTCAACCAGGACCCCTCTGGGATCGGGTCTGCTGCATTGATCAGATGTAGCAAAACACCGTAAAGGTAGGATCCCGGTCGCCGCTGACCGGGACCCTACCCGTCGTCCACCTAACATGACGAAATCAGTGCGTTGCAGCCGCTTTCGGGAGGAGGCCCGGTTCGGCGCTTGTTCATACCGGAGCAGGTCTGAAAGCTGCTTCTAAGATTGGTTGGCGAGGAATGTTTCAAGCGTGACCGGGTCGGCCCGCAAGACCGCATCGGACGGTTCGACCCCGGCGAACTGCGTGGCCTCCATGAACCAGCGACGGGTGGCGGGTAGTCCCCAGAGCTGCGACCGACTTGTGTTCGAAAGGTCCCAGCGCAGCGGCTTCTCATCTGGGTCGATGGCCTGGTAATGCGTGTTGAACAGTTCGATGCGGTGACCGTCTGGATCACGGAAATACACGAACAGGGCGTTGCCGATGCCGTGGCGCCCGGGGCCACGCTCCATGTGGGCGGCATAGCCCATGCTGGCGGCCACGTCGCAGGCGTGGATCAGATCACCGACCTCCGGCACCGCATAAGCGTAATGATGCAGGCGGGGGCCGCGTCCGTTGCTGAACACCACGTCATGCGGATTGCCCTTGCGTTGCAGCCAAACGCCCCACAATTCGTCGCTGCTGTCCTTGGCGGTGTACTCGGTCAGCCGAAAGCCCAGCGCCGCATAGAAGTCATAGGCCTCCTGTATGTTGGATGCGGCGACCTGCACATGGTCGAGGCGTTGCGGACAGCCGCCGTGGTGCTTGTCGAACGCCTGCATCAGGCGCGGCACGGACTCCATGCTGGCACAGAACTCCACCGGGGCACCGGTCGCGTCGGTGACGAGCAGCGTCCGGCCCTGATGCGGTGCGTCGATCCACTTGGCCCGAACGGACTTGCCATCGAAAAAGGCCTTAGCCCGATCCAGGTCGGCGTCGGTCAGGACGCGATAGCCTATTCCCAAGCAGACCGGCGTATCGCTCGTTTGCCGCAGCACCAGGCTGTGGTGGCATGCCTCCTCCAGCCCGCGCAGGTACAGGGCGTCGTCATCCTGTTCGGTCGTGACCATGCCCAGCACGTCCGTGTAGAAGCGCCGGCTCGCGTCCAGGTCGCGGGCAGTCAGGACGACGTGGCTGACGCGTGTGGTGTTGAACGCTGGGTCGAGGACGATTTCGCGCAAGGGCATTAGGGTTCGATCCTTCAGAACACAGATGAGGCAGGCGTGGCGGCCCGCATGGCGTTGGCCAGGCCTAGGTTGCGTTCCATGACGCGCCGACCTGGCCTGCGCTGCCGCACGTCGGGGCAGCACGATGGCCGCCAAGGCTCCTGCAATCGCCGATTACAACATCGCTTCCCCAGGGTTGCCCTGGCCTTCGGGCCCGTTCTCGTGGTTGTGACGCCACCTGTATCAAGGCTTTTCGGCCGCAAGCCACGCGGCATACTCGGCCCGGGTCCGGTCGTTCACTGGATAGACGCCCTGCAACGCTTCGCCCCCGGCCACACGTTGATGGATATAGCCCTCCAGCCGCTCCTGCTCGGCAGAGTCCGCTGCGACCTCCTCGACGATGTTGCGCGGGATGACCGCCACGCCATCCCCGTCGCCAACGATGATATCACCGGGGTAGACCGCCACGCCGCCGCAACCGACCGGCAGGTTGTAGTCGACGGCGCGGTGCAGGATGCGATTGCTCGGAGCGCTCGGCCCGGCACAGAACACAGGCAGGTCCATGCGGGCGATGGCAGCGCTGTCCCGCAGGCCGCCATCCGACACCATCCCGGCGACACCACGCACCTGCAGCCGGGTCACGTAGACGTCGCCGGCTGACGCGGCGCGCCCGTCCCGGCGGCAATCCATCACGATCACATAGCCTTCCGGCACATTGTCGATGGCCTCGCGCTGCAGTTGGTTCGGATCCGGCCTGATGCCGTAGGAATCGACGTCCTCGCGAGCCGGGATGTAGCGCAGTGTGAATGCCGGCCCGATCATGTTGGCACGATAGGGTGCCAACGGGCGCACACCCTGCATGAACGCGTTGCGGAAGCCTCGCCTGAACAGCTGCGTGGTCAGCGTCGCAGTGGTGGTAAACCGCAGGTTCCCGATCGTCGCCGCGGAAAGCGCTGGCAGGCTCACCGGGTCAGCCACCGTATTCGGGCCGCTTCGGGGTGAACACGTCGAGTTCCAGCACCTCCTCCGTGCCCTGGACCTCGATGTAGTGGGTGACGTTGGGTGGGATGACCAGCAGGCCGCCCGTCGTCAGGTGGTGCACCTCCTCGCCAATGTGGAAGTCGGCGGTGCCGCCCAGCATATAGACGATCTGCTCATAGTGATGGGCATGTGGCCGCAGCTCGTGGCCGGGCTGGATGCGGTGAAGGGCGAGCGTAGCGCCTTCGCCGGTGAAGGTCTTGCGCTCCATGCCGCCGCGGATGGTCTCCCACTCCACTGCGTCCCAGTTGACGGCGTGACCAAGCATATCATCCCCGCTGGCAGGTTATCCTTGAGGGGAACCTAGCGACACCCACCAGCCAGCGTCTTGCGTCACGCGCCGGCATTCCGTCCGGCGGAATATGAGCCGGGAATGGAGCGGGCGATGCCCTCGCGCGCACGTACCAACTCACCGCATGGACGTGGCAGCCCTCCCGGCGGCAACGACCAGGTCACGGGGCAGCGTCATGGGAGGCTCCCCCATGGTGCCGGGGACCGCCCGGCGCGCTGTCGTCGCACGCTTCACGCAGCTTGGCGGCAATGCGGAAGCTGACGTCCCGCAGGATCGGCGGATAGCGCAGCAACGCCTGAGCGGTCAGCGAGCGGCGGAACATCGTCAGGCTGACGACCCCGGCAACATGGTCTGACACCATGATCGGCACCGCAATGGACGTGCTGTCCCCGTTCGGCCCGGCCTCCCGCAACCCGAAGCCGCGCTGGCGCGTGCGGGCCAGGACTCCGGCCACATAGGCAGCGTCGCGGGCCAGCACCGCCACTGGGTCGTCGCCCTGCCGTACCATGTCCAACAGCGTATCGCGTTCATCCTGCGTGCAGGCGGCCAGGTAAGCGGTGCCCATAGCGGTGCCGAGCAACCGGTGGCGGTTGTTCACGGTAGTGGCCTTCACCGCCCATGGACTGAACGGCATCGTGCTGTAGCGCACCACGACCTCCGTCCGCTCCAGCGTGCCGAGCGCCAACGGCCAGCGGATGTCCTCGGTGACCGCCCGCAGGATGCCCGAGCCCACATCGGTGATGCGGCTGCGCTCGCTGTAGCCCGCGCTGAGGAGCTGCACCTGGGCCGTCAGCCGGTACACGCCGCGCACCGGGTCACGCGCGACGTAGCCGTGGTCACACAGCGTACCGAGGATACGATGGAGGGTGGGCTTTGGCAGCCCCGTATCCTCCCACAAAGCCTGCAACGTGGCGAATGAGCGGTGATTGAGCGCACGCAGGACATCGAGCGTTCGGATGATGAGTTGCCCACCTTTCGCTTCTGCGTTGCCAATCATGATGGTCAGGTGACGGGTGCCTGACGAGCGGGTGCTATGCTGTTGGCTGACATGGCCGGCGCGTCCCTTGTCCCTATCCGCACGCCCTGACAGCTTCTCGACCCGGGCGATTTTGTTCTAAGATATCGCGGGGTTGCAGCATTGCAACCTGACGCAGGAGCCTCCCCCATGCCGCGGTTGCCAGCCCCCCTTGCCCTGAGATCACAGGAGGTTGCAGATGTCCGGGACGGGCGTGCCGCGGCCGCGAACACATTGGTCGTGATGTGCTCCGGTGCCTTCGCCGGGGTGTTGCAAAAGGTGCGGCCTGGCTTCCAGCAGGTGACGGAGCGAGCGGTCGAAGTCATCGCTGGCTCCTCGGTCGGGACCACACCTCGCGCGATCCCGGTGCGCCTGCGCGGCAGCGAGGCTGCGGATCTCGTCATCCTGTTCGACGACGCGATCGACACGCTGATCGGCGAGCGTTTGCTTGTGCAAGGTTCAAAGGTGCGCCTGGCCACGTCCGCCATCGGAGTTGCAGTGCGGAGAGGCTCGCTGAAAGCCGATATCGGTTCGGCCGGCGCCGTGCGGAGCGCGATGCTGGGCGCGTCGTCCTTCGCGTACTCCGCAAGCATGAGCGGGAACTACGTCGCCTCCGGCCTGCTGTCGAAGCTCGATCTGCCGGAGGAGGTCAGCCGCCGGGGCGTTCGCGTCGTCGGCGAACCGGTCGGAGCCGTCGTGGCCCGCGGCGAGGCTGCGCTGGGGTTCCAGCAAATGAGCGAGTTATTGCCGATCGAGGGCATCGATGTGATCGGTCCTTTGCCGGCGGACATACAGCAGCTTTCGATCCTGTCGAGCGGCAGCCCGGTCACGACGAAAGATGCCGTTGGCAGCAGGGCGCTCGTCGCATATCTACTCTCCGGCGACGCGCGCCCGGCCCTGATCGGCGCCGGACTGGGCGCGATTGTCGGTGCCTGAGCGAAACCTTGCGAAGGTCGGAACGCCGCCTGTGCGGTAGCAGCTATGCTTGCTGCGGCCGCGCAACGGCTCGAACCAGATTGGAGGCTAGACCGGCACGAAACGGACTTGGTCAGGACGTGCCTTCCGCGACCTTTGCCTGATATTGCTCCTCGGTGATGATGCCTTCCTCCGCTGCGGCCCGGCCCTCGTCCTCCTTGCGCAGGGAACCCTGTAGGGCGTCGATCCGCTTCCAGGCAGGGAAGGGTTGCACACCCTGGCTGTCCGGAATGTACTTGGATGCCTCGACCCGCACGTGCCTATGGATATAGCGGGCGCAGTTGTAGAAGACCGATGTGATGTCGATCTCGACGATCATGTTGGAGCCTGGGAACCGCGCCAAGTGGCCGGCATCCTGCGTCAGCCGCGCCTCGCCCTGCACGCGGACGCGCAGGGGCGTCACCATATCAATGAAGAGCAATCCCACCTTCGACGTCGCCGCGACGTTGCCCATCGACAGGAACATGCCGTTGCCGTCGTAGTTCGGGAAGACGATTTTGCGAGGGTCCACCATATGGGCCAGCCCGACCGGCCCGCCCTTGTAGGACACGGTCGGCTCGCCCTTCTCGTTGACCGTCGTCAGGAAGAAATAATCGAGGGTGCCGATGAAGGCCATCTGTTCGGGGCGCAGCTCGTCATCGACGATTGAACGGGCGACGGCGTTGGCCAGCCGGAAGCTGTCGTTCTCGGCCTGTAGCCTGCGGCTCGACGCGGTGTAGAACTCATCGGCGGTCGGCATGGTAAATCTCCGTTGCGGGCGGGACATTCGTAAGGGCGGTGGCACCAGCATGCGCCACCGGCACTCATTCGGCGGCTTTGGCGTCTCCGAGCTTCGGTGCGTCGGGCGCCATGTCGGTCACCAAGCCTGACGTCTCGTCGAAGGCCATGACCGGGCGCTGCGGCTTCGCGTTCAGCATCAGGCGCGTCACGTCGGGGCGCGAGTAATGGCCCGCCGGGTCTGCGGCGGCCTTGGCATAGGCGATCATTGACAAGTCGATGTCGGCCGTCACCAGGCCCTCGTCGGTGTGCGCGATCCCGGTCCCGATGCTCTGGCCGTCGGGGGCGTAGATCTTGGTGTATCCACCGCCGACGGGGCACAGCGCCTCGCGCGTCGGGTCGCCACCGCACAGGATGTCCTGCTGCTGCTTCGAGACCAGCGCGCAGGCCGCGACGACGAAGCATCCGCCCTCGACCGCATAGATCATGCTCGCGCCGTTGTTCACCTGATGGCCGAGCGCATAGGCGCCGCCCTCGTAGAGCGCGAGATTGGGCCAGGCGGCGCAGTGGATCTGCTCGTTCTGGGCGTACATCGCGTATTTGCTCAACGGCTGCAGATGCTCCCAGCACGACAGCTGGCCGATGCGGCCGATTGCCGTCTCGCAGACCGCCAGGTCGCTGCCGTCGCCCTCGCCGAAGACGGTGCGTTCCACGTGCGTGGGCTTCAGCTTGCGGCGGCGCTTGATCATCCTGCCGTCCTCGCCGTAGTGCCACTGCGCGATATACAGGCTGCCGCCCGCGCGCTCCGACAAGCCCATCGAGACCTGGATGTTGTTGTCGCGCGCGGCCCTGGCGATCGCGCGGTCATGGCCCGACCCGGCCACGACCGAGTTCTCGAAGTAGCGGCCGACGAACTGCATCCCCCAGGCGACCGGACCCAGCCAGATGTGGTTCGGGTATCCCGGCAGCCAGGTTTCCGGGAACACGACGAGCTTGGCGCCCGCCTTTGCGGCCTCCTCGATATACCCGACGGCCCACCGGACCCCGGTTTCGACGTCGAGGAACGACGGCGCGGCCTGCACCGCGGCGACCCTGAACTTTTCAGACATGACGCTCTCCCTTGAACAGACAGGCCGGCGCGCGGCCTCGCCGGCCACCACTCTCAATACGCGACCGAGAACCGTGCGCGGTGATGCTGCGGACGTTCGGCCTCGTCGAGCATGGCGACCGCATAGTCTTCGAGCGAGATGCGGCTTTCGCCATCACCGTCCATCATGAGCTGGTCGCCGCCGACGCGATACCTGCCGGTCCGCTCTCCGGGAGCGAGCATGGCGGCCGGGCTGACGAACACCCAATCCAACGCCGTCTCGCCGCGCAACTCGTCCAGGAACGCCGCCGTTTTCAGCGCGCCCGCCTTCCATTGCTCGGGGAAGCCGGGTTGGTCCACCACGCGCTCGCCGGGCGCGACCTCCAGCGAGCCTGCCCCACCAACGACCAGAAGGCGCCCGACGCCGGATGCCTTGACCGCGTCGATGATCGAACGCGTGCCCGTGCCGCTTTCGTCCTTGCCCGGGTTGAAGGCGCTGATCACCACGTCATGCCCTGCCATCGGCCCTGCAAGCTCCGCGGGCCGGGTCACGTCGCACGGCACCGCCGTGAGATGCTGATGCGCCGGCAGGGTCCCGGGATTGCGGACGATTGCCGTGACCTGGTGCCCGCGATCAAGAGCCTCCGACAATATCCTGGCTCCGGTCAGGCCCGTTGCGCCGATGATGACGATGTTCACGATGCATTTCCTTTGACCGATGACGTGGTGGACGCGGCTGGGCTCAACTCCGGCACGTGATCCCTGAGTGCCTGATGGCCGATCCCTTCGGTGGCAAGGGCAGCCTTGACCGACTCCCGTTGCACGAGCCCTCGGGCGAAGGCCGTGTAGCGTGGGCAGGCGCCCGGCATGTCGATGCCGACGCCGTTCCCCCAACGGTAGAAGACCAGCAGGTATGGATCGACCGCCGTGAAGCCTTCACCTACCGAATAGGGGGTCGTGACCTTGCCCTCGATGAGCTGGAAACAGTCAAGGATCGTCCGCCTGCCCTTGGCCCTGATGCCATCGAACGCTACCGGGTCGTCGGAGAACCGCTCCGGCCGCCAAAGCCCGCCGAAGCCCTGCCCGTGCAAGGTGCCGGACAGCCAGTTCATCCACTCATAGACCCGCACGCGGTCGAGCGCGGTCCTGCCCATCAGGTGCCGCTCCGGCGCCAGGTTCGCGATGGCGGTGGCGATCGCCGGCACCTCCGTGATCACCTCGCCGTCCAGGGAGAGCACGGGCAGTCGCTTCTTCGGGTTGATCCCGGCGAATTCGTCCGTCAGGTGCGCGCCCTTCGCAAACGACGTCTCGACAGGGTGGAAGGGGATGCGGGTTTCCTGGAGCAGGACGTGCGGTGCGAGCGAGCACGCTCCCGGTGCATACCAAAACTTGATATCAGCCATACCGGAGCGCCCTCGGATATTAGGTAGACTGACTTACCTATATACTCCCTCACTTGTCAAACCGGAGACGACATGACGCAAGATACGGGTGAACCCCGCGGGTCAACGGGTCGCGACCGCCTTCTGGCGACGGCACGGGAGTTGTTCACGCGCCACGGCGCGTCCAACGTCGGCATCAACGACGTGACCGGGGCGGCGGGCGTCGCCCGCATGACGCTCTACAACAACTTCGCCTCGAAGGACGCGCTGACAGCGGCCGTGTATGCGGACATGGCGCAAGCGACCTTGCAGGGGTTGAACGCCATAGATTGGTCAGGGCGTTCGGACGAAGACAACATCCTGGCGATCTTCGACCATTTCGATATCGCCAGCAACGGATCCGGCTACCGCGGCTGTCCCTTCATCCATGCGAGCCTGCAGGCGGCGGAACCGGCGGGTTCCGTGTATGCCCTCGTGTGCGCCTACAAGCGCAACTTGCGCGAGCATGTCTTCGGCGTGATCGACGCGGGCCGCCCGAACCGCGCAGAGCTTGCCGACCAGATCGTCCTGCTGCTCGACGGCGCGGTGACCGAGGTCTACCTGAAAGGCGTGGCGGATCCAGTTGCGGCTGCAAAGCGCGCCGCCGCGACATTGATGCGATCAAGGTGACAGGAAGCCGTGGCCCCGCACGGCAGTCACGGAGGCGCTCATACCTCAGTCGATGAAGAAGGGCGTTTCCTGCTCGCCGCGCAGGATGATGTCGAACGTGAACACAAGCCGGTCGTTCTCGTCCGGCTCGTGCGGCTTCGCTACGAGAAGCGGGCGCCGGTTGTGGGGCACGCAGGCGAGCACGGGGTCCGTTGCATTCTCCGGCACACCGGGAAAGAACACCGCCGTGTTCAGCCTGCGCATGATGCCGGACGCATAGATCGAGAGGTTGATGTGGGGTGCTCGCCGCCCAATCGGGTCGTCGTAGCCGCCGGGGAGCACGGTGCGGAAATCATATCGCCCCGCGCCGTCGATCCAGGCCCGGCCCCATCCGAAGAAGCCCCGGTCGGCGGATCGCGCGTCCGGGTCTTCAGGATGGGCGAACCGTCCTGCGGCGTCCGCCTGCCACGCCTCGATCACGGCGTTGACCGCTGGACCGCCGCCATCCTGCCGCACGGTGCCGAGCAGAGCGATCGGTATGCCGGACGCGGCCGGGGCACCGGGCCCGGCGGACGCCAGGTCGTTGACGCCCTCCTGGAAGAACGTCCGAGGAAAGAATGGCCCCACCGTGTGCCACGCCGTGCCGTGGGCCATGTGCTACGCCAGCCCGGGCGTCGCGGCGCTGCCGGCCAGGACGAGGTCGTGCTCGAATGCCAGGAACTCTCCGTCGATGTCGCCTGTGTCCGTCTGGCGCGACACGAGACGTTCCCGCGCACCCTGGTCCCGGATGGAGGCGATCAGACGGTCGTGGGCGTTCAAGGGGTCCCCCGGGAAGTACATCTGCGTGACGAGGCGGCTGATCGAGCTGGGGCCGAAGACCGAGAAGTGGATGTGGGGAGGCCGCCACCAGCGGCCCGAGTTCGGCACCGGATAGGCGCCGGGCTTGATGGTGAAGAACTCGTAGCGGCCCCCGGCATCCGTAGCGGTCCGCCCGTTGCCGAGGAAGTTTGGATCAAGTGGCGCGTCACGCGTGTCCAGCGGGTTGCGGTAGCGCCCGGCTGCGTTCGCCTGCCACAATTCAACGATCGCGCCGGCAAGCGGCTTTCCCGCCTCGTCCATGATGCGTCCGGAAACGCGGATCAGTTGCCCTAATGCGGCGCGGCCGTTCGGGTCGACGGCGAGATTGCTGTGACCGGGCCGCAGCTTGACGGCGAGGCGGTCGGGTCCCGTCCGTTCGGTGCGTGTCAGCGGCCGGCGGATGAGCGGCAGCGAGGGGTTGCGCAACCAGGTGTTCGGGTAGCCCGGGATGGGCAGTTGCGCCCATGCCCCGTCACCAATGAAATCGGCATCGGAAGGCTGCGTCATGTCGTCGTTCCTCTCCAGGGCATCACGCGGGGACGTCGGCTGGAAGGAGGGGTTAGCCCCATGGTCGGTCTTCGTCATCGGCAGGCAGGTCCTGATCCCTGTCACCGGGGACGTGTAGACCATATCAACATGTGATGCCAAGCGACCGGCGAGGGGGGCGTCCTGCGGCCATCCACGCGACCGGAAGCGGCCGGCATCGCGCGAACCGCCTGGCTTTTCCTATGCTGAAATACTTGCAACACGAAAAACGCTCTGGCACCATTTGCCTGGCACGTGAAGAACTTGGTCTGTGAAGGCCATGCGCATGCACGGTCCGTATCCTTTGGGAGAGTGCGTTGCCGGGTCCCGACAATGATGCGCTCATGACATACAGCACGGACAGCGTGCCGGTCCGGGCTCGCGCTGCGTTCTGGCGGCAGGCGATCTGCGACACCTTCGTGTCCGTCGATTGCCGGGTCGCGGACGTCGAGAGGTTTTCCGGGGCGATCTCGACCCGCCGCGTCAACGGCCTGACCGTGAGCTGCGTCCGCAGCGGTCGCCATGACGTGACCCGCGTGTCCCAGCACCGGCCCGGGAATGCTACGAACACGCTCCTGATCAGCTACCAGCGCCGTGGAAGCGCGGCCGTCGTCCAGGATGGGCGCACCGCCGTGCTGCAGCCGGGCCAATTCGCCATCTATGACACGGGCAGGCGCTACAGCCTCCATCTCGGAACGGAGTGCGAGCAGATCGTGCTCGGCATGGATTCGGCCTGGGCAGATGCCCGTTTCGGTCAGACCCGCATGCTCGTCGCGCGCGCGGCCGGTGGGGACCAGCAACTTGGCCGGCTCGCAAGTGCCGTCTTCCAGAGGCTCTGCCGCTTCGAGGATCGTTTTGGCCCCTTAGCGGAACGCCACCTATGCGACGCGGCTGGCAGCGTCATCGCTGCCAATTTCGCAGTCCTGGCCGATGTGTTGCCCGATCCCCAGCGATCCGGCCGCTCGCTGCTGCTGCTGAGGACAAAAGCGTTCATCGAAGACAATGTCCGGTGCAGTGAGCTGACAAGCGGCGACATCGCGCGGGAAGTCGGAGTGTCCGTCCGCTACCTGCAAGAGATATTCCAGGCGGATGAAACCTCGATGATGTCCTACCTGTGGCGCCGCCGCCTAGACCTTGCACGGCGAATGCTCGACGACCCGGCGCGTCGTGGCGAGAGCATCGGCGAGATCGCGTTCGCATGTGGCTTCAAGGACTTCTCGCATTTTAGCCGGCGTTTCAGGAGAAGCTTCGGGGTGTCCGCGCGATCCTTCCGTGACACCAGTTCCAGAAACGCGCGCCCGTTCTGACGCTAGGCGTCCCGAGGGGTGGACCCGGGTGTCCATTCCCAGCATGGCGCAGATCGGCAGCATCGCGGTCGGTCGATCGAACTCAGCAGCCGGTGTCGGACGTCAATCCGACGGGTTGCGTCTCGTCCGATAGATAGGCCCGATGCAGCAGCTCTGGCTGCTCGCACAACATGTGGCAGGGTCCGTCGAACGCGAGGCAGCCTCGATTCAAGATGTAGGCCCGTGACGCTAGGGAAAGCGCGAGGGTGGTAAATTGCTCGACTAGCAGGATGCCGATCCCGGAGCGCGCCAGATCGCTCAAGACCTCCGCCAGCCGCCGAGTGATCAAGGGTGCCAGTCCCAGCGACAGCTCGTCGATGAGGAGGTAGCTGGGATCGGCGACAAGGGCCTGTGCGACCGCCACCATCTGCTTCTGCCCCCCGGACAAGGTCCCGGCCGGTAAGCGCCATAGTCGCCGCAGCTCCGGCAGGACTCCGAGCGAGAAGTCGATGCGCGCTGCGAGTGCGCCCTTGGCCAGGAACGAGCCGGCTGCCCGCAGGTTGTCCCTGACGTCCAGGGCCTCAAGCACACGATGCCCCTCAGGCACGAGCGCAACCCCGGCCCGGCGAATGCGGTCCGGCCCGATCCCCGTGATGGGACTGTCGCCGAGGCTGACCACGCCGGCCTTGACCGGGAGCACGCCGGACATGGCGAGGAGGAGGGTCGACTTGCCAGCGCCGTTCCTGCCGAGGAGGGCGACGAACTCCCCGGGGTCGACATGGAGCGATATGCCGCAACTCACTTCGCGCCCGCTGCGCAGAACCCTTAGCCCACGAACATCGAGCCGACCGGGTCGATCCACCTCAGGCCGCTCCCAGGTAGGCGGTGCGGACGGCCGGTGAGTTGAGGACATCATTGGTTTCGCCAAGCGCAATGCATTTCCCGAAATCAAGCACGAGTGTCTCATGGCACAGACAACGGATCAAATCCATGTCATGATCGATCACCAGGACCTGGGCTCCGGTCTTGCCGGGCAACGCAAGTATGAGATCACGCAGCCGGTCGGCTTCTGGCCCGCTGAGCCCGGCCCCTGGTTCGTCTAGCAAGATCAGGCGGGCGGACCCGATGATCACCCGGGCAATTTCGGCCAGGCGCCTGTCCGTCAGGTTGAGGTCTTGCCCGAGCCAGTCGCGCCGGTGCTCGAGGCCTGTGAATGCGAGAGCGGCCTCGATGTCGGCGTTCGTACCCCCGAGGTGGTCCGCTGCGACCTGTAGGTTGGCCGCAAGTGTCATGTCGAGAACCAAGGTCTCGTGCTGGAACATTCGCCTGATCCCGGCGCGCGCACGTGCGGCCGGACCTTGGGAGGAGAGCGGGGTCTGATCGAGCATGATCGAGCCCCGTAGCGGCCGCACGAAGCCGGAGATGACGTTGAGGAGCGTCGTCTTTCCGGCGCCGTTGGGTCCGACAAGGCCGCAGATCGGCGCGGTGAGCGCCGCCGTGAGGCCATCGAGTGGACGCACCCCCCCAAACGCGACCGAGACGTCGTTGAACGCGATCAACTCCGGACCCGCGCGCGCTCGGACCACTGGCGAAGGGCGCGTTGCCTGAGACGAGCAAGCGAGCCGGCGATGCCATCTGGCGAGGTCATGAGCGCCTGTATTAACCCGACCCCGAACACGATCATCGAGACGAACCCGCTGAAGCCCAGGTTCGCGAGAAGGGAAGGCATGGCACGCAGCAACAGCCCGGCGGCCACGGCGCCGAGCCACGATTCGACCCCACCCACGACGGCCAGCGCGAAGAGCAGGATCGACTGCGCCGCGCTGAACGTGCGCCCGTCGAGCGAGCCGACGCTCACCGCCAGCAAGGCACCCGCAAGACCGGCCAGGAAACCCGAAAGCGCGAAGCCCCAAAGCCGATATTTGACCACGTTGATGCCGAGGCTCTCGGCCAGCCGCTCATCTCGGCGCATGGTCGACCAGGCCCGCCCTGGACGGCCCCGCACATGCCACTCGATCAGCATGAAGCAGCCGATCAGGATGGTCACCACCAGGAGAAAGTAGGCGGCATCCGACGCCGCGAAGCCGGGCCGCTCCATGATCCGTCGGCCTGCACCGCCGGTACGGCCGAGCAGACCCGATCCCCCGTCCGGAAACCCGGTCACTGTGAGGACGACCTGGAAAATCCCCGCAATCATCAAGGTCACGACGGCAAGAATGAGGCCGCGCAACCGCAGCGCCGGCAGCGCGCACAGCACGCCGACGGCGGCGGCCACCAGGCCACCTGTCAGCAACTCGATCAGGAAGCCGGGCTGGACCGCGAAGTGGGTGCGGAGGGCGGCCCACCCCCCAACCCCGACGAGTGAATACTGGCACAGGTTGACGAGTCCGAGCCGGCCATACAGCAAGGCGGTACCGGAGCAGGCCATCGCGAGGCAGGATGCCGAGGTGAGCGTTGTTAGCCAATAGGTATTGCAGACCACAGCCAGCGCGGCGCACAAGGCCCATGCCGCCAACGCAAGCAGTAACACCTGCCGAAGCCAGGTTCGTGGGGGCGGCCTCACGAGCCTCGCCCCATGAGGTTGCCGCGCCTGCCGAGGGCGGCAACGAAGAGCAGAGCCATCAGGAAGGGCGTTGCGCTCCGATAGGCCGACAGTTCGGGCCACGCCGTCACGAGGGACTCGATGAGCCCGATCGCGAAGCCGCCAGCCGCGGCCGCCCGAACAGACGAAAGGAAGCCAAGAAGCGCCGCCGCGATGGCTGGGATGATGAGAAAGGTCAGGAAGGTCGCTTGCAGACGCACGAGGTCCGCCAGCAGGAGGCCGGAAATCCCCGCTAGCGTCCCGGACACGAGCCAGGCGAGCGCGTCGGAGCGCCGGACATCGATCCCGAGCAGGGTCGCAAGCTCGCGATTGACGGACAGGGCGCGCATTGAAAGCCCTGCCCGTGTCTGCTCCAGCAGCACTTCGATGGTCACGACGAGGACGATCACGATGCAAGCTGCGAAAAGACGTGTCATGGTCACACGGACGCCAAGGATGTTGAGGGCCGCCGTATCGGTTGGAAGTGTCAGACGGCGCGGCTGCTCACCCCAGAACGTACCCAGGACGCCGAGGAGGACCAGGGCTAGGCCCAGGGTCGCCACGGCGCGCACCGTCCGGTCACGGCCGGCCAGCAGCGGTGCGAACAGGAGGCCGTAAGCCAGCGACAGTCCGGCCGTCACCCCGACGCCGATTAAGGAAGCCAGGGTCGTCGGGACTCCGGCTTCAATCAGGCTCCAGGCGACGTGCGCGGCAACCGCCCCGAGCGCGCCGAGTGCGAAGTTGAGCGTTCCAGAGGTGCGGAACAGGAGCACGAGGCCGACCCCGGACAGGGCATACACGGCTCCGATTCCAACCCCGGCCACCACGAAAGGCGCCAAGTCCATCTCCGGTCTCCTAGGCGGCATCGCCGGGGCGGTTTGACGTCACTGGGGGCGCTTGGCTTCGTCGGCCAGGATGTCGACTAAGTCCGGATCGTCGGCCTGAATGCAGGGGCTGACCACCTTCCAGCCGCCCTCGGCGACGACCGAGACCCGTCCGGCATGGTTGGCATTGTGACGCGCCCCGTTTCCGAAGGTCCAGGGTGAGCAGAGGAGGGAGTCCGCGAAAGGCGGCATGCCGCGGATCGCAGCGGATACGCTGCGCCGGTCGAAGGTCGTGGTCTTCGCGGTCAGCAGGTCCGTGGCAACGATCTTTGCCGCGAGATAGCCGGAAACGCCGAAGGTGTCGCGCGGATCGGAGGCGGTCCCGTACGTATCCAGCACCGCCCGCCAGTTCGCCGTCTCCGGATCTGCGGAATCGAGCGGCTGGGCATATTCCATGCTCGACCAGAAGCGGTCGTTCCAGTAGGCACCGAGCGCTTTCGGAACGCTCGCATCATAGGCCGAGGCGGCGCTGACGAACTTGATCCGTCCCCCGAGGTCCTGCTGCTCGGCCGCGACGAGAAGCGCTACCGTCACGCCTTTGGGAAGCACGAAGAGGATCGTGTCGGGATTCCTGGCCTTCGCATCCAAGATGACGGACGTGGCATCCGCCGCGGGGTCCATGAGAACGGGCGCGACCGAGACGTTGCGCGCCTTGCCCCAGGCTGCGAGACCGTTGCAAACCCACTCGCCGGTGCCCGCGGTGTTAAACCCGATGCACGCGATGCGACGCGCGCCGAGCGCCTCCACGGCGTAGCGGGCCATGACGATGGAGCTTAGGCGGGGTCCGTTGGAGACCGGGGCTATCTGGGACGAATAGTAGCACTCGCGCGGCACACCGGTTGCCGCGACGATCTGCAAGCCGTCGCGTTCGTAGGTGCGACTGTTGACACCGCATTCCACCTGGCTCGACGAGCCCGCCATCGCGACGACCTTTTCATCGTTGACCAGCTTGGCCGCGACCTGTGCGGCGATCTCCGGATCCCATTGGTCGTCCTGCACAAGATATCGGATCGGTCGACCGCCGATGCCGCCCTGGGCGTTCACGCACGCGAAATACGCGGCGGCGCTGCGGCTTGCGGAGCTGAAATCTTCGGGACCGGTGCGGCTGACGATCGAGCCGATCGGGATCGGGATCCCCGTTGCGGGCGCTGCGTTCGCCAGGCCGCAGTTCGGGGCCGCTTCGGCCTGGCTGCCGGAAGCAAGGACAAGCAACAATGTCACGCAGGCGAGTCCACCAAGCCGGTACATCGGGGTTTTGGGCATGTTGGCTCTCTTTTCAATATCGAAACGTTATTAGTTAAAGAAAATTCAACCGGATGTGTGAGAGGAAGGTGTTTGGGCATCCGCGGAACTTGGCCGGGCGGGCGGCTGACGGACGCGGGATGCCCCGTCGCGTCGCAGCAGCGCTCGGCACAGCGATGCCGGTCGATGATCGGGATCCGGGGCTCGCGGTAGGCTCCAGCGCCACGCGCGACTGGCGCTCATGCCTATCCCGCTCGCGAGCCGAGAGCGTCGTCCAGGCCCAAAGTTGAGCCATGTCCAGCCGGGACTAGGACGTAAGCGCGGACTTTCATGACTGCTACGGCGCCGGGCCCGGCGCCATGACGATACGTGTCGCTTCCCACGTTACACTTAGGTGTCAATTAGCCCTCCAGAGACCGTTGTTTCAGGAGCGATCATCATGGACGAGCAGCCCTCGACGATCTTGCCCCGGCCGGACAGTAGAGTTGACTTCTCTGGCCCTGCGTCCCGAGGTGGTTGGAGCCTGCGTCGCCGGCAGGGGATGTCGGCGTGATCCGCAATGACTCGACAGTCGCCGTCGCGGCACGCGAGCAGTTCCCGTTCTGGTGCGAGGCCGTCTGCGCAACGTTCGTAGCGCTCGACTGCAAACGCCCCAATTCCTCGGGCGCGTTCTCGGGAGAAATGCTGACCTCATCCTTCGGCGTCCTGCAGGCCACGGTCGTCGCATCAGACCCACACGACGCGGAGCGCTCGCGTCGCCACCTTTCCCGCCTCTCGGAAGACGACATCTTGCTGAGCTATCAGGTCGAGGGGCACTCACGACTTGAACAAAACGGTCGGACCGCCGAGCTGTCGCCGGGCTCGTTCGCGTTGTACGACAGCACCAAGCCCTACTTGCTGACGTTCCCGGTCCCAAGCAGGCAACTCGTCCTGAAGATGCCGCGGGCCGCTCTGCGCATGCATTGCGAGGGTCCGTTGGACAGTGCTGTGGCGACGACGATCCCGACTGACCATGGCCCGGGCGATCTCGCTGGCTCGGTGTTCCGCTCCCTCTTGAGGACGCAGGGCACCGTCCGGGACGAGGACCGGTTGCGGATGGCCTCGATCATCCTTGATGTGGTCGGGCTGGCGGCGTCGGCAGTCTGTCCCCTGGTCCAATCCGTCACGACGTCGAAGGGCGCGTCGCTGCAGCGGATCAAAATGACGATCGAGACCTTGATCTCGCGCAACGATCTGACAGCCGAGGTTGTCAGCGCACGATCAGGCCTTGGGGTGCGAGCGCTCAGCCGGCTCTTTGCCTTGGAGAACACCTCGATGATGCGGTACATCTGGTTGCGGCGGCTGGAACTCTGCCAACGTGACCTGCGCAACCCCCTCTTCGCAGGCCGGACGGTTGCCGAGATCGCCTTCTCCTGGGGCTTCAACGACTCCGCTCACTTCAGCCGCGCCTACAAGGCGCGGTTCTCCATGCCGCCGCGGCAGGCCCGCACCGCCCATTGCGACGGCTCCGCCCGGCAGGGTTCTGAACGCCTGTTGCCACCCTTCTCCACCTGCACTCCCCATGTGATCCCTCTAGCCAAGGCCAAGCCCGGGTTCGACCAGGCAACAGCAGGCCTACAAAGGCTTAGAGCGCGCAACTGTCCATGAAATCGCGCGTGTGACGGCCAGCGCACAGCCACAAACTGATTACAAATATGTGAACAAGCAGGTGTTCGTTGCCGGAGAGCCAGTATGCCCGTCAAAAGCCTAGCCACAAGGGTCGCTGCAGTTCAGGCAGCACCGATCTTCAACGACCTGGACGCGACCACGGAAAAGACCATCGCCTTGATTAAGGAAGCGGCCGAGCGTGGCGCCGAGCTGGTCGTATTCCCGGAAACCTGGATCCCCGGCTATCCATGGTTCATATGGCTTGAGCCGCCTGCGAGCTGGTCGAGGTATGTCGCCACCTACTCGGCGAACTCCCTTGAGATCGGTGGACCGCACTTCCGCGCAATCTGCGAGGCGGCCCGGAAATACCGCATCTTCGTGGGTCTGGGGCACAGTGAACGGCGCAAAGCGACGCTCTACATGGGGCAGGCCTTGATCAGCGACACCGGAGACCTGGTTTTTGCCCGGCGTAAACTGAAGCCCACGCATGTCGAGCGGGCCGTGTTCGGAGAAGGTGACGGCTCGGACTTCCACGTGTCCCCGACGCGAATCGGCCGCGTTGGAGCACTATGTTGCTGGGAGCACCTGCAGCCGCTGTCCAAGTACGCGATGTATGCCGATAACGAGCAGATCCACATGGCTGCGTGGCCGAGTTTCTGCCTTTACCGGGACATCGTCCATACGATGTCGGCCGAGACAAGCCTTGCCGCGACCCGGGTCTACGCCGTCGAGGGACAGTGTTTCGTCGTGGCGGCCACCCAAGTCGTTTCGTCCGAGATATTCTCACTTCTCGCGGACACGGACGAGAAGGCTGCACTGCTCAACAGCCGCAATAAGGGGGCAGGCGGCGGCTTCTCGATGATCTACGGGCCGGACGGCCGTGCTCTTGCTCAGCATCTGCCGGAAGACCAGGAGGGGCTCGTAATCGCAGACCTCGATTTTGACGAGATCTCGATGGCTAAATCGGCTGCAGATCCCGCAGGTCACTACGCGCGGCCCGACGTGCTCAAGCTGTGGATCAATCGAGACGAGCGGCACCCTGTCCAAGATTGGACGGCGCCGACGCGAGCCACACAAGCCTCACGTGAGGTCGCTGCCGAGCAGGATCGAACGCAAGCGATAGCTGGCGGGAACCCGGCCTTCGAAGACCATGCCGGGTAGGGACGACGTCAATAGGATGCAGTTCTTCCATGTCATAGATCATGTCATGAGATCACCAAAAGAATCAGCATAATATATTCTCCGGCGTGCTTGTGAGATGGCTTGAGTATTCCCCAGAAGTCGATGCAGTTCTGAAGGACAAGAACGATGCATATCTCTAAAAATCGCCTCTATGCCACTCTCGGGTTCGCAGTCTTGAGTTTCCCCCTTCACGCGTACGCGGCAGAAGGACTGTTGCCCCTGCAGCCGGGTGCCACGACCGGCTCACCGCTGGGTGCGCTCCCACCCCCAGGCGTCTATGTCAACCTCGACTTTGAGTATGGGGGCGGTAGGTTGCGCGACACAAACGGCCGATCCGTCCCGGTCAAGATCAATGATAACTTCGACACGTTCTCTGCCCTTTGGTCGACGCCATACACGGTCCTTGGAGCCCAATACGCCGCTGGCGTCATCGTCCCAATCTCGTACTATAACGTGGATACGACAGGCGTCGGAGGCAGCAGAACTTCGAATTTCGGCTTCTTCAATCCAATCTTTACGCCGGCCGCGTTATCGTGGAACCTGCCGCACGGATTGCACGTCAGCACGGGCGTGAGCTTCTACGCTCCCATTGGGGCGTTCCACGTTGCAAACAAAACTAGATTGCAGACGTCCTATGCGAATGGCTATTCCACGTTCGAGCCCAGCCTTGCCGTGTCATATCTTGCCAACGGATGGGACCTTACCGCCTCGAACTTCTACGACTTCAACCTCAAGAACACATACACCAATTACAAGTCTGGCAACATCTACTATCTCGACCTGACAGCCACCAAGACCTTCGGCAAGTTCACTGCCGGACTTATCGGCAACTATACCCGGCAGCTCGGCGACGACCGAAAGGCTGGTGTCGTCGTCGGCGACGGCAACAAGGCGGAGCATGTCCTGGTCGGGCCGTATCTTTCGTGTGCGTTCGATCGCTTCACCCTGATCGGGCGCGTCCTGCAGGATGTGTATGCCCGCAATGACATTCAGGTAACGTTCGTGCACCTGGGGGTCAGTACAAAGTTTTGAGGTCTGGCTATCGCGGATGATGTCGGGAGCCCAGGTCAGCATGGCGGCAGCGAAGCAGCCCGTCGACACAATGCCGGTTGCCAATCTTCCCGATGCCAAACCCCGCATGAATGATACCGGAGGCGTAACCGCGGCTGCGTCAACCCGGCTCCGGTCAGGTTATTGGAGCATCCGGCAAGGGACACGGACTATAAAAGCGCCTCTAACGCTGGCGTGAAACCTACTCTGCCAAACTCTCGATGTTGGACTACGTTGGTTAGCTGCTAAGCAACTGAGTCGAAGAAATGCAACTGAGTCGAAGAAATTGCGTCTGCTCACTGTCCTGCAAGCGGCGACGCTCGAGACTTTCAGTTGAACTAACAGGAGACTACGATGCGGAAGATATCATTGACGTTGGCCTCGCTCACCATGGTTCTTGCGGCAAACGCGGTCGCGCAGGTAGCAGAGGTTCCGCCGACAACCAACCCGCCAGGCAAGATCGATGCACCAGCTGCCAACAAGAAATCCGCGCCACTGCCGTCGACCAATCGCTCGCAGCCTCAGCGCCGCTCTCCAGCATTCAAACGCAGGGGGGCCATCACGGAGCAGCAGCCGTCGCAGTAGGATCCAACATCACGTTCCATAAGGATGGGCCATGTGGGACGGGGTAGTGGGGTACAACCAACTCGGCCCCGCGTGCTTGGGCCATATACACCTTTTGGCACCCGAGCCCACTCGCTGTATGTGACCCGGCGTGCCACACGCCCGACCCGAACACCCCCCTCTCGCAGAGCCCACCCGGGAACCGGGCATCCGGGACCTGCTGTCATATCGTGTGTCCCGTGCCGCCACGCTCATGTCCCGTGGCGCCGCCCTGCGCTACCGGCGGGAGTTCGATGTCAGCCTCGGCGAGTGGCGCGCTTTGGCCCTCCTGGCCGGCGATGCGCGCCAGTCCCTCATCCAGCTCTCCCGCGCCGCCGGGCTCGACAAGGCGCAGATGAGCCGCGTTGTCGCTTCGCTCACCCGCCGCGGCCTGGTCCGGCGGAAAGCCTCCGCGCAGGGCGGCCGGGCCATCGAGCTGAGCCTGACCCGCTGCGGCGCCGAGCTGCACACCGGCCTAATCGCCGCCGCCGCTGAGCGCGACCGCGTCTTCCGAGCAGCCCTTACCGCCCGTGAACGGGAAACGCTCGACACCCTGCTCTCCAAGCTCACAGCCGCAGCCCGCCAACTCATCGGCGAGGAAACGGCGCGGTCGTCCGGCGCACCGCAGGACGGCACCACCAAAGCCTAGCGCGCCGGTAAGGCCCGCATCCACCCAACGATCCCGGCTGCCACCGCATCCGGCGCCTCCGGCAGCAGCGCGTGGCTCGTGTTCGGGATGACGGCGACGCTCACCCGGTCGCCGAACTCGGTCCTCAGGTCGCCCCTGGTCGCCGCGGGACGGAACGGGTCGTTGCCGGCCTGCAGGTCCAGCAACGGCACGCTCCCACCCGACCACCACGCCGCCTGGCTCGTGCGGTCTGCGGCCTCCCGCTGGCTCCGGCTCGCCTTCTCGTGCCAACCCGTCAGCCACGGCGCCGGATCATGCCCCGGCGCGAAGAAGGTGTTCTGCAACGCCTGCCGCCGCTCCGCCTCCGGCAGCGACATGTCGGCCGAGCGCGTCACCGCGACGCTCAGCTCCGCCGGATAGCTCTTCGCGGCCGAGGCCGCCAGCACCACGCCCCGCACCAGCGAAGGGCTGTCCACCGCGGTCATCCGCGCGATCCAGTTCCCGTACGCATGCCCGACGATGACAGCCTGACCATCGTTCTCCGCACGGATGACGGCAGCCACGTCCGCCGCCAGGTCATGCAGCGTGATCCTGGCCATCAGCCCGGTGCTGCCCAGCATCCCCCGCGGCTGCGGCCGCAGCACGCGGAACCCCTCCCCGGCGATCGCCGCCGCGACCTCCCCGTAATCCTCGGAATCGCGCCCCCGCGACGGCAGCATCACCACCAGCGGCCCGGCCCCTTCTGACAGCACCGTGATCTGCGCCGGCCCCGCCTCCACAACGCTCCGCACGGGACCCGCGGCATGGGCCGAACCCGACATCAGCACCACTCCCGACAGCACCACGCCCAACAGCATCGCCCCGAACAACCGCATCACGACGACCCACGCGGCATCGCCGCCACCGCCGCCAGGTACTCGGCGGCAATCCGCCCGACCAACGCCCCCGCCGGCACCAAGTGATCGACGAGCCCGGCGGACTGCCCTGCCTCGATCTTCCCGTCCGTCACGTCGCCATGCAGCGCAGCCATCAGCAACGTCCCCGCCCCGAACGCCACCCGCTGCTCCTCGATGTCCGCCGCCGCTCCCTTCAGCGCCACCATGCGCTCGGTGAACGGGTTGGCGATCGCGCGGATCATGCCGAGCCCCTGCCCCACCGTTCGCGTCCCGTCGATCCCCGCGTCCAGCACGGCCTAATTGTATGCGGCATGCACCGTCGCCTCGGGCGTCGCCAGGAACCGGGTACCGAAGTTGGCCGCACCCGCCCCCAGCGCCAGCGCCGCTGCCAGCCCCGCCCCATCCGCAAACCCGCCCGAGGCGACCACCGGCATCCCCGGCAACGCCTTCACCACCGCCCGCACAACAACCAGGGTCGAAACCAGGTGCTCCGGCGGGTGCCCCCCTGCCTCGCCGCCCACCACCACCAGGCCGTCGACCCCGGCCCTCGCCGCCTTCCGTGCATGCTCCGCGTCCGCCACCACATGCAGGCACACCGTCCCCACCGCCTTGAACCGATCCAGGTACCGCTTCGGCCCCCCCTGCGACGCGATCAGCACGGGCACCCGCGCCTCCAGCAACATGTCGAGTATCTCGTCGGCGCCCTTCCGGTACAGCGGCATGTTGACCGCGAAAGGCCGGTCCGTACCAGCCCGGACCTCCGCGATCGCCCGCCGCAACCCGTCCGCCCGCATCGGCCCGGCCGCGATCACCCCCAACCCCCCAGCCCGCGCCACCGCCAGTGGCAACGCCGAGCTGGACGACGCCCACGACATGCCCGCCTGCACGATCGGCAGGTCGATCCCCACCAGCCGCGTCACACCCGTTTCGATCCTCATGCCGGCAATCCCAGCAGCCGCCGCGCGTGCGCCGCCAGCAGCTTTTTCTGCACCTTCGCGCTCGCGGTCATGCCGATCGCCTCGAAGCTGTCCACCACCCAGACGTGGCGCGGCACCTTGAAGCCCGCCATCCGCTCCCGGCACCAAGCCATGACCGCATCGGGCTTGCACGCCATGCCGCCGTTGGCGATCACGAAGGCGGCGGGCACCTCCATTAGCCGCGGGTCCGGCACGCCGACCACGGCCGCCTGGCGCACCGCGGGGTGGGTGTGCAGCACGTCCTCAACCTCGGCAGGCGATACGTTCTCGCCGCCCACGCGCACGATGTCCTTCAGCCGGCCCAGGAAGCGCAGCCGCCCGTCGGTATCCAGCGCGCCCAGGTCCCCGGTCGCGAGCCAGCCGTCGCTGCCCAGCACGGCGGCGGTCTCCCCGGGCTTGTCAAAGTAGCCGCGCATCACGCTCCAGCCGCGCACCATGATCTGGCCGGGTTCGCCGGGGGGCTGGTCCGTCCCGTCCGCCGCACGTATGCGCAGCTCAAGCCCCGGTTGCGGCTTCATGCGGGACCCCAGGCGGACCTCCTCCGGCTCCCACCAGCAGGACTGCGCGACGTTGGGCGACGCTTCCGACAGGCCGTAGCCCGCCACGCATTCCCGGGCGCCCAGCTCGTCCGCGATGCGGCGCATGACGGCGGGGGACGCCGCCGCCCAGGCCCCGCGCAGCATTAGGTGGCGCTCGGCCAGGCTGGGGTGGGACAGCAGCATCAGCACCATGGTGTCGTTGCCGGAGAAATGCGTGCAGCATTCGGTCTCCATGAGCTGCAAGGCCTCGCCGGGCTCGAAACGGTCCATCGTGACCAGCGTCGCCATGTGCAACAGGGCCGACAGAACCGAGAGGGTACTGCCTGCCACATGGAAGAATGGCCGGGCGGAATGGTACCGGTCGCCGATGCGGAACCCGATGCGCCCGCCGGAGACGAAGGCGTTGCATAGCATGTTGGCGTGGGTCAGCAGCACGCCCTTGGGGAACGACGTGGTGCCGGAGGTGACTGGATCAGCAGCACGTCATCGGGCGCGCAGGCGGGGAGCGTGGGCGGCGCATGAGGCTGGCGGAAGGCCGCAAACGGCACGCACCCGGCTGGCACGTCGTCGCCCAGCACGACGACTTGTTCGAGGCTGGGCAGCGCCGCATGGGGCAGGTGCGTGCCGATCCCGGGGCAGATCGCGCGCAGCATGGCGACGACGTCCACGCGCAGCACCCGGTCGGCCGTGAACAGCCGCCGCACGCGGGACTGGCGCAGGCAATAGCCCAGTTCGTCCGCCCGGAAGCGGGTGTTGACCGGGACGGTGACGGCGCCCATGGAGCCCAGCGCGAGGAACAATGCCACCCAGCGCACGCCGTTGCCCAGGCACAGGCCCACATGCTCGCCCCGCCGCACCCCGGCCGCCACCAGCGAGGCGCGCAGGACGGCCACCTCGTCCGCCAGCGCCGCGAAGGTCAGGCGCCCGTCCGGGGCGACGATGGCCTCCACGTCCGGCGCGATAAAGGCGGCGCGGGCCACGGCGGCGGCAACGGTCGCGGGACACCCCATGCGCTCCATCTACGGCACCCGTGCCGTACGGCCGAACGCCTCCACCCCGTCGCGCCAGGCGCCGTCCGCCAGCACGCGCTCGATCTGCGCCAGCTCGATGCGGATGCCCGTCGTCAGCGCGGCCTCTTCGCCGAGATCCACGGCCTGCTTCGTCAGCGCCATCGCAAGCGGGGGGGCCTTCGCGATGCTGGCCGCGACCTCGTCCGCCAGGGCCGCCACGTCGTCGGCCACACGCGCGACCAGGCCCAGGCCCAGCGCCTCGTCCACAGGCATCGTGCGGCCCGTGAACAGCAGCTCCTTCGCGCGCCGCTTGCCGATCACCCGTTGCAGCCGTTGCGTGGCGCCCACCGTGCCCCATTGCGGCTCGGGGAAGCGGAAGCTGGCGGCCGGGCTGGCGACGGCAAAGTCGCACGCCATCGCCATCTCCCCGCCCGAGCCGATCACGGGGCCATCGAGCACTGCCACCACGGGCTTGCTGCACCGCTCGATGGCCTCGTAGGCGGCAAAGGCGGCCAGGCGGCGGGCGCGGACCCACGCGTCGTCGCAGCCCCGGCGCTCCTTCAGGTCGGCGCCGGCGCAGAACACGGAGCCGTTCGCGTCCAGCAACACGACACGGACCGTGGCGTCGGCGTCAAGGACCACGAAGGCGTCGCGCAACGCCACGCACATCGCCAGGTCCAGCGCGTTGCGGGCGCCGGGCCGGTTGAGCGTGACGCGGGCGACGGCGCCATCGTGCCGCAGCAGCACAGGGTCCGCTGTCATATCGCCCCCTCCGCCCGCAGCGCATGGATGTCGTCGGCGGTCAGGCCCAGGCCCCCCAGCACCGCGTCCGTGTCCGCGCCAAGGACGGGCGGGGTGCCGAGCGAGGGGTCGTCGTGGCCCTGGAAGCGCAGCGGGTTGCGCAACGCCGGGAACGGCCCGGCGGTCGGGTGGTCGAAGCCCGCCACCATGCCGCGCGCCCGGATGTGCTCGTCGTTCAGGATGTCGCGCACGCTGTTCACCTCCCCCGCCGGCACGCCCGCCGCCCGCAGCGCCAGGGCCAGCGCCGCCCGGTCCCGGCTCGCGGCACTGGCGCGCATCGCCACCATGATCCGGTCCCGCTGCGCTACGCGCCCGGCATTGAGGCGTAGCGCCGGATCGGCCGCCAGGTCGTCGAGGCCGAGCGCCGCGCACACGGCCGGCCAATGCTGGTCGCTGCCGCTGATGTGCAGCATGGACCCGTCCCGGCAGGCGAAGGCGGCGGAGGGCACGCGCCCGGGGTGTTCGGTGCCCACGCGCTGCGGGTCCTCGTCGAGTGCGAACAGGCGGGCGGCGGCGATGGTCAGCAGGCTGGTCTGCACGTCCATCATCGCGAGGTCCACGTAGCAGCCGTGCCCGGTCGCGGCCCGCCCGACCAGGCCGGTCAGCGCGCTGATGGCGATCCACAGGCCGGAGGTCAGGTCCGCAAACGGCAGGCCCACCTTGGCGGGCGGCCCGTCCGGGTAGCCCGTCAGCGTCATGACGCCGGACAGCGCCTGGAACACCGTGTCGTAGCCGGGGCGGTCGCGGTATGGCCCCGTCTGCCCGAACCCGGTGTTGGAGACGTAGACCAGGCGCGGGTTGAGCGCCGATAGCGTGGCGTAGTCGAGGCCGTGGCGCGTCATCTCGCCGGGCAGGAAGTTCTCGACGACGACGTCGGCCTGGGCTGCCAGGTCGCGGGCGATGGCGCGGCCGCGTGGGGCTTTCAGGTTGAGGGTGACGGATTTCTTGCCGCGGTTGAGCGCGAAGAAGTAGGCGCTCTCGCCGCCGGGGAGCTGCGGCTCGAAACCGCGGGATTCGTCGCCGCCGCGGGGGCGTTCAACCTTCGTGACCTCGGCGCCCAGCTCGGCCATCACCTGCGTCGCGAACGGCCCGGCCAGCACGCGGGAGAAGTCCAGCACGCGCAGGCCGTCTAGCGGCCTCATGGGCGGAAGCCGCGCATGATGGTGTTGACGTCCTGGCCCGCGGCCATGGCCGCGTCATACGGCAGGTCGGCCACGCGGTAGAACAGGCGTTTCGCGGCCGCCATCGCCATGGGGTTCGCCGCCGCCCAGACCTCCGCGATGCCCATCGCCTCCGCCTCAAGCCGTTCGGGCGGGACCACGCGGTTGACCAGACCCAGCGCCCGCGCCTCCTCCGCCCCGATCAGGCGGCCCAGGCTGATCATCTCGAACGCGGCCTTGCGCCCCAGGTGCCGTTGCAGCCCCGTCATCACCAGCGCGGGGACGATGGAGTGCTTCAGCTCCGGGTAGCCGAACTTCAGGTCGGTCGCCGCCACCGTCATGTCGCAACCGATGGCCAGCCCGGCGCCACCGCCGATGGCCGAGCCGTGCACGGCGCCCACGACGGGCTTGCCTATCTTCTGCAACGCCGATTGCGTACGGCAGGTGAGATCCGCCCGCGCCGTAACCAAGCGCTGGCGGTCGGGCGTGAGATCCCTGAACTCGGCCAGGTCCGCGCCGGCGCAGAAGCCGCGCCCCACGCCCGCGAGCACGACGGCGCGCACCGCGGGATCGGCGTCCGCCTCCTGCAAGGAGTTCAGCAGGGCCTGGGTCAACGGCGTATTCAGGGCGTTCAGCTTGTCGGGCCGGTTCATGTGCAGGATGCGGACGGCGCCCCGGTCCTCCCGCAGCATCAGGGCCCCCAGCGTCGCGTCAGACATGCGCCGCCTCCCGCGCAGGCAGCAGGCCGTAGCCCGACCGCCCGACCTTGGCATCCAGCGTGCGGCCCAGGATGCGCTCGCACAGGCGCGACGCCGCCATCACCGCATCGAGGTCGAGGCCGGTGGGCACACCCTCGGCCTCCAGCAGGTTGACCAGGTCCTCGGTCGCGACGTTCCCGGTATAGCCGCCGCCGTACTCGATCTGCGACGGGTGGCCGCCCACGCCGCCGAACGCGCTGTCGAAATGCCGGCACCCCGCGTCCAGCACCGCCATGCAGTTGGCGAGTCCGGTGCCGCGGGTGTCGTGGAAATGCGCCACGGGGACGATCCCCGGCGCCTCGTTGGCCAGGCGGCGGAACAGGTGGCGCACGCGGCCGGGGGTGGCGAGGCCCGTCGTGTCGCCGACCGACAGTAGCTCCACCCCCAGCCCGGCGAACCGCTGCGCGGCGGCGACCACGGCGCCGGGATCGACCTCGCCCTCGAACGGGCAGCCCAGCGCCATTGACACGACGCCCACCAGCCGGAACCGCCCGGCCGCCAGCCGCGCCATTTCGGCCACCGCCACCCATTGCGCCTCGCGCGTCGTGCGCAGGTTGCGCGCGGTGTGGCCCTCGGTGGCCGAGACCAGCAGGCTCAGCTCCGTGGCCCCGTGCCCGGCATCCAAATCCGCCAGCGCGCGGGCGATGGCGCGGAGATTCGGGCAGGTCGCCTTGTAGTGGACGCCCGGCCGCCGCGTGATGTCGGCAAGCACGTCGGATGCGTCGCCGAACGCGGGCACCCGGCCGGGATGGCTGTAGCTAGTCGCTTCGATGCGCGGGAAGCCGGCCTGGGTGAAGGCGTCGATGGCCGCGACCTTGTCCGCTGTGGGCACCGGGTCGGGCTCGTGCTGCAGGCCGTCGCGGGCGAAGCACTCGCAGATCACAACGCCCTCGGCCATGCATGCCCTCCCGTCCAGCGCCACAGGCCTTAGGCGCGCATGTTGATTCAGTCAACACGAACCTGTTGACTCCCGTTGAAGGACCAGGTGTTGATAGGAGCAACAAGGTCCGGGGCTATGCGCCAGCCGGGCCTACGGGGGGTGCGGCATGGCGGATGTGGGCGTGGCAGACAGGGACGGGACGGTGGCCCGCGACTGCGACGCCACCTACCGCACCATCGCCTTGCGCCTCATGCCGCTGCTGATCCTGTGCTACGTTGTCAATTACATCGACCGCACCAACATCGGCATCTCCCAGCTCCAGTTCCGCACCGACCTCGGCTTTTCCGAGGCGGTGTACGGCATCGGCGTCGGCCTTTTCTTCGTCGGCTTCATCCTGTTCGAGGTGCCGTCCAACATCCTGCTCGACCGCATCGGCGCGCGGCGCACCCTGCTGCGCATCATGGTGCTGTGGGGCCTGGTCTCCATCTGCACAATGTTCGTCACCACGCCGTGGGAGTTCTATGCCGCGCGCATCCTGCTGGGGGCAGCAGAGGCCGGGTTCTTCCCGGGGATCCTGCTGTATCTCACCTATTGGTTCCCCTCGGCCCGGCGCACCCGCATGACGGCACTGTTCTTCCTCGGTCTGCCGTTGTCAGGCATCGTCGGCTCGCCGCTGTCGGGCTGGATCCTGCACACCTTTCCGGGCGTCGGCGGCCTGCACGCCTGGCAGTGGATGTTCCTGCTGGAAGGCATCCCCTCCGTCCTGCTGGGCGCCGCCGTGTTCGCCGTGCTGGACGACCGCCCCGGCGACGCGCGCTGGCTGAGCCCTGTGCAGAAGGCCATGGTCATGGCCGACCTGGCCGCGGAGCAGTCCTCCAAGCAGGACCGCAGCGCCGAATTGGATGTCGCGGGGGCCCCACGGCACGGTGCGGTGCTACAGGCCTTGCGCGATCCGCGGGTCTATGTGCTGGGCCTGGTCGGCTGCGGCACCTACACGCTGGCCAACACCGTCTCGTTCTGGTCGCCGCTGCTGATCAGCCAGTCCGGGGTCAACAACGTGCTCGACGTGGGGCTGCTCGGCGCCATCGCCCCCCTGGTGGGCATCGTCGCGTGCCTCGTCGTGGGTGCCCACTCCGACCGCACGCTGGAGCGCCGCTGGCACGCCGCCTGCTCGGAGTTCGTGGCGGCGGGCGCCCTGGTGGCGCTGGCGTTCACGGTGGGCCGCCCCTATCTCACGGTGGCGCTGATCACGCTGATGACGGTGGGGCATTACTGCGGGCTGACGGTGTTCTGGTCGGTCCCGTCCGTGTACCTGTCCGACCGTGCGAAGGCCGGGGGCATTGCGGTGGTCACGGCCATAGGCTCCACGGCCGCGGCCCTGTCGCCCGCGATGCTCGGCTGGATCCGGGTCAGCACCGGCAGCCTGAGCCTGGGGCTGCTGATCTCGGCCGGCATCATAACCTTGGGCGGCGTCGTCCTGCTGGTGGGCGTCCCGGCCCGGCTGCTGAGCGAGCAGGCGGTGAGCTGAACGCCGCCACCAGCGACAGCAGCGGCCAGCGCACGATGTCCGGCCAAGTTTGGTCGCCCCGTCCCGCGCCACCGCGCTGACAAGGCGCAGTTCAACTTATCGCCACCTGACCGAGCGCGCGCTGATGCGCATCGGTCAGGATCGGCTGCGGACCCGGACCCTTACAACCCATGTACGACCGCGGCAGCTGTCGATCAATCCACAGCGCCCCATGTCAGGGAATGGCACGACGTTGGCAGGTTGACCGGAACGAGACTGGGATGTCGTGGGTTGGCTCCGGCCGGCTCATCTGGGCAGGGCTGGCAGAATGGTACCGCGGCACTCGCCGAAGCCGATCGAGGCGAAGCCATTCCGCCGCGCGCGGGCACGCAGAATGAGTTCGTCCCCATCTTCCAGGAAGCGGGGCGTCTCCCCGGAAGGGAGCGTGATGGGCTCGCGGCCTCCTTGCGTGATTTCCAGCAAGGAGCCGTAGCCGTCCGGCGTCGGCGAGGAGATAGTGCCCGAGCCGAAGAGGTCGCCCGGGTTCAGGTTGCATCCATTCGATGCGTGGTGGGCCAGCAGCTGTGCCGGGGTCCAATACATGTTCACCGTGCTGCCAAGGGAGAGACGATGCGGTGCCATGCCCTGCTTGCGCATGTCCTGCGTGAGCAGCAGCACCTCCAGCTCCAGATCGAGCGCACCCCCTTGCTGGT
>JAABUX010001418.1_pt1 | contig 36559 bp, 27 predicted proteins | sample 5561851 | NCBI WGS metagenome assembly JAABUX01 (sample SAMN10711883, study PRJNA513361) | rock metagenome | isolation source: Antarctica rocks | place: Antarctica: Victoria Land, Richard Nunatak red sandstone | collected 2016-01-03 | reverse complement strand
GGTTCGCCGGGCCTGCCTGCGCAGGCGTCCGAGGGCGGCCCGCCCGAGCCTGCGGGTAGACCGCTAGAGGCTGTCGGCAACGGCAGTCGTAGACAGATGGCCGTCGCCGCGGTGACCGTGAGGCTGCCGCGGAACAGAACCCGGCGTACAGGCCGACTCGTCCGTCACCATCTCGCTGCCAGCGGCGATGGTCGTGCCCCACGTACATCCACAAGAGCGACGACAGACCAGGTGACGCCCGACTACTCACGACCGTGCGCGCTTGTGAGCTCTCCGAGCTGGGCTTGTCCCCTTGGTGTTCGAGCCGGTGCTTGAGGGAGAGGGTCCTGCCAGCCATGTTCGAGCACCTGCTCCTCGGCTGCGATGAGTTTCCAGCGACGCCGTCGTCAGCCCAAGTGTCCGTGCAGACAACAGGAGGTTCCCATGACCAGCATCACGCCCCACATCAGCAAGATCGCTAACATCGTCATGCCTGTCGCAGACGTGGAAAGCGCAATCGCCTTCTACACCGGTCCACTTGGACTGGAGAAGCGCACCGACATCCCATTCGGCGATCAATACCGCTGGGTTGAGGTCGCACCGCCGGGTGCGGACACAGTGATCGCCATCGCTCCGCCTGGGCCGGAAGGTGAAGCCGGGGGGCGGCAGACGGGCATCAGCCTGCAGACGCACGACGTGGACGCCTTCCACGCCCAGCTCAAAGCCGGAGGCGTGGATGTCGACGCCGAAGTGAGTCGCATGGGGGACCCCGTACCGCCAATGTTTTGGCTGCGCGACCCGGAGGGCAACGTCCTGCTGGTGGTCGAGGTCCGGTAAGCGATTCGGTCAGAGGGGGCTGCCCACTCGGCGGCGGAACGTGCCTCAGGCACTCTTCTCGGCGCGGCGGCACCTTCGGCACGCCGGACCTCGGCCCTCGGAGACGAGGCGCTCGCACAGGTGTGAATCGAGGAAACCCGTGCCGCCGGTCACCAATGTTCGCACCCCGCGGGACCGTACGCAGAACCTGGGCCACCGGGACCGGGACACGCCCCCGCCAGCCATGCTGCGCCAGCGGCTGCGCCCGAGCACGCTTCGAGTGGGCTCGGTCACCGCCCGTCCGCGGTCATTCCGCGGCTTTCAGAAAAGAGGGCGTCCCGCCGCCGCGAGAGGGTACGCAGGCGGTAACAGTGTCTCGCTTCGGAGGGTCCATGCGATGCATGCGGGGGCTGGTCATCGGCCTCTTGGCTGCTGCGTGCACGCTGCTCTGTCCAGGGTTGGTGGGATCGGCTGCTGCCGCGACGAACCCCTCCGCGGGCCCGTTCCCCCCGAACACCAACACCTGCCGGCCGACGGCGGCGCATCCGTACCCCGTCGTGCTCGTGCACGGCACCTTCGAGGAGGCGGCCCAGAACTTCCTCACACTGGCGCCTTACCTGCAGGCGCAGGGCTACTGCGTCTACGCGCTGAACTACGGCAACAACGCCACCGGTGACATTCACTTCTCCGCCCAGCAGCTCTCAGATTTCGTCGATTTCGTGCTCGCCCAGACTGGTAGCTCGAAGGTCGACATGGTGGGTCACTCGCAAGGTGGGCTGATGCCGCGCGACTACATCAACAACCTCGGCGGCGCCACGAAGGTCGACAAGCTCGTCGGGCTGTCGCCCTCGAACCACGGCACGACCAACCCGTTCGCGCCGGGCGCACCCAACTGCCGCGCCTGCCAGCAGCAGGTCTTCGAGAGCCGGTTCATCCAGTCGGTCAACGGCAGCGGCGAGACCCGCCCCGGCATCTACTACACCGTCATCGAGACGAAGTACGACGAGGTCGTCACGCCCTATACCTCGGCTTTCCTCAACAACGGGGCCAACAACTCACAGGTCACCAACGTGCTGCTGCAGAACCTGTGCCCCGCCAACATTGACGATCACATCGCAACGGCTTACGACCCCGCCGTCTTCCTGATTGTCAACAATGCCCTGTCTCAAGGCGCGGCGCCTGCGGACCCACACTTCAACCCGTGCGCGCTGCCGCTGACGGCGTTCAATGCGAGTCAGACCAAGCCGCGACTGGTGGTCGCCGCCCAACCGGCCGGGGCGCCTGCGTCCTCCACCACGGCGGTGACCAGCCAGCCACAGCTGACAGGCTCCGGCGCTGCCGGCAGCCGCGGCGTCGCTCCGGCGGCCACACCCGTCGTCGGGACACCCACCTTCACCGGGTAGCACTCGGCCGCCGACACTGCGCTCCCTTCCAAAGGAGCCCGGGACACTCGGGGCAGGCAATCACTAAACGCTTGAGCACGTGGGTGTTAGGCCTTCGTGCTGACTAGGCACAAGGTGCACTGCGCTCGAACCTTTCCTCGACAAGCGTCACCGGCACTCGCCGCCGCTGTCGCCTGCATTGTTCTCAGGTACGGCCGTCCACGTGCCGATTCGGTCAACGCGGGCTCGCCGTCCAGGTGTGTCGCCCGCTCTGACACCCTGGAGCTGTCCATGCCCGATCAGGCACCGCTGCTCGCCGACGGGCTTGACGCGAGGACCCTGCTTAGCGTTCTGGCGCAGGTCAAGGGTGGCGACTTCAGCGCGCGGATGCCGCTCGAGTGGACCGGAGTGGCAGGCAAGGTCGCCGACGGGCTCAACGACGTCATCATGGCGAACCAGGCTCTCGAGGCCGAGCTGTCCCGGGTCAGCCGGGTCGTCGGCAAGCAGGGCGCGCTCTCTCAGCGCGTGGGGCTGGGCAGCTGGGCGCAGAGCTGGTCCGGCAGTGTCGAGTCGGTCAACAGCCTGATCGAAGCGTTGGTGCGCCCCACCAGCGAGATGCAGCGCGTCATCGGTGCGGTAGCCGACGGCGACCTGAGCAAGAAGGTCTCTGCCGACGTCCGCGGCGAGATGCTGGACCTCAAGAACACGATCAACGCGATGGTCGACCAGCTCAACGGCTTCGCCTCCGAGGTGACCCGCGTGGCGCGTGAGGTCGGCACCGAGGGCAAGCTCGGCCAGGCCGCCGCCGTCACCATCGAGGTGGGCGGGGTGTGGAAGGACCTGACCGACAACGTCAACCTCATGGCGGGCAACCTGACCGGCCAGGTCCGCAACATCGCCGAGGTGACGACGGCAGTCGCCAACGGCGACCTGAGCAAGAAGATCTCGATCGACGTCAAGGGCGAGTTCCTCGAGCTGAAGAACACAGTCAACGCGATGGTCGACCAGCTCAACGCCTTCGCCGGTGAGGTGACGCGAGTCGCCCGCGAGGTAGGGGTGGAGGGCAGGCTCGGCGGCCAGGCGCAGTCCAAGGAGGTCGGCGGCGTCTGGAAGGACCTGACCGACAACGTCAACCAGCTCGCGGCCAACCTGACCAACCAGGTGCGCGCCATCGCCGAGGTCGCCACCGCTGTCACCGAAGGCGACCTCACCAGGCAGGTGCGGGTGGAGGCCAGCGGCGAGGTCGCCGTCCTTAAGGACAAGCTCAACGAGATGATCCGCAACCTGCGGGAGACCACCCGGCAGAACATCGAGCAGGACTGGCTCAAGACCAACCGCGAGCGCTTCACCAGCATGCTGCAGGGCCAGCGCGACCTCGATGCCGCCTCCGACATGATCCTCTCGGAGCTGGCGCCGCTGGTCGAGGCACAGCACGGCGTCTTCTACCTGTTGACAACCCCGGCGGACAATGAGCCGGTGCTGCGGCTGCAGGCCGGCTACGGCTACCAGGAGCGGCGACAGCTCTCGACGTCGTACCGCCTCGGCGAGGGCCTGGTCGGGCAGTGCGCGAAGGAGAAAAAGCGCATCCTGCTCACCGAGGTGCCGGCCGACTACGTGCGCATCAACGCCGGGCTCGGCGCGTCGCCCCCGCTCAACATCATCGTCCTGCCCGTGCTGTTCGAGGGCTCGGTGCGCGCTGTGATCGAGCTGGCGTCCTTTTCCCCGTTCAGCGCCACCCACCAGGCGTTTCTCGACCAGCTGCCCGAGAGCATCGGCCTTGTTCTCAACACCATCGAGGCCAACACGGTCACCGAGAACTTGCTGAGGCAGTCACAGTCCCTCGCACTTGAGCTGCGCTCCCAGCAGGAGGAGCTCCGTGAGTCGAACGAGGACCTCGGTCGCCAGGCGAGGTTGCTGGCAGAGCAGAACATCGAGGCCGAGCAGAAGAACCAGCTGGTCGAGCAGTCCAAGCGCCTTGTCGAGGAGAAGGCGGGCCAGCTCAGCCTCTCGTCGAAGTACAAGTCCGAGTTCATCGCCAACATGTCGCACGAGCTGCGCACCCCGCTGAACAGCCTGCTGATCCTGGCCCAGCAGCTCGAGGACAACCCCGACCACAACATGACCGACACCCAAGTTCAGTACGCCAGCGTGATCCGGGCGTCAGGCCACGACCTGCTGAGCCTGCTCAACAGCATCCTCGAGCTGGCCAAGGTGGAGTCGGGCACCGTCACCGTGGAGCCAAGCGACGTGTTCGTCGGACAGCTCAGGAGCACGCTCGTGGCCGAGTTCGAGCAGGTCGCACACACGAAGGGCATCGACTTCTCTGTCGACGTCGCGCCGGGCGCCCCCGAGCACATCGTCACCGACCCGCAGCGGCTGCGTCAGATTCTCAAGAACTTGTTGTCCAACTCGTTCAAGTTCACCGACCGCGGCCGGGTGAGTGTGCTCATCGGCCCGGCCGAGGGTGGCTGGACCACCGGGACGGCCTCGCTCACCGGCGCAACGTCGGTCCTGGCGTTCTCGGTGACCGACACCGGCATCGGAATCGCGGAGGAGCAGCAGGAGCGAATCTTCGAGGCGTTTGCACAAGGGGATGGCACCACTGCCCGGCTCTACGGGGGCACCGGGCTCGGCCTGTCGATCTGCCGCGAGCTCGCCGGACTCCTTGGCGGCGAGGTGACGGTGACCAGCACGCTCGGCGAGGGCAGCACGTTCACGGTCTACCTGCCCACGGACTATCCTCCCGTGCCATCGGCCGGTGTCGTGACGTCTGCCGGTGTCGTGCCGTCAGCCGCGCTGCCCGCTCCCCGCCGCCGTGATGACTCCGAGGCAGCCGCCGAGCATCCCAGCCTGCTCCCTGCCCGCCGCACGAGTGCTCACCTGCAGGGCGGCTCACTGGCCGGAGCGAAGGTGCTCGTTGTCGACGACGACTTCCGCAACATCTTCGCCCTGTCGGCGCTGCTCGAACGGGGCCACGCCGCCGTCACCGTTGCCGAGAGCGGGCAGGACGCGATTGCGATCCTGCAGCAGATGCCCGACATCGACATCGTGCTGATGGACATCATGATGCCGGGGATGGACGGGTACGCCACCATGCGCGCCATCCGCTCCTGCTCCGGCATCGAGACGATCCCGATCGTCGCGGTCACCGGCAAGGTCATGGCCGGTGAGCGGGAGCGATGCCTCGAGGCCGGCGCGAACGACTACATCCCCAAGCCGGTCGACACAGAGGAGCTGCTGGCAGCCCTGCTGCCGTGGCTGCCTGTCGTCACCCAGCCGCGGCCATGAGGAGCGTCGTGGCGTCAGCGGCATCCGTGCTGTCCAGCGCAGGGGCGGGGGGATTCTCCTCGTCGACGACAACGCGGCGAAGCGGCTGGCGCTGAGAGCCGTCCTCAGCCAGCTCGGCCACCCGATCGTCGAGGCGGACTCGGGCCGCGCCGCCCTGCGCTGCCTGATGAGTCAGGACTTCGCCGTCATCCTGCTGGACGTCTGCATGCCGGTGATGGACGGGTTCGAGACGGCCGCCCTCATCCGGCAGCGCCGCCAGTCCGAGCTGACGCCCATCATCTTCATCACCGCTTTCGCGAGCGACGAGATCGGCCGCACCGACCGGTATGCCCAGGGTGCTGTCGACTTCATCTTCACCCCGGTCCCGCCCGAGGAGCTGCGGGCCAAGGTCTCGGTCTTCGTCAACATCTTCAGCAAGGCAGAGGCTCTTGCCACCCAGGCGCGGGAGGTACAGGCATCCGCGGACCAGCTGCGGCTGCTGACCGACGCGGCCCCGGTCGGCATCTTCCAGACCGACGCCGACAACCGGTACGTGTACACCAACCCGCGGTGGAGCGAGACCACCGGCATCCCGGCGGAGGAGGCGGTGGGGCAGCAGTGGGACACCATCATCGGCTCCGAGCTGCGCGCCGACCTCATCGACGAGCTGGCGGACGGTCCGACCTACCGGGCTGAACGCTGCCACCGCTTCGAGATCCGGCTGCCGGGCTTGGCTGCCCGCATCGTCCAGGTCACCTCCAAGCCCATCCCGGGGCTGGACGGAAGCGTCACGGGATGGGTCGGCACGCTCGCCGACGTTACGGCGGAGGCCGGGGCGGAGGCAGCGATGTCGCACGCCCGCGACGAGGCGACTGACGCCTCGCAGCTGAAGTCGGACTTCCTCGCCAACATGAGCCACGAGATCAGGACGCCCATGAACGGCGTCATCGGGATGACCGATCTGCTGCTCGAGACCGAGCTGAGCGTCCGCCAGCGCGACTACGCCCAGACGGTTCGCAACTCCAGCGAAGCGCTCCTCGCGATCATCAACGACATCCTCGACTTCTCCAAGGTCGAGGCGGGGATGCTCGAGGTCGAGGACGTCGGCTTCAACCTGCGGGCGATCGTCGCGGATGTGGTGGACCTGCTCGCAGGTTCCGCGCAGGCCAAGGGACTCGAGCTGGTCGCTGTCGTCGGGGCGGCTGTTCCAGCAGTCGTCGGTGGTGACCCGGGCCGGGTCCGGCAGGTGCTGACCAACCTCATCGGCAATGCCGTCAAGTTCACCCAGGCCGGCGAGATCAGCCTGCACGTCGCGGCGGAGCCCGCAGCCGAGGGCCCCGGGCTCGTCGTCACCTTCGAGATCCGCGACACCGGCGACGGCATCGCTGCCGACAAGCTCGACGTCATCTTCCAACCCTTCGTGCAAGCGGACACCTCCGACTCGCGAAAGTACGGCGGAACCGGTCTCGGACTGGCCATCAGCGGCCAGCTCGTCGCGCTGATGGGAGGCCGCTGCGGCGTTCGTAGCGAGCCCGGTGTCGGCAGCACCTTCTGGTTCACCATCGCTGTGCACGCGGACGCCGACCAGCCGGTCGACAGCGTGCTGCGCCCGGATGCCGGGCTCACGGGCGTGACCGTCCTCGTAGTGGACGACAGCGCCACCCACCGCAGCGTCCTGACCCGCTACCTCAGCGGCTGGGGCATGGCAGTCACCGCAGCCGACTCCGCAGCGGCCGCCCTGGCGATGCTGCGCACGGCAGCTGAGCAAGGCCGACCCCTCGCCCTGACCCTCGCCGACCGCTCCATGCCCGGCATGGACGGGCTGCAGCTGAGGGACGCCCTCGTGGCCGACCCCGAGCTGTCGTCCGAGCTGGTGCTCATGACCGGCATCGGGCAGGAGAGCGGCCTCGCAAGCGAGCCCGGCATCGCGGGTGTCGTCGGCAAGCCGGTCCGCGCGGAGCAGCTGCGAGAGTGCCTGCGCACCGTGCTCGGGCTGCAGGAAGCTGCCCCCCGCGACGTCGCGGACGTGGCACCAGTACCCCTGGGGCCGGACCAGGCCGGGCTGGGTCGCCTGTTGCTGGCCGAAGACAACCTGGTCAACCAGAAGGTCGCCGTCGCGATGCTCGCCGGCTGCGGGTACCGCGTCGACACCGTCCCCAACGGCGCGGAGGCCGTCCGGGCGGCCGCCGGACAGGCCTACGACGCCATCCTGATGGACTGTCAGATGCCGGAGATGGACGGCTACGAGGCGACTGCCGCGATCCGGGCCCGCGAGGGGGCGGAGAAGCACACCCCGATCATCGCCATGACCGCCGGCGCCAGGCGCGAGGACCGGGACCGCTGCCTGGCCGAGGGGATGGACGCCTACCTCGCGAAGCCGGTCAGCAAGGACGCCCTCATCGCCTTGGTCTCACGAGCCGTGACGACCGGCTTCGGCGACTGAGCCACAGCGGCGTGGTGGGGCAGGGCCGCTAGACCGGCTCGCCTCTTGCCCCGGGCGGCCACCTGTCACGCTGCGCCCCTACATGGGCGCCCACCCGACCGACACGCTGCAGTGAGCCAGCCCAGGGCCGGTCACGCAAGGTCACTCGCATCGCTCGGCGTGGCATGCTGTCGCCAACGGAACACGACGCAGCGCCGCGCCGACCTTGTCCGAGCCGCCCATGCCCCTGGAGACCCCGCGTGCGCCTCACCTCGACCACCATGACCTCTGCCGTCGTCCTCACGGTTGGCTTGTCGCTCGCCTCCTGCGGCAGCAGCAGCAGTACCAGCAGCAGCACCAGCGCAGCGCCCAGCTCGAGTGCAGGCGGCTCCAGTGCGGGCTCGGGCGGCGGCGCGCTGTTCTCGATGCTTCCCAAGAGCATCCAGTCGTCGAAGACGGTGCGCGCCGCAACCGACGGCACCTACCCGCCGAACGAGTTCACCGCCGCTGACGGCAAGACCCTGCAGGGTTTCGACATCGACCTGGCCAAGGCCGTGGGCACCAAGCTCGGGGTGACGATCCACTTCGACAACGCCAAGTTCGACAGCATCATCACCGGTATCACGGCCGGCCGGTATGACCTGGCGTTCTCCTCCTTCACCGACAACAAGGAGCGCCAGAAGAAGGTCGACTTCGTCGACTACTTCAGTGCCGGCACCTCGATCCTCGTCAAGAAGGGCAACCCCGAGCACATCAGCAAGCTCGAGGACCTGTGCGGCAAGAACGTGGCCATGGAGTCGGGCACGGTGCAGGTCAAGATTGCCCAGGGGGCGAAGTGCCCGAGCGGCAAGATCAACGTGACGCAGCTGCCGGACGACGCGACGGCCCGCCTGCAGGTCCAGACCGGCCGCGCCGTGGCTGACATGAACGACTTCCCGGTCGCGGCCTACACCGCCAAGACAGCAGGCGGGGGCAACGCCTTCGAGGTCGTCGGCACCCAGTACGAGAGCGCTCCGTACGGCGTCGCGGTCAGCAAGGACCTCACCGGCCTGCGCGACGCGGTGAAGACGGCGCTGGAGCAGCTGATCGCTGACGGCACCTACCAGCAGATCCTGGCCAAGTACAGCATCGGCCAGGGCGCGCTGAAGACTGTCACTGTCAACGCCGGTACCTGACATGGCGGCCGCCACGGCCGCCACGGCCACCAAGGGCGCCGGTCCCGGCCAGGAGGTCGTCCCGCTCCGGCACCCCTGGCGGGTGGTGTCGGGCGCCGTCGTCGTGCTCGTGCTCGCGCTGCTCCTGCTGCGCCTCGGCACGCTCAAGAACATCAACTACGCCAGCATCACCGGCCACCTGTTCCAGAGCTCGATCCTGCAGGGGCTGCTGACGACGATCGAGCTGGCAGTGCTCAGCCAGCTGATCGGCATCGTGCTCGGCACCATCCTCGCCACGATGCGGCTGTCGAAGAACCCGGTGCTGTCGGCCGTCAGCTGGGGCTACATCTGGTTCTTCCGCGGTACCCCGCTCATCGTGCAGGTGCTGTTCTGGTTCAACGGCGCGCCGCAGGTCCTCGGCCCGCATGTGTCGCTCGGCCCCTTATACAGCGGGCGCACGACCGACCTGCTGACCGTCTTCGTCGCCGGTACGCTCGCGCTTTCACTCAACGAGGCGGCCTACATGGCCGAGGTGGTGCGGGCCGGGCTGCTTTCGGTCGATGCCGGCCAGATCGAGGCGGCCGAGGCGCTCGGCATGACGCGCGGGCTCGTCCTGCGGCGCATCGTGCTGCCGCAGGCGATGCGCGTGGTCATCCCGCCGACCGGTAACGAATTCATCAGCATGCTCAAGAACACGGCGCTGATCGAAGTGCTGGGGCAGGTCGAGCTGCTCGGACGAGCCCAGGCCATCTCGTCGCAGAACGGCGAGGTGTTCGAGCTGCTGACCATGGCGAGCATTTGGTACCTGGTGCTGACGAGCATCGCGTACGTGGGGCAGTACTACCTCGAGCGGCGCTTCGCCCGGGGCAGTCTGCGCGACCTGCCGCTGACGCCACTGCAGCGGATGCACCTGACGAGAAGGGCACGCGTGTGACCTCGACCCGGGCGCCGATGGTCCAGGCCGAGGGCGTGTGCAAGCGCTTCGGGAGCAACGAGGTGCTCAAGGGCATCGACCTGGCGGTGCAACCCGGCGAGGTCTGCTGCCTGCTCGGCCCGTCCGGCTCGGGCAAGTCCACGTTCCTGCGCTGCATCAACCACCTCGAGAAGGTCGACGCGGGCCGGCTGTCGGTCGACGGTGACCTTGTCGGCTACCGCCAGCACGGCGGGAAGCTGCTCGAGCTCAAGGAGTCCGAGGTCGCCGGCAAGCGGGCCGAGATCGGCATGGTCTTCCAGCGGTTCAACCTGTTCCCGCACATGACCGCGCTCGGCAACGTCGCCGAGGCTCCGACGCGGGTCAAGGGGGTCGCGAAGAAGGATGCCGCCGAGCGGGGTCGCACCCTGCTCGGCAGGGTCGGGCTGGGCGACAAGGTCGATGCCTACCCCGCGCAGCTGTCCGGAGGCCAGCAGCAGCGGGTGGCCATCGCCCGGGCGCTGGCGATGGACCCAAAGCTGATGCTGTTCGACGAGCCGACGAGCGCCCTCGACCCCGAGCTGGTTGGAGAGGTGCTCGACGTCATGCGCGGGCTCGCCCGCGACGGCATGACGATGGTCGTCGTCACGCACGAGATGGGCTTCGCGCGCGAGGTCGGCGACACCGTGGTCTTCATGGACGACGGCGTCGTCGTCGAGACCGGAACGCCTCGACAGGTCATCGACGCGCCCCAGCACGAGCGGACGAAGGGCTTCCTCGGCAAGGTGCTGTAGGGACCTGCGAGGCTCCTGAGGAGCGGGCTCTAGTCGACCGGTTCCACGACGAACACCGGGATCTCACGGTCGGTCTTCTCCTGGTAGCCGGCATAGTCGGGCCAGACCGCGACGGATCGCTCCCACCATGCCGCCCGCTCGTCGCCAGTCACCAGCCGAGCCCGCATGTCGCGCCGGATGGGACCGTCCTGCAGCTCGATGTGGGGGTCGGTGACCAGGTTGTGGTACCAGAACGGGTGCTCGGGCGCGCCGCCCTTCGACGCCACAGCCGCGTAGCTGCCGCCGTGCTCGACCTTCATCAGCGGAACCTTGCGCACCTTGCCCGACCGGGCGCCGAGCATGGTCAGGACGACCACGGGCACGCCCCGCAGTGTGGTGCCCTCGGTACCACCCGAGCCCTCGTAGCGCTCGACCTGGTCCCGGACCCACTTCGCGGTGCTCGGCTCGTACTCCCCTACGACAGGCATACCGTCAGTGTGCATCGGCTGCCGAGCAGGCCGGCAACGGCCCCCCGTTACACGCTGCCAGGAGCTTGGGTGAATGCCGCCGAGGTGATCGCACCGAGAGTGTCGCCGTACGGCGGGTAGAAGGCGTCGATCAGGTCCTGCTCGCCCCGCACAACGACCCCCCGCGGGTTGGAGAACTCGCGGAAGCCCTCGATGCCGTGATGGCGGCCCATCCCGCTGTTGCCCGACCCGCCGAAGCCGAGTGAGGGCACGGCGCCCTGCATCGCACAGGCGTTGACGCACGCCCCGCCGGAGGTCGTCTGCGCGAGTACCCGCTCGATCTGCGCATCGTCGTGGCCGAACACGTACAGCCCGAGGGGGCGCTCGCCGTCGTTGATGAAATCGATGGCCTGGTCGAGGTCGTCGTAGGGCTTGACGGGCAGCAGCGGACCGAAGATCTCCTCCTTGGAGACGCCGAGCTCGGGGCCGGGGTCGAGCACGACGGAGATCGGCATCCGCCGGCTGTCGCGGTCGGTGACCCCACCCTCCTCCAGCTCGACGACCTGGTAGCCGGCATCACGGGCCTGCTCGCGAAGCTCGACGACGCGGTCGAAGTGGCGCTCGGTGATGATGCCGGTGCAGTCGCCGCTACGCGAGTAGTCGGCAACGTTCTCCTGCACGTACTGGCGGGCCAGGTCGACGAACGCCTGCATCCGCGCCCGCGGCACCAGGACGTAGTCGACCGAGATGCACATCTGGCCGTTCTTGATCATCTTAGTGCCGAGGATGTTGGCCACCGACTTCATGTCGACCGAGTCGTCGGTCAGCACTGCCGGGCACTTGCCCCCGAGTTCGAGCGTGACGGGCGTGAGGTTCTCCGCCGCCGCCTTCATGATCACTCGGCCGATACCGGGGCTGCCGGTGTAGAGCAGGTGGTCCCACGGCAGCGTCGGGAAGGTCTGTGCCAGCTCCAGGCCGCCGACCGAGACCGTGACGACGTCGGGGTCGAACGTCGACGCGACCATGTCCCGCAGCAGCTCGCCGCAGGCGGGGGTGTAGTCCGAGGACTTGATGATCACCCGGTTGCCGGCGGCCAGCATCTCGACGACTGGCCCCACCCCCAGGTCGAAGGGGAAGTTCCACGGGACGATGTTGCCGACGACGCCCTTGGGCTGGTAGCGGACGAACGCGCGGCCGCTGCCGAACATCGCCGGGTCGGTCTCGCGCTCGTCGTCGCGCATCCACTCCTCGAGCTTGGTCATCGCGTAGGCCGCGCGGCCGGCGATGCCGAGGCACTCGATGAGGTCGGTGAACAGCTCGGGGTGCACGGAGAAGTCGTCGCTCATCGCCGTGCGGATGCGCTCGCGGTTGGCCATCATCATCCCGGCGAGCGCCTGCAGGTGCCCCTGCCGCTCGGCCAGACTCGGGTAGGGGTTGGCCCGGAAGGCCGCCTTCTGCTGCTCGAACGAGCGGTGCAGGGCCGAGATGGCGGCAGCGTCGCCGGTGATCATCTCGTTGTCGCGCGAGAGCAGTGGCATGGCGGTTCCTCCGTGAGCCGGTGGTGCGACGAGCAGGGGGTGAAGCAGGTCACACGCTAGTCCGGAGGGCTGAGCGGGGAAAGACCGGCCCCCTGCCCGGCGCCCGCCGGTGTCAGGCTTTCGCCAACGTCAGCAGCACCTCGATGGTGCCGTGGTCCTGCGTCTTGACGAAGCTGCCGAAGCTGGGGTTGGCGACCTTGTAGTCGGCAAACACCACTGGCACCTGGCCGCTGACCTGCACGCTGCTGCCGCTGCGCACGACGGTCAGGGGGACCGTCACCTGCCGCTGCACCCCGTGGAGGCTGAGCGTGCCCACCGCTTGAACCGCGCTGGTGCCGGCAGCCGTGGCCAGCGAGCCGAGCGCGATGGGCTGAGACAGGACGAAGGTGGTGGTCGGGTAGCGGGCAGTGTTCATGATCCGCCCCTGGAACTGGGCGTCGCGCGGTGACTGGTCACTCTTGACCTTCGTCAAGTCGACCGTGAAGGACGCGTCCTTCACCTGGCCGCCGGCGACTGTGAACTGCCCGGTGACGGCGTTCGTCCGTCCGACTGCAGTCGTGCTCTGACCGGCCAGAACCTCGCTCACTCGATAGCCCGCCGCCGACCCGCTGGCGACGCGCCACTGCCCGGCGACACTGCCAGTGGCGGCTGCGGGCGCCGGGCCAGCGCTGGCGGACAGGGCGGCGGGCGCGGGGCCAGAGATCAGGTGGATGTAGGCGTACGGGACGGCGACGGCGAGGCCGACCGCCAGCACGAGCAGACCGCCCAGCCAGCGGAACGGGTGGCGGGGGCGGCGGAGTCGACCAGTCATCAGGGTCTCCCATCGGTGGTGGGGACGGCGGTGCGCCCTCATGGCACCGTCTGCCCTTGCGCTGGGAGTGGCCTGTGGATCTGATCCCGGCCCGCTGGCAGGCCGCCTACTTGTGGGTCTGGTGTGGCGGGAAGACAGCCTTGTCCTTGCCCGCCTCCTTCTTGTCGGCGCGCTTCTCCTTGAGGGACTTGCCGGACTTCTTGCTGCTGGACTGGCGGGGGGACTTGTCGGCCACTGACGGCTCCTCGGTTGTGGGTGGCGAAGCGCCACGCCCGCCGCGCGCCTGCTGGCGCGTGCCGAGCCGGGCCCGACGAGGACCTCGACACCACTGTCCTCCGCCAGATGCCAGGCCGCAAGGATCGCCCGTCGCCGCACGTGCCCGGCGAGCCGAGCCGGCCGGGCGCCCGGGGCGGCCGGTCGCGATTGCAGTCATCCTCCGGCGATCAGGCGCCAACGACCGGTACTTCACGGACCCATGGGACGACTCGGCTGGAGGATGACTGCAGTTTCGCCGCCCATCTGCGCCAGCGGTCGGCCGTGCTTACGCTGCCCGCAGCCGCCGCCGGGGCGCTGGCGCAGGAGGGACCACTCGTCGTGCTGCACGTCCACCGCTCCGAACGGGCCGACGCGCTCGCCGGCGCCTTGGCGGAGGTGCTGCGTGAGCCGCCCGCGGACCCGTTCGCTCCCGACGTCATCGCCGTACCCGCCAAAGGCGTCGAGCGCTGGCTGACGCAGCGGCTCTCGCACATCCTCGGCAGCGGGGGCGGCCGTGGCGCCGGCTTGAACGGCGGGGTGGGCGTGAGCTCCGGGGTGGGCTCGTCCGGGCGGACAGGGGCTGAGGACGGCGTGTGCGCCAACGTCCGCTTCCCCTCCCCAACGGCTCTGGTCGAGGACGCGCTCGCGGCCGCCAGCGGCGTGCCGCGCGAGCTCGACGCCTGGGAGCCCGCCCGCATCCTGTGGCCGCTGCTGGAGGTGATCGACGCCTGCGCGGGCGAGCAGTGGTGCTCGGCGCTGGCCGGGCACCTGGGGCTCACGCCGGATGCACCGCAGCACCGCCGGGGCCGCCGGTTCACCGCGGCCCAGCATCTCGCCTCGCTGTTCACGGCCTACGGCAGCTACCGCCCCGCGATGCTCCGCGAGTGGGCGGTGGGCGCCGATACCGACGGCGCGGGGGCCGCGCTCGCCGCCGATGTCGCCTGGCAGGCCGAGCTGTGGCGCCGGCTACGGCAGACGTTGGCGGCGCCGAGCCCGGCCGAGCGGCTCGATGCCGGCTGCGCCGCCATCCGCGCGAACCCGGAGATGGTCGACCTACCCGAGCGGCTCTCGCTGTTCGGCCCCACCCGGCTGACCACCGACCAGCGGGCCGTGCTCGCCGCACTCAGCCAGCGGCGTGAGGTCCACCTCTGGCTGGCGCATCCCTCGCCGGTGCTGTGGGAGCGCGTCGCCGCACTCCCCCCGGCCCCCTGCGCACAGCAGCCCCGCCGTCGCACCGACCCCACCCGCAGCCTCGCTGACCATCCCCTGCTCGCCTCCCTCGGGCGTGACGTGCGCGAGCTGCAGCTGGTGCTCGCTGGCAGCAGCACTGGCAGCACTGGCAGCACTGGCAGCACTGCCAGTACCGCCAGTACCGCCGAGCGGGTCGAGCACCACCACCCGCTGGCCGAGCCCGCAGCCACGGTGCTCGGCCGGCTGCAGGCCGGCATCAGCGCCGACAACCGCCCGCCGGGTGCCCCGCTCGGCGACGAGCCCGACACCCGGCAGTTGCTCGAGCCGGGCGACACCAGCATCCAGGTGCACGCCTGCCACGGCCCGGCACGCCAGGTCGAGGTGCTGCGCGAGGTCCTGCTCGGGCTGCTCGCTGCCGACCCCTCGCTCGAGCCGCGTGACGTGCTGGTCATGTGCCCCGACGTCGAGACCTACGCCCCGCTGGTCTCGGCGACCTTCGGCCTGGACGACGCGGAGGCGCCGGACCAGCACCCCGGGCACCGCCTGCGGGTGCGCCTCGCCGACCGCTCGCTGCGCCGGACCAACCCGATGCTGGACCTGCTCGCCCAGCTGCTCGAACTGGCCGATGCCCGCGTGACGGCCTCCGAGGTCCTGGACCTGGCCGGGTCACCGCCCGTCCGACGCCGCTTCGGCTGGGGCGACGACGAGCTCGAGCGGCTGCGCGACTGGGCGGCGAGCTCCGGGGTCCGCTGGGGGCTCGACGCCGCACACCGCGCTCCCTTCGGGCTCCAGCGCGTCGGGCAGAACACGTGGCAGGCCGGGCTCGACCGCATCCTGCTGGGGGCGAGCATGGCTGAGGACGAGCTGCGCTGGGTGGGGCTGGCGCTGCCGCTCGACGACGTCGACAGCGGCGACATCGACCTCGCCGGTCGGCTCGCCGAGCTGGTCGACCGGCTCGGCGAGACCTTGGCTGCACTGACCGGCGAGCAGCCGCTCGAGGCCTGGCTCGCCGCCCTGGCAGGCGCGCTGCCGATCCTGGGGGACGTCGCCGAGCGCGACGGCTGGCAGCTCGCGCAGGCCCGCGCTGTCCTTGCCGAGGTCGCGGCGGCCGCGGGCGAGCGGGCCGGCCTCGTCCGGCTCACCCTCGCTGGCGTGCGGGCGCTGCTCGCCGGCCGGTTGCAGGGCCGCCCGACCCGGGCCGGCTTTCGCACCGGCACTCTGACTGTCTGCTCGATGGTGCCGATGCGCTCGGTCCCGCACCGGGTCATCTGCCTGCTGGGCCTCGACGACGGCGCCTTCCCGCGTGGGTCCGGGACCGACGGCGACGACGTGCTCGCCCGGGACCCCTGCGTCGGCGAGCGGGATAGGCGCAGCGAGGACAGGCAGCTGCTCCTGGATGCGGTGATGGCGGCGCAGGACCACTTTGTCGTGCTCTACTCCGGCGCCGACGAGCGGACGAACGCGCCACGGCCGCCGGCAGTGCCCGTCGGGGAGCTGCTCGACGTGCTCGAGGCCAGCACCAGGACGGCGGACGGGGGGCCGGTGCGCGACGCGGTTGTCGTCCGGCATCCGCTGCAGCCCTTCGACGCCCGCAACTTCACCCCCGGCACGCTGGGGACCGCGGGCCCGTTCAGCTTCGACACCTCAGCCCTGGCAGGGGCGCGGCGGGCAGCGACCGGCCCTCGCCTCGGCGCGCCGCCTTTCCTCGCCGCCCCCCTCGCGCCCCTGGCTGAGCCCGCGGTCGAGCTGGCCGAGCTCGTCTCGTTCCTCGAGCACCCGGTACGCGGCTTCCTGCGCCAGCGCCTTGGCGTCGTCGTGCTCGAGGAGGAGGACGAGGTCGCCGACGCCCTGTCCGTCGAGCTGGGGCCGCTGGACACGTGGCAGATCGGCGACCGGATGCTCGGCGCGAGGCTGAACGGTGCCGACCAGGCGAGCTGCCGGGCGGCGGAGTGGCGGCGCGGGATGTTGCCCCCCGGCCCGCTGGGCAGGCGGCTGCTTGAGGACCTGGAGCGAGGTCTCGAGCCGCTCGTGGCGGCGGGCACGCGCGCACGCGACGGCTCGCCCGAGGCGCTCGACGTCCGGGTGGAGCTACCAGGTCGGCCGCTGCCCGGGCAGCCTGCCGCGGCCCGCCTGCTGAGCGGGACCGTGGGCGAGCTGTACGGGGCGTCGCTGGTACGGGTGGTCTTCTCCCGGCTCGGGCCCAAGCATCGGCTGCGCGCCTGGGTGCACGTGCTTGCGCTCGCCGCGGCGTGGCCGGAGCAGCAGTGGCAGGCCATCACCATCGGGCGCGGCAAGGGCAAGCGGACCAAGACCTCCGTCCTCACCGCCCCTGCCCCCGAGGAGGCAGCCCGCCGGCTCGCTGATCTCGTCGACCTGCGCGACCGCGGGCTCTGCGAGCCGTTGCCGATCGCGGCAGGCGCTTCCCACGGCTATGCCACCCGCCGCGAGCAGGGTGAGGGCGAAGGCGAGGCGCTGCAGGCCGCCCGGTCGGACTGGGGTGGCCGGTTCGGGGACGCCACCGACCGGTACAACGCGCTGGTCTGGGGTGAGGCAGCCGACTTCGATGTGCTGCTGGCAGCGGCCACGCAGCCAGACGACGGCACCCCGAGCGGCCTCAGCAAGGAGAGCCTGCGGTTCGGCCGGCTGGCGCGCCGGTTGTGGAGCCCACTGCTGGCGGCCGAGCAGATCGAGCTCGGATGACGCCGCGAGCGTTCGATGTCTGCGGCCCGCTGCCCAGCGGGACGACAGTGCTCGAGGCCAGCGCCGGGACCGGCAAGACCTTTACCATCGCCGCGCTCGCCACCCGCTACGTCGCCGAGGGGCTGGCAGAGCTCGACCAGCTGATGATCGTCACCTTCGGCCGGGCGGCGACGCAGGAGCTGCGGGAGCGGGTGCGTGAGCGGCTGGTCGGGGCCGAGCGGCTGCTCGCTGATCCACAGCGCGCCCGTACCGCGGGGGACGAGCTGGTGCGCCTGCTCGCCGATGTCGCCGACGACGAGGTCAGCCGACGCCGGCAGCGGCTGGCCGCAGCACTCGCCGCCTTCGACGGTGCCACGATCGCCACGACCCACGGCTTCTGCCAGCAGATGCTCGCCGGGCTCGGCATCGCCGGTGACAGCGAGCCCGACGCGCGGTTCGTCGAGAGCATCGACGACCTGGTGACCGACGTGGTCGACGACGTGTACCTGGCCAAGTTCGGCCGCCCCGATGCCGGCATCCCGGCCTTGGATCGATCGCGAGCGCTGACCGTGGCACGTGCCGCAGTGGGCGACCGCCAGGCCGAGCTGGTACCCGTCGACGCCGCCGGGGACACCGAGGCCGGCCAGCGCGCCGGGCTGGCGCGCGCGGTCCGGGCCGAGGTGCAGGTACGCAAGCGCCGGCAGCGGATGGTCGACTACGACGACCTGCTCACCCGGCTGCGCGACGCGCTCGCCGACCCGCAGCGCGGTCCTGCCGCCTGCGAGCGCATCCGCTCCCGTTACTCGGTGGTGCTCGTCGACGAGTTCCAGGACACCGACCCGGTGCAGTGGGACATCCTGCGCCGGGCCTTCCACGGCAGCACGACGCTGGTACTGATCGGGGACCCCAAGCAGGCGGTGTACGGGTTTCGCGGCGCCGACGTCGTGACCTACCTCGGCGCGACCGAGGCCGCGGCCACCCGGGCGACGCTCGACACCAACTGGCGCAGCGACGCCAGCCTGCTGACCGCGCTCGACGTCTTGTTCGGCAATGCCGCGCTGGGCGACCCCCGCATCGTGGTCCGCCCGGTCGGCTCGGCGCACCCGGAGCGACGGCTGGTCAGCACCGCGACCGCGCAGGAGCAGCCAGGCGCGGCGCCGCTGCGGTTGCGGCTGGCTCGGCGCGACCAGGGGCGTCAGCTCAAAAACGGCCTCCTGCAGGTCGATGCGGCGCGGCGCCTGGTCGTCGCCGACTGCGCGGGCGACATCGTCCGGCTGCTGGCCGGCCCGGTCCGGCTCACGACCAGCGGCCGTGAGGAGCCGGTCGGCCCCGGCGACATCGCCGTGCTGGTCCGGACCAACAGCCAAGGGACGTTGGTCCGCGATGCCCTCGAGCGGGTGGGCGTGCCAGCCGTTCTCGTGGGGAGCGCGAGCGTGTTCGCGACGCCGACCGCTCGCGAGTGGCTTGTCCTGCTGCAGGCGATCGAGCAGCCGCACCGGGCCGGGCGGGTGCGCTCCGCCGCGCTCACCTGCTTCATCGGCTGGGATGCCCAGCAGCTGGCCGCTGCCGGGCAGGACGCACTCGACGAGCTCGGCCCACGGCTGCGGGGGTGGGCCGACCTGCTCGCCCAGCGCGGCGTAGCCGCCCTGCTCGAGGTGATGACGACGCAGGGCAGGCTCACGGAGCGGTTGCTCGGCACCGTCGCCGGGGAGCGCCGGCTGACCGACCTGCGCCACGTCGCGCAGGCGCTGCACGAGGCGGCGGCGGGCGCCCTGCTGGGCCCCGCCGCCCTGGTCGAGTGGCTGCAGCGGCGGATCGCCGAGGCCTCGGACGACACCGCCGCCGAGCGCAGCCGGCGGCTGGAGTCAGACGCCGACGCCGTGCAGATCGTCACCGTGCACCGCAGCAAGGGCCTGGAGTTCCCCGTCGTCTACGTGCCCTTCGCCTGGACCCGCTGGAAGGAGAGCGAGCCCGAGCTGCTGCAGCTGCACGACGAGAGCGGTACCCGCATCCTCGATGTGGGCGGGCCCGGCGGCCCCGGCTACGGCGAGCGCCGCGCCGTGCACGAGGCGGAGGAGTCGGGCGAGGAGCTGCGGCTGCTCTACGTGGCGCTGACCCGGGCCCAGTGCCAGGTCATCACCTGGTGGGCGCCGTCGTCGAACACCGAGACCTCGCCGGCCCACCGTTTCCTGTTCGGCGGGGCGGCGCCCGGTGGCCAGCCGCCGCCGTCGGTTCCGGTCGCGTCCGACGAGGACGCGCTGCTCCGGCTGCAGGCCCTGGCCGCGCGGGGGAGCGGAACCATCAGTGTGGAGCCGGTGGATGCCGTCAGCCCGGTGCGGTGGAGCCCCGCATCGGCAGGTGGCCGCCGGCTGGAGGCGGCGGAGTTCGACCGCCGGCTCGACACCGCGTGGCGGCGCACGTCGTACTCCGCGCTGACCGCCGCCGTGCACGGCGATGCTTCGGGCTCGGGCCACGGCGCGGATGCGGCAGGAGTCGGCAGCGAGCCGGAGGCGCCCGAGCTCGCCGACGAGCTGGACCTGCCGGCCGGCGACGGCAGTGGAGCCGACACCGCGGAGGCGGGCGACGGCGGGGAGGATGCGGCGTCCCTGACCCCGAGGGCCGGCCTGTCTGGCCGGTCTGGCCTGTCCGGCATGTCTGACGTCGTCTCGCCGATGGCGGGGCTGCCATCGGGGACCGCCTTCGGCACGCTGGTGCACACCGTGTTCGAGACCGTCGACACCCGGGCGCCCGACCTCGCGGCCGAGCTGGCGGCCCGCTGCGTCGAGGCCGTGGCCGGGCGGATGGGGACGGCCTTCGACCCGGCTGCCCTGGCCGCCGGCCTGGTGCCGGTCTACCGCACCCCCCTCGGCCCGCTCGCCGATGACCGCACCCTCGCCGACATCGCCCCGCGGGACCGGCTCGCCGAGCTGGACTTCGAGCTGCCGCTGGCCGGCGGCGACTCTCCCGCGGCCGAGGCGACGCTCGGGGCGGTGGCCGCCCTGCTGCGCACGCACCTGCCCCCGGATGATGTCCTCGCCGGCTACGCGGACCTGCTCGGTGGCCCGGCCCTGCGCGGCGAGCGGTTGCGGGGATATCTCAGCGGCAGCATCGACGCGGTGCTGCGGCTGGACGCCGGCGCCGGACCCCGGTATGTCGTCGTCGACTACAAGACCAACTGGCTCGCGACCGGCCTCGCGGCCGGCGAGCCGCTCACTGCCTGGCACTACCGGCCCGCGGCGCTAAGCGACGCGATGTTGCGGGCGCACTACCCGCTGCAGGCGCTGCTGTACTCCGTGGCGCTGCATCGCTACCTGCGCTGGCGGCAGCCCGGCTACGCGCCCGAGCGGCACCTCGGTGGTGCCCTGTACCTGTTCGTCCGCGGGATGTGCGGACCGGACACCCCCGCCGTGGGCGGCGTGCCGTGCGGCGTGTTCGGCTGGCGTCCCCCGGCGGCGCTGGTGGAGGAACTGTCACGGCTGCTGGATGCGGGACCGCGGTGAGTGTCGTGGAACAGGGCATGCGGCCCGTGGGGGAGGCATCGTCGGCCGAGACGGGCGACGTCCGCCTCGCCCTGCGGGCGACCGGGCTGCTGCGCGCATTCAACAGCGCAGGCGTGCTCGCCGCCGCCGACGTGCACGTGGCCAGCCGGCTGGGACGCCTCGGCGGTGAGACCGAAGAGAAAGTGCTGCTCGCGGCGGCCCTGGCCGTTCGGGCGGCCAGGCTCGGGTCGGTCTGCCTAGAGCTGGGGGAGGCCCGGCGCAGCGTCGCGGTCGAGGACGAGCAGGGCGTCGATGTCGGGGCGCTGCCCTGGCCCGAGCCGGTCGGCTGGACGGCCGCCTGCGCCGCCAGCCCGCTGGTCGCTGTCGGGCCCGCTGGCGACCCATGGCGGCCGCTGCGGCTCGTCGACGGGCTGCTCTACCTCGACAGGTACTGGCGGCAGGAGGAGCTCGTCCGGGACGAGCTCGACACCCGAGCGGCGCGCCCCGTGCCCCCGGTGGACGAGGACCGGCTGCGTTCGGCGCTCGGCCGGCTGTTCCCGGACCCGCCGCCCGACCGGCAGCGCCTGGCTGCTCTCATGGCTGCGCTGCGGCCGTTGACCGTGGTCGCGGGCGGGCCAGGGACGGGCAAGACGACGACTGTCGCCCGGCTGCTCACGGTGCTGCAGGACCAGCCGGGACCGGCTCCCCGGATCGCGCTGGCGGCTCCGACCGGAAAGGCCGCAGCCCGGTTGCAGGAGGCGGTCCGCGAGGAGGCAGCCGCCCGCGGGCTGGCGTTGGGTGAGGTCAGCGCATCGACGCTGCACCGGCTGCTCGGTTCGGTGCCGGGCCGCAGCCGCTTCCGGCACGACCGGCACAACCGGCTCCCGCACGACGTCGTCGTCGTGGACGAGACATCGATGGTGTCCCTGACGCTGATGGCTCGCCTCATGGAGGCCATCCGCCCCGGCGCCCGCCTCGTGCTGGTCGGCGACCCGGACCAGCTCGCGTCAGTCGAGGCCGGCGCGGTCCTCGGCGACCTGGTCGCGCGGCCCGCGACAATCGGGGCGCTTCCGCCGCTGCTGACCGAGCTGGCCGGGCGCGACCTCGACCCCGGCGAGGAGCAGGCCGATGCGCTCCGGGGCGGGGTGGTGCGGCTGCGGACCATCCACCGCTTCGGCGGCAGTATCGGCACCCTCGCGGCAGCGGTGCAGGCGGGTGATCCTGCAGGCGTGCTGGCCATCCTGACCAGCGGCGCCCCGGACCTGGAGTTCGTCGAGTGCGACGCGGCCGCCCCGCCGGCCGGCTCGCTCGACGCGCTGCGCGCCGACATCATCGCTGCCGGACAGGTGATGGCGGCGGCATCGGAGGCCGGCGACGTGGTCCGGGCGCTGGAGTCCCTGGGTCGACACCGGCTGCTCTGCGCGCACCGGCAGGGGCCCTACGGGGTGGCCCGGTGGAGCGAGCAAGTCGACCGGTGGCTGACCGGGGCCGGCACCGGCGCCAGCGGGCAGGGGCCGTGGTACCGCGGCCGGCCACTGCTCGTGACGCAGAACGACTATGAGCTGCGGCTCTACAACGGCGACACCGGCGTCGTCGTCGACGCCGGCCCGGCGGGGGTACAGGCAGCGTTCTCGCGCGGCGGCGAGCCGGTCCTGCTCCCCCCGAGCCGGCTGTCGGCGGTGCAGACAGTGCACGCGATGACGGTGCATCGCAGCCAGGGCAGCCAGTACGAGCGCGTCTCGCTCGTCCTGCCGCCGGCCGAGTCCCCGCTGCTGACCCGCGAGCTGTTCTACACGGCGGTGACGCGGGCGACCGGCCACGTTCGCGTGGTGGGTACGCGGGCCGCCGTCGTGGCTGCAGTCGCCCGCCCGATCCTGCGGGCGAGCGGGCTGCGACGGCCCCGCGACATCCCACCTGCTGCCAGCTGACGCCGCAGCGCTACGAGAGGTCGGCTCAGCCGAGGGGCTGGCCGTAGGCAGCGCCGGCCCAGACCTTCTCCTGCCGAACCATCGTCCCGATGTGAGCCGCATCGATCATCTGGCCGTCACCCACGTAGATGCCCACGTGGTAGACGGCGCGGGGGGCACCGTAGAAGACCAGATCCCCCTTCCCCGCCTGCAGGACGGTGATGGGCAGCGAGGCGTCGTACTGCTGCTGCGCGGTGCGGGGCAGCGTCCGGCCGGCTTGTTTGAACACGTACTGCACGAGGCCGGAGCAGTCGAACGCCGTCGGCCCGGCGGCGCCGTACTGGTAGGGCTTGCCGAGCTGCTGGGTGGCGAGCGTGACGATGTCGGTGCTGCTGGGGGTCGCCGTGCAGCCCGCCACGCCGCCCACGCCCACCGTGGCCGCGAGTGCGGCGGCGGCGATGGTGCGGGCGAGGCGCGGACGGTTCGGGGACGACGTCGTCGGACCAGCGGTTGCCAATGCAGGCATAGATCTCCCGTGCGCCTGCGAGGTGAGCTGTCGGGTTCGGGCAGGGACGCCCGGCCTCAGGAGGAGACTTCACCCCAAGCCCGCCACGGCGGGCCACGTTGGGTCCCCCGCTCCTGCCGTTCGCTGTCGAGGAAGCCCGGCCGCGGCAGGATTCGGCGATCGGCTGGGCACGTTGCTCTTCCTGGTCACATCGGAACGCCGCCGGGATGGCGCAAGGCGCGACCGGGTGAATCCCGCCCGAGGGTGGCGCTCGCCGATGCCAGCAGCGAGTCGTCGGCATCGTCCGACCCGATGACGGCGATGTACGGCGGGTGGCGCATCCGGCCCGGCGTCAGGTGGTCGTGCCAGCTGCCCGGCGGCGAGCGAGGACGACGAGCACGGCGACGAGCACCACGGCGAGGGCCGGCGCGAGCCGCTTGAGGGCGGGCGCCCCGGCCACGTCGAGCAGGTCGATGGCCTCGGCGCTGCGCCGGGGCGCCGGGGCGGCGGGGACGGTGGACGGGGCTGGCGGGGTGGCCGGGGGCGACGACTGGGCGGCCGGGGGCTCCTGCAAGACCGTCTCCAGCGGAGGGGCGGGCGCCTGCGGCGAGGCATCCGCGGGCACGAGCGGCTGCGGGGCCGGCGGGATGGACCCAGCTGCGGCCGCGCCCGGGCTAGCGGCAGATGCCGGCGCCGTCACCGGGGCGGCCGCTGTCGCTGGCGCTGCCGTCGGTACCGGGGCTGCCGCGGCGGGTGCCCCGATCTCGTCCGCGAGGCAGGTGGCGAACTGCCCGATGATCTTCTGCGCGATCTCGCCCATCACCCCTCGCCCGAACTGGGCAGGCTTGCCGGTGATCGCGAGGTCGGTGTTGACGTCGACCCTGGTCTCGGGCCCCTGCTCGACCATCGCGCACTTGATCGTGGCAGAGGCCGTGCCCGATCCGCGGGTCTCACGACCCTTCGCCTCGATCGTCACCGTCCGGCCGGCATCGTCGCGGTCGACAAAGCTCGCTAATCCCTTGTATGTGAGCCCGATCGGCCCCACCTTGACCTTGACCGTGCCGCCGAAGGTAGTGCCGTCGTTCTCTGTCAGCGTCGCTCCCGGCATACAGGGGGCGATGCGCTCGACGTCGAGCAGCACGTCCCACGCGGTGTCGATGGGGGCAGGGACGGTGAACGAGTTGTCGAGCTGCACGGCTGCTCCTACTGGCGTTGGGGGGACGGGGCGTCTGGGCTGTCGAGGTCGGCGGGGCTGTCGAGGTCGGCGGGATCGGCCAAGTCGTCGCACGGCACCGCCGTCACCAGCTCCGGGTGGGCCCGCAGCCAGCTGCGGGCACCCGCGTCGCCGGTCGCTGCCGCAGCTACCTCGGGCCACAGGTGTGCATCGAGGACGACCGGGTTCCGGGGCCGGCCGCCGTAGGTGGCGACAGCTGCCCCGCCGGGCCGCGGTGCAGCAATCAGCCTGCGGACGGCGTCGGCGGTAATGCTCGGTTGGTCGACGAGCGCGACCACGGCGGCCGCGCCCTGAGCCGCACCGAGCCCGACCCGGAGCGAGGACGCCATCCCGCTCGCCCAGTCCTGGTTGATCACCGCTACAGCATGCGGCAGCGTCGGCGCCTCGCCGGCACCGGCCCCCAGCACGACGACGACGGGGGAACAGCCCCCCTCGTGCAGCATGCTGACACCGCGCTCGACCAGCAGCTCACCCCGATACCGGAGCAGGGCCTTGGGGCCGCCCATCCGCCGGCCCGCTCCAGCCGCAAGCAGCACGCCGCACACGCTCACGCTGCTCCTGCCGACCCCGGCACCGCGTGGATGGGCCCGTCCGTCACCGCGAGGGGACGGCCGCTGCCGCCCCACCGGCCCGAGATGATCTCCGCCGCGATCGAGACCGCCGTCTCCTCCGGTGTTCGCGCACCGATGTCGAGCCCGATGGGGGAGTGCAGCCGGCCCAGCTCGTCCGGGGTGAGCCCGACCTCGCGCAGCCGTTCGAGCCGCTCCTCGTGCGTGCGTCGGCTGCCCATCGCACCGATGTAGCCGGCTTTGGTGCGCAGGGCGACCTCGAGCAGCGGGATGTCGAACTTGGGGTCGTGGGTGAGCACGCAGACCACGGTGCGCTCGTCGACGCCGGTGCGCGCGAGGTAGCGGTGCGGCCACTCGACGACGACCTCGTGGGCGTCCGGGAAGCGCTTCTCCGTGGCGAACACCGGCCGTGCATCGCAGACCGTCACGCGGTAGCCGAGGAAGACGCCGACGCGGGCGACGGCGGCCGCGAAGTCGATGGCGCCGAACACCAGCATCCGCGGGGGAGGGGCGAAGGATGAGATGAACACCGTGACGTCGTCCACCCGCCGCTCCCCGTGCGGCCCGTAGTGCCGCTGTCCGGTCTGGCCCTGGGAGAGCAGGCCTCGGGCGTCAGCGGTCCCGGCGACGTCGAGCCCCTCGTTGCCGAGCGAGCCCGCGGCGGCGTCGGGCCAGACCGTCAGTCGCGCACCCACGCTCGCCGGCCCCGAGAGCACCTGAGCCACAGCCACCGCTTGCCCCGCATCGACGGCGTCGAGCAGGGCACCGAACTCGGGGATGCGCTCGCCGTCGATCCGCTCGACGAGCACTGTCAGCATCCCGCCGCAGGTGAGCCCGACGGCGAAGGCGGTCTCATCGCTGTAGCCGTAGGTGACCAGCTGCGGCTCACCGCTCGCGAGCACCTCCTCCGCCAGCTCGTACACGGCGCCCTCGACGCAGCCGCCGGACACGCTGCCGACGGCCTCGCCGTCCTGGCCCACCGCCATAGCGGCGCCGGGGGGGCGCGGGGCCGAGCGGCTCACGCCGACAACTGTGGCTAGGGCGAACGGCTCGCCGGCCTCCCACCAGCGGCGTAGCGCCGGCGCGATGTCCCTCATGCGACGACTCCAGCGGCTCCGCCAGCTTCGGCCAGCGCTGGTCCGGCGGCCCCCGGCGCGCGGCGCCGGCCGGCGACGACCTCCGCGAGGTGCTCGAGGCTCGCCAGGCTGTTGCCGGCCACGACGTCATCGACGTGCGGCAGCACGGCTGCCACGCCGGCGGCGAGCGGGGCGAACCCGGGACGCGCGATGCGGGGGTTCGCCCACACGACCCGGCTGGCGAGACGGTGCAGCCGCGCGACCTGCTGGCCGAGCAGCGCGGGGTCCTCGCGTTCCCAGCCGTCGGTGAGCAGGACCACGACGGCGCCGCGTGCGACGCCGCGCTGGCCCCAGACGTCGAGGAACTGGCGGAGCATGGCACCGAGTCTGGTCCCGCCGCTCCAGTCCGGCACGGCAGCGGCCACGGCACGCATTGCGGTGTCCGGGTCACGGTGGGAGAGCTCACGGCTGATGCGCGTCAGCCGGGTGCCGATCGTGAACACCTCGGTGGGCGCCCACCCGCGCCGGGCCGCGTGCGCGAAGCGCAGCAGGGCGTCGGCGTAGGCGGCCATCGAGCCGCTGACGTCGACGAGCAGCACCACCCGCCGCGGCCGGACCCGGTGGCGCCGGCGGTGCAGCCGCGCGGTCTCGCCGCCGTCGCGCAGCGCCTCCCGGACGGTGCGGGAGGCGTCGACGGCACCGCGGTGGGCTGGGGTCCACCGACGGGAGGGCCGCGTCTCGCCCGGCAGGGCGAATGCACTCAGCAGACGCTGGAGCATCGCCTGCTCGCTGCGGCTCAGGTCGGCGATGTCGCGCTCGCGCAGTACCTCAGCCGTGCTGGCAGCCGCTGTCACCCGCTCTCGCTCGCCCTGCTCGCCCGGCTCGTCGACCGGCATGGCGAGGACGGTGGGCATGGCCTGGAGCAGCGGGCGTGGTCGCAGCGTCGTGGGCACCGTGGTCGGCGCGCCGTCGAACACAGCCGCGAACGCGTTGTCGTAGCGGCGCAGGTCGTCCGGCCCACCGCACAGAGTCAGGCGGCCGGCCCAGTACACGTCACGCCGGCTGGTGGCATCCAGGGTGGCGAGGGCGCTGGCGTAGCCGACCAGCCGATCGGTGCCGGCGACAACGCCCGCGGCGCGCAGCACCCGGACGAACGAGACGAGCCCGGCCAGCACCGGTGGCGGCTCAGGCACCCGCGAGCACCGCCTGCAGGTCGAGGCTCACAGCCCGCTGCTGGTCCTCGCGGTACTTCAGCACGGACCCGAGAGTGCGGGCGACGATGTCGGCATCCAGCCGCTCGGCCCCGAGCACTGTCAGCGCCGCGGCCCAGTCGAGTGTCTCCGCGACCCCGGGCGGCTTGAGGAGGTCCTCCCGACGCAGCGCCTGCACGGCTGCGGTGACCTGACGGGCGAGCCGCTCGCTCACCTCGGGCAGCCGGGTGCGCACGATCTCGACCTCGCGGGCGAAGGAGGGGTGGTCGAGCCAGTGGTAGAAGCAGCGGCGCTTGAGGGCGTCGTGCAGCTCCCGCGTCCGGTTGCTCGTCAGCACGACGACCGGAGGGACCTCGGCCCGCAGCGTCCCCAGCTCCGGCACGCTCACCGTGTACTCGGACAGCACCTCGAGCAGGAAGGCCTCGAACTCGTCGTCAGCGCGGTCGACCTCATCGACGAGCAGCACGCAGGGACTGGTCTCCAGCGCCTGCAGCAGCGGGCGCGCGAGCAGGAAGCGCCGGCTGTAGAGCTCGCCCTCGAGCCGGGCGACGTCGAGCCCCGACCCGTCGACCTGGCCGCCGGCGGCTGCTGCTTCGCTGGCCCGCAGGTGCAGCAGCTGACGGGGAAAATCCCAGTCGTAGAGAGCCTGCGTGGCGTCGATGCCCTCATAGCACTGCAGCCGCACCAGGGGAGCCTCGAGCAGCTGGGCGAGCGTCGCGGCAAGTGAGGTCTTGCCCGTACCGGCCTCGCCCTCGAGCAGCAGCGGCCGCGACAGGCGCAAGGCGAGGAAAGCCGCTGTCGCCAGCCCGTCGTCAGCCAGGTAGCCAAGGGTGGCGAGCTGCTCGCGCAGCTGCGTCGGCCCGGTGACGCCGGCGGGCAGCAGGCCCCCGACCCCGCCCGCGCCCAGTCCGGTAGGCGCGCTCTCGCCCTTCGCCGTCACAGCCCCGCAGCGGAGGCAACGGCGCGGCTGGTCAGCACCCGGGCGAGGTGCTCGCGGTAGTCGGCCTGCGCGTTGAGGTCGCTAGAGGGCGCGGTGCCTTCGGCGGCGTGCTGGGCGGCGGCCCGAATGGCATCGACGGAGGCGTTGGTGCCGGCGAGCGCATGCTCGGTGCTGGATGCGCGGACGGGCGTGGTGCCCATGTTGGTCAGCCCGATCCTTGCCTCGGCGATGGAGCCGTTCTCGCGCCGCACCGCCGCCGCGGCGCCGACGATCGCCCACGCCTGCGCGACCCGGTGGAACTTCTCGTAGGAGAAGCCCCAGCCGAACCCGGCCAGCTTCGGGAAGCGCACCTCGACGAGCAGCTCGTCCGGCCCGATCGCGGTGGCCAGGTAGTCCTGGAAGAACTCGCTGGCCGGCACCGTGCGCCGGCCAGCCGCGCCGACGATCACGAACTCCGCGTCGAGCGCGAGTGCGGTGGCGGGCAGGTCCCCGGCCGGGTCGGCGTGCGCGAGCGCACCGCCGAGGGTGCCGCGATGGCGCACGGCGGGGTCGGCAACTGTCGCCGTCGTCTCGACCAGCAGGGGCAGCTGTTCCTTGATGATGGCGTTCGTGAGCACGTCGTAGTGGGTGGTCATCGCACCGATGGCGACGTGCGAGCCGTCATCGCGCACGCCTCGCAGCTCGTCGATGCCGCCGAGGTCGACCACCGTCGACGGGTAGGCCAGGCGCAGCCGCAGCAGGGGCAGCAGGCTCTGCCCGCCGGCCAGCACCTTGGCGTCCTCGTCGGCGGCGAGCGCCGACAGCGCCTCCTCTACCGAGCCGGCCTTGAGGTAGTCGAACGAGGCGGGGATCACGGGTTGCCTCCGGAGGTCGAGTCGGTCGAGCTGCCGCCGTAGGAGATCGAGCCCTCGGCCGCGCGGCCGGTGTGGCCACCCTCGCCGTTGACGGCCCGCCATACCCGCTCGGGCGTGCACGGCATCCGCACGTCGTTGACGCCGAACGGGCGCAGGGCATCGACGACGGCGTTGACCACGGCGGGGGTCGAGGCGATCGTGCCTGCCTCGCCGACACCCTTGGCGCCGAGCGGGTTCGATGTCGCCGGGGTGACCGTCCGGTCGGTGTCGAAGTGCGGCAGGTCGCTCGCCGACGGGACGAGGTAGTCGACCATCGAGCCGGTGACGAGTTTGCCGTCGGCGTCGTATACCGCCTCCTCGTACAGGGCCTGCGCGATGCCTTGCGCCAGGCCGCCGTGCACCTGCCCTTCGACGATCATCGGGTTGACTACGTTGCCGATGTCGTCGACCGCCACGTACTTGCGGATGGTCGTGAAGCCGGTCTCGGTGTCGACGTCGACGGCGCACAGGTGGGTGCCGTGCGGGTAGGAGAAGTTCTCCGGGTCGAAGACAGCGTCGCTGTTGAGCGTGGGCTCCATCCCCTCCGGCAGGTTGTGCGCCGCGAAGGTCGCAAGCGAGACGTCCTGGATGCTGAGCTTCGCATCGGGCGAGCCCTTGACCGAGAACGTCCCGGCGGAGAACTCGACGTCGTCCTCGGCAGCCTCGAGCAGGTGCGCTGCGACGCGCTTGGCCTTGACGACGACCTTCTCGGCGGCCTTGAGCACGGCGATGCCGCCGACGACGAGCGAGCGCGAGCCGTAGGTGTCCATGCCCTGCGGCGACGAGCGGGTGTCGCCGTGGATCACCTCGATGTCCTCGAACGGCACACCGAGGACGTCGGAGGCGATCTGGCTCCAGGACGTGACGTGCCCCTGGCCGTGCGGCGTCGTACCGGTGACCACCTCGGCCTTGCCGGTCGGCAGCATCCGAACCGACGCGCGCTCCCAGCCGCCGGCGCCGAACGACAGGCTCCCCAGCACACGGGAAGGGGCGAGCCCGCACATCTCGGTGAAGGTGGAGATGCCGATCCCCAGCTGCACCGGGTCGTTCCGGCCGCGCCGCTCGGCCTGCTCCTGCCGTAGCGCGTCGTAGCCGAACAGCTCGGTCGCCCGGTCGGTGGCGGCCGGGTAGTTGCCCGAGTCATAGGTGATGCCGGCGATCGTGGTGAACGGGAACTCCTCGGTCCCGATCCAGTTGCGGCGCCGCAGCTCCAGCGGCTCCATCCCTAGCTCGTGGGCCAGCTCGTCGATGAGCCGCTCGATGCCGAAGGTGGCTTCGGGGCGGCCCGCGCCGCGGTAGGCATCGGTGGGCGTCTTGTTCGTGAACACCCCGTGGGCGACGAACGAGTAGGCGTCCATCTTGTAGATCGAGTTGAACATGAACGCGCCGAGCACCGGGATGCCGGGCGTCAGCAGCTGCAGGTATGCGCCCATGTCGGCGTGCAGCTCGACCTTCAGGCCGCGGATGCGCCCGTCGGCATCGGCCGCGATCTCGAGGTCCTGGATCTGGTCGCGCCCGTGGATGCTCGCCTGGTAGTTCTCGCTGCGCGACTCGGTCCACTTGATGGGGCGCCCGAGGCGGCGGGCGACGAGCAGCGCGAGGATCTCCTCGGCGTAGACGTCGAGCTTGGCGCCGAACCCCCCGCCGACGTCGGGCGCCACCACCCGCAGCTTGTGCTCCGGCACGCCTGTCACGAGCGAGAGCTGGACGCGCAGGATGTGCGGGATCTGCGTTGCCGAGTACAGCGTGTACTCGTCGGCGGCTGCGATGGGCTCACAGACCACGGCCCGCGGCTCCATTGCCGTCGGCAGCAGGCGCTGCTGGATGAACCGCCGCTTGACGCGCACGGCGGCGCCCTCGAACGCGGCGTCGACGTCGCCGGCCGCGTACGGCCAGGTGAAGCAGTGGTTGGTGCCGGCCTCGGCATGCACCAGGGGAGCGCCCTCGGCGAGCGCGGCCTCCATGTCGGTGACCACAGGCAGCGGGTCGTACTCGATCTCGATTGACTCGAGCGCGTCGGCCGCCTGGTAGCGGTCGCGTGCGATAACCACAGCTACCGCGTCGCCGACGTAGCGGACCTCATCGACGGCGAGCGGCGTGTGCTCGGGGTTGACCATCTCCGGCGTCACAGGCCAGGCGCACGGCATGGGCGCCATCTCGGCCTGCAGGTCGCGGCCGCTGAAGGCGGCGATCACCCCAGGCTGCTCGAGGGCGGGGGAGACGTCGATCGAGGTGATGCGGGCGTGGGCCATCGGGCTGCGCAGGACTGTCATGTGCAGCAGGCCGGGGACGGCGATGTTGTCGGTCCAGCGGGTCTGGCCGGTGACCAGCTTGGCGTCCTCCTTGCGCCGCCGCGACTTGCCGAGCTCGCGTTCGGGGTCGGGCTCGTTCAGCACGTCAGCCTCGGCCACCTGGCGGGCGACCATCCCCGCGTCGAGCTGCTCGGTCATCGGGCGCCTCCCGCCAGCTGGCCCGCCGCTGCTTGGACGGCCTTGACGATGTTCTGGTAGCCGGTGCAGCGGCACAGGTTGCCCTCGAGCCCCTCACGGACCTCGTGCTCGCTCGGGTTCGGGTTCTCCTTAAGCAGGTCGGCGGCCGCCATGATCATCCCTGGGGTGCAGTATCCGCACTGCAGGGCGTGGTTCTCCTTGAAGGCGGTCTGCAACGGGTGCCACTCGCCGTTGGCGAGCCCCTGGATCGTCGTCACCTCGTGCCCGTCAGCCTGGATGGCGAGCATGGTGCAGCTCTTCACGCTCGTGCCGTCGACGTGCACCGTGCACGCGCCGCAGTTGGACGTGTCGCACCCGATCGGTGTGCCGACCAACCCCAGCGTCTCGCGCAGGTAGTGCACCAGCAGGAGCCGGGGCTCCACGTCGTCGGCGTACTCCACGCCGTCGACAGTGACGTTGACCTGGGCCATGGGACCTCCACCTACGCGGAACGGGTCGAGCGACGACGCATGAAAGGCGACGCCGTGAACGAACTCACACTAAGCCGCTGCCGAGTGCCGCGAACAGGGGGGTGCGGCGGCGCCGGGGCGCGGTCAGCCGGGCGTTGCGCGGTACGTCGGGGTGGGGAACCCGTCGGGGCAGCGGTTGACCATCACGACGGCGAACACGATGAGCGCGGCGAGCAGCACCAGCGAGACGGCGCTGATGATGATGGCCGCGAGCGCGATCCCAGCACCGTCCTCGCCGGACCGGCGAACCTGACTGCGCGCGATGAAGCCCAGGATCAGCCCGACCGGGGCGAAGACGAGCGACATCACCAAGGCCGCGATGGCCATCCCGTTCGTGCGGCGCGGCGGCCCCCAGCCAAGCTGTCCCCATGGTGCCGCCGGCGGCGGGCCCCAGCCGGGCGGGCCGCCGCCCTGGTGCCCATAGGGCGGGCCGCCCTGCTGCTGCTGACCGTACTGAGGCTGCTGACCGTACTGAGGCTGCTGGTACTGGCCCTGCTGCCCCTCCGGCAGCGGATAAGGCGGCTGCTGTCCATACACGGGAGAGCCGTAGCGGTCGGCATCGGCCGGCAGGCCGGCCGGGGCGTCGCGCCACCAGGGTTCAGGCACGCCGGGTCCCTCCGTCACGCCCAGTCCTCCACCTTCGTGACAACTGTCAGCACCCACGATTGTGCCTTGTGGCAGGGGTGTCACGCCCGGGCCGTCCGCACGAGGACCCGCCTGCACATCTATCGGGGCGATAGTTCCTCCACTCAGGTGAACGGGGGAGCAGCCCGGCTGCCGAAGGATCCGTAGACAGGTGCGACAACTAGCGTCGGCAGCGGCCACTGCAGCCGATGCGCATGCCTTGTCGTGAGCGCCGCATGGGGCGACGCTCGCAGGTAGTTGCACTCCCTGATCCTGAGGAGCACTCGTGGAGTCCCGTCCTGCTGACCTCACGCGCCGCACCGGCTTCGGCGTGGGGCTCGCGCTGGGCTGCCTGGGTTGCGCGCTCGTGGCGCCGCCGCACGGGAGCCGGGTAGCTGCCCCTGCCACGCTGTCGACTGCAGCTGCCGGGTACGAGCGACAGCTTCCGGCGGTCCTTGAGCGGCCAACCGCGGCGCTTCAGCAGCCTTTCCTTCGTCCGCTGGGGGACAGCGGCGAGACCGGTCATCCGCAGTTCACTGTTCGTCCGGCCAGCGGGCACACTCACGTCGATGCTGCTCGGGTCGTCGCTGCAGCCAGAGCGGCGCAGCGGCGGACGGGCGCTCACAGCACCCCCGGCGCCTCCGGCGCCTCCGCCGCCGCCCCCGTCGACGTGTCCAGCCTCGTCCTCGACCTGCACTCGGGGCAGCAGCTCGACCGGGCCGCAGGACTGGGTGCGTCACCGGCAGCCCTCAGCGCGCTCCGCTTCGCTCTCGGCCACCTCGGGCAGCACTACGTGTGGGGCGCCACCGGCCCGACGACCTGGGACTGCTCCGGGATCGTCCAGGCGGCATACCGCAGCGCAGGCGTCACGCTTCCGCGGGTCGCCGCCGACCAGGCGGGCGTCGGCCGAGCCGTCTCCGTGGCGGACCTCCTCCCGGGCGATCTGGTCTTCTTCGCCACCGGCCGGTCGCAGGCCAGCATTCACCACGTGGCCCTCTACCTCGGCAACGGGCTCGTGGTGCACGCGCCGCGCACCGGTGACGTGGTGCGAGTCGCTCCGCTGTGGTTCGACGACTATGCAGGGGCTGTCCGCGTCGTCGGCGGGGTCGGGGGAGGGCTGACCGCGGTGCTGCCGCAGCAGGCCGCGCCAGTGCCGCACGTCGCAGCGCCTCGCGCCGCTGCAGCGAAGCACGCGCCGGCAGCGAAGCACGCGCCCGCCGTGAAACACCCAGCGCCGAAGCACCCAGCACTGAAGGACCTCACGCCGAAGCGCGCCGCACCGCGGCATCCCGCGCCGCAGCACCCGGTCGTGGTCCACCATCCTGCGGCGGTCAAGCCAATCGGGACACCCAAGCACGCCGTAGCGCAGCACCCACTGAGCACAAGCCATGCAGCAGCTGCCCGCACGCCTGCGCCGGTGCCGCCGGTGCCGGTCCGGCACGTACCGCCGCACCCGCCTGGGGCACCGAAGGCCCCCGCGGCGTCGAAGCCCGCCGCACAACGGCCGGGACCGGTCGCCTCGAAGACGGCGGCACCAGCACAGCCAACCGCCACGCCGCACCCTGTTGCACCTGCCCCCATCCCAGCGCCAGTGCCGCTTGTGCCGCCAGTGCCGGTACCGGTCGTGGGTGAGATCCTCCACGCGCAGCTGGGCGGCGCTCGGCATCCGGCCGCTGTCACCTACGTCTGGCAGCGATGCGCCGACGGCGCCTGCTCGGTGATCACCGGTGAACACACCGCAGACCACCGACTTACTGCGGCCGACCTGCACGCCAGGATCCGGGTGGTCCTCACCTGGCGGTCCGGGCGCCCGCTGGCGACGACGACCACGTCAGTGGTGGCCGCAAGGGCAGCTTCGCCTCTCGCAGGCCTCGTCAGCCCCGCGCTGCCAGACGGCTCCTGGACCGTCTCCCTCATGCTCACGCCGAAGCCCGCCCACTCGTAGGTACCGAGCGGGCGGGCTTTGGCTGAGCGGGCCGAGCTTGGACTAGCCGAGGCTGCCGTCGGTCTGCTCGGTGATCTTCTGGCCGTTCTTGGCCGCGCTGCCGGTGACCTTCGAGAACAGGCCCTCGACGCCGGAGATGGCGCTGGTGTCACCGGTCTTAATGTTGCTGGCAACAGAGCCGAGGCTGTCGCTGAGCTGACGCAGCGGAGCAGCAAGGACCTTGCAGAGGGCCGGGCTGGCCTTGACGTCCTCGGATGCCAGCCGGATCTCACGCTTGGCGAACAGGGCTGCAGCGCCTGCCTTGACGAAGGCCTTGATGCGGCCGTTGGCGCCCTTCTGGAAACTGCCGGCCCGGAACGGCTTGTAGATGTAGCGGTGGAACGTTCCGACAGCAAGCCCGGCGTGCAGCGCGAACTTGGTCTTGGCCAGGGTCGTGGTGTTGGAGGTCGGGCAGCCGTTGGCGTCGGTCGGAACCGCCGAGGCGCTGCTGTCCGAGCCCGACGAACCAGACGAGCTGGACGAGCTGCTGGAGCCGGCCGCACCGGTTGACGAGGTGCTCGAGCTGCTCTTTCCGCATCCGGTGACGAGCAGGCAGCTCGTCAGCAGCATCACGATCAGTGTGGTCACACGCCGCATGTGGGGCGCCTTTCTGTAGGGCTGGGTCGTTTACAACGTATGCAGAATGCCGGGGTGTCAAACCTACTCGTTGGTATTTCGGGCAGGCTGCTCCGCATGACCGACGCCGGGCTGGTGCTCAGGAGCTTCGACGCCGACGAGGAAGCCGTGCTCCAGGCACTCCTCGAAAGCGACTCCGGCTACACCGAGCGGGTGACCGGGCTGCCTCCGGGTCCGTCCGATGCGCTGAGCCTGCTCCTCGGCCGGCCGGAGGCCCTGTCCGAGGACGACAAGCTCGTGCTCGGCGCTTGGGATGGCGACCAGCTGGTCGGCGTCGTCGACCTGCTGCTCCGCTACCCGGACGAGCAGACCGTGTTCATCGGGCTGCTGCTGGTGCACGGGCAGCGCCAAGGTGAAGGGCTCGGACGGGCGGTGCTGACCGCAGTCGAGCGCTGGGCCGGGAGCTGGGGCTGGGCACGGCGGATGCGCCTTGCTGTCGTGCGCACGAACAGCGGGGTCAGCGGCTTCTGGGAGCACCTTGGCTACGCCCCGACCGGGGAGGTCCGGCCCTACCGCTACGCGGGTCTGGAGTCCGAGTCGGTGCTGTACGACAAGCCAGTGGGGGATGACCGGGCCGCGGGTGGAGCTCCAGGCTAGTGCTGGATGCGGTGCCGGCCGTACGAGGCGAACATGTCGTTTGTCGTCAGCAGCTCGAAGCCCACCCGCTCGAGCACCCGCCGGCAGGCTGCCGCGTCGAGGGGGACGTGCGAGACGACGACGCGCTGCACGCCAGGCTGCACCAGCAGGTAGTTGCTGACCGCCCGGGCGAGGGCGCGGCCGTGGCCGAGACCCCGGTACTTCGGCCCGATCTCGAAGTGGAGGTCGACGTCGCCCTCCGGGCTGACGGGCGACGCGGGGCCGCAGAAGCCGATCGCCGTCTCGTACATCGTGACGATCC
>JAABUX010001417.1_pt1 | contig 36561 bp, 25 predicted proteins | sample 5561851 | NCBI WGS metagenome assembly JAABUX01 (sample SAMN10711883, study PRJNA513361) | rock metagenome | isolation source: Antarctica rocks | place: Antarctica: Victoria Land, Richard Nunatak red sandstone | collected 2016-01-03 | reverse complement strand
CGTCAAGGACGGCGAGGGACACTGGCAGGGACGGTCGCCGGCGATGGCGGCGGGCCTGTCCGATCATGTCTGGACCTGGCGGGAGTGGTTCACTCGCCCCGCCACTCAATCAGCGTAGGACACCACCTACGGCGGACGGAAACCAAAAACCAAGTCTGACCCCTCCAAGCCATGACCCCTCCAAGCCAAAAACCAAGTCTGACCCCTCCAAGCCCCAAGGCGCGACGCCATCCCGGGTCAATCTCCCTTCGGGACCACGAACTCGTCTCTCACTGGACCTGCGGGATGAGCCGGAGCGGGCGATTCCGCTTGAGACGGATGATCGAGAAATCCCGGCGGTCGAGGGTGAAGACGGTGCGGATGCCCTCGCGGTCGGCGAGGTAGGCCGGGGCGGCATCAGCGAGTTGCAGCCCGATATCCTCGTAGCGACGCATGATGGCGGCGATCTCGGCCAGGCAATCGTTTCCCAGGATCAGGACTTCGAACAGGCCGGCGGCGTGGGCGTCGGCGATGCGGTCGAGTGGCCGGGATTGCTTCCTCAAGAGCCAGGCGGCTTCGGTCAGGACCGGCCAGCAGGTGAGCAGGGGAGGGTTGAGCTTGGCGAAAGTATCGAGGCAGATGCGGTGCTGGGCGTCGGTGGCGGAGAGGAGGGCGACGAGCGGGCCGGTATCGAGCAGCGGCGAGCGATCAGGCACCGCCGAAGCCTTCCATGTGTTCGGGATTGGTGCTGAGGTCGTCCGGGGCATCGTTGTCGATGCCGACGATGCCGATCCGGCGGGCGATGTCGAGGCAATTTTCGCGGGGCGTCCGCCGCCGTAAATGCTCTTCCAGGGCTTGGCGAACGATATCGGAGGGCCGGACGCCCTTCTCGCGGGCCTCGGCCTCTAATTGCCGCTTGAGGCGTATTTCCACCCGAACATTGATCCGTTCCATGAGTCCTCCCCCATCGTCGTGATGTCAGACGATAGCAGGATTGTCAGGCGCCGGCAAGCGATCCGATGCGAGCACGCACGGGATCGCCCGGTCGGCGATTGGCGTCGCCGCATGATTACGTTTACGTAACAACAATTTTATATCGATGTTGTTTTTATATTCAAATGTATTATTATGTTTATATTTTGGCGACCCGGCGAGGCGACGGCCGAAGGCTGCCGGGCTGCCGTCGCGTCGGTCGGCGCACAGCTTCCGGGCGGCGGCGACCACCGACCTCTTGACGCAAGGTGTGCCGCCGGAAGGCGTGCAATATCTGGCCAGGCATGCCGAGCCGCGAACGACCGGGCTATGTGACCGGCGGCGGGAGAAGGTGACGCGAAATATCGCCGAGATTGTTTCGGCATAATTACATATCATAACAGTGGGCGAATTTGGGCCTGGGAAACGAGGCGTCCTCCCGCCGACTGAGATAGGCTCCTTCGACACGGCGGCCCGCGCCGCCCGGGGCGGGGCACGGATCAGGGGTTGGTGATATTGCAATGGCGAGGCGATTATTGTTGGCGCCGTCCGGCCGGTTCGTTCCAATGGTCGCCGGCCGGGGAGCGAACGCGGATTCATGTCTGACCCCGCCGACGGGGTGACGCCGACCTCGGGTCGCGCGGCCGTCGGCTGATACACTCGGGAGTGGCCCGCATGCCGAGCCGAAGAACGGGATTCACGCTGATCGAGCTTCTGGTGGTCATCGCGATCATCGCCGTGCTGATCGCCCTGCTCCTGCCCGCCGTGCAGGCGGCGCGAGAGGCGGCGAGGCGGACGCAGTGCGTCAACAACCTGAAGCAGCTGGGCCTCGCGACGGCCAACTACGGCGATCAGAACAATGTCATCCCCCCGACGGCCAACGCCTCGGGGTACGTCAACTTCTCGATGAAGGTCCGCCTCCTCGGCAACCTCGAGCAGGTCGCGCTGTTCAACTCGGTCAACTGGACGGACTTGATCGACTCCAACGAGAACCTGACCGTCTCGATCATCAGCGTGTCGGCGTTCAACTGCCCGTCGGACGGCAACAACCCGGGGATCAACAAGGGCCCGCAGCAGTATTTCCCGCCCCCCAACGGGCCGCTGACCCCCGAGGGAGAGAGTAGCTACGGCAACAACACCGGCACGACCCCCAACCTCAACGGCGGCCGGTTCGACGGCCCGGCCTATGCGTTGGACAACCCGAGCCTCGGCGGGGTCGTCACGCTCGCCTCGATCACCGACGGCATGTCGAACACGGTGATCTTCAGCGAGTGGGCCAAGGGCAAGGGGACCGGGGGGAACGCCGCGCTCGCCTCCGCGACCATCTCGGGCGACGGCGTGCACATGATCTACTCCTATGGCGCGGCCTGGAACGACGCCTCGGTCGCCATGAACGGCTCCCTCGAGCAGTCGCTCCGGGCGATCAGTAATAGGTGCCAGGCGTCGACCCAGAGGATGTGGGACGTCAAGGGGTACGCCTGGTCCAAGGAGACGATGGGCGTCGGCGGCGGATACTCGCACGTCAACCCGCCGAACAAGCGGTCGTGCCTCTTCACCAGGCCCACCACCGATTACAGCAAGACTCTCATCGGCGCCAGCTCGTACCACCCCGGCGGGGTCAACGCGGCGTTCCTCGACGGGTCGGTTAAATTTATCAAGGACAGCATCAATCTCGGCACCTGGGGCGCCCTCGCGAGCAAATCGGGGGGCGAGGTCATCAGCTCCGACAGCTACTGAGGACCTATCCCGCCAGGTCGGGACCACACTCTATTATGCGAATCTCGATCTTCTCTTGAAGGGCCATTGATGGGGCTCCGAGGGATTTCGCATCCGGTAATCCGCTTCATCAAATCGTATACTTTCCGTCATGACGCGCTTGAGTCGTCCGTCGCCCACTGATCGGGTCTAGACTTCGCATCAATCGATCGTCGGGAACACGAACTCGACGATCGAGAAGTCGTCGACGAACTCGTCGGAACCCTGCATTTCGCGGGCATGCTTGATGAGGCGGTCCATGCTCGACGGGTCGGGCGACCTCGGGCCGGCGCCCATGAACCCGACGAAGTCGGGGAAGGGCCAGGTGGTGCCGTCGGGGCGCTCGACCTCGAACGCCCCGTCGCTGTAGAGCATGAGCAGGCCGAAGGACTCGACCTGGCAGCTGGCGGAGGCGAACTCGAGGTCGCCCACGGCGCCGACCATCGGGCCGAGGCATTCGAGGGAATGCAGCCGGGCGGACTCGGCGTCGGGGCCGGTCAGGAGGAGGGCGGGCGGGTGGCCCCCCCCGGCGTAGGCGAGGCGGCGGGTGGGCCGGTGGTAGATCCCGTACCAGATGGTGAAGAACAGGCCGTTCTGCTGGTCCATCTGGAACGCCTTGTTCAAGGCGGTGAGGACCTGGCCGGGGTCGCGGAAGTCGGTCTGGGGGAGCGACTGCGAGCGGAGGGCGTTCAGGGCCGAGACCGAGAGCAGCGCGGCGCCGACGCCGTGGCCGCTGACGTCGAGGAGGTAGAGGGCGAAGTGGTCGGCGTCGACCCAGTCGTAGCCGAACGAGTCGCCGCCGAGGGCGGCGGAGGGGATGAACCGCCAGTCGGTCCGGATCGGGCCCTTGGTGAGCTTCTCGGGGAGGAGGGAATAGACGTACTTGGCGGCCTGGGCGACGTCCTTGGCGAGCATCTTCTGGCTGGCCTGGAGCGCCCGGTAGGCCTCGTTGCGCTGGAGGAGGTTGATGTAGCCCTTGGAGTGATAACGAATCCGGGCGATGAGCTCGAGGCGGTCGGGGAGCTTGACGAGGTAGTCGTTGGCGCCGAGGCCGAACGCCTCGGCCTTGGTGGTGGGCTCCTCCTTGGTGGAGAGGACGATCATGGGGGTCTCGCGGGTCGCCTCGTGGGCGCGGAAGAGGCCGACGAGGGAGAGGCCGTCGATCTCGGGCATCACCAGGTCCTGCAAGATCACGGTGGGGCCGATCTCGGTGGCGCGGGCGACGGCCTGGGTGGCGTCCTTGCAGTAGTGGAAGGCGATGTCGGACTCGCCGGCGAGCATCCGCCGGACGGCCTCGCCGATGATCGGCTGGTCGTCGACGAGCAGGACCGTGATCTTGTGCTCGGTCAGCGGCACGGGCTGGATTTCGGCGCTGGCGCTCATCGGCGGGTCGCTCCAGGGACTCGAAACGATCGGTCGCGGGCCCGCTCGACGATCGCGGCGGCGATCGCGGCGACGGGCAGGATCAGGTCGGCGGCGCCGAGCCCGACGGCGGCGCCGGGCATCCCCCAGACGACGCTCGTCGCCTCGTCCTGCGCGATCGTCAGCCAGCCGGCCCGGCGCATCGCGAGCAGGCCGACGGCCCCGTCGCGGCCCATCCCGGTCAGGACCACGCCGACGCCGGGCTCGGGCCAGTGCTCGGCCGCGGCGGCGAAGAAGACGTCGGCCGAGGGGCGGTAGTTCATCGCGGCCGGCTCGGCGACGTAGCGGAGCCGGCAATGCCCGTCGAGGGTGACGTGGTCGTTGGTCGCCGCCAGCACGGTCCGGCCCGGCAGGGGCCGCTCGCCGGGCTCGACCAGGTCGACCCGGCGGCCGGCCCGCTCGCCCAGCCAACGGGCCAGGCCCGGGGCGAAGGCGGCGTCGACGTGCTGGACGATCACCGTGGCCGCCTCGGGCAGCTCGGGCATCGCCGAGAGGATCTCCGCCAGCGCCGCGGGCCCGCCCAGCGAGCAGCCGATCGCCACCAGCGACCACGCCGGCGCGACCTCGCGCGGGGCCGCGGCCGACGGGGCGGGCGGCGGGCCGGCGTCGACCGCCCCGACGACGGGCCGGGCCGCCCGGCCGATCAGCTTGGCGATCGTGGCGATCTTCTCCAGGAGCATCCGGGCCCCGGCGAGGTCGCCGCCGGGGCCGAGTTCCGGGGTGTCGACGGCGTCGAGCGCCCCCAGGCCCATCGCCTCGTAGACCCGGCCGAGGTGGCCGCCGACGGAGCTGGTGACGACCAGGATCGGGCAGGGCGAGTGCGCCATGATCCGCCGGGTCGCCTCGACGCCGTCGACGCCCGGCATGATCAGGTCCATCAGGATCAGGTCGGGCCGGTCCGAGCGCGCCAGGTCGACCGCCTCGGCGCCGTCGCGGGCGAGCCAGGCGACCTCGTGCGCGGGCGTCGACGCCACGGCCCGCCGGAGCGCCTCGCGGGCGAGCAGGACGTCGTTGACGATCCCGATCCTCATGGCTGGGCCTCGCCGATCAGGTCGGCCACCGCGTCGAGGAACGTCCGGTCATGGAAGCTCGACTTGGTGAGGTAGCCGTCGGCGCCGGCGTCGAGCCCGCGCATCCGGTCCTCCTCGCGGTCCTTGTACGAGACGATCACCACCGGCGTCGACTTCAGCCTCGGGTCGGCCTTGATCGACCGGACCAGGCCGATCCCGTCCATCCGCGGCATGTCGACGTCGCTGATGACCAGATGATAGTCGCCCACCCGGACCGCGTTCCAGCCGTCGACGCCGTCGACGGCCACGTCCACGGCGTAGCCCCGCCCCTCCAGGAGCTGGCGCTCGAGCTCGCGGACGGTGATCGAGTCGTCGACGACCAGGATCCGCTTGATCGACTTCTTCGCCTTCGCCGCCGCCGAGGCCGCCGGTCCGGCCAGCGAGCGGAGGCGACGGCCGCCGAGCAGGTTGTCGATCGAGCGGACGAGGTCCTCCACGTCGACGATCAGGACCGGCCAGCCGTCGTCGAGGACCGAGGCGCTGTTGATGTCGGGCGGCTTGCCCAGCCGGGGGTCGAGCGGCCGGACCTCCAGGTCGCGCTCGCCGAGGAAGCCGTCGACGATCAGCCCGAAGCGGTGGTTGCGGTCGCTGACGACCACCACCGACATCGGGTCCTCGCCGCCGCCGAGGTCGGGCAGGCCGAGGACCAGGACCGCCTCGACGAGCCCGACGAGATCGCCGTCGACCGCGAAGTGCGGCCGGCCCTCGAGCCGGCGGACGTCGTCGCGCGGGACCCGGACGATCCGGTCGATCCGGTTCAGCGGGAAGGCGTAGGGCTCGCCGGCGATCCGGACCAGCAGGGCGCGGACGATCGACATCGTGATCGGCAACTGGAGCGTGAACCGGGTCCCCCGCCCCGGCTTCGACGCGACCCGGGCCGCGCCGCCGACCGAGCGGACCATGTCCTGGACCACGTCGAGCCCCACCCCCCGGCCGGAGATCTCCGTCACCGCCTCCTTCGTCGAGAACCCGGGCAGGAAGAGGAACTCGAGCAACTCCGCCTCGCTGAGCCGCCGGGCCATCTCGCCGGTGGCCAGGCCGCGCTCGACGACCTTGGCCCGGAGCCGGGCGACGTCCACGCCCCGGCCGTCGTCGGAGAGGGTGATCTGGAGCATCCCCGCGCTGTGGCGGGCCTCCAGGCGGATGACGCCGGTGGGGTCCTTGCCGGCGGCCTCGCGGTCCTCGGCCGGCTCGATCGCGTGGTCCAGGGCGTTGCGGATGAGGTGGTTGAGCGGGGCCTCGAGCTTCTCGAGGATGTCGCGGTCGACGCCGGTCGTCTCGCCCCGGACCTCGAAGCGGGCCCGCTTGCCCAGCTCGCGGGCCATCTCGCGGACCAGCCGGGGGAAGCCGCGGACGCCCTCCGACATCGGCCGCATCCGGCTGGCCACGACCTCGTGGTGGAGCCGGCCGGCGAGGTCCTCGCCGCGCCGGGCGTAGTCGTCGAACGCCTCGACGTCCCGCCCCAGCTCCTCGGCGCAGCGGTCGGCCTCGGACCGGGCGCGGGCCAGCAGCTCCGCCCCGACCGCCGCGTCGGCCCGCGACCCCTCCAGCGTCCGGAGCGAGTCGATCAGCGCGTCCTGGCGCCGCTTCAGCCCGGCCAGGGCGTCGACGAACGGCCGGAGCTGGCGGGCCTGGACCAGCGACTCGCCGGCCAGCCCCATCAGCCGCGACAGGCTCTCCGCCGCCACCCGGACCACCCGCGTCGGCGCCTCGGCCGGGGCCGTCGACAGCGGGATCGGCCCGGGGGGGACCGGCCCGGGGGGAGGTCCCTCCTCCCCGGGCCCGGCCGGGGGCGGGGGCTCGGCGGCGACCGGGTCGGACGACCCCCCGGCGGCGACCGGGACGATCGGGCCGGGGGCCGGGCCCTCGTCGGCGGCGTCGGGATCATCGGCGGCCTCGGCCGCGAGCGTCCCGGCCCGGAGGGCGTCGAGCCGATCGACGGCCCCCCGGACCAGGCCGTCGTTCTCGGCCTGCCACGACGCCGCCCGGTCCTCGGGGAGCTGGGCGATGGTGGCGAGGAGGTCGACGGCCTTGAGCATGGCGTCGACGTGCCGGGTGAGGATCGCGAACTCGCCGCGCTGGGCGGCGACGAAGCCGTCCTCCAGGGCGTGCGCGACCCGGACCGCGGCGTCGAGGCCGACGATCCGCGCGGCCCCCTTGAGCGAGTGCGCCGCCCTCATCAGCGGCTCCAGGGCCGAGGGGGCCGTCGCGGCGCCCTCGAGGGCGAGCAGCCCCTCGGTCAGGGTGACGACCTGGCCCTCCGCCTCGGAGCGGAACAGGTCCATCAGGGAGAAGCCGCTGAGGTCGTCCACGGCTCAGGCCCCCATCCGCCGCAGGGCCGCGAAGACCCGGGGCTCGTCCAGGACGTCGACGCTCCGCCCCTCGTCCCAGGCGAACACGGCCCGGCCGAAGCTCCCGGCCGGGTTGGCCAGCGTCGAGGGGACCTTGCGGAGCCGCTCGAGCGGGACCCGGCGGACGCCGACGACCTCGTCGGCCGGGAACGCCCAGGTATCGCCGTCCTTGCGGATCAGGACGAGCCGGGGCGGCGACCCGGGCTCGGCGGCCGGGTCGGCCGGGCCGGGCGGGCCGGCCGGGTCGACGTTGAGCAGGCCGTGGAGCGAGACGCAGAGCTGCAACTGGCCCCGGAGGCTGACCAGCCCGGAGAAGACCCGGTTGGTCCGGTGCGGGACCCGGTGGACCGGCCGGGTCGCGGTCACCTCGGCGACGACCCCCAGGCCCAGGGCCAGCCACTCGTCGCCGAGCCGGAAGACGAGCAGATTCGCCTCGTCGGCCGAGGCGACCGCGGCCGGCCGGCCGAGCAGGTCGGCCCACTCGTCGAGGTAACCCTCGGGGGCCCGGCGGTCGAAGAACCCCCGCGCCGCCGCCGCGAAGACCGGGCAGTTCCGGCAGTGGACGTGCTCCTCCAGCTCCGGGCACGACTGGTCGCCGTGGACGCCGATCCGGTTCCAGCAGTCGTCGGCCGCGGGGAGTCCCGCCGGGGTCGCGATCATCGGGGCCCGCCTTTCCGCGCGAGGACGCGGCCGGCCCGGCGCCGATAGCCGGCCTCGGCGGCGAGGTCGCCGCGGCGGGCGGCCAGGGCGGCGAGCGACAGGAGGGCCTCGGCGTCCTGGGGGTCGAGGTAGATCGCCTTGAGGAAGTGCCGCTCCGCGCCGTCGCGGTCGCCCGAGGCCTGGCGGATCAGGCCGAGCAGGGAGCTCGCCCGCGCGCTCGGCCCCCCCTCGGCCACGGCCCGGTCGATCAGCCCCCGCGCCTCGGCGTACTCCCCCCGGTCGGCCAGCGTCGCGGCCCGGTCCAGGGCCGAGGCCGGCGCCTCGGCCGGGGCCGCCGGCCCGGGGCCCGGGGCCGGCCGTTTCGGGACGGCCGCCGCCCGGCCCTCCTCGCCCGCCGGGGCCGCCGCGGCGGGCCGTGGCTTCGTCTTGGCCGGGGCCGGGGCCGGGGCCGGCGGGGGGGCGGCGGCGGGCTTCCGCGCCGGGGCCGCCCGCCCCGGGGCCTCGCCCGCCTTGGCCTTGCGGTAGGCGAAGCTCCCCCGGGCCGCCAGCGGGGCGAACGGCGAGGCCGTCGAGTCGTCGCCGCGGTCGGCGTGGCCGAGGAAGAGCAGGCCGCCGGCGGCGGTGAGCCGGGCCAGGCCCGCGAACGCGCGGGCCCGGGCCGGGGCGTCGAAGTAGATCAGGAGGTTCCGGCAGAACACCACGTCGAAGGGCGGCCGGCCGGCGAGCAGGCCGGGGTCGAGCAGGTTGCCGAGGTGGAAATGGACGGCCGACCGGATCGCCGGCTCGACCGAGTACCGCCCGCGATGCTCGCGGAAGAAGCGGGCCCGCGCGGCCGGGGGCGTCCCCCGGAACGAGTTCGCGCCGTAGGTCCCCTCGATCGCGCGGGCCAGCGAGCGGGCGCTGACGTCGACGGCGTCGACCCGGACGCGATCGGGCGGGAGCCCCGCCTCGACCGCCGCCATCGCGATCGAGTACGGCTCCTCGCCGCCGGCGCAGGGCAGGCTGAGCGCGGAGAGCGGGGGGCGGGACGGGTCGCCGGCCCAGCCGGCCCGGGCGTGGTCGCGGAGGGCTTCGAACGGCCGGTCGTCGCGGAAGAACCAGCTCTCGGGGATCACGACCTCCTCGACGAGGGCCTGCAACTCGTCGCCCGGCCCGAGGAGCGCCCGCTCGTACTCGGCCCGGCCGTTGAGCCCGAGCGACTCCATCCGGGCCCGGACGCCGTTGGCGATCAGGTTGTCGCCCACCGACGCGGGGTCCAGGCCGATCCGCTCGGCCAGGAGCCGCTCGATCAGGCCCGTCGAGGCCGCCTTCATGCTCCGCCCTCCCCGGCTCGTGTCGGCGTCGATATCGGCGTCGGCATCGGCGTCGACCCGGCCGCGATCCGGCCCGGCTCGACGAGCTGCAAGAGGCCGGCGTCGGTCTCGTAGATCGCGCCCAGGTAGGGGGCCTCGCGAATCTCGGGCCCGGCGGCGGCCCGCCGGGCCTCTTCGACGGCCAGGACGTCCTCGACCCGCTCGGCGACCAGGCCGAGCCAGCTCGGGGCCGGCCCGCCCGGCCCCCGGGCGTCGACGAGGATGATCCGCGTGTCGAGCCGGTCCCGGCACGGGCCCGCCGCCATCAGGAGGCCGAGGTCGACGACCGGGACCGCCCCGCCCCGGTAGCGGAGCAGCCCGACCAGGTGCGCCGGGGCGTGCGGAAGCGGCCGGATCCCGACCCGGGGGACGACCTCGACCACCCGCGCCACGGCGACCCCGTACGCGACCCCGGCCACCCGGAACGTCAGGACGAGCATCGGGGCACCTCCTCCGGGTCGCGTCGGGGTCGGTCGGGCCGGCCCGGGTCGGGCGGGATGGCCGGGTTCAGGGGGCCGGGCGGCCCAGCGGCATCGAGTCGATCGTGAACCGCGAGACCTCGTCCTTGAGCCCGCCGACGGCCTCGCGGAGGTGGTCGGTCGCCTTGTTGAACTCGCGGAGCGAGGTCGACGTCTGGTGCGCCCCCTCGCTCAGGCGGATCATGGCCTCGCGGATCTGCTCGGCGCCCTGCGACTGGACCCGCATCCCCTCGTTGACCTGGTCGAACCGGCCGGTCAGCCCCTGCACGGCGGCGATGATCTTGCCGAGCTGGTCGCCGATCTGCGCGACCTCGTCGACGCCCCGGCGGACCTGGTCGCTGAACTTGTCCATCTCCATCACCCCGGCGGAGACGCTGTACTGCATCTCCTTGACCATCCGCTCGATGTCGAGCGTGGCCACGGCCGTCTGGTCGGCCAGGCGGCGGATCTCGCGGGCGACGACGAGGAAGCCCAGGCCGTACTCCCCCGCCTTCTCGGCCTCGATCGCCGCGTTGATCGAGAGCAGGTTGGTCTGGTCGGCCACCTTGGCGATGGTGGTGACGGCCAGGTTGATGTGGCCGGCGCGCTCGCTGATGACCGAGAGCTTCGAGCCGATCGAGGTCGTCGAGTCGGCGAGCTGCCGCATCGACCGGCCCATCCCGGCGAGGCTGTCCTGGCCGTCGCCGGCCATCTCGGCGGTGTGCGCAGCGACGAGGTTCACCTCGTTCATCGCCTTGAGCAGCTCCAGGCTGGTGGCCGAGATCTCCTTGACGGCGGCGGCGGCCTCGCTGGTCGAGGCCCCGTAGTCGCTGACGGCCTCGCCCTGCTGCCGCGACGTGGCGGCGATCTCGGTGGCCGTCGACATCAGGGCAATGCTCGACTTCTGGATCCGGCCGATGAGCGAGCGGAGGTCGCCGGTCATCGCCTCGACGGCGCGGAGGAGCTGGCCGGCCTCGCCGCTGCCGCCGCCGACGACCCGGGCCGTGAGGTCGCCCGCGGCCACCCGGGCCGCCACGTCGGCCGCCTCGCGGATCGGCCGGGTGATCGTCCGCGCCACCAGCCGGGCCGTCGCCAGCACGGCCAGGCCGGCGAAACCCATCATCCAGGCCACCCCCTGCCGCTGCTCGCGGAGCAGCGCGAACGCCTCGGAGACGTCCTGCTTGACCGTGATCCCCCAGCGATACGACGGCAGGTAGGTCCAGGCCGTCACCACCCGCTTGCCCGTGTGGTCGGCCATCTCGCCGTAGCCGCGGTTTCCCCGCGCGGCGGACTGCATGTCGCGGCCCTGAACCGACCCGAACCGGATGTGGTCGCGGAAGGCGGCGCCCTCGTCGAACCGGGAGGGGGCGACGTAGGTCAGGCCGTCGCCGTCGACGGTCGCGGCGGTCACGTCGCCGGTCGCGCCCAGGCCGAAGTAGGTGTTGAACGACCGGAAGACCTCGCCCCGGTCCAGCTCCAGCGCGATCACGCCGATCAGGACGCCGTCGCGGAACATCGGGCCGACCACGAACCCCGAGCCCGCCTTGCGGCCCGGGTAGACCTGGAAGTTCGTCAGGACCGGCTGGAGCAGCGCCCGGGCCCGGCGGAACCCGTCGGCCAGCTCGGTCTCCTTGAGCGGGCCCGACTCCAGCGTCGCGCCGAAGTCCAGGCCCGGCCTGTGCGAGACCAGCGCGACCCCGTCGAGGTCGAAGAGGGTGAGGTTCTCGTAGGAGACGGCCTCGACGTAGGCGGTCAGGCGGGGGCGGTAGGCGTCCGCCGCCGCCCGGAATCCGGTCGAGTCGCGACGGCCCTCCTTGACGAGCTGCTCGAGCCGGACCGCCGCCTCGACGAACCCCGGGGCGTTGGCCAGGAACGTGGCGTCGGCCCGACGCTCGAAGAGGTACGACTCGAGCTGCGCCGCCTTGGAGTCGCAGATCACCGTGAGCCGCTCGCGGACGGTCGCCTCGAGCGACCGCCGGGAGAAGTACAGGGTGATCGTCAGGACCAGCACGCTGGGGATCAGCGAGATCACGAGGAACCAGCCGATCAGGCGGGTCGCGATGCTGGACCAGTCGGGCAGGAGCGATCGGAGGTTCATGCGGGCTCGCCTGTCTCGGTGGTTCGCGGTCCGGGTCGGCGCGGCGGCGGGATCGGGGACTCTCCGGCCCCGGGCGGCGGCCCCTCGGCCTTCGGCGCCGGGGCCGCGTCCGGCCCCGGGGCGGGCGGGGGCCCGGCCCGACGGCCCCGGAGGTCGGCCAGGAACGCCCGCCATTGCCCCCGCGACCGGGTCCCGACGTAGGCCGACGGCCGGATCGGCTTGGGGAGCGACCAGGCGATGTCGAACTGGCCGTCGGGCCGGGCCCGGCCGATCAGGAACGGCCGCCAGACCACCCGGGTGTCGGGGTCGATGGTGACGATCCCCTCGGGGGCGTCGAGGCTCTGGCGGTCGAAGTGGACCAGGACCACCGTCGCGTCGGCGGTGCCCGCCTCGTTCGCCGCCTGCGCCCAGAGCCTCACGCCGTTGTAGGCCGCGACGATCGGGTCGCTCGTCGTCCGGTCCTCGCCGTACCTGGCCCGGAACCGGCGCACGAAGTCGCGGTTCTCGACGCGGTCGAGCGACTGGAAATAGGCCATCCCCGCGTAATGACCGGCCACGTCGCCGGGCGGTATCCGGCGGATCTCGTCCTCGGCGATCCCGAAGAAGACCATCGGCAGCCCCTCGGGGGTGAGGCCCGCCCGCCGCGAGGCCGCCAGGAACGGGACGTTGGAGTCGCCCACCAGCATGTTGACGACGACGTCCGGCTTCGCCGCCCGGACCGCGGCGACCGCCGCCTCGACGTCCCCCCCGGTCATCGGCAGGAAATGCCGGCCGACCACTTCCGCCCCCGTCGCCCGGGCCGCGTCCTCGGCGATCTCCGAGACCGACCGCGACCAGATCTCCTCGGTCCCGACCACGAAGAACCGCCGGGCCTTCAGCGATTCGAAGCACCAGCGCATCGCCGGGACGACCGACTGGTTGGCCACGCCGCCGGTGTAGATCGTCCGCGGCGACCGCTCCATCCCCTCGTAATTCGCCGGGAACACGAGCATGTTCCCGCGCTCCTCGACCACCGACTGGACCGCCTTGCGGCCGTCCGCGGTCCAGCAGCCGAACAGGACGCTCGCCTTGTCGTCGTCGATCAGCCGCCGGGCCTCCGTGGCGAACGTCGACGCGTCGGATCGGCCGTCCTTGACCACCCACACGACCGGCCGGCCCGCCACCCCGCCCCGGGCGTTGATCTCCTCCAGCGCGAGGATCTCGGCGTCCAGCAACGCCTTCTCGCCGATCGCCTGCGGCCCGGTCTGCGAGTGCAGCAGGCCGACCACGATCGGCGGCGGCGACCCGACACCCATCGCCCAGCCCCACGAGGGCGCCATGACCCCCGTCGCCAGCGCCGCCGCGACGCCCAACGCCGCCGCCGCCGCGATCACGCCGAGCCCGACCAGCAGCCTGCGTCTCATCGATCGCCCCTGGGTCGCCCAAATCCGGCCACTTTGCCGATCCAGTATAGCCGACCGAGTTCGCCGGGATTACCCAATGCCAGATTTTGCCGGGCCTCGCGCGATCCGGCGGGGAATGCGACTCGGCAACCCATCGAGCGGAGGATGATATCTTGAGGGGGCATCCCTTCGAGACGGACCCCGGCCGCGGCCCGCCGAGGTTGGGTTCGTTTCCGCCGGGAAGGCGACCTCTCCCGTAGGGTGGATGAAATCCACCGCGCCGACGATCGCGGCCCACCAGCGTTGGGTTTGTTCTTGCCGGAGGCCGATTTCCCCGGGAAACCGACCATCTTGTTGCCGTTTGGGCGAAATTTACCGATCCGCCGACCGGATCGTCGGCGCGGTGGATTTCATCAAAAGTAAATAAAATATGTTCATTTGAAATTTACCGGCGGGTCAGACGGTGAAGAGGCCGCGGTTCTCGCCGATCCAGGCCAGGAGCCGCGCGACGCCGTCGGCGGTGGAGACCTTGGGCGCCCAGTCGAGGAGTCGACGGGCCTTGCGGATGTCGGCGACGAAGACGCGCTGGTCGCCCGGCCTCCAGTCGGCGAAGCCGGGGTCCATCGGCCGGCCGAAGTGGCGGGACAGGGCCGCGACCAGCTCCAGGAGGCTCAGCGTGTTGGCCGGCCCGCCGCCGAGGTTGAAGACCTGGCCCTTGACCGCGTCGATCCGGTCGAGCGCGGTCTCGTAGGCGTCGACGAGGTCGTCGATCCAGAGCGTGTCGCGGATCTGCTTGCCGTCGCCGAAGATGGTGAACCGCTGGCCCCGGGTCGCCGCCAGGCAGAACCAGGCGACCCAGCCCTGGTCCTCGATGCCGAACTGGCGGGTGCCGAAGATGCAGCTCTGGCGGAACGAGACCGTCTTGAGGCCGTAGATCCGGGCGTAATCGCGGACGTACTGGTCGCCCGACCCCTTGGAGCAGCCGTAGGGGGAGTGGAAGTCGAGCGGCTCGGACTCGTCGACGCCGAAGGGGCGGTCCTCGTAGCCGTATCGGCCGTCGCGCTCGACGACGCGGACGTGGTCGAGGTGGCCGTAGACCTTGTTCGTCGAGCTGTAGAGCACCGCGGGCCGGCCGCCGGCGGCGAGGCGGACGGCCTCGAGGACGTTGAGGGTGCCGAGGGCGTTGACCTCGAAGTCGGCCCGGGGGTCGGCCACGCTGGTCGTCACGGCGACCTGGCCGGCCAGGTGGAGCACGGCGTCGGCGTCGGCGTGGCGGGCGAGGAGGTCGTTGAGGCCGGCGGCGTCGCGGACGTCGAGCTTGACGAAGTCCTCGATCCCCTGGCCGCGGAGCCAGGCCAGGTTGGCGTCGGCCCCCCGCCGGCTGAGATTGTCGACGACGACCACGCGATGCCCGGCCCGGTGGAACCGCGAGGCCGAATGGCACCCGATGAACCCCGCGCCCCCGGTGACGATCCATTTCCGCTGGCGGCTGACGCCCATGGGCCCGCGAGGCCTCCGTGTCGATGTCGACCCACCCCGTCCGTCCGTCCGGCCCGCGGTCGCCCGCGACCTCGGGAGGGTCAGCTTAACGCCGCGATGGCCGGAACACCAACCGGGGCGCGGCCCCCGGGGCGGGCCCGGGCGCGGGTCATGCTTCGAGGACCTCGCCGTCGACCGGGCCGTGCGATGGGTAGTCGCCGCCGTAGTACGACGACTCCGGCCCGCGGACGCCGACGACGACGGCGCCGATGACGGGGACCCCGACGTAGGCCAGGCGGCGATTGGCCCGGTCGACGAGCGGGTAGCGGCTGCAATCGTGGCGGACGGCCAGCACGGCGGCGTCGACCCATCGGCCGATGGTCAGCGCGTCGGGCACGGGGAGGACCGGCGGCGAGTCGACGATCACCAGGTCGAAGCTCTCGCGGGCGCTGCCGAGGAGCCGGGCCAGGCGGTCGCCGTGGAGCAGCCGGCTGGGGTCGACCCGGGGCGTCCCGGCCGGGAGGAAGTGGAACCCGCCGGCGCCGCCGACGACGACGATGGCCTCCTCGGCCGTCGCCTCGCCGCGGAGGACGTCGACCAGGCCGCGCGAGGCCGGCCGGTCGAACATCCGGCTCAGCGTGGGGTTGCGGATGTCGGCGTCGACGAGCAGGGTGAGCAGGCCGGCGTTGACGCACCGCTCGGCGAGCTGGGCGGCCAGCGTGGTCTTGCCCTCGCCGCCGCAGGCGCTGGTGATGAGGATGCTCCGGCGGGCGCGGCCCCAGGCGTCACGGCCCGAGCAGAGGGCGACCCGGAGGTGGTCCAGGCTCTGGACGAACCGGTCGAGGTCGCGGCGGGACCGGGCCTCCTCGCGGCCGGGGCCGGGGCCGGGGCCGGCGGCGGGGATCGACCGCGGCAGCGGTGGGATCACGCCGAGGACGTCGAGCCGGGCCCGCGCGGGCAGGTCGTCGGGGTCGGCCACCCGGCCGGCGTGGAGCTCGACGAGGACCATCAGGCCGACCACGCCCAGGAGCATCCCCAGCGGCGCCGCGGCCATCGCCTTGAGCCGGTGGTCGGCGTCGGGCAGGGCCGACGCCCGGGCCCTGGACTCCCGGCGGAACCGGGCGACGGGGCCCCCGGCCTCGATCTCGACCCGGTCGATGCCGCGGGTCACGGTGTCGAGCACGGCCTCGGCCCGGGCGAGGTCCTGGCGGGCGAACTCCAGGGTCAGCTCGTCGGTCCCGGCGGCCTTGGTCCGGGCGTTGAGCCGCTCGAGCCGCTCGCCGAGCTGGGCCAGTCGGGTCTCGAGGCCGTCGACCCGGGCCTCGGCCGCCCGGACTTCGCCGGCCCGGCCCGGCCCGGCGCGGGCGGACTCGGCCAGGCCGGGCCGCATCCGGGCCCAGAGGTCGTCGAGCTGGCGCTGGAGGTCGTCCGCCTTCTTCCGGGGGGCCTGGCGAGCCGGGTCGTTGGGGGCGCGGGCGACCCGCTCGGCCTGGGCCAGGCCGTCGCGGGCCTTGTCGAGCTGGGCCCGGGCCTCGGCGACCTGGGGGATGGCGTAGAAGGCGGCGACGACGTCGGCGTCGGCCGCCGCGCCGGCCGGGGCGGCCCGGAGCTGGTCGAGCCGCGCCCGGGCCTCGACGAGGCCGAGGTCGGCCTGGAGGTGCTGGCCGGTCAGGACGCCGTAGGCCTCGATCGTCGCCGAGTTCCGCTCGCGGGCCTGGCGGACGTCGACGGTCCCGAGCCGGGCCACCAGCGCGGCGACCGCCTCGCGCTTCCCCCGGACGGCCAGGGCCCGCTCCTCCATGACCTCGCGGAGCCGCCGCGACCGCCGCCCGGCCTCCTCCCCGGTGGTGTCGAGGGTGCCCTTGAGGAAGGCCTCGACCACCGCGTTGACGACCCGGGCCGCCTCGTCGGCGTCCCCCGACGACATCGAGACCCGGATCAGGTGCGTCTTCGGGACCATCGCCACGGCGACCGACCGGCGGACCTCGGCCTCGGGGTCCTTCGCCGCGGCCAGGCGGGGCAGCCGGAGCAGCTCGGGGTGGGCGGCCAGGGCCCGGGCGATCGCGTCGGGGTTGGCGACCCGCTGGACCTGGGTCTCCTTGAACGTCTCGAAGTCGCCGCCGGCGTCGCCCTCGCCGGGGGGGCCGCCGCGGGCGCCGGGGACGACCTCGATCGTGGAGGAGGCGTCGAAGGTCGGCCTGACCTTGCGGTCGGCCAGGGCGACCAGCCCGGCCGAGCCGGCGGCCCAGATCAGCGCCGCCTGCCACCAGTGGCGGCGGATCGCCCGCCAGACCAGCCGGGGCGAGACCCGCCGGCCCGGCCCGGCCGGGCGGTCGGGCGGCGGGCGGTCGGGCCCCCGGGGCGGCGGGCCGGGGTCGGCGTGGACCAGGTCGGAGGGCCTCGCCGGGACCGAACCGTGATCGCGATCCGCTCGGCTCATCGTGGGTGCTTCCTTGCGGCGAATCCCCCCGGGGGACGCCGGCGACCGCGACGGCGCGGCGGCCGGCCTCGGGCGTGCTGGGGGCGATGCATGATGCGCCGGGCGGTCGCCCTTGACAAGCCAATTCGCCCGCCGCGTCCCCCCGGGCAACCCCGTCGGGCCGGCGGGTGGGCGATTGCGGGCGACGGCGGGCCTCGCCTAGAATGTGCCCCGAGAGCTGGGCAGCAGCCCGATCGATCGAACCGGGGGGGACGTCAAGGATGGCGGTTGGCAAGGAGGCAGCGAGGGGGCCGCTCTGGGTCGACGGCCGGTTCACGGCGAGGGTCCGCGGGCCCGGCGCCGCCCCCGGCCGGATCGTCCGGGTCCGCCGCCCGTTCGCCCTGATCGGCCGGCTCCCCGGCGCCGACATCCGGGTCGACGACCCGGCCGCGGAGCCCCGCCACGCCCTGCTCGTGCTCGACCGCCGGGGGATCTTCGGGGTCGACCTCCTGACCGGGACCGGGACCCGGTTCGCTGGGGCCGCCGCCGGCTCGGCCTGGCTCGGGGCGGGCGACGTCCTCGAGGTCGCCGGCCACCGCGTCGAGCTGCTCCAGCTCCGGGTCGACGGCCTGGCGATCGACCCGCGTCTCTCGGACGACGACCCGCTGGCCGGCCCCGACGACGGGACGCTCGCCGCGGTCACGCTCGAGCCCCTCGACGTCGACGGCCCGCCCTGGATGCTCGGCTCCGCCCTGGCCTTCCTCGGCCGGGGCGATGCCTGCGCCATCCGGATCGAGGACGAATCGGCCTCGGACACCCATTGCGCGCTGCTCCGGGGCCCGGCCGGAGCCTACGTCATCGACCTCCTCGGCCGCCCGACCCTGCTCGACGGCCGGCCGGTCGACGGGGCCGCGGCCCTGGTCGACGGCGACGTCCTGACGATCGGCGCGGCCCGCTTCTCGATCCGGGTCGAGCCCGCCCCGGCCCCGACCCGCGCCGCCGGGACCGCCATCGCCGTCCGCGAGCCCATTTCCCAACTCCCCGCGGGCCGGGCGGACGGCCCCCCCGGGGCCCTCGTCGCCTGGCTGATCGACGCCGTCGAGCGGCCCGCCGCGTCGCCCCGGGACGACGTCCTCGACGCGCTCCGCCAGTTCCAGTGCGACACCGCCACGCTCCTCGGGGCCCAGATCGATCGGATCGAGGCCCTCCATCGCGAGATCGCCTCCCTCCGCGACGAGGCCCGCGACCGCCGGGGTCCCCCCCCCTGCCCCGCCGCCCCGCTCGATCTCGACCTCGCCCCCCCCGGGACCCCCGGGACCGCCTCGGCCGACCCGGCCGCCTGGCTGCTCGAACGCATCAACGGCCTCGAACGCGAGAGCCGGTCGACCTGGAAGGACGTCCTCGGCCGGATCACCTCGGCCGTCGGGGCCCGTCGGCCCCCCGAAACCTCCCCCGAGCCCGGGACGTCGATCGCGGTCGGGCCCCCCGAGGCCCCCGACGGCCCTCGAGCCTGAAAGCGCCCAGGAGCCTCTCCGGGCGATCCGCGCACGACGACGGGCGAATCTACCGATCGGCCGGTGGACGTCGCTCACGGACGACGTCAGGGCCCTTCCCGGCCCATCCCTCCTCGTCATCCACGATCGCGATTTGCATCCCGAGTCGCCGACCGCCCCGCCCGACCGCCGTCCCGGGTGTCCCCACCGCTGGCCGTTTGCTCACGACATCCGGGACATACTTGGCCCCCTCGCCGGCCCCTCGCCGGGCCCGCCGGACGGCGAGCCGGCCGCCGTCCCGACCCCGCCGGGGCCGCCCGGCCGTCATTTTACCGATGAACCGGACATAGTTGGCCCGCCGAGACCTCCCCGGATCGGCCGAATCCGGTACTGCCGGCGGTCGAGACGCGACTACCGATGAACCGGACATACTTGGCCCCGGGGCCACCCGGCCGACCGGAAGCGGAAGATTTGTCCATCACGATCGACCGGACATACTTGGTCGCGGGCCGTGCATGTAGTGGACGGTCGACACTAGCGATAGTTGAGACATACGAGGCGTGTGTCCATCACGATGGACCGAGCATACTTGGAGCGTGCACTCACGATGAACCGGACATACTTTTACCGATGAACCGGACATACTTAGGGCGTGCACTCACGATGAACCGGACATACCACTACCGATGAACCGGACATACTTGCGCTCCGCAAGTTCTGTTAGATCGGCAACTTGCGGCGCCTAGAATTTGTTTTAGACTTCTGTTAGAAATAAAAGACAACAACAGCCTCCGGCCGTTTTGTTGTTGTTTTCTGCCCTCCTAATCCCGACAAACCGCAAAATCAGGTTTAAAATATGCTGTTTGAGCAAGGTGAACCGGAAGAGTTGAATTTGACGGTTGAAGAGTCTGGAGGGTTTGAACAGGATGAGTCGAATGCGCCACCGGCCGATAATGGATGGAAGGATGAACTCAATCTCGCCGAATTCCCCATCGCCGCGCTGACGGATCGGATCCCCAACGGCCAAACGACACTCGTCTTCGAGGACAAGCTGGAGCGCCGCGACCACCCCCCGATCATGCGTCGGCTGACGATCATGGGGACGGCCAAGCACGGCCTGCCGACCTCGACGGACGACGAGGTCCTCGTCGGGCTGATCCAGCTCACCAAGCGGCGGAGCAACTTCACCAACGCGAAGGTCCCGTTCTCGCGGTACGAGCTGATCGAGCTGCTGGGCTGGCCGCAGAGCGGCGCGAGCTACCGGCGGATCGAGGAGGCGTTGCATCGCTGGGTCGGCGTGGTGCTGATGTACGAGAATGCTTGGTGGGACAACACCGAGAAGAGCTGGGTCGACGAGAACTTCCACGTCCTCGACAACGTGACCCTCTACGACCGCGAGCGGCGGAAGCGCGCCGGCAAGGCGGGCAAGGCCGGGGCCAGGCCGGCCGCGGCCCGGAGGCCCAAGAAGACCGGGGCCGAGGGGGACCCTCTGCCCCTCTCCAGCTTCCGCTGGAACGAGGTGATCTTCGAGAGCTTCCAGAGCGGCAACCTCAAGCAGCTCGACCTCGAGTTCTACCTCGGGCTCCGGCTCCCCACGACGAAGCGGATGTTCCGCTTCCTCGACAAGCGGTTCTACCGCCGGGCCCGGCTCGACTTCGACTTGCGGACGCTCGCATGCGAGCATATCGGCATGAGCCGTTCTTACGCGCCGACCGAGCTGAAGCGGCGGCTCCGGCCCGCGCTCGAGGAGCTCGAGCAGCTCGGCTTCCTGGAGCCGCTCGACCCCGAGGAGCGATACTCGTGGGTCTCGCGCGGCTGCTGGCGGATCATCCTGATCCGGAGCCAGGGGCCCGAGGCCGAGCCGCCGCCGCCGACCGAGAAGTCGGCGCTGGTCGACGCCCTCACGGCCCGCGGCGTCACCCCCCGGACGGCCGCCGACCTCGTCGCCGCCCACCCGCCCGGCCGGCTCCGGACCAAGCTCGAGGTCTTCGACTGGCTCGTCAAGAACGAGGACAAGCGGGTCGGCAAGAACCCGGCCGGCTACCTCGTCGCCTCGATCCGGTCCGACTACCAGCCCCCCGACGACTACGCCGGCGCCGTCAAGGCCGAGGAGACCCGCAAGCACGCCGAGGAGGCCGACCACAAGGCCAGGAAGAAGGCCCGCGAGGACTCGGACAAGGTCAAGGCCCACGAGGCCGACCTCCGGGCCCGCTGGGAGGACCTCCCGGAGCCCGAGCGCGACGCGATCCGGGCCCTCGTCCAGGCCGAGAACCCCGGCCTCGGCCGCTGGAAGAACATGCTCGAGCCCCTCTGCCTCGCCGCCCTCGACGAGGGCCGGTCCACCGCCCCCCCCGCCCGCCAGAAGGGCCTCTTCCCCGCCGACGGCGACTGATCAAACCTTCAAGTAGATCCCCCGCCGGTCCATCCAGAAGAGGATGAGCCAGTAGGTCGCGAGGGTCGCCGCCCCCTCGACGAGCGGCTCGTACGCCGGGCCCCAGTATCGGAAGACGTCGTGGCCCAGGTGCGTCGCGTACGACGTGACGATGAAGTCGCCGATCAGGTGGGCCATGACGTAGGCGGCGATCGAGTTCCGGCCGACGACCCGGAGCGGGTACGTCCAGGCCCGGAGGCCGAGGACGTCGACGACCGCGAATGTCGCCGCGAGCGTCGCGAAGGCGATCCCGCCGCTGAAGAGGACCCACGACGGCGTCCAGATCCGCTTGACGATCGGGCAGAGGCCGAATCGTCCCGCCGCCAGGCCCGCGGCCACCCCCACCCCGCCGGCCAGGAGCAGCCGCCCCACCTTGGGCCAGGGCCGGCCCGGTCCCGCGAGCCAGCCGCCGGCGATCAGCCCGAGGACCATCGTCCCCAGGGTCGGCACGAAGCTGAGCGTGGCGTAGCCGCCGCCGTTGTGCGTGAAGGCGCTTTCCCGGGGAAACCGGTTGAGGAACCAGCGGTCGAACGAGGCGGCCAGATTGCTGTTCTTGTTCCAGTGCGACGCGAGCCCGGAAGCGTGATGCGGCCAGTCGGCCGGGACGCCGACCGCCGCGTAGTCGAAGTCGGCCGCCGGCGACGGGTGGAGCGCGAAGGCCCCCCAGGTCCCCACCAGGATCGCCCCCAGCGCCGCCCATCGCCAGATCGGCCGCGCCCGCGCGATCAGGAAGAGCGGGAAGTAGCCCAGGCCGATCTGGGTGAGGGTGTCCTCGAACGTGTAGTTCGTCCCCCCCTTCCCCACCGACCGGAGGAAGATCCCCAGCGCGATCAGGGCCAGCGCCCGCCAGGCGGCGTGGAGGGTCGACCGCCCGGTCGACTCGCCCCGGCGGGCCCGGCTCGCCATCGAGAACGGCAGGGCCACGCCGACGAGGAACGAGAACGACGGCTGGATCATGTCGTGCACCGAGCAGCCCGCCCACGCGACGTGCGACTGGTGGAACGCCAGCGCCCGCCAGGTCGGGCTCTCCGGGAACGACCGGGCCACCCGACCCAGCTCCAGGACCTCGGCCATCATGAGGAACATCACGGCGCCCCGGTAGGCGTCGACGGACGCCAATCGGGCCGGAGTCGGCGTCGGGGGCGGCGTCGCCGACGGGGGCGATACCGGGGTCGGTCCTGGGGTTGTGCTCATGGTGCGTCGCATCATCCGCCGGGCCGATCCGGCGGGCAAGACGGCACCCCCCTTTCCCCGGGAAATCGGCCGGCCGATCGGGAAAGGCGGTTCGAAGTGGGCCGCCCCCGCGGATAGTGATCGAGCCGGACTCGCTCGGCGCGAGCCCGACCGGGCCGGGGCGTTGGGTTCGTCTTTACCGGGGCACATCATGACGACCGATCGCGGGAGGGCGTCGCGGGACCGGGCCGGGGCGCGGGCCGCTTTGGGTTCGTCTTCGCCATCCGTCTTCGCCGCCGGATCGGCCGTCTCCCACCGCGGCGGGGCGTTGGGTTCGTCTTTCCCGGGGCAAAATCATGGCGAACAATCGCGGCATCGTCCCCCGGGGCCGGGCGTGGGCCGCCTTGGGTTCGTCTTCGCCATCGGTCCGGCCGTCGCTCGCCGGGCCGGGGCGTTGGGTCCGTCTTTAAGCCGTCGTTTCGGCCGCCTTTTGTAGGGTGGATGAAATCCACCAAGCCATCGGCATGGCCCGGATCCTGGCACCCGTCGGGCGGACCGTCCTCGGCGGGACGAACCGGCCGCGACGGCGTGGCCGGAACCTTGGTGGATTTCATCGACCCCACAAGCGGGCTCCGTCATGTCGGCGGGGGCCGAGCCCCGGTCGATTTCCCGGGGAAACGGGCGGAGGCCGGTCGAGTTTCCCGGGGAAACGTCCGATCCCAGGAAGGTTGCGACTTCGCCCGGGCGACCGCGCCGGTTTCCCGGGGAAATCGACGGGAGGGAACCCGCCATGACCGGGCCGATCACGGTGGCGATGCTCAACCGCAAGGGCGGTTGCGGCAAGACGTCGACCTGCCACCACCTCGCCGGGGCCTTCGCCAAGGACGGCTGGCGGGTCCTCCTGGTCGACATGGACCCGCAGGCGTCGCTGACGCAGGGGATCTTCGGGCCCCAGGCGACCGAGGACCTGCCGGCGCGGTCGACCGTCGCCGGGCTCTTCGACGACTCCGTCGACCCCGACCCCGACGCCCTGATCCGCGACACCCCGTTCGAGCGGGTCCGGATCGTCGCCGGCTCCAACGGGCTCGACGACTACAACGTCCCCCGGCCCCAGGAGGCCGGCGAATTGCAGCTCACCCTCCGGTCGTTCCTGAAGGAGGCCCGCGGGACCTTCGACGTCGCGCTGATCGACTGCCCGCCCAACCTCAGCCTGTGCAGCTGGGCCGCGCTCCTGGCGGCCGACTTCGTGGTCGTCCCCGTGCAGGCCGAGGACTACGGGGCTCAGGGGATCGTCTACATCCAGCGGGCCTTCGACCTGGCCCTGGCGCACCACAACCCCCGGCTCCGGCTGGCGGGCTACCTGGTCACCATGTTTAACAAGTCGCTGGGCATCCACTCCGCCTACGACCACCAGTTGCGGGCCCTCTACGGCGACCAGGTGTTCCGGGCGACGGTCCCGCTGGCCAAGGACTTCAAGGAGGCCGTGGCCGCCCGCCGGCCGGTCGGGTCGTACAAGCCGAGGTCGGCCGCGGCGAAGGCGATCAAGGCCGTCGCCGACGAGCTGGTCGAGCGGGCCGAGGCGGCGGCGTCCCGCCCCGCGGAGTTCCTCTACCTCGGCCACCGCGTCGGGCCCAAGGACCTGGCGATCGGCGCCGGGGCCGCGGCCGGGTCCGAGGTCGCGGCCGGGCCGGCCGAGGGGGTGTCGCGATGAGCAAGGCCGCCGAGAGCCTGCAACGCCGGTTCGGGCAGAACCTCAGCGAGAGCCTCGGCGTCCGCGCCGGGATGCCCGGGATCGGCCCGGCGACGCCGCCCCGGGCCGGGGCGTTTCCCCGGGAAACCGGCCCCGACGACGGCCGCTCACGCGCCCGCGACGCCGGCCACATGGAGCTCGACCGGATCGTCGCCGACCCCGACCAGCCCCGCAAGGAGTTCGCCCCCGACGCCATCGAGCGGCTGGCCGCCAGCCTGCTCAAGCACGGCCAGCTGATGCCGATCCGCGTCCGATGGAACGGCGAGATCGCCAAGTGGGTCGTCATCTCCGGCGAGCGACGCTACCGCGCGGCGCTCCGCGCGGGCCTCAAGACCGTCGCCTGCGTCTTCGCCGACGGCGGCCTCGGCCACTCGGAGATCCTCCAGGAACAGATCATCGAGAACCTGCTCCGCGAGGACCTCCGGCCCATCGAGCAGGCGCGGGCCTACCGCCAGCTCATGGACCTCCACGGCTGGACCGCCAAGGAACTCTCGGGCGAGCTCCACGTCAGCCAGGGGGCGATCAGCAAGTCGCTCTCGCTGCTCACGCTCCCCGCCGAGTTGCAGGAGCAGGTCGAGGGGGGCTCGATCCCCGCGACCGCCGCCTACGAGGTCGCCAAGGTCGAGGATCGCGAGGTCCAGCGCGACATCGCCCGCCGGATCGTCGACCACGACCTGACCCGCGACGCCGCCGCCGCCGTCGTCCGCGAGGCCGCCGGCAAGCCGCCCGGCGGCAACAGGGCCCGGGGCAGGGGGGCCGCGTCGACATCGGGGCGGGGCTCGACCCGGACCTTCAAGGTCGCCGGCGCCCGGGTGGCCGTCACTTTCGCCCGCAAGACGGTCAAGGAGGAAGACGTCCTCGCCGCGCTCGAAGAGGCCGCCGCCGCGGCCCGGGCGGCGATCGAGGGGGCGGCCCGAGGGTGAGCGCTTTCCCGGGGAAACCGAGTTGTCGACGGCCGTCGAGGGGGCGGCCCGAGGGTGAGCGCTTTCCCGGGGAAACCGGCCGCCGGCCGTCGACCCGAGGGGAGGCGCTTTCCCGGGGAAACCGGCCGGGGTGCGCCGACGGGTCCTGGCACTTCCGGGGTGGGGGGCGGCCGACGATCGCGCCGGGCCGAGCGACCCGGGAGAGGCCGGAATCCGTCGGCGCGACCTGACCGTCCGTCGGTGGGCCCGGCCCCCGGCCCGATCCTTGGAAAGCGGCGGCCGGCCCGCTAGACTCGTCCCGTGAATGCGGGCCGGGCCGAGGGGAGAAGGTGGATCATGGCGGACAAGTCGAGCGGCCTCGTCCTGGTCTCCGGGGGGGCCGGGTTCATCGGCTCGCACCTCGTCGAGGCGCTCCTGGCGCGGGGGCGTCGCGTCCGGGTGGTGGACAACCTGGCGACCGGCCACCGGGCCAACCTCGCCCACCTCGGCGACGCCTACGAGTGGCTGCAAGGCGACCTGGCCGACTTCGCCGTCGCCCGCGAGGCCGCGCGCGGGGCCGAGTACGTCCTCCACCAGGCGGCCATCCCCAGCGTCCCCCGGTCGGTGGCCGAGCCGCTCGGCTCGCACGCCAGCGGGCCGACCGCGACGATCAACCTCCTGGAGGCCGCCCGCCTGGCCGGCGCCCGCCGATTCATGTTCGCCGCGTCGAGCAGTGCTTATGGCGACACCGAAGAGCTGCCCAAACATGAAGCCATGATGCCGACCCCGCTCAGCCCCTACGCCGCCGGCAAGCTCGCCGGCGAGCACTACGTCCGCGTCTACGCCCGGACGATGGGGCTCGACGGCGTGAGCCTGCGCTACTTCAACGTCTTCGGGCCCCGCCAGGACCCGTCGAGCCCGTACAGCGGCGTGATCTCGCTGTTCGCCCGGCTCATGGCCGAGGGCGAGCGGCCGGTGATCTACGGCGACGGCGGCCAGACCCGCGACTTCACCTACGTCGCCAACGTGGTCGACGCCAACCTCCGGGCGATGGACGCCGCCCGGCCGCTCGGCGGCGAGGCCCTCAACGTCGGCACGGGGGCCCGGATCAGCCTGCTCGACCTCGTCGCCGCGCTCAACCGGGCGCTCGGGACGGCGCTGGAGCCCGAGTTCCGGCCGGCCCGGCCGGGCGACGTCCGCGACTCGCTCGCGAGCCTCGACCGGGCCCGCGCCACGCTCGGCTTCGAGCCCGCCGTCGGCTTCGAGGAGGGGCTCCGGCGGACCCTCGGGGCGGCGTCGTGACCGGCCCGACCGGGGCGGGGCAGGGGGGGCACCTCGACCGGCTCCTGGCCGCGATCGCCGCGAAGTCGGCGAAGGTCGGGATCATCGGCCTGGGCTACGTCGGCCTCCCCCTGGCGAGGGCCTTCGCCGAGGCCGGGTTCGCGGTCCTGGGGTTCGATACCGACCCGGGCAAGGTCGACCGGCTGGCCCGGGGCGAGAGCTACATCGGCCACATCGCCGACGCCTCGATCGCCGCGATGGCCGCCGCCGGCTTCGAGGCGACCGGCCGCTTCGAACGCCTCGACGAGCCCGACGCGATCGTCATCTGCGTGCCGACCCCGCTGACCGAGGCCCGCGACCCCGACCTCGCCTACGTCGTCGCCTCGACCCGGGCCGTCGCCGCCGCGCTCCGGCCCGGCCAGCTCGTGGTCCTGGAGAGCACGACCTATCCGGGCACCACGCGCGACGTCGTCCTGCCGATCCTCCGGGAGTCGGGGCTCCGCGTCGGGTCGGACTACTTCCTCGCCTTCAGCCCCGAGCGCGAGGACCCGGGCAACCCCGATTACTCGGCCCCGACGATCCCCAAGGTCGTCGGCGGGATCGACCCGGCGAGCTTGCGGGCCGCCTCGGCGCTCTATGCCCCCGTGGTGGTCCGGGTCGTGCCCGTCTCCGGGCCCGAGGCCGCCGAGGCGTGCAAGATCCTCGAGAACACGTATCGGGCCGTGAACATCGCCCTGGTCAACGAGCTGAAGGTCCTCTTCGACCGGATGGGGATCGACGTCTGGGAGGTGATCGAGGCGGCGAAGACCAAGCCGTTCGGGTTCCAGGCGTTCTACCCCGGCCCGGGGCTGGGCGGGCACTGCATCCCGATCGACCCGTTCTACCTCTCGTGGGCCGCCCGCAAGCACGGGTTCGCCACCCGGTTCATCGAGCTGGCCGGCGAGATCAACACGTCGATGCCCGATTACGTCGTCGGCAAGGTGGCCGAGGCCCTCAACGACCGCGGCAAGCCGGTCCGGGGCAGCAAGGTCCTCCTGCTGGGGATGGCCTACAAGAAGGACGTCGACGACCCCCGCGAGTCGCCCGGCTTCGCGCTGATGGACCTGCTCCTGGCCCGCGGCGCCGAGGTCGACTACAACGACCCGCACATCCCGACGCTGCCCGCGATGCGGCACTACGCCCACCTCCGGATGGACAGCCGCCCGCTCTCGACCGAATTCCTGGCGAGCCGGGATTGCGTCCTGATCGTGACCGACCACTCGGCCTACGACTGGGCGCGGATCGTCGCGGATTCGCCGCTGGTCGTCGACACCCGGGGGGCCACCCGGGGGGTCCCCGCGCCGCCCGGCCGGGTCGTCCCGGCCTGACTCTGGCCCGGCCGTCAGGCCTTGTTCGACATCAGGCCGAGGATCTTCTGCCAGCGGTTCTGGCGTTCCGACTCGATCGTCGAGAGCCGCTTGAGCAGGTGCGAATGGATGTCGACGTGCGGGTCGGGCGGCGGGGGCGTCGCGCGGCGGATCGGCTCGGGCGATCCGGGCGGCTCGGGGGCCGGGGGCACGCGACGGTCCGCCGGCCCGTGGCCGTTCGCCGGCGGCCGGGGCCGCTCGGCCCGCTCGGGCGGCCGGGCGACCGCCTCGGCCAGCCTGGCCGTCTCGGCCCGGAGCGACTCGATCTCCGCGCTGAGCTTGCGGACCTCCTCGAGCTCCTCACGCAACGACCCCGAGGTCTCGCGGTGGAGGGCGGCGAACCCCTCGAACATCATCATCATCGTCTGATGAAACTGGTCGAACATCTGCTGCTGCATCGCGCCGAACTGCTGGACCAGGGCCGAGACCGTCGGGTCGGCCGGCACGCCGGCCCGGTCGACGAAGGGCGCGATCTCCCGGCCGGGGGCCGGCCCGGGCGCCGGCCGGGCGGGGGCGGGGAGGTCCCGCGACGATTCGGGCGGCGGCGGCGCGTACGGGGCGATCTCGCCCCGGCCCGACCGCGACGCCGGGCCCGACGCCCGGTCCAGCGGGGGCGGGGGGGAGTCGTACCTCGGCCGGATCGAGTGCCGCCCGACCCGGAGCTCGTCCCCCTCCTCCAGCCGGGCGCAGCGGACCGGCTCGCCGTTGACGTGGACCCCCTTGTGGCCCAGGAGGTCGACGACCCAGACGCCGAGCCGGGTCAGGACCAGGCTGCAATGGAACTTCGAGACGTCGGGCTCGACCAGCCGGATCCGGCAGGCCGGCGAGCGGCCGACCAGCACGAGGTCGCGGTCCATCCGCCAGATCGCCTGGCCGATCGCCCGGCCCGGCAATTCCCAGGTGACGCCGGGGAGCGGCCGGGCGTCCCTCGCGACCCGGCCCGGCCCCTCGGGCCGGACCGTGAACGGCCCGATCTGGATCGACCGGCCGTCCTCGAGCCAGCCCGACCGCTCGGTCGCGTCGCCGCCGTGCGTGCCGGTCCGGCTCCCCAGGTCGACGCCGTAGTAACGCCCCTGGATCAGCTGCAGGTAGGCGTGCCGCCGGCTCACCTGCCAGTGGTCGAGCATCAGGTCCGACTCGGGCCGGCGGCCGATCACCAGGAACGGCTGGCGGAACGACCGGACCTGCGGCGAGGTCGCGTCCTTCGACCCCACGCCGACCCGGATCGGCTCGGTCGAGCCGCAGGCGGCCAGGAAGACGTCCAACGGCGGCTGGTTCACGGCGCGGGTCCCCGGCGGGGGTCGGGCGGGCCCGGGATCGGGGCCCCGGCCGGCTCCGGCCGAAGATTGCCCGTCCGCCGATCCAACTTACGACCTGGCATGTTGCGACGTCAACAACGGCTCGATCCCGCCGATGCCCGAGATCGTCCCTCGCGATGCCGTTAAGGTCGCCCCGACCCGGATCGCCGCCGCGACACATCCCGCCCCCCGAATCGGCGGAATCATTATTGTCGGGGGGGGCGGCCCGCCGATAGCCAGACCATCGGGCCGCCGGACCCTCCCGGGCGGCTGGCCGCCCGGCGCCCCGCCGCGGCGACGGGGTGCCGGCGGCGACCCGGTGGCGAGGCCCAGGATGAAGAGTCGAATCCCAGCCCCGATCGCGACGATCCGGCTCGTCGCCGCCCTCTGGCTCGCGCTGGGGGCGGGGCGGGCGGGGGCCCAGGAAGGCCCGATCCCACCCGACCCCGACCCTTCCGAGGGGTTCCGGATCGAGGGCCCGCTCCTCTCCGCCCGGCCCCCCTCCCAGGAGCCGACCCCGCCGCCGCCGCCGGACGCCCTCGGGCCGTTCCGGGCCGGGCCGCCGGGGTCGGTCTCGGCCCCGCTCTCGGACGCCGCCGGCGACGGCCCCGAGCCGATCCGCCAGCAGCCCCTGCTCGTGGTCCCGCCCTCGCCCCCGCCGATCCCGGCGCCGATGGCCGGCGACGCGACCCTGCCGGACTCCGCCTTCGGGTCGCGGCGTTCGACCCAGATCGGCCAGCCCCGGGGGGCCCTGGGCAGCACCCTCGGCGGCTTCAACCGCTGGTTCAACGAGACGCTCCTCTGGGGCGACGAGCCCTACGAGTACCTCACCCTGCCGACGAGCCTGCTCTGGAAGCCGCCGCTGGCCAACCAGCGCGAGCCCCGGTTCTACGGCAAGTTCACCAACCTCAACCACAAGTCTTATATCGATACCGCGATCGGGGCCCAGTTCGGGCTCGGCCGGATCGCGCCCAAGGGCCGCCCCTTCGAGGGGATCCAGCTCGACCTCTTCGCCGCCGTCTTCACCCGGTTCGACCCCCGCCGCTTCCTCACCGCCGCCGACTACCGGGCCGGCATCCCGCTGACCTACAAGAAGGGCCCGTGGTCGACCAAGCTGTCCTATGAGCACACCAGCACCCACATCGGCGACGAGTACAGCCAGGCCTACGGCCGGAGGCAGAAGCCGCTGGTGATCGACGAGGTCGTCTACGGCCTGAGCCGCTACTTCGGCGACCACGTCCGCCTCTACGGCCAGATCGGCTACGCCTTCAACACGGCCAAGCAGACCAACGCCAACCGCCGCGAGCGGTTCGACCTCGGCATCTCCTACAGCAATTACGCCGACACCGGGCCGGCCGGCCGGCCGTTCGCGGCCTTCGACATGGACCTCCGCGGCTACCAGAACTACACCCCCAACAGCACGTTCCAGGCCGGCTGGCAGTGGGTCCAGAACACCCACTCGGTCCGGCTGGCCCTCGAGGTCTACTCGGGGAGGTCCCCTTACGGCCAGTTCTACACGAACAACGAGCATTACGCCGGGATCGCCGGCTACTACGACTGGTGAGTCGCCGCCTCCCGCCGGGCGGCCGGGACCGGCCTCGGGCCGCGCCCCGGGGGGGCCTCGGCGGGGCCCGCCGCGAGCCGGGCCCGCAGGACCGCCAGGGGCACGAGCCAGCTCGCGCTCAGCAGGAAGCACGCCGCCGCGAACGGCACGACCGCCCGGCCCGGCCCGCCCCGCCCGAACCGGGCCACGGCCAGGGCGAGGAGGCCGATCGCGAGCCCGGCCGGCCGGGACCAGGCCGGCAGGCCCACGACCGCCCAGTCGACCGACCCGGGGGCGACCACGAAGCCGACCGCCGACGCCACGGCCGCGGCGACCAGTGCCGACGTGACCCGCCCGAGCCGGCGGGCCAGGCCGGCCAGGCCCCGGGCCCGTCGACGCCCGAGGGCCGCGGCCGACGCGAGCAGGCCGCCCAGGGCCACCCGGGCCCCGAGGTCGGACGTGGCCCGGGCCGGTCGGGCCTCCGACGGGGCGTCGGAGGACAGCCGGTCGACCATCCGCCGCCCCAGGTCGGTCAGGTAGTCGCCGGCCCAGGGCCCGTAGAAGCTCATCCATCGCGTCTCGTAGCACGACCGACGCCGGAACGTCTCGCCGGAGACGAAATAGCCCTTGAAGTCGCCGTCGAAGCTGGTGGCCACGGCCGACGGCCCGGGGCGACGGACGGCCGCGGTCAGGCGGCCGGCCAGGTGCCCCGAGTAATCGCCGGGGAAGCCGACGAGGACCGCCGGGCCGAGCCGGAGGGCGTGCAGGTGCGTCCGGCGTCCGGCGATCCACCACGAGGCCGCCGGGCTGAACCGGGCCCATGCCGCGAAGAACGGGAGCCGGAGCACGGGGAGGTCGACGTCGAGCCGGAGGCTCGCGACCTCCGCCCGGGCGGCGAACCGGGCCGAGGGGAGCGCCGCCGCCAGGTCGCCGGCCAGGGCCGCGCCCAGCGCCTCGGCGCTCGCCCGCTGGGTCTTCGCCGCCGGCCGGGCCGGCGAGGCGTCCCCCACCGCGCCGGCCGCGAACAGGACGGCCCCGGCCCCGGTCCGCCGCTTCAGCTCGCGGGCCAGGGCCGCCGGGTAGTCGCCGCCGAGCCGGGGCGGGACCGGGTGGCTGACCGTCGCGTGGGCCCCGAAGACGGCCAGGATCGCCAGGGGCGGGGCCCCGGGCGCGGCCCCGGGCGGGCGGAAGACCAAGGCCGAGAGCGCGTCGTGCGTCGGGAGGGCCGGGTCGACCCGGTTCCGCTGCCGGCCGGCGGGCCGGGCCTCGACGAAGCCGACCTCGGCGGCGACGGTCGTCGCCCGCGACTCCCGGACGACCCCGGCGAGCTGAGAGGCGAGCTCGTCGAAGTAGCCCGCGTCGTAGGCGCCGGCGACGAGCATCTCCAGCGGGTGGTCGCCCCAGCCGCCGGGCCCGCCGTGGGTGTGGCTGGCCGTGAAGTACACCTCTTCGGGCCGGAGCCCGGCCTTGTCGACGACCGCGCGGGCCAGCTTGGCGTTGACGAGCAGGAGGTCGGCCGTCAGGATCGTCACGCCGCCCGACCCCGACTCGACCGTCAGGGCCCGGGCGGAGCAGGGGGTGTCGACCCCGACGAACGGCGTCCGGATCCCGCCGATGAACCCGGCCAGGGGCCGGGGGGCCCGCGGCGTGAGGTCGACCTCGGCCACGCCGACGCGGATCGGGCCCGCCGCCGCGGCCCTCGGCGCGGCATCGATCCGGTCGAGCGTCCGCGCCTGGTAGTCGCCGCCGACGTAGCTGGCATCGTCCACCGGCCAGGGGCCGAGCACGGCCAGCGAGACGACCAGCCCCGCCGCCAGCCGCCGGCCTCGCGAAGCCCTCGCCGGGGCGGCCGAGGTCGGGACCGGGCCATGAAGGGCATCGCCCCGGATCGACGCATCGCGCATGTCTGGGCCCCGGTGCGAGGGTCGGAGTCGGGCCGCGGGAGTATCCCCGCCCCCGTCGCGGGCGTCAACCCGGAGTCCGTCGCCGCCCGGAGGCCCCACACCGGCCGTCTCCCGGTCGTACGCGATGCCCGGAAGGTGCCGATGCTGGTGGGAATCGGCCGCCGACCCGGGCCAAGAAATGCGAGCCTGGCCACATCTATCGATCGACGAATGGATGGTGTCTTAACGTCGTTGAACGCCTTGCTCGTGATCCATTCGCGAATCGTCCAGATGTGATCGGCCAAGCCTGCCGCCATCGCCGGTGTCCGCGGCCGCCAACGCCCTTCGCCGACCGATCCCCTCAAGGTCCCCACGGGCCGGCGGAAATCATAGCTATAGATCGTGAAATAGGCCATCGCCTCATGCACCCCCCAATCCTTCGAGGACGTGCAGGTCCTCCGCACCTTCCGGGCGTCATGGTGCCGGTCCATCGCGTCCCGACGCTCCACGAACGAGGTGTTGATCCGCCGACTCACGCTCGACCTCGCCCAGGCCGCCGCCACGCCCGCCATCGTCCCGAAGACCACCCGCGTCACGGCCTCGACCACCCGGCCTCTCTCCCGTCGCCTCTCCACCAGGTAACATCGCTAAAATAAAAAAACGTTTGACTGGCTTGATCAGCCTTGTCTACTCTCCTACCTTCCCTGGTCCCATCGACGACTGCCTCGACAAGGCTCGCCTCGTCGCGAACGCGGCAAGCCGCCCTTTCGCGCGCTGTCCGCACACAGTCCGGCGTCAAGTTCCTTGCCCTCCAAGGAGACAGCCCTCATGCGCTCGCAACGTCACCGCACAGGCCGCGCCTACCGCCCGTCCATCATGGAGCTGGAGCGGCTCCAGATGCTCGATGCCTCGCAGGTCACCGCGATCCCCTTCGGCGCGATGGCCGCCGAGGCCACCCCGCCCTTGGCGGTCCTTGACACTTCCCCGCCGATGTCGGGGTCCGGGTCGGCCCTAGAATCAATGGTCGCCGGGTCCGCCCTGCACTCGCGGCCCTCCTCCGCCGGGACGGCGCCGGGCTCACTCGGGCTCTCCCTCACCGCGGGGCTGCGCCTGATGGGAAAGCTCTCGGCTGGCCCCGACGGCTTCCGGTCCGGTCTGTTCGCGTCCCGAGGGGGCTGGCCGGGGGTCGCGCCGGGTTTGGCCAATGCTGCCCCGGACCTCATACGCGAGGCGCCGGTCTCGGTCACGCCGGCTTCGCCGGGCGCGGCGACGCCCGGCCGGGGAGCGTTCCGACCCCTGTTGGCGCCGCAGGGCGCCGTGGCCCGGCCTTTCGGGGGCGGGGCGTCCGTGCAGGCGGGCGACCCGCCTTACTCCTTCTCGACCGATGCCGAGCCCCCGGGCGGGGGCGGAATCACGGCGCTCGTCGTCGGCGGCGGGACGGCCAATGATCCCTGGACGATCACCTACACGACGAACCCAGACGGCTCCACGAGCGTCGACGAGACCATCTCCAGCAGCTACGGCGACCCGTCCGCGGCGGGGACGGACACCAGCGGGATAGATTCGGCGAGCGTCCCCAACGGCGGGACCGACTCGCTCGATATCACCGTTACCACGGGCGTCGGGCCGGTCACGGTCGTCATCGACGCGGACCACAAGGACAGCTTCGGCGAGAATGGGACGATCGTCGGGCCTTCCATCGGCGGGACGTACTCGGACAGCGGGTCGGACGCCTACCACTACCACAGCTCGACGACGCTCAACAGCGACGGCACGTCCTCCGTGACCTCCTCGATCCACAGCAAGACCTCGGATAAGTTCGACGCCACCGTCTCCGGCTCCGGCGGCAATCTAGTCGGCTTCACGCTGACGGTCAGCGGGAGCGACGGCCACAAGGACGACCGGACCACCACGCCGGACGGGGGCGGCGAGAACCACCAGATTGACACCGGCACCGAGACGCTCGACCTGAGCGGGACGAACTTGGACGGGGCCACGACCACGGCGAATCTGTCAGAGACGATCGGGTACGTGGACGACGCCACCCCCTCGTCGGACACGACCACGCACACCGACAAGGGGGGAGACTCGTACGGCTTCAGCAACTCGGGCACGCTCCCCGACGGCGGGTCGTTCGCCGCCACGGATAACAACTCGGATACCTACGACGATAAGGACACCGCCGTCGTCGGGATCGCGGGGGGCGTGCCCTCCCCGACCTCGGACGACGCGACCGCCATCAGCACCCAGAAGGACAAGCTGCACCTGACCATCAGCGGGGTCGGCGAGGGCAACGGCTCGTCGGTGACCGACGACACCGACGGCACGCAATCGTCGAGCGGGACGGACACGTTCACGCGACACCGGAGCCCCGGCTCGGCGATCGACCAGGAGCACAATACCGGCACCACCTCGAGCAGCGAGACGGGCCACGACGCGGGCGGGCCGTACGGGTCCGGCGGCGGCGACACGGCGCCGGACGTCACCCGGACCGTCACCAATGGTACCACCGTGATCGACGACCAGAGCCCCCCGCCGACGCCGACGACGAGCTACGGCGTGACGCCGACCGGCCCGATCAACGACGATACCATGAATTTGATCCAGGACGCGTCCATGGCGCCGGGCGTCGCCCTGGCGAGCGCGTCCGCGGCGGGCGTCGGCCAGTTCGTCCCCACCCAAGTGCCCGCCCCCGGGCCCGCCCAGCCGCCGCCTGCCCCGCTGCTGCAGAACGTCACTCTGCGGGACTTGTCCTATGCCGAGGCGCTCGCCGTTGGGGACGTCGGCAAGCTGAAGACGATCAAGGAGCAATACAAGGATCAAATCGATGTCGATGAGAAGTTGTCCAGGCTTTTCTTGGACATGGCCAAGAACATGTCGGACAAAACGAAGATGGAAGTGGACGTCGGCGCGTTCAAGTTCGCCCCGATCATCCTCCAAGGCCTCAGGCAGCGCCTCGCGAGGTTCGTCGGCATGGCCAACGTCGGCGAAACGGCCATCTTGGAGACGCTCTCGCAAGCTTATGCCAACGAGGCGACGAGGCTTGGGGATTCGCTCTCGAACATCGGCGCCGCGATCGTTACACTCACCCTGAATCCCCCGGCTAAACCGTGAGGCTCGCCGCCTCGGGGAAACCATGGATCCGGGGAGGGATGGTGTCGTGGGCAACGGCCCTCCCCGCCTCCCATCATCGTCACCAATGGGGACAATCGCCATGCCGGTCCATCCATTCGCGGCCAAGCCATCGGTTGCGGTTCTGTCGTTGATCGTGCTCACCTCGGCCGCCGCCTCCACCGGCGAGGCCCAGGTCGGAGACCCACCGCAGCCCGCGTCCTCCACGGCCCCACGCGACGAGGCGGTCCGGGCCGAGCTGGCCCGACTCCAGGGGACCTGGACCCTTACCTACATGGAGATCGGGGGCGAGGAGATCCCGCGCAAGCCGGACGCCTCCGGGCAGGCTGCACTTGAGACGCCGATCATCCAGGGGGATTCTTGGATGGAAGAGGGTCCCTCCGGCAAGAAGCCGGAGCTATTCATGAACATCAAGTTGCTCCCATCCGCAGAGCCGAAGCAGATCGACTTGGTCCGGGCCGACCTGGGGAATTGCCTGGCGGGTATCTACAAGATCGAGGGGGACATCCTGACCCTGTGCGTGACGATCGCCGACGACGCCCCGATCCGGCCGACGCGATTCGTCTCGAGGAAGGCCCTGCCGCTGATGCTCTGCATCTACAAGAAGCGCAAGTGAGGAATCCGGCGACCCTCCCGGCCTATCGACGACGGTCGCGAGGGCGCCACGCGGTGCGTTCGGAGCCCTCGCAAGAAGTCACTCCCCCGATGCCGGACGTCGCGGGTAATTATTGGACTCGCTGCACAATAAGAGGCTATCCGGGAAGCTACGCCGCTTTCGGTTGTGGATACTTGAATGGGGTGGCCGGCCGCCTCTCGTCTGGGGCCAGCCGCCGCAACATCCCTCGGATCGAGCTGATCCTCACCCAAGCCTC
>JAABUX010001395.1_pt1 | contig 36564 bp, 35 predicted proteins | sample 5561851 | NCBI WGS metagenome assembly JAABUX01 (sample SAMN10711883, study PRJNA513361) | rock metagenome | isolation source: Antarctica rocks | place: Antarctica: Victoria Land, Richard Nunatak red sandstone | collected 2016-01-03 | reverse complement strand
CGGGCCAAAGCAGCCGCCGGGCAAGGGGCCAGGGCCTCGGCTGGGAATACCTCCACGTCGCCGTCGATGACCGATCGCGCCTGGCCTACACACAAGTGCTTGCAAGCGAGCGCAAAGAGGACGCCATCGCATTCCTCCAGAGCAGTCTGGCGTGGTTCAAGAGCCAAGGCGTGACCGTCGAGCGCGTCATGACCGACAACGGCTCAGCCTACAAAAGTCACGACTTCGCCGCCGCCCTACGCGCTCAGGCTGTCGTGCACAAACGGACACGACCCTACACGCCCAAGACGAACGGCAAGGCCGAGCGGTTCATCCAGAGCAGCATCCGTGAATGGGCTTACGCGCGCTCGTTCCAAACGTCAGCCCAACGACAGGCCGCCATGCATCCCTGGCTCCACGACTACAACACCGCCAGACCACACTCAGCCCTCGGCGGAAAACCGCCAATCTCAAGGCTCACAGGGGACAACGTCCCTGGTAGCGACATCTAGCTCTTTGTTTGGACGGGCATTACTCCCAACCAGGTGATTCCGCCTGGTCGGGAAATGCTCTACGACTCGAAACATGGCAGATCAGCACATGACGGATTGGGATCGGGACGCGGCGCTGACCACGGCGCGCATCCTGCTCGAGATCAAGGCGGTCAATTTCCGTCCCGAGGAGCCCTACACTTTCACCTCCGGCTGGCGCTCGCCGGTCTATATCGACTGCCGCAAGATCATCTATTTCCCGCGCGCCAGGGCCAAGATCTGCGAGCTGGCCGCCGAGAAGATCGGCCGCCACGTTGGTTACGAATCGATCGAGGCCGTCGCCGGCGGGGAGACCGCGGGGATCCCGTTCGCCGCCTGGATCGCCGACCGGATGATGACGCCGATGGCCTACGTTCGTAAGAAACCAAAGGGCTTCGGACGCAATGCTTTGATCGAGGGCGATGTGCCGGAAGGGCTGCGCACGCTGCTCGTCGAGGACCTGACCACCGATGGCGGCTCGAAGATCCGCTTCGCCCAGGCGCTGCGCGACGCCGGCGCCATCGTCAACCACACCTTCGTCATCTTCTTCTACGGCGTCTTCCCCGGCAGCTTCGAGACCCTGAAGAACATGGACATCACGCTCCATCACCTCTGCAATTGGTGGGACGTGCTCGAGGCCTGCCGCGACCGGCCCTATTTCGACGACAAGGCGCTGGCCGAAGTGCACCGCTTTCTCGAGAACCCGGTGGCCTGGTCGGCGGCCCATGGCGGCATCGCGTCGGCCGAAGAAGCCGCCCAGCGCAAGGCCGCCGCCGACGCCTGACGCGACAGGGTATCAAGCCGCCACCCGTTGGGCGTAAGCTGGGCCGTCTCCGTCCGAAAGGTCTAAGATGAGCCCTCCCCGCCCCAACTCAGCCGCCGCCCGCGACATCGCGAGCGTTCTGCACCCCTACACCGACCTCCGGGCGCACGAGACTCAAGGGCCGCTCATCATCACGCGTGGCGAGGGCGTGCGCGTGTTCGACGACACCGGCAAGGACTACATCGAGAGCGTCGCCGGGCTGTGGTGCGCGAGCCTGGGGTTCAGCAACGAGCGGCTGGCCAACGCTGCGCACGCTCAAATGCTGAAGCTACCATTCTATCATAGCTTCACGGCCAAGTCGCACGAGCCGATGATCGACCTGGCCGAAATGCTGCTCGCCCGTGCGCCAGTCCCGATGAGCAAGGTATTCTTCGCCAATTCTGGCTCCGAGGCCAACGATACCGCGATCAAGATGATCTGGTATTACAACAATGCTCTCGGGCGCCACGCCAAGAAGAAGATCATCGGCCGCATCAAGGGCTACCACGGCATTACGATCGCATCCGGCTCGCTCACCGGCCTGCCGAACAACCACCGCAGCTTCGACATCCCACTGCCCGGCTTCATCCACACGATGACCCCGCACTTCTATCACGGCGCCGAGCCCGGCGAGACCGAGGAGGCCTTCGCCGCACGCTGCGCCGACGAACTCGAGAAGCTGATCCTCGCCGAAGGCCCCGACACGATCGCGGCGATGTTCGCCGAGCCGATCATGGGTGCAGGCGGCGTCATCGTGCCGCCACGCAGCTATTTCCAGAAGATCCAGGCCGTTCTGAATAAATACGACGTCCTGTTCGCCGCCGACGAGGTCATCTGCGGCTTCGGCCGCACCGGCAGGTACTGGGGCACCCAGTCCTTCGGCATGCAGCCCGACATCATCACCTGCGCCAAGGCCCTCTCGTCCTCCTACCTGCCGATCTCGGCCGTCATGGTGAACCAGAAGGTTTACGACGCCCTGGCCGACGAGAGCCACGCCATCGGCACCTTCGGCCACGGTTACACCTATTCCGGCCACCCAGTGCCGGCCGCGGTCGCGATCGAGACGCTCAAGATCTACGACGAGATGAACATCGCCGAGCGCGTGGCCGAAGTCGGCGCCGTCATGCAAAACCGCCTGCACGAACGTTTTGCCGATCACGAGCTCGTCGGAGAGGTGCGGGGGATGGGCCTGATCGGGGCGGTCGAGCTCGTGGCGGATCGCGAGACCAAGCGCAACTTCGATCCCAAGCAGAAGATCGGCGCCCGCCTGACCAAGCTCGGCGAAGCCCACGGCGTCATCTCGCGCGCCTTGCCGAACGACACGATCGCGTTCAGCCCACCGCTGATCATCAATCCTGACGAGATCGACCAGATGGTCGATCGTGTCGGCCAAGCGCTGGACGAATTAACCATCCAGCTGCGTCGCGAAAGCCTCGCCGTCGTCTAAGGCAAAAGCGCGTCGGGCCAGGCTTTTGCCTGGGCCCCCTATTTTAGGTCTGGACCGGCCGACGGGGCCGCGTTCAGGTCGCGCTCAGTGGACCATCGCCGGCAGCATCTCGTGCTGCACGATGGCCGCAATCGCCAACTCGCAATCCGTCGCCATAGCCATCGGCGACCCGTCCGCGGCATGGATGGCGAACGCCGCCGCCCCATTCAGAAACACCGGCTTGATGTAGGCCACGTCCGGCATGCCCAACTCACCCAACTGCTCCGGCGTGAGATTACGGATGTCGACTTGTTCGACCTTCGAAACTTTGCTGATCGACATAATACGTCTCCTCGACGTCCAGTGTGGCAACGTCGTGACAGAACAAAAGGTTTAATCCGATAACGGGCGCTCAATCTTGGTCGGGCAAACCATCCACGACCGGCCCACCGGGTTTGGTGATCTGGATCGTTCTGACCCGAACTTCCGGCTGCGGCCGAGCGAGATCGATGTGGAGCAGCCCGTTGTCGAGCCACGCGCCCTTGACCTCGATCCCCTCGGCTAGCACGAACGCGCGCTGAAACTGCCGCGCGGCGATCCCGCGATGCAGATACACCCGATCCTGCCCGTCCTCGTTTTGCCGCCCGCGGATCACGAGCTGATTGTCTTCCTGCGTGATCTGCAGGTCGTTCATCGTAAACCCGGCCACGGCCAGCGTGATCCGGAGCCCGCTCGGCCCGGTCTGCTCAATGTTATACGGTGGGTAGCCGTCGGAAGAGTTCTTGGAGGCCCGCTCCAAAATCTGCTCCAGATGATCGAAGCCGAGAAACATCGGCGACGTAAAAACTCGCGTATTCATGTGCCCCCTCTTCAGAGCGAAGCGCCACGAGCCCAATTTTGGCACCCGTCACGATGCCGATGTTGGCAGCCTCCGCGTCTGTTGCAAGCCCCGCCCGACCTGGCTGCGGATTGAAGCCGCGGCCGTCGAAAGCTACATGGCTGACGATGGACCCGACTGAACTCCTGACCATTCTGATCGCGCCCAAGCCGATCCTCAAAGCCAAGGCCCGCCTGGTGCGCGAAGGCGATGACGAACTCGTTCGCGCGCTCGTGCCGCAGATGCTCGCCACGATGTATGCCGCCCCCGGAATTGGCCTTGCCGCCCCGCAAGTCGGCCACGGCCTGCGTCTGGCCGTCGTCGACCTGCAGCCGGACGAACAAAGGACCCCGATGCACCTGGTCAACCCAGAGGTCCTCGCCGTCAGCGATGAACTGGCCATCCGCGAGGAGGGCTGCCTCTCCCTGCCGGGCCAATACGCCGACGTGACCCGGCCGGCGCGCGTCAAGGTTCGCTTCCTCGATTTGCAGGGCGCCCGGCAGGAGCTCGAAGCCGACGGCCTCCTCGCCGCCTGTCTGCAGCACGAGATCGACCACCTCGATGGCGTCCTCTTCGTCGACTACCTCTCGCCCTTGAAGCGAAACATGATCATGCGCCGCCTCGCCAAGGACATCCGCATGAAGTCGCAGGACAAGACGTCCGCGTGAGACTGGCCTTCCTCGGCAGCCCCGCTTTCTCGCTGCCCGCGTTGCGCGCGCTGCACGCCGAACACGACATCGCCGCCGTGTATTGCCAGCCGCCCCGCCCGGCCGGCCGCGGCCAGGCGCTCACCCCCTGCCCGGTCGGCGCCGAAGCCGCCCGGCTCGGCCTCGAGATCCGTAGCCCGGCCAGGCTGCGCCACGACCATGCCGAACACGAGCGCTTCGCCGATCTCGATCTCGATGCCGCCGTTGTCGTCGCCTACGGCCTCATCCTGCCCCAGCCGATGCTCGATGCGCCCCGCCGGGGCTGCCTCAACATCCATGCGAGCCTGCTGCCCCGTTGGCGCGGCGCCGGTCCGATCCAGGCCGCCATCCTCGCCGGCGACGACCAGAGCGGCGTCACGATCATGCAGATGGAAGCCGGCCTCGACACCGGTCCGATGCTGCTCGGTCAATCCATCCCCATCGGCCCGGCCACCACGGCCGCCACACTGCACGACGCCCTGGCCGACCTCGGCGCTCGTCTCTTGCTGCGGGCGCTGTCCGAAAATCCCACGCCGATCCCGCAACCCGAAACGGGGATCACCTACGCGCCAAAGCTCACCCGCGCCGATGGCCGGCTCGACTGGACCCGCCCCGCCGCGACCCTCGACCGCCAGGTGCGCGGCCTGGTCCCCTGGCCCGGCGCCTGGACCGAGCTCAACGGCGAGATGATCAAGGTGCTCGAGGCCCGTCCGGAGCCGGCGTCGGGCGCCGCCGGGCTGGCATTGGACGACCGATTGCTGATTGGCTGCGGCGAGGGCGCGCTACGGTTGCTGCGGGTGCAGCGGCCGGGTCGCGGGCCGATGGCGGCCGAGGCCATGCTGCGCGGCATGGCGGTGCCGACCGGCTCCAGCCTCTTGTGACCCGCTGGGCGCTTCGGCTCGAATACGACGGATCCGGCTATGTCGGCTGGCAGTTCCAAGAAAATGGCCCATCGCTCCAGGCCCTGCTTGAGGCCGCTGCCGCGAAACTAAACGGCGGCCAACCGGTCCCGAGCGTCGTGGCCGGACGGACCGACGCAGGGGTGCACGCGTCGGGCCAGGTCGCCTCGATCGCGCTGCCAGATCGGTTCGACGCCAGAACCGTCTTGGAGGCGCTCAACTTCCACCTCAAGCCGCACCCGCTCGTGGTTCTCGAGGCGGCGCCGGTCGCCGAAGACTGGAGTCCGCGCTTCGACGCCATCGGCCGTACCTATACCTATGTGATCCTCACGCGCCGTGCCCGCCCGGGGCTCGATCGCCGGGTCTGGCACGCTCCGCGGCACCTAGACGCCGACGTGATGCATGAGGCCGGCGCGCTGTTGCTCGGCCGCCACGATTTCAGCTCCTTCCGTGCCGCCTCGTGCCAGGCCAACTCCCCCTGGCGAACGCTCGACTCGCTCGACATCGCCCGCGACGGCGACCGCGTCTTGATCCACGCGAGCGCCCGCAGCTTCCTGCACCATCAGGTCCGCAACATGGTCGGGACGCTGAAGCTCGTCGGCGAAGGCAAATGGCCGCCTGCGCGCGTCGCCGATGCCCTGGCCGCATGCGACCGCCGCGCCGCCGGCCCCACCGCCCCGCCCGACGGCCTGACCCTGACCAGCGTTCGCTATCCGGTCGACCCGTTCAGCCCAGCTGCGCCGGACCCAGCACCAGCAGCAGCGCCGCCGCATTGATCACTACGACCAGCACCCCCGCCTTCCAGCGCGGCAGTTCGAGCGCATGCCGCGCAATGAACCAGTGCAGCCAGAAACTATACAGCCCTAACCCGCCGATCACCCCGTTCGCCGCCAACCAGTCCGGCAGCCCGGCGCCGATCGCGATCCCGAACGCAACCATCAGCCCGGCGAGCACGATCGGCAGCACCCAGAAACACCAATTGTAAGCCGTCGCGTAGTGCAGCCACTGCTCCTCGCGCTTCCAACGAACCGCCAACGCGTGCGAGATCACCGCCGGCGCCAGTTGCAGGATCAGGCTGATCGCGACTGTCGCCAGCGCCACCATGACGCCGCCGCGGAACAGCTCGATCAGCGCGCCGGCGAGCGGAAACGCCAGCAGCGGCGCCAAGCTGCTCAAGAAACTCGGCACCGTCCGCCCGAACTCGCGCAACCCCTCGGCGCGCCCGATCGCGACCCGCACGATGCCCAGCGCCGGATTGGGTCGCTCGGTCATACGAACTCCGCCAGGACCGCGCGGTAGATCACCGCCAGCCGCCGCAATTCCTCGACGGGCACGCACTCGTCCACCTTGTGCATGGTCAGCCCGACGAGCCCGAACTCGGCCACCGGGCAGTATCGGGCGATGAACCGCGCGTCCGACGTGCCGCCTCCGGTGTCCAGCCGAGGCGTCACCCCCGCCGCGCCCGCGATCGCCCGCTGCAAGCGGTCGACGAGCGGGCCCGGCTCGGTCAGGAACGCCTCGCCGCTGATCGTGACGTCGAGGTCGTAGCGCGGGCAATACCGGTCGAACACCGCTTGCAACCACGCATCCAACGCCGCACCGGTGTGCAAGTCATTGAAACGAATGTTCATTCGCGCCGTGGCGAGCGCCGGGATGACGTTGCTCGCCGGGTTGCCGACGTCGACGCTGGTGAGTTGCAGCGTGCTCGGCTCGAACCATAACGTGCCGGCATCGAGCGGCGCGGCGGTGAGCGCGGCCAGCGCCGGGATCAGCCGGTGCACCGGATTGTCCGCCTTTTGCGGATAGGCGGAGTGCCCCTGCACGCCATGCACCCGGACCTGCGCGTTCATGCTCCCGCGCCGCCCGATCTTGATCACGTCGCCCAGCACCGCCTGGTTGGTCGGCTCACCCACCAGGCACAAATCCGGCACGTGACCCTGCGCCGCCATCCACTCCAGCACCCGCACGGTCCCGTCGGTCGCCGGCCCCTCTTCGTCGCCGGTGATCAATAAGCTGATCGAGCCGCGCCGCTCCGGCACATGCTCCGCCGCCGCCGCGACGAACGCCGCCACTGCCCCCTTCATGTCGCACGCGCCACGCCCGAACAGCACGCCGTCGCGCACCTCGCCCCCGAACGGATCGGCCGACCATCCGGTCTCCCCGGGCGGCACCACGTCGGTGTGACCGGCAAAGCACACATGCGGCGACCCGGTGCCGATCCGCGCGAACAAATTAGGCGTCGTGCCGAACGGAAGATGGAAGATCTCGAGCCGAGGCGTTCCAGCCGCTGCCCCAGCAACGCCTGGACTCCATCGTCGATCGGCGTCACCGACCGGCAACGCAAAAGCTCTTGCGCGAGCGGAAGCGGGTCCACGATCTCAGTCGCGCAGCAGCTCGTTGATCGCCGTCTTGGACCGCGTCTGCGCGTCGACCCGCTTGACGATGACGGCGCACGCCAGCGCCGGGCCCGGCGACCCGTCCGGCAACGGCCTGCCCGGCAACGTGCCCGGCACGACCACCGAGTAGGCCGGCACCCGCCCGGTCATGATCTCGCCCGTCGTCCGATCGACGATCTTGCTCGAGCCGCTGATGAATACCCCCATCGCCAGCACCGACCCCCGCTCGACGATCACCCCCTCGACCACCTCCGACCGTGCGCCGATGAAGCAATCGTCCTCGATGATGGTCGGGTTGGCCTGCAGCGGCTCGAGCACGCCGCCCAGCCCGACGCCGCCGCTCAGATGGCAGTTCTTGCCGACCTGGGCGCAGCTTCCCACCGTCGCCCACGTGTCGACCATCGTCCCCTCGCCGACATACGCGCCGACGTTGACGAAGCTCGGCATCAGGATCACCCCCGGCGCGACATACGCGCTCCGCCGCACGATCGCGCCCGGCACGGCGCGAAACCCGGCCTCGGCAAACCGGTTCGCCCCCCACCCGTCGGTCTTCATCGGCACCTTGTCGAACACCGGCGCGCCGCCGTCGCCCGGCATCGGCACCGGATCGTTGAGCCGAAACGAGAGCAGGACCGCTTTCTTCAGCCATTCATGCACGACCCAACCACTCGTCGAAGGCGCGGCCACCCGCAATTCGCCCCGGTCCAAGGCGTCCAACACCATCTCGACCTGCTCGCGCGCATCCCCGCGCGTCCCCGCGCTCAGCGATTGGCGGTCTTCCCAGAGACGCTCGATCGGCGAGCGAAGCGGATGATCTTGCATTCACGATTCCGGTTGTTCGAAGGCGCCGACCATGCGCAAGCCCGCCCACCACTGTCAACGCACGCCGCTTATTCGTCCCTCGGTAACTACTCGTAAACACCTTCATGGCAATGATGCGCCATGGACGGGAGCGGGAGCATGATTAACCTAGCCGAGCCACCTCTGGCCGAGCCATCTCTGGCCGAGCCATCTCTGGCCGAGCCATCTCTGGGCGAGGCGGACCAATTCAAGCAGGTTCTGCTCGAAAGCAGGCGTCGGTGGCGCGATTTCGGCGCCTTGGCGGCCGATATCGCCTTCGAGATCGACCAGAGCGGCGCGCTCACCTTCATCGCGCCCGAAGAGGTGCTGGGCTTCGATGCCGACCGCTTGCTGGGGCGCCGCGCGGCCACGCTGTTCTTCCCGACGGAGCTCAACCCGCCCGATCCGTTCCTGCTGACCCTCGGCTTCCGTCATCGCCGCACCTGGATTCGCACCGGCGATGGCCGCCAAGTCTGTCTCGCGCTTTCCTGCGCTCCCGTGCTCGACGCAGCGGGCCGCTGCATCGGCGCTCGCGCCGTCGGCATCGATATTACTGCCCGCGAGCAGCGCGACATGCAGGCCGCGGCTGCGCTGCGCCGGGTCGACGTGCTCGATCATATCCTCGAGCAGATGCGCCAAGAGGTTCTCGCCCCGCGCATCATGGTCGCCATGCTGAAGGCGACCTTGCGCGCCGTCGGCGGCGTTGGCGCCGTGGTGATCGACCTGGCCGAGACACCCGAGGGCGGCCCGGTCCTGCACGCCGTCGGCGAGCCCGGCGACCAGCACGTGGCCGCCCTCCAAACCGCTTTGCGCGACGACCAGCGCGTCATGCCGTTCCCGCTCGTGCTCGGGAACGGCGCCAACGTGCTCACGTGCCGCAGCACTACCCGGTTCGGCCAGGAGACGGCCCTGGTCATCTGGCGCGAGGCTCCGGAGCGGCCTTGGGATGTCGACGATCGGCAGCTTCTCAGCTCGGTCACGGCCCTCCTTCGCATGGTGCTCGAGCATGAGACGATCCAGCGGGAACTGGCCCGCCAAGCGCGTACCGACTCTCTTACCGGCCTGCTCAACCGCCGCGCTTTCCTCGAAGAGGCCCAGCGGCGCATCGAACGGCTGGAACGTGAGGAGCTTCCCGGGACGCTGATGTTCATCGACCTCGACCGGCTCAAGCCGCTTAACGACCGCCTCGGCCACGAAGCCGGCGACGCCGCGCTGATTTTCACCTCGCACGTGCTCCGCCGCATGGTGCGACCGTCCGATCTTGTCGCCCGTCTCGGCGGTGACGAATTCGCGCTCTGGCTCGACGGTTTCGACAGCCTTACCGCCGCCGAGCGCGCCGAGGATCTGCGCCGCAACTTCCCGAGCGAAGCCGCCGACTACTCCGAGCCGGGCGGCCCCGGCCTCAGCATGTCCATCGGAATCGCCTGCCGCCAGCCCGGCGGCGGCGAAGAGCTCGAAGACGTCATTCAGCGCGCCGACCTCGCCATGTACGAAGTCAAGCGCAATGGCGGCGGCCACTGGCGCGTGTCTAACCCGGAGCACGGGCAGTGAACCATGAAGCGCCGCTGATGACCGCGTTGGCATCGCCTGAACCGAGCAGCCCGCCGAGCGCCGCCGACCGCGTTTGCCAAGCGGCACGTTTCGACAGCTCGCCGGACGCGCTGCGCCAGTTCGCCCAGGATCCGGACGTCATCGTGCGCGCCGCCCTCGCCATCAACGGCGCGTGCAGCCCCGATATCGATGCCATCCTGGCCAGCGATGCCGATGACCGCGTCCGCGCCCTGCTCGGCAGCCGGATCGCGCGGCTGCTCCCCCACATCGGGAGCGAAGCGCAAGGTTTTGCGGCCGAGCATGTCTACAGAACGCTGTCGACCCTGGCCAAGGATCAAGCAACGCGGGTCCGCGCGGCGATCGCCGACGAGATCAAGTCGATGGACGTCGTACCGCGCGAGCTGGTCATGCTGCTCGCCCAAGACGAAGCCGTCGAAGTCAGCGCGCCAATCCTGCGCCTGTCGCCGCTGCTGACCGATGGTGATCTGCTCATGCTCATGGCCACGCCGCCCTTCAGGAGCACGGTGGAGACGATCGCGAACCGGCCGCGGCTCAACGCCGCGGTCGCCGATGCCATCGTCGCGCGCGCCGACGCGCCGACGATCCGCACCCTATTGGCCAACCGGTCCGCTTGCATCCAGGAGGCGACGCTCGATGCCCTCGTGGGCCGAGCGCCAAATCACATCGATTGGCACGCCCCGCTCGTTTGTCGACCGAACCTGAGTGCGAAGTCGATCCGCGCGCTCTCCGAGTTCATCACCGTCGACCTCCTGCGCATTCTGGCGTCTCGCGTCGACCTCGACCCAGCCAAGATCGACATCGTCCGCCGGCGCCTCACCGCCGGCATCGCCGAAGCAAACGATGCCACGATGCTGGCCGAGGCACTCAGGCTGAAGGCCGATCAGAGATTGACGGAGCTGGCGATGCTGCAGGCGATCGACGCCGGCGACTTGCGTCGACTCGGCATCTTCCTGGCTGCAGCCAGCGGGGTGACGATTTGTGCGGTCGACCGGGTCATCGAACTTCGCAGCGCCAAAGGGCTTGTCAGCCTGGTGTGGAGTGGCGGCTTCAGCATGCGGGTCGGCGCCGCGGTGCAGGCTTCGTTGGCCCAGTTCGCGCCGGACCACGCCCTGTTGCCGACCGCAAGTGGTGGGTTTCCGCTCACAACCGAGGAGATGGAGTGGCAGATCGAGCTGATGCAGGAGCCACTGCAGCCGCCCGCAGCCCTCGGGCCAACGTTGTCGGGCCGGACGGCTTAGCCGCGCTCATCGCCTGTAAGCGGTCGCAGATGGTTCGCGGTTTCAAACGCATGAGCCGCTTTGGAGGAAGTCGAGAAACCAGAGCAGGGCTCCGGTCCCGATCGCAGTCTTTGACGGATTTAAACGGTGGCCGGGGCGACCGGCGGCGCGCTACCGGGGCTCTGGTGGCCGATACGGGTCTCGCTCGCGGCAGTGTGGCCATCAAGCGGTTCGACGCTGTCAGAGACCGGCGCGTCTCGGCTTTGAGCAATGGGTTTTGCGCGGCGTTGGACTTTGCCTTTGTCGCCGCGCAAGACCTCGTAGTGCGTACCGAATCCGTCGCGGCGAAATGCCACGTCGAAAATCTCGTCGCCGAGCCGTAGTCCGTGCAAAGTGAGGTCGGGCAACCAGTCGGGCAACACCGGGTCAAGGCGCAGGAGGTTCGCCGGGGCGTCGAACTCGATCCCGAGCATGGCTTGGATCAGCGCGAATACCGAGGCTGCCGCCCAGGCCTGCGGCACGTTGGCGCCCAGATACTGCACCGGAAAGCTCGTCGCTTCACGCTGCATGCCGGCATACAACTCCGGCAGTTGACGCTGCGTGAAATAGCCGGCTGCTTGGGTGATGTCGTGTGTGAGACGGATGGCCTCATCGGCAAAACCGTAGCGCTTAAAACCGAGCGCGATCAGGCTGTTATCGTGCGGCCAGACCGACCCGTTCTGGTACGAGTAGGGATTGAAGGTCGGGTTCGTGTTGGTCAGGGTTCGGATGCCCCAGCCGCTCCACATGTCGGGCTGGAAGAACCGCGCCACGACGCGGGCAGCCCGGTCGGGCGGCACGATGCCGGACCAGAGCAGGTGCCCAGGGTTGGACACGACGGTCCAGATCGGCTTCTTGGCGCCGTCGAGGCAGTAGGCATAGAAGCCGTCTGCCTCGTTCCAAAACACGGCGTTGAACCGCGTGTAGAGCGCGTCCGCCTTCGAGGTCAGGCGGGCTGCGCGGCCGACATCGCCCAGGGCTGCGAACAGCTCGGACATGCCGCGCCAGGCCGCGTAGACATAGCCCTGCAGCTCGCACAGCGCCTTCGGCTTGGACACGTTGCCACCATCCACGTCGACCACGGCCTCGCCCGAGTCTTTCCAGCCGACGTTCTCATAGCCCTCGCCCGACCGGGTCCCGTATTCCTGGAAGCCGTCCTGGTCGCGATCGCCATACTCGTCGATCCAGTCCAGGCAGCCCTCGGCGGTCTCGAGATGCTCGTGAACAATGCCGATATCGCCGGTCGCCCGCCACAAGGCGTGCAGCACGACGAGAAACAGCGGCGTCGCGTCGGCGGTGCCGTAATAGGGCGTGTGCGGGATGAGTTTCAGGGCCGCCAATTCGCCACGGCGGAGTTCGTGCATGATCTTGCCCGGCTCGGCGTCACGATAGTCGTCGTGCACCTTGGCCTGCCAGCGCGCGAGCACCTTGAGGGTGCCGCGGGCGAAATCCGGGTTCAGGATCATGGTCTGCAGGCTCACGATCAGCGGGTCGCGCCCGAACAGCGCCACGAACCACGGCAGCCCGGCCGCCGGCACGAACTCCGTCGATGAGCCGCTCTCGACCGGCAGCCGCAGCGCCACCAAATCCTCGACCGCTTGGTCGAACAACTGCCGAAACCCCGACACGCTCGTCTCGAGCCGAACGCACCGGTCGCGCCAGATCTGCAGATGCTGCGCCATCGGCGAGCCGGCGTCGACCTGGCACTGTTCCGGCGCTTCGTAGCGTTGCTCGCCATCGATCAAGGTGTGCAACAGAGCGCCGTGCCAGGTCTCGCCGGGCTCGAGCTTCAGGGTGAAGTTGATCCGCCCGTTGGCGTACATGGGCGTCACCGGCGACACCGCGCGGGTCGCGACGGCACGATAGAAGTCGCCATTCCGATAGCCCGTCGTGAGCTCCAGCGTCGCGTCCGACCAGTCGGAGCTGATCCGGCCGCGGCGGACGATCCGGCCGGACTTCACCTCGAAGATGTCGGAGAAGTCGCTGCGCAGCGAAATCTCCAGATTGAAATGGACGAGCCGGCGGCCGTGATTGGTAATCTCGAAGCTCTCGTGCAGCCCGCCGTCGATGACGCGGGTCAGCACCAAGCTCAGGGTGCGCGCCGGCACGTCGCCGCCTTCGCTCGGGAACGCGCAATTGGTCAGGAAAATCTTGCACCCGTAATGCGCCGGGGCGCCGCTGTTGATCAGGTCCCAGGTCGACCCATTGGCATACAGCGCGTAGGCGCTGATCACGCGCGTATCGAAGAAATACAGCCCCTTGTCGGTCGACCAGATCATCTGGCCGTCCGGATCGGTCAGCAGGACAGTGTAGGCTTGGTGGATCGCGAGCTGCGGCGGCCCAACCTTGATCTCGACCGCCACCGCCCCGCGCCCCGCTCAGGCCGGCTCGAAATCGAGCGCGACGCCGTTCATGCAATACCGCAACCCGGTGGGCTTCGGACCATCGGGAAACACGTGGCCGAGATGGCTGCCGCATCGGCTGCAATGTACCTCGGTCCGCAGCATGCCGTAGTTCCGATCCTCGGTCGTGGCGACGGCGGAGGGTGCGATGGGCTGGTTGAAGCTGGGCCAGCCGGTGCCGCTCTCGAACTTCGCGTCGGTGCCGAAGAGGGCTTGGGCGCAACCGGCGCAGTGATATTCGCCAGCCCGCTTCTCGGCATTCAACGGGCTTGTGCAGGCCCGTTCGGTGCCGTGGCCGCGCATCACTTTATACTGCTCGGGGCTCAGCCGCTGGCGCCACTCCGCGTCGGAGAGGGCGAATGCGAAATCGTCGGCCGGCTTCGTCTTGGCGTCGAAGAACGACATGGCGGTCATCTCCTTAATATCCCCCGATATGGGGCGCGGCGTAGTTCTCGGAAAGCCCGGCCGCGCTCAGGAGATCTGACCGACGCTCTCCTCGAGCACATGCCAGGCATCCTCTCCGTATTTGGCTCGCCATTCCTTGTAGAACCCGGCCTGGCGCAGCTTGTCCTGGAACAGGGCGGTATCGACCTCGTTGAACGCCAGGCCCCTGCCGGCCAGCGCGTTGCGAACGTCCTTATTGGCCGATGCGATGTCGGCGCGCTCGTCGAGCCCGCTCCGCTCGATTTCGTGCGCGACGATCTCCTGGATGTCCTTCGGGAGCCGCTCCCACGCTCGGCGATTGGCCAGAAACCAGAAACCGTCCCACATGTGGTTGGTCAGGCTGCAGAATTTCTGCACCTCGTACAGCTTGGCGCTGTCGATCAAGGTGAGCGGGTTCTCCTGCCCGTCGACGATGCGGGTCTGCAGGGCGGAGTAGACCTCGCTGAAATTGATGCTCGTCGGGCTCGCGCCGAGGGCGGCGAACATGCTGGTCCAGAGCGGACTGACCGGAACGCGCAGCTTGACGCCGCGGAAATCGTCCGGGGTGGTGATCGGCTTCGTGCTCGTCGTGGTCTGACGGAAGCCGTTGTCCCAGATCTTGTCCATCGTGTGCAGGCCTCGTTTCTCGATCTCGCCGCGCACGTAGGCGCCGAGCTTGCCGTCCATCGCGGCCCAGACCTGGTCGTAGTTCTTGAACGCGAAGCCGACGCCGTTGATCGAGGCGGGGGGCACCAGCGTCGAGAGGATCAAGCCGGAGAGGGTGAAGAACTCGACCGCGCCGGAGCGGAGCTGGCTCAGCGTGTCGGTGTCCGAGCCGAGCTGGTTGTTGGGGAACACCTGCAGGTCGAACCGCCCGCCGGTGGCCTCGCGGATGCGGTCGGACGCCTCGCGCGCGCGCGCGTTGATCGGGTGCGTGGCCGGGGTGTTGTTGGCGAACTTGTAGCTGAATTCGGCGGCGTTGGCGGGGCGCGTGCGGATGGCGACCAACGGCAGCGACGCGGCGACGAGCCCCAAAGACCGGCGGCTGATGGACCCCATAGCGACCTCCCCCTTTATTCGTTGTCCAAGCCCCTACCCGGTTTGACCCGGCAAAGGAAGGGTGGCCAGTCAAACGCACCCCGTGCGCGGGCCGAACCTTCGGGCGCTCGCCCCGTTGGATCGGCGCACAGGCAAGGAGCAGACGATGTCGGGCCATCAGGACAAGACGCCGGCGCCGGCGCCCGACAAGGGCGACAGCGAGCCGCACAAGGTCGACGAGAAGGTGCAGGAAGACGCGGCCAAGGAGCGCGCCGAGAACGAAGGCTACGACTGATACCAAGGCTCGCTGATCGCGAGCCTTGGTATCAGAGTCTTTGTTTCGCGCGCCGCCGCCCGCCAACCCGTCGCGCATACCAAGGCTTGCCAACCGCAAGAGTCGCGGTCAGCAAGCCTTGGACTGAGACGCGGTACTGGCGATCAGTCCGAGCAAGGCCTCGAGCCGGTCGGCCTCGGCCGCCGGCTTGTCCGGGCGGAGGCGATGGACGCGGGGAAACCGGAGCGCCACGCCCGATTTATGACGGGAGCTGCGCTGGGCGGCGTCGAACTCGATCTCGAGGACGTAGCTGCGTTCGACTTCGCGCACCGGGCCGAAGCGGCTGGTAGTGTGGTTGCGGATCCAGCGGTCGAGCTGGACCAGTTCGGCGTCGGTGAAGCCGGAATAGGCTTTGCCGACCGGGACCAGTTCGCCGGCCTCGGTCCACAGGCCGAAGGTGTAGTCCGAGTAGAACGAGCTGCGCTTGCCGCTGCCGCGCTGGGCATACATCAGGACGGCGTCGATGATCAGCGGGTCGCGCTTCCACTTCCACCATTGGCCCTTGGGCCGCCCCGACACGTAGAGGCTATCGGCGCGCTTGAGCATCAGGCCCTCGATGCTGGCCGCGCGGGTGCCGGCGCGGATCTCGCCCAGTTCGTCCATCGTGCTGAACGGAATCAGGTCGGACAGGGTCATGCGGGGTGGGCGGTGTTCGCCGAACCAGGTTTCAAGGCGGGCGCGGCGCTGATCGAACGGCAGCGCCCGGACGTCGTCGGTGCCGTCGAACAGGATATCGTAGAGGCGGACGCCGACGGGGTAGTCCTTCAGCGACTTCGGGCCTGGCGACTTGCGGTTGAGCCGCTGCTGTAAATCGGCGAACGGGGCGACCTCGCCGTCGCGGATGACGAGCAACTCGCCGTCGAGCACGCCGCGGAAGTTCATCGCCTGCACGATTTCGGGGAAGGCGCCGGAGATATCGTCGGCACCGCGCGAGAAGATGCGGTGGCCGAGCGGCGTGCTGACCAGTTGGACGCGGATGCCGTCCCATTTCCATTCGGCGCGATAGGCGGCGGGGTCGAGTGCGGCGAGATCGGGGGCTTCGAGCGGCTGGGCGAGCATGAGGGGGCGAAAAATGGGGGCGCCGGCCGGATCGGGGCGCTCGCCGGTGCCTTCGAGCCAGGCGAAGAGCGGGGCGTAGGGAGGGGCGAGACCGTGCCAGACTTCCTCGATCTCATCGGGCGCGATGCGGCCGCCGGCCAGTTCGGCCAACGCGATCTTGGCCAGCCGGGCGGACGCGCCGACCCGCAGGCCGCCGGTGATGAGCTTGAGCAGCGCGAAGCGGACCGAGACGTTGGAGGCGTCGAGCCAGCGGGCGACGATGTCCGGCAGCTCGGATTTGGGCGTGGTGAGCAGGGTCTGCACCACTTCGGTCATGGTCGGCGGCCCGGCGTTGGTGCGGTGCGCGGGCCAGATCAGGGAGACGGTTTCGGCCAGGTCGCCGACGTAATCGCGCGACCAGCCGAACAGCACCGGGTCGGTGCGGGCTTCGGCCAGGGCCCGGATCATGGCGGGCTTGGCGGCGACGAAGACGAGTTCGTCGGTCAGCGCGGCCAGGCCGAAGCCGCGATCGGGGTCGGGCTGGGTGGCGAAATAGCGGCGCAGCAGGGCGATCTTGGCGAGGCGCCCGGGGCTGAACACCAGGCGTTCCAGCAGTTCGGCGAAGGCGATCACGCTTCGGCCCCGGCTTGCGCCTCGCCTTCGTCCTCCTCGTAGCCGAGCAGGCGGAGCGCGCGGCCCTTGATCCCGCGCTTGGCGGCTTCGTGGATCAGCGCCTCCTCGCGGCCGTGGGTCACCCAGACCTCGGGGGCCCCGACGTCGTCGAGCGTCTGGTTCAGTTCGGCCCAGTCGCTGTGGTCGGAGATCACCAGCGGCAGTTCGACGCCCTTCGTCTTGGCGCGCTGGCGCACGCGCATCCAGCCGGAGGCGTAGCAGACGACCGGGTCGGCGAGGCGGCGGGCCCAGCGGTCGACGACGGCCGAGGGCGGCGCGAATACGATGGCGCCGGCGAGCTTGTCCTTTGCCGCGACGGTGGCCGGGAGCAGCTCGCCGAGGTCGATGCCCATGCGTTGGTAGGCGGCGCATAGATTGGCGTTGGCGCCGTGCAGGTAAATCGGCCGATCCCAGCCGGCCAGGCGCAGCAGCTTGATCACGCGCTGGGTTTTGCCGAGCGCATAGGCGCCGACGACGTGGGAGCGTTCGGGGAACAGGGCGACGCTGGCGAGCAGCTTGGCCACTTCCTCCTCGGCCGGGGGATGCAGAAACACGGGCAGCGCGAAGGTGGCTTCGGTGACGAAGACGTCGCACGGAATCGGCTCGAACGGGCGGCAGGTAGGGTCGCGCTGGCGCTTGTAGTCGCCGCTCACCACGACCCGGCTGCCGCGCCACGTCATCGCCACCTGAGCGCTGCCCAGCACGTGGCCGGCAGGCTCAAGCCAGATGTCGACCCCGGAAAGGCCGATTTGCTCGCCGTATTGCAGGATCTGCTGGGACACGCCGGCGCGGCCATCGCCCATGCGGACGTCCATGAGCGCCATGGTCTCGGGGCTGGCGAGGACGGCGCTGTGGCCGGGCCGGGCGTGGTCGGAATGGGCGTGGGTGATGATGGCGCGGGGGACGGGGCGGATCGGGTCGACATAGAAATCGCCTGGGGCGCAGTAGAGGCCCTCGGGGCGGACCTCCATCCAGGTGTCGGGGTGCGGCATCGGCTCGTCCTTACTCCCTCACCCTCCGGGAGAGGGTTGGGGTGAGGGCTTGCGGCGGGGCCCTCACCCTGCCCTCATCCGGAGGGAGAGGTTCTCAAGGGGTTGGTGGTTAGCTTATCAGCCGGGCTTGTTATCGGTTTGGTCGGCGAGCGGGACGGGGATGTAGCGCATGCCGTCATCGTTCTGGATCAGCATGAGCACGGTCTTGCGGCTCTGCTTGCGGTATTTGTCGAGGCGATCCTGCACGTCCTTTGGGCTCGAGACCGGCTCCTGCTGCACTTCGACGATCACGTCACCCGCCTTCAGGCCACGCGCTGCGGCGGTGCCGTCGGACTGGATGTCGGTGACGACAACGCCCTTCTGATCGGCGGCGAGCTTGTACTTGTCGCGCAGGGCGTCGGTGATCGGGGACAGCTTGGCGCCGAGGCCGGAGAGCAGCACCTCGCGCGAGGCGGGCTTCTCTGGGGCGGCGGTGGGCGCCGTGCTGGCCTGCTGCACCTCGTCGGGCAGTTCTCCAACGGCGGCGCTGACGTTGACTTCCTTGTGGTCGCGCCAGAGGACCACCGGCACGTCCTTGCCGATGGCGGTCTCGGCGACGATGCGCGGCAGGTTGCGCATTTCATGCACGTCCTGGCCGTTGAACTTGAGGATCACGTCGCCGTTGCGGATGCCGGCGTTGGCGGCCGGGCCGCCATCGTTGAGGCCGGCGACCATCGCCCCTTGAACCTCCTTCAGGCCGATCGCTTCGGCGATATCGGGCGTGACCTGCTGGATGCGAACGCCGAGCCAGCCGCGGCGGGCGTGCCCATACTGCCGCAGCTGCATCACGACCGGCTTGGCGAGGTTGGACGGCACGGAGAACCCGATCCCGACCGAGCCGCCGGAGGGCGAGTAGATCGCGGTGTTGATGCCGATGACCTGGCCGTCCATGTTGAACAAGGGGCCGCCGGAGTTGCCGCGGTTGATCGCCGCGTCGGTCTGGATGAAGTCGTCGTACGGGCCCTGGCGAATGTCGCGGCCACGGGCGCTGACGATCCCAGCGGTCACCGAGCCGCCGAGACCGAACGGATTGCCGATCGCGAGCACCCAGTCGCCCACGCGCGAGCCGTCGCTATCGGCAAACTGCACCGCCTTCAGCGGATGGTTGGTTTCGACCTTGAGCAGGGCCATGTCGACACGATCGTCCTTGCCAACCAGGGTGGCTTTGAGGGTCGTGTTGTCCTGTAGGGTGACGCTGATCTCGTCGGCGCCTTCGATGACGTGGTTGTTGGTCACGATGTAGCCGGCCGTGTCGATGATGAAGCCGGAGCCGAGGCTCGTGGCCCGACCGCCGCCACCACCACCACCACCACCGGGAGGCGTTTCGTCGTGCGGGTTGGGGCGGTTCTCCCCGCGGCGCTGGCCGGGGCTTTGGCCGGGGTTCTGGCCCTGCGGCCGATTACGGTCGAGGAAATCGCGGAAGAATTGCTCGAACGGTGAGCCCGGCGGGAAGCCAGGGACCTCGGGGCCGCGATCGGCGCGGGCTTCGAGCTTCTGGGTCGACGACACATTGACCACAGACGGCAGCAGTTGGGCGGCCAAATCGGCGAAGCTGTCCGGAGCCCCGCGGGCCGTGGCCGGCAGCGGGATCGAGGCCGGCAGTGCGAACGCGGTCGCCAGAACGGCGGCGCGGAACAGTGACAGACGCATAGACGGTCTCCTTGGTGACCCAGCTTTCAGCATAGCACCCAGTCCAGATATTCACGTCCGAGCCGACCGGCAAGGTTCACAGAACCGGCACCGGGCTTATGGACTGCCAAGCTTCGGCATCTGATGCAGCATGCGCAAGAACTCGGCGTCCGGCGTCAGCACGAGGCGGGACTGGCCCTTGCCGAATGCCTCACGATAGGCCTGCAGCGTCCGATAGGTGACGAAGAACTGCGGATCGACCTGATAGGCGTCGGCAAACGTCTTGGTCGCCTGTTGCTCGCCCTCGCCGCGGAGCTTCTCGGCCGTCGCGCGGGCGTCGGCGAGGAGCACGGTGCGGTCACGCTCGGCATCGGCGCGGATCTTGGCGGCGGCTTCGGCGCCCTCGGCGCGGAGCTGGCTTGCGACCCGCTCGCGCTCGGACTTCATGCGGTTTAGGATCGCCTGGGTGTTCTCCTCGGGCAGATCGGCCCGGCGCAGGCGCACGTCCTCGATCGAGACGCCGAACCCCTTCATCTCGTCGCTGACCTGGCCCTTGATCAGCCCCATGATCCGCGAGCGCTCGGCCGAAAGCACGTTCAGCAGCGTCTCGTTGCCCAGCACGCGACGCAGAGCGGACGTCACGACCGAGTTCAGCCGGCCGCGGATGCCCTCCTCGCTCGGCCCGGCGGCCTGGAAATAACGCAGCGAGTCGGTGATGCGGTAGCGGGTGAAGCTATCGACCGTCAGCCGACGCTGGTCGGCCAAAATGACCTCCTCGCCGGCGGTGCTGAAATCGAGCAGGCGGTTATCGAACGGAATGACGGTCTGCACGAACGGCACCTTCACGTGCAAACCGGGCTTCTGGATCACGCGGACGGGCTGGCCGAACTGGGTGATCAGGACCTGTTGGGTCTGGTCGACGGTGAACAGCGTGGCACCGACGGCGATCGCGAGCACGAAAGCCAGGGCGCTGCCGGCGATGGCGAGCCGGTTCATGGCGTGGCTCCCGGCCGGGCCACAACGGGTGCTGCAGGCGCCAGCGGGGGCGGCGGACGGGGGAGCGCGCTGTTGTCGAGCGGCAGATACGGCACCAGGCCCTTGACGGCATCGTCCAGCACGATCGAGGGCGTCTTGGACAGGATATCCTGCATCGTCTCGATGTAAAGACGCTGGAGCGTGACCTCCTTGGCGACGCTGTAGGCCTGCTCCACGCTGCGGAAGCGTTGCGCCTGGCCGACCGCCTCGGCGATCGAGGCGGCGCGCTGGCCCTCTGCCTCGGCGATCAGCCGCGCCGCCTCGCCGCGGGCGCGGGGGACGATGTCGTTGCGGTAGCTCTCGGACTCGTTGCGGACGCGCTCGGCATCGGTGTTGGCGCGCTGAACGTCGCGGAAGCTCTCGATGACGGCGTTGGGCGGATCGACCTTCTGCAGCTGGACCTGCGTGACCTCTACGCCGGACCCGTATTGATCCAGGATCGCCTGGGTGCCGGTCATCACGTCCAGCTCGATGCGGGCGCGGGCCTCAGTCAGGGCGGGCTGGATCGGGGTGCGGCCGATGACCTGGCGCATCATGCTCTCGGCGGCGGCGCGCACGGTCGCGGCCGGATGGCGCGTGTTGAACAGGAAGTCGCGCGCGTCCTTGATGCGCCAGAAGACGGAGAAATTGATGTCGATGATGTTCTCGTCGCCGGTCAGCATCAGCGCTTCGGCGGCCACTTCGCTGGCGGTGTCGGTGCTGGCGCGCTCGGACTGATCGGCCGGCGAGCGGACGCCGACTTCGATGCGATTGACGCGGGTGACCGAGGGGGTCAGCGCGGATTCGACCGGCCACGGCAGATGGTAGCGCAGACCGGGATAGGTGTAGCCGCGGAAGGCGCCGAAGCGGAGCACCACGCCCTGCTCGTCCGGCTGCACGCGATAGAAGCCGCTGGCGAGCCAGATCGCGAGTGCGACGAGCGCGAACAGGCCGATCAAACGTCCGCTGCCTTGGCCGGAGCCGCGGCCGCCGGGCACGAAGCGGCGAGCGCGCTGCTGCAGTTGCTGGATGACCTCTTCCAGGTCCGGAATGCCCGGCCCGCGGCCGCCGCCGCCGGGTCCACGTCCGCCGCCGCCCCAAGGTCCGCGATCGGGCCGCTCCGGCCCTTTGCCGCCCGGTGGCGGATTACCGCCCGGATTGCCCCACGGGCTACCGGAGTTGCCGCCATTGTTCCAGGACATGATGGGTGGGAAGGCTCCAGTTGGCAGGGGGGCTGCGCCGCCCCTTATTCGGATGCGGCGGTCGCGTGCATATTGACCACGAAATAGGGGGTTTACAAGGAATGGTAGCGCCGGACGAGCAGGGGTTGCGCAATGCGTTGCGCGCGGTGCGCGAGCCACGGTCGGGGCAGGACATCGTCCAGGCCGGGCTGATCGACACGCTGGGCGTGCAGGGCGGGCGGGTCCAGTTGGTGCTCCGCGCCGAGAAGGGCCAGGCGTCGGCGATGGAGGGGGTGCGGCGCGAGGCGGAATCGGTGCTGTCGCGCCAGCCCGGCGTGACGGGGGCGTCGGCGATCCTGACGTCGCATCGGCCGGAGCCGCCGGCGAAGCCGAGTGCGGGGCCTGCGGGCCGGTCGCAACTCCTGGCCGATGTCGGCCGCGTCGTCGCGGTCGCGTCGGGCAAGGGCGGCGTGGGTAAATCGACCACGGCGGTCAACCTGGCCGTGGCGCTGGCGCAGGCCGGGCACCGCGTCGGGTTGCTGGACGCCGATATCTACGGGCCGAGCCTGCCGCGCATGTTGGGGGTCGACGCCAAGCCGCCGCTGGTGGACGGCAAGATGGTCCCGCTCGAGGCCTGGGGGCTGAAGGCGATGTCGATCGGCCTGCTGGTCGATCCGGACAGCGCGATGATCTGGCGCGGCCCGATGGTGATGAGCGCGCTCGAGCAGATGATGAACCAGGTGCATTGGGGCGCGCTCGACATCATGATCGTCGACATGCCGCCCGGCACCGGCGACGCGCAGCTCACCATGGCGCAGCGGGTCAAGCTGGCGGGCGCGGTGATCGTGTCCACGCCGCAGGATATTGCGCTGATCGACGCGCGCCGGGGCGTGCGGATGTTCGAGAAGACGATGGTGCCGATCTTGGGCCTGATCGAGAACATGAGCAGTTTCGCGTGCCCGCACTGCGGCGAGGTGTCGCATCTGTTCGGCCATGGCGGCGCGAAGCGGGAGGCGGAGACGCTGGGGGTGCCGTTCCTGGGCGAGGTGCCGCTGCTGCTCGACATCCGCCAGACCAGCGATGCCGGCACCCCGATCGTCGCCTCCGCGCCCGACAGCCCGGCCGCCGCAGCCTACCGCGCCATCGCCGACCGGGTCTGGCGCAGCTTGGAGGGTCCCCGGTCGGCTGGACCCCGGATCGTGATGGACTAAGGGTTAGCCGGGCGGCTTGGTGTTGCGAAGCGGCGCATGACGAGCCGCATCACGTCCCGGCGGTTGCCGCTTCGATCGCGTCCCGTCGCGGCAGGCTGGACTGCGACCCGCGCACCGTGCAGCACAGCCCGGCCGCTGTATTCGCCCGCCGTACCGCCGCCGGTAACGTCATCCCGCGATAGAGCGCGGCCGCGAGCACGCCGGTGAAGCAATCGCCGGCGGCGGTGGTGTCGACGGCGGCGACCGGTTCGCCCGCCACCGCCCCCTCCCCTGCCGGCCCGGCGAAAGCGGCGCCGCGCTCGCCCAACGTCCGCACCACCGTCACGCCGAGCGCCGTATGCAATCCGTCCGGCTCGGCGCCGAGTTCGTCGGCAAGCCACTCGGCCTCGGGTTCGTTGACGACCAGCAGGTCGACCGCGGCGAGGGCTGCGCGGTCGAGCGGGGCGGCGGGGGCCAAGTTGAGCACGATCCGGGTGCCGAGCGCGCGGGCGCGATGGATCAAGGCGGCGGTCTCGGCCGGGTCGACCTCCATTTGCAAGAGCAGCGTCGTGCCGGGGCCGAGCAGCGCGTCCTCGACCTGGTCGGCCTTGGCGTGGCGATTGGCGCCAGAGCCGACCGCGATCTGGTTGCGCCCGGCGGGATCGGTGCAGATCGCGGCGCAGCCGGTCGCCGCGTCCACGGCGCGCACCCGGCTCAGCTCCACGCCGTCCTGCCGCAGCCCGGCCAGCGCGGCCTCGGCCAGCCCATCGCGCCCGACCGCGCCGGCCATGACCACGCGGGCACCATCGCGGGCACCGGCGGCGGCCTGGTTGGCGCCCTTGCCGCCGGGCTGGATCGCGGCGCCGAGACCCAGCACCGTCTCGCCCGGCGCGGGCAGCCGGTCGAGCGCGAACACCAGGTCGACGTTGATGGAGCCGAAGACGACGAGCGCCACGGCTTACCCGCGCCCGAGCGCGTCCATCAGCTCGCCCCATTCGCGCTTGGACAGCCCGCTTTGCTCCTGCGCGACCGCCTCGCCCGCCAGCATCCGCCGCACCGCCCCGAGCATCCCGGCCGAGAGCGTGACGGCGCCGAGCCGATACTCGCGGAACGCCGCCTCCGTCGCCGGCACCCAGGCGCGGACGCTCTGCATCATGGCGTCGGCGTAGGCGCGAATTTCGAACTGGGCGTGGCTGTCGGCGCGCAGCGAGAGGAAGCCGAGCAGGTTGTGCAGGTCGGTCTTCCAATACCACTGGGTGTAGGTGTTGAGCGTCAGGTTCATGCGGGCGAGTTCGCGGGCGAGGCCGCGGCGGGACGGGTCGGCGCCGTCCTCGTTGAGCATGTGCGCGTAGTGGTCGTAGGTCCGCGTCGCGTCGTCCCGCAGGATGTCGAGCACGGCCTGTGCCTCCTCGCCCTCGAGGATGTCGCCGCGGCCCTGGCGGTTGCTGCTGCTCTGGGCGGCCAGGTTTTCCGCGGCGGGCAGGTAGAATTCGCGGTCGAGGATCGAGTAGCGGGCGGAATATTCGTTCACGTTGGCGGTGCGGTGGCGGATCCACTGCCGGGCCACGAAAATCGGCAGCTTCACATGGTATTTGATCTCGCACATCTCGAACGGCGTGCTGTGGCGATGGCGCATCAGGTAGCGGATCAGGCCGGAATCCTCGCTGACCCGGCGCGTGCCACGGCCGTAGCTCACCCTAGCCGCCTGCACGACCGCTTCGTCGTCGCCCATGTAGTCGATGACGCGGACGAAGCCGTGGTCGAGCACGGGGAGCGCTTGGTAGAGCATCGCCTCGAGCGCTGGCACGGTCGCGCGCCGGGTGCTGGCCGCGGCTTCGCGGTGGGCGTCGATCTCGGCGAGTTGGTCGGGCGTCAGCGGCATCGCGCAGGCCTAGCATCGCGGACGGATTCGTCCTATATAGAGGACGTTGGTTCGCCGACTATGGTGATAAACGGAAGTTGGAATAAGCGTTGTGGACCCGGGGGCAGTGCCCGGCGCCTCCACCACTCCCCACCGCGGGGATCTCACGGGGGCGACACAGGCTCGACACGCGTAGTAAAGACCTTCTTTTTGCCCGGCATGATACCGCCGTCATCGGGTCATATCACAAGTGCCAATGACAATCATCAGGCGCTCGCGATCGCTGCGTAAGCAGTGACACGCGCGGTTCGGGGGGGCACCGGGCAACAGAAGCCCCCCCACTTCACCGACAGCGTCTCCCCGTTCCCATCGCGATGAGTTGCCGCTAAACGACGCGCCATGGAAGACGACACCAACGGCACTCCACCAGAACGGCCCGACAGCCTGCTCCCCTACGATCTCTGGTTCGAGGACGCCCAGCGCCAGGTGGTGGTCACCGCCGTCGCCTACGCGGCCCAGAACGGGCTGCCGGGCGAGCACCATTTCTATATCTCGTTCAGCACCGAGGCCCGCGGCGTCGAGATCCCGACGCGCCTGCTCGCGCAATATCCGCACGAGATGACCATCGTCCTGCAGCACCAGTACTGGGACCTCAAGCTCGAGGACGCCGGCCAGGCTTTCTCAGTCGGCCTCACCTTCGGCGGCATTCCGGCGAAACTGCGGGTCCCGTTCGCGGCCGTGACCGGCTTTGCCGACCCCTATGTCCAGTTCGGCCTCCGCTTCACCGTCCGCGCCGAGGAAGCCGCCAACGACGAGACCGAGCCGCCCGTCGAACCGGACGCGGACACGCCGGCCGACGCCGCGGCGCCGGTGCCGGGCGACGAGCGACCGGCTGGCGAGCCGCAGGTCGTCAGCCTCGACGCCTTCCGCAAGCGCTCGCCAACCAAGGACATCTGAGCATGAACGCGCCCGTCCCGCCCAGCCAGGCCCGTCCGGCCAGCTTCCAGTATTCGCCGATGTTCCCTCTCGGCCCGCACGACGTGACGTGGCGCAAGCTCGAGATCGCCGGGGTGTCGACGGCGAGTTGCGACGGGCAGACGGTGCTGCGGGTCAAGCCCGAGGCGCTGAGCGAGCTCGCCTTCGCCGCCTTCCGCGAGATCTCGCACAAGCTGCGGCCATCGCACCTGCGCCAGCTCCGCGCCATCCTCGACGACCCGGAAGCGAGCGCCAACGACCGGTTCGTGGCGCTCGATCTGCTCAAGAACGCCAATATCGCGGCCGGCGGCGTGCTGCCGATGTGCCAGGACACCGGCACCGCGCTCGTGTTCGGCAAGAAGGGCCAGCGCGTCTGGGTCGAGGGCGACGAGGAGGAGGCGATCTCCTGGGGCGTGCATCGCACCTACACGGAGACCAACCTGCGCTATTCGCAGATGGCGCCGCTCACCATGTTCGAGGAGGTCAACACCGGCAACAACCTGCCGGTCCAGTTCGACATCATGGCGGCCTCGGGCGATCACCACGCCGACGAGATGAACCTGATGTTCATCGCCAAGGGCGGCGGATCGGCCAATAAGTTCTTCTTGTTCCAGGAAACCCGCGCGATCCTCAACCCGGCCAAGCTGCTCGCCTACCTCGAGACCCGGATCAAGACGCTCGGCACCTCCGCCTGCCCGCCCTATCACCTCTCGATCGTCATCGGCGGCACCTCGGCCGAGCTGTGCCTGAAAACTTGCAAGCTCGCGTCGACCAAGTATCTCGACCCGCTGCCGACCGCGGGCAGCAAGGCCGGACATGCCTTCCGCGACGTCGAGATGGAGCGCCAGGTGCTCGAGATGACCCGCCATATCGGCATCGGCGCCCAGTTCGGCGGCAAGTATTTCTGCCACGACGTCCGCGTTATCCGCCTGCCGCGGCACGGCGCGAGCCTGCCGGTGGCCATCGGCGTGTCGTGCAGCGCCGACCGCCAGATCCTGGCCAAGCTCACCCCCGACGGCGTGTTCATCGAACACCTCGAGGACGATCCGTCCAAATATCTGCCCGAGGTGACCGCCGACGAGGATGAGGGCGTGCGCATCGACCTCGGCCAGCCGATGGAGCAGATCCGCCGCACCTTGTCGCAATATCCGGTCAAGACCCGCGTCTCGCTGAACGGGACGATGGTCGTCGCGCGCGACATCGCGCACGCCAAGCTGAAGGAGCGGATCGACCGCGGCGAGGGCCTGCCCGACTATATCAAGGACCACCCGGTCTACTACGCCGGCCCGGCCAAGACGCCCGCCGGCATGGCTACCGGCAGTTTCGGCCCGACGACGGCCGGGCGTATGGACAGCTATGTCGCTGATTTCATGCGCGAAGGCGGCTCGTTTGTCATGCTCGCCAAGGGCAACCGCTCGCGCGCAGTGCGCGACGCCTGCAAGGCATATGGCGGCTTTTACCTCGGCAGCGTCGGTGGCCCGGCAGCCCGGCTGGCGCAAGACTGCATCAAGAAGGTCGAAGTATTGGAATATCCCGAACTCGGCATGGAAGCCGTATGGCGGATCGAGGTGGAGGACTTCCCTGCCTTCATCATCATCGATGACAAGGGCAACGACTTCTATGACGGGCTCGAATAGATGCGCTTCACTGTCGACCGGCTGGACCACTTGGTGATCAACTGTCGCGACGTGGAGATGAGCGCGTCGTGGTATCAGCGCGTGCTCGGCATGGAGCGCGAGGATTTTGGCGAGGACCGGCGCACGGCGCTGAAATTCGGCGGCCAGAAGATCAACCTGCGACCGCACGACGCCGACACCTCGAAATGGATCAGCGGCGCCTCCACCGAGCCCGGCCACGCCGACATCTGCTTCATCACCGCGGTTGGCCCCGACGACGTTGTGCATCACCTGCGCGGCTGCAAGGTCGCCATCGAGCTCGGCCCGATCGCCCGAGTAGGCGCGCTGGGAATGATGGAATCGGTCTATTGCCGCGACCCCGACGGCAACCTCGTCGAGATCGCCTCCTACCTCACGCGATGACCCCCACCCAACCCCGGCCGTCTTCTCCCTCTCTTTCTGAGAGAGGGCCGGGGTCAGGGCCCAGAAGATGAACCGCACCCTAGGCATCGCCGCCCTCTGCAGCTTCCTGCTCTGCATCCCGCTCGCCAACTGGCTGATCGGCAATGTGGGCACGACGTGCGTGCCGCAAGGCCCATGCCTGATCCCGGTCGCACCCGGATTGCTCGCGCCTTCGGGCGTGCTGGCCGCCGGCGCCGCGCTCGTGCTGCGCGACGTCGTGCAGCGCTGCCTCGGCGTCGGCTGGGGCATCGGCGCGATCCTGGCCGGGTCGGCGCTGTCGGCTCTGCTCGCGCCGGCGCCGCTGGTGCTCGCCTCGACGCTCGCCTTCCTGCTCAGCGAGGCGGTCGATTTCGCCGTCTACACCCCGTTACAGCGCCGCGGGCTGGTGCTGGCGGTCGTTCTCTCCTCCGTCGTGGGGCTGGTCGCCGACAGCGTCGTGTTCCTGGCGCTGGCCTTCCATAGCCTCGATTTCCTAGCCGGCCAGATCGTGGGCAAGGCCTGGGCGGTGCTGTTCAGCGTTCCGTTGATCCGTTGGCTGCGCCGGGTCGCGCCGACACCGGTTTGAAGCCGAGGACGTGAACCTTTCGGATTTCGACTTCGCGCTGCCGCCGGAGCGGATCGCCCACGCCCCAGCCCGGCCGCGCGAATCCGCCCGTCTGCTGCATGTCGCCGAGACCCTGGCCGACCGCCATGTCGCCGACCTGCCCGCCCTGCTGCAGCCCGGCGATCTGCTGGTCGTGAACGACACCCGCGTCATTCCCGCCCAGCTCGAAGCCCGGCGAGGCGAGGCGCGGATCGGCCTGACGCTCGATCAGCCGCGCGCGGACGGCTCGTGGCACGCGCTGGCCCGCAACGCGCGCCGGCTGCGCCCGGGCGACCGGCTGCGGTTCGAACGCGACGACGCGCTCGAGGCCGAGATCCTCGCGCGCGACGGCGACAGCGTGACGGTGCGGTTCAACGGCCCGTTCGAGCGTGCGGGCGCGCTCGCCCTGCCGCCCTACATCGATCGCCCGCACGGCCCGACCGCCGCCGACGCCTCCGACTACCAGACCGCGTTCGCCGCCCATGACGGCGCCGTGGCCGCGCCCACCGCCGGGCTGCACTTCACGCCCGCGCTGCTAGCGGCCCTCGATACCGCCGGAATCGCGCGTGTCGCGGTGACGCTGCATGTCGGCGCGGGCACATTCCTGCCGGTGCGGACCGACGATGTGAGCCAGCACCGCATCCATGCCGAACGAGGCGAGATCAGCCCGGCGGCGGCGGCGGCGATCAACGCCGCGCGCCGGGTCGTGGCGGTGGGGACGACGTCGCTGCGGTTGGTCGAGAGCGCGGCGGACGAGGCCGGGATGGTGCATCCGTTCACCGGCAAGACGCGGCTGTTCGTCACGCCCGGCTATCGCTTCCGCCGGGTCGGGGCGCTGATGACGAACTTCCATCTGCCGCGCTCAACCTTGTTCATGCTGGTCTGCGCCTTCGCCGGCACGGATCGCATGCGCATGGCGTATGCGCATGCGATCGCGGCGGGCTATCGTTTCTATAGCTATGGCGACGCCAGCCTGTTGGAGCGGGCATGAACTTCGGCTGGGTGCTCGAGGCGTCGTGCGGGGCAGCGCGGGCCGGGCGGCTCGAGACGGCCCATGGCGCGATCGCCACCCCCGTGTTCATGCCCGTCGGCACCGCCGCGACCGTCAAGGCGATGACGGCCGACCAGGTCCGCGCGACCGGCGCCGGCCTTGTCCTGGCCAACACCTACCACCTCATGCTGCGGCCCGGCGCCGACCGGGTGGAGCGGCTCGGCGGCCTGCATCGCTTGATGGACTGGCCCGGCCCGATCCTGACCGATAGCGGCGGCTTCCAGGTCATGTCGCTCGCCGCCCTGCGCACGCTGGACGAGGACGGCGTCACTTTCCGCTCGCATCTCGACGGCAGCCAGCACCGGCTCAGCCCCGAGATCGCGACCACCATCCAGCACCAGCTCGACGCCACCATCACCATGGCGTTCGACGAGTGCACCCGGTTGCCGGCCACGCTGGAGGAAGTGCGGTCGAGCATGGAGCGCTCGATGCGCTGGGCGGCGCGATCGCGGGCGGCGTTCGTGGCGCGGCCGGGCTATGCGCAGTTCGGCATCGTGCAGGGCGGCGTCGAGCCCGATCTGCGGGCGCGATCGATGGCTGCGTTGCTGGACATCGGGTTCGAGGGCTATGCCGTGGGCGGACTCGCGGTCGGCGAGGGCCAGGCGGCGATGTTCGCGACGCTGGAGGTCACCGTCCCCCGGCTGCCGGCGGAGCGGCCACGATATCTGATGGGCGTCGGCACGCCGGACGACCTGGTCGGCGGCGTCCAGCGCGGGATCGACATGTTCGACTGCGTGATGCCGACGCGGGCGGGGCGGACGGCGCGGGGCTATACGCGGCATGGCGCGCTCAACCTGCGCAACGCGCGCCACCAGGACGACCCGCGCCCGCTCGACCCGGCGTGCGGCTGTATCGCCTGCACGCGTCATAGCCGGGCCTATCTGCACCATCTGTTCCGCGCCGGCGAAATGCTCGGGCCGATGCTGCTGACGGCGCACAACATCACCTATTACCAGGACCTGATGCGCGGCCTGCGCGACGCCATATACCGGAGCGACCTCGACGATCACGCCGCCGCCCTGCGCACACGCTGGGCGGCCGGAGATACGGCCGGAGACACGCCCGGAGACGCGCCATGAACGACACCGCCCACCTCACCCAGCTCGGCCGCCCAACCGCCCAGCCCGCCTCGCCGGAAGACGCGGTGCTCGAGCGCGTCGCCAGTCCCGAGCCGAACGCGCTCTACCTCGTCCGCTTCACCGCGCCGGAATTCACCTCGCTGTGCCCGATGACGGGGCAGCCGGATTTCGCCCATATCGTGCTCGATTATGTGCCGGGCGCGTGGATCGTGGAAAGCAAGTCGCTCAAGCTCTACCTCGCCAGCTTTCGCAATCACGGCGCGTTCCACGAGGCCTGCACGATGCAGATCGCGCAACGGGTGCAGGCGCTGCTCGAGCCGGCGTGGCTGCGGATCGGGGCCTACTGGTATCCGCGCGGGGGCATGCCGATCGACGTGTTCTGGCAGACCGGGGCGCCGCCGTCGGGGGTCTGGATCCCCGAACAGGGCGTGCCGCCGTATCGTGGCCGCGGCTAGCCCGGCCGACGCGATCCGGGCCAAGGCGCTCGAACTCGGCTTCGACGCGGTAGGCTTCGCACCCGCCGCACTCGGGCCGGAAGCGCGCGAGCGGTTGGCCGCCTTTCTCGACGCCGGGCAGCATGGCGAGATGGCATGGATGGCCGCGCGTGCCGACGAGCGGGCGCATCCCCAGGCGCTCTGGCCGGAAGCCCGCAGCGTCATCGCGCTCGGCCTGTCCTACGCGCCGGAACACGATCCGCTCGGCGTGCCCGAATCTCGCGGCGCGATCTCCGTCTACGCCCAAGGGCGCGATTACCACGATGTGGTCAAAGGCATGCTGAAGCAACTCGGCGGATGGATCGTCGGGCGCTTCGGGCCCGAAATCAAGGTGTTCGTAGACACGGCTCCCGTGATGGAGAAGCCCCTGGCGCAGCGCGCGGGGCTCGGCTGGCAGGGCAAGCACACCAACCTCGTCGCCCGCCGCGGCGGTTCCTGGCTCTTTCTCGGCGAGATCATGACCACGCTCGACCTCGCCCCCGATCAGCCCGGCGCCGACCGCTGCGGCACCTGCACCCGCTGCCTCGTCGCCTGCCCCACCGACGCATTTCCCGCGCCCTACCAGCTCGATGCCACTCGCTGCATCTCCTATCTCACGATCGAGCATGCCGGGCCGATCCCGCACGCGCTGCGCCCGAAGCTCGGCAACCGGATCTACGGCTGCGACGACTGCCTGGCCGTCTGTCCCTGGAACCGCTTCGCGCTGGCTGCCCACGACAAGCTGCGCGGCCGCGACGACCTGCGCGCGCCGCCGTTGGCCGAACTGGCCGCGCTCGACGACGCTGGCTTCCGCCGTCGCTTCGCGGGCGGACCGGTCAAGCGCATCGGCCGCAACCGATTTGTTCGCAACGTATTGATCGCGATCGGTAATTCCGGCGATCCCGGCTTGCGGTCGGCAGCCCAATCGCTCTTCGGCGATGCCGATCCGGTCGTAGCCGAAGCCGCGCAGTGGGCGGCGGCGCAGCTCGCGTGAACACCTCGCTGGTCAAGCGCAGCTTCAGGCTGGCCGGCCATCGCACCAGCGTCGCGCTCGAGCCCGAGTTCTGGGCGGTGCTGGCCGATCTGGCCGCCGGGCGAGGAGTCCCGCTCTCAGTCCTGGTGGCCGATATCGACGCCGAACGCCTGCCGGAGCAGAAACTGGCGTCGTCACTACGAATTTTCGCGCTTCACTCTCGCTCTTAACTTTTTGGCAAGAGTCTCCGGGCCATTCTTGCCTTGCGGGCCGGTAAAGGTGCCTGCAGGCAAGGAGAAACTCCAATGACGCCCAACCTCTTCTCGGTTTCGACCACCCCGATGTTCTGCCAGAGCGGCACGACTTTCAGCCCGCTGGTCTTGGCCGACCGGCTGATCACCTTGGCCCAGGAAGCCGATCGCGCCGGGCTGACGAGCAGTGCCTCGCGCCTGATCGGCCTGGTCTACGCCGTGCTCGACGATGATAGCAGCGCCGACGCGGTGGCGGCGTGAGCACCGATCAGGATCGTTCGGCGAGCCAACGAGCGACCGTGGCGAACTCCGGCGTCCGCGCCGGCGCGCCAGCCGGGCCGGTCAACCGTTCGGCGACATCGGGCAGATCCGGACCGAGATGCAGCGTCAGCACGCCTTCGAGAATGCCGCCCAGCAGGTCGAGCGTGCCGTCGAGCGTCGCCGATCCCGGCGGTGCATCTCCGGCCGCATGAAGCGAGACGACGCCGCCATGGACCTCGAACGGGGCCAGCAGTGCCTGGAACCTGGTGGTCCCCCGCGCCAGCGCATCGCGCAGCCCGGCGGTTACCTGATTGCCAACCGGCCCGCCCAACGCCGCCTTCGCCGCCTCGAGATCAAGGCCCGTCACCTGCGCATCGCCGATCATGACGCTGCCTTTTCCGGCCAAGGTCGCAGCGAGCGCTGCGGGGCTATAGCCTTCGCCGGTGAGCGCAAGCTGCCCGGAAAGCGTGCCGGCCGCGAGATCGAACGTGCTTGCGAACAAGCCGCCCGACACCGCGATATTCTGCCAGTGCGCATCGAGCGCCATGTGGGGCTTCTCGCCCGCCTCGATGCGCGCGGCCCCGCCGATCGTGCCACCGGAGAGTTTCGCGCCCGCGTTGTCGATCGCGAGCACACCGTCTGCCAGCGCGAGATCCGCCGTGAGGTCCTGGACCGTGGGCGCCAGCCCGACGAGGACCTGCGCCGCTTCGACATGGACTTTGCCCGAGAACCCATGCAGCCAGTCGAGCGGCAGCGGATCGGGCGAGCGCGGATAGAGCATCGGCAGCGGCAGCGTTTCGGCCTGCACCTGGCCGGTCAGCGTGGTGCCGGTGAGCGTCAGTTGCCCCGCCCCGCGGAACGCGCCCGCGATGAGTTCGACGTGGGTCAACTCGGTCTTGTTCGGCGCCGCGGCGACCTGCGCGATGATCGAGAACGAGCCGTCGCCGAGCCACGGTGCCGCGCCGGGCTTGCCGAGCTGCTCCAACAGGCGCGGGGCGCCGGGGTGATGCACCGTGACCGGGCCGGTCCAGCTTCGGGCCGGCAAGTTGAGGGTCGGCTGCGCCTCGAGACGCAGATCGTTCAACTCGACCGTCGTCTTGATCCCGAGCGCATCGGGCGGACCGCTGGCTTGCAGGAGCAAGCTGGCCGGGCCGCGCAGCATGGCCGGATTGGGCAGCCAGTCGGCCGGCACCAGCGCGCGAAGCGGCTCCACGTCCTGCGTCGTCAGCTCGATGCGCCCTTCCGAGACCCGGCCGCCCTCGCCGAGCGTGCCCGACGCGGTGGCGTGCAGGCCGGCGTCAGAAACCTCCAGGCGGCGCACGGTCAGGCGCGTTCCCTCGGTCTGGCCGTCGATCGAGATCGGGCCGAAATCGGTGCCGCGCCAGGTCGCTTTGCGCGCCTGCACCTTGATGTCCGCATCGAAGCCGGCGGTCGCCAGGGCGTGACTCAGCCGCGTGTAGCCGGCGGCCGGCTCGGCCAAGCGCCCCGGGTCCGGCAACCACGGGTCGAGCAACAGGCGATCGAGCGTCAGCCCGGCGCTGATCGCCGGCCGCGGGCCGAGGCGGAGCACGAAGCCGCCTTGCGCCGCCGATCCATCGAGCGTGCCCTTGAGGTCGGTGAAGGAGAATTGGGCCGGGTCGATGGCCAGCTTGCCGCTCACGTCGGCCGTGCGCAGTGCGGCATCCGGGACCGATCCGAGGACCGTGGGGGCGAGCGGCTCGAGCCAACGCAGGGTCGCGCGCAGATCGGGCGCCACGATCTGGCTGGTGCCTTCGAACATCGCGCCGCGGGCGTTGCGCGGGAACCGTCCTTGGAGCGTGACCCGGGCGTCGCCGGGCAGCAGCGCCGACGACTCGCGCACGGCCATGCCGCTCTGATCGACGTCGAAGGCCAGGCGGAGCGCGCGCAGGGTGCCGCCATTCAGGCTGGCCGCTTCGGCCGACAGATCCATCCCGGTCGGAAAGCTCGCTTTGCTGGACTGGGCGGCGCGCAGCAGGACCGGGACCCAGCCATCGAGATCGAGACGGCCGGCGGTGAGTGCGAGATCGAGCCGCAGATCGGGCTGGACCCGCAATGCGACGGCGCCACGAGCGGGCGAGCCGCCGATCTCGACGGCCAACTCGTCGGCGACCGCGAGCCCGCCCGAGGCGGAGAGTCTTCCGTCACCGCGCCAGGCGAGGGCCGGGGCGGGCATGATCTGCGACAGGTCGGGTCCGCGCGCGGCAATGCGGCCGGCGAGCCCGCCATCTTCGGCCAACGTGCCGGAGAAGGTCCCACCGGTGTCGCGCAGCTTGCCCTGACCGTCGAGGCTGAGATCGATCGGGGCGGCGCCGTCGCGGCTGGGCTTGCCGAGGCGGGTGGTGAAATGCCAGGCCAGGCCGAACAGCTTGGCCGCGCCGGCGGCCGACAGCGTGCCGGTCTCGGGGTCCGAGCCGAGCGAGGCGTTGACGTTGTCGGCGACGAAATCGCCGACTTGCAACCGGCTTTCCTCGACCCGCGCCTGCAGCCCAGTGAGCCAGGCGGGCGGCCGTCGGCTGAGCGCGCCGGGCGGTGGCGGCCACGGCAGCCGCAAGTCGGCCCCACGCAGGACCAGCTCGCGCGCATCGACCCGGCCGCCGAGCAACGGACCGAGTGCGACCCGCAGCCGCACCTCGTGCGCCTGCATGACCGCGCCGTCGCCGGCATCGTTCAGCCGCAGCCCGGTCGCAGTCAGGATCGGCTGCGGCAGCAGATGCAAGGTGATGTTGCCGGTGATCTCGACCGGGCGGCCGACGCCGGCCGAGACGAGGGCGGCGATGCTGCCGCGATAGCGGTTCCAGTCCAGCATGCCGGGGACGATCCAGATCCCGGCGACGAAGGCGGCGAGCAGGAGGGCGAGCGCAACCAGGAGCAAACGCCCAGGCCCCGCGCTGCGCGGGCGCTTTGTAGCGGCTTGGGTCGAGAGGCTTGGCGACACGAGTTTGGGGCGCTCCGGTGCACGCGTTCCCCAGCGCGGGAAACATGGGTAACGTGCGTCGTATGAGCTATTGGGGCAAGTTGCTCGGCGGCGTCGCCGGGTTCGCGGTGGGCGGTCCGTTCGGCGCGGCGGTAGGGGCGGCGCTGGGCCATGCGGCCGATAGCGGCCAGATCCCGCGGCTGAGCTTCGGCGAGATGCCGCTGAACACGGCGCGGCTGGCGGCACTGTTCGGCGGCAAGCAGCAGCTATTCGCGGTCGCGGTGGTGGTGCTGTCGGCCAAGCTCGCCAAGATCGACGGCCCGGTGGTACGGGCCGAAATCGACGCCTTCAAGCGGCAATTCCGGATCCCGCCGGAGTCGGTGCGCGACATCGGGCGGCTGTTCGATCAGGCGCGCGACAGTTCGGAAGGCTGGGAGAGCTATGCGCGCCAGCTCGGCGAGAGTTTTGCCGACAGCCGCGGGCTACTGGAGGACGTGCTCGCGGCGCTGTTCGCGATAGCGCGGGCCGACAAGCCGCTGACGGTGTCCGAGCAGACGATGCTGCGGCGGATGCAGACGCTGTTCGGGCTGGACAATCTGGCCTGGGAGCATGCGAGCAGCGGCGCGTCGCGGGCGAGCGTGGCGCCGGGCTACGATCCGTATGCGGTGCTGGGCGCGTCGCGGACGGCGACGGACGAGGAGTTGAAGAAGACTTGGCTGCGGCTGATCCGGGAGAACCATCCGGACATCCTGGCCTCCAAGGGTGTCACGCCGGACTTCATCGCGCGCGCGAGCGAAAAAGTGGCGCGGATCAACGCCGCGTGGGACCA
>JAABUX010001416.1_pt1 | contig 36574 bp, 32 predicted proteins | sample 5561851 | NCBI WGS metagenome assembly JAABUX01 (sample SAMN10711883, study PRJNA513361) | rock metagenome | isolation source: Antarctica rocks | place: Antarctica: Victoria Land, Richard Nunatak red sandstone | collected 2016-01-03 | reverse complement strand
TCGGTGAGGGGGCGGAGAGGATCCTTCTTGCGGCGAGACATGGCGGCCTCCGTGGGTCGAGAGGCCGCTCATCCTACCCCGGGGGTGCGACTTATGGCCATGCCCAACGCGAATGACCCACTAGTGGTCCACCTCCGTTGAAATGCGGGGTAGAAACCTGCTCATGCGGCGGTCTCTTGCTCAAAGTACTCCGCAAAACGACAGAAATTGCCCAATAGACCCATCGAGTCGCCATCGATACCGGGCTAAGGATAGCCGGCCGAGTTGCTGGTAAATGTAGTGTACAAAAAATCGGAATCGTGCCCAACTGGCTTTGCACAAAAACCAGTTATTGTGCAAAGCCGCACCCGGCCGTGCTAACCTGGCGGGCCGCCCCGAGTACCGTCCCACCCCGCCGCCTGGCCTTGCGAGTCCCCGCGATGCATCCCCACCGAATCCGCCCCGCCTGGCTGGTCGCGCTCCTGGCCGTGCCGACCCTCGCCGCCGCCCAGGAGCCGAAGCTCGGCGATCGGCTCGCCCGACGCGGCGACGAGATCGTCGCCTGCGGCCAGTTGATCCACGCGTCGACCCCCGTCGTGACCTGGATGGACCCGGGCGGCTACGACGCCTACCGGACCGAGCGGCGGTTCGCTCCCCTGGAGGAGTCGTCGTTCGAGAAGTCGAAGGGGGAGACCCTCAAGGCGCCCAACCGGTTCAGCCTGCGGCGGGCCGGGCTCGCGCCCGCCAAGGTCGAGCAGGTCCGCGGCGGCGGCTGGGACCTCCCGACGTTGCAGGAGACCGTCGACCAGTTCGTGATCCACTTCGACGCCTGCGGGACGAGCCGGAAGTGCTTCGAGGTGCTCCAGGACCAGCGCGGCCTGAGCGTCCAGCTCATGCTCGACCTCGACGGCACGATCTACCAGACGCTCGACCTCAAGGAAGGCGCCTGGCACGCGACCAAGGCCAACGGCCGGTCGATCGGGATCGAGATCGCCAACATCGGCACCTTCCCGCCCCGGGGCGAGTCCTCGCCGCGCGTCTCCCGATGGTACCAGCCCGACGCCGAGGGCAAGACCCGGATCACCCTGCCCGACCCGACCGCGATGCCCGAGGCCTCCCGCGCCGCCGTGCTCCGGCCCGACCGCGATGCGCCGATCCCGGGGAACATCCAGGGCCAGGATCTCGCCCAGTACGACCTCACGCCCCAGCAGTACGAGTCGCTCATCAAGCTGACCGCGACCCTCTGCAAGACCTTCCCCAAGATCCGCTGCGACTACCCCCGCGACGAACAGGGAAAGCTCGTGCCCCGCAAGCTAGCCGACGACGTCTACGCCCGCTACAACGGCATCCTCGGCCATTATCATGTCCAGTTGAACAAGGTCGACCCCGGCCCCGCCTTCCAGTGGGACCGCGTGATCGACGGGGCGAAGGCGCTGATGGCCCGGTGATCGGGGTCTCGGCCGGATTTCACTTCCTGTCGCGGACGAAGACCAGGAGGGGCGGCAGGCCGTCCGGGGGGAACGACTCGACGCGGCGGAATTCCGGGCTCATGCCCAGATAGATCACCGCGTCGAAGTAGCCCCGGTTCAGCTTCGGCCCGTAGCCGAACCAGCCGGCCGGGACGCGGCCCCGATCGAGGGCGACCACGGCATCGGCCCGGGCCAGGCGGCGGACGATCTCGTCGGGGGTGCCGCCCGAGAGGTCGTGGAGCACGAAGCAGTCGCCCGGCCGGTCGCGCAACTCGTTCATCAGCCCGGTCTTGCTCACGTTCCAGTCGCGGCAACTCCCGACGTTATAGATGTTGGCGACCAGGTGGTCGGCGACCAGGTGGTCGATCAGCCCGGGGACGCCCCAGAACGTCCGCGATCGTTCCTCGCGGCCGACGCGGTCGGCCGACGCGAAGAGGCTCGCCGCGAGCAGGGCGAACGTCGCCAGGGCCCCGGGCCGGGACCGACGCGCCGTGGCGTCCCGGAGCACCGGGCCGAGGCAGACCGCCAGCGCCGGCCAGACGGGCAGGAGGAATCGGGGGTCGAAGTAGGGCGGGTAGAGCAGGATCACCGCCCCCGAAGCGGCCCCCACGACCGACAGGCCGACGAACATCCGGGCGGCGACCGATCCGCCCCCGACCGCACGCCCCCGACGCCCCGCGACGGCGGCGCACCCGGCCACGGCCAGGGTGGCGAGCAAGGGCACGCCGGCCAGTTCGCTCGCCAGCAGGAGCGGCCGAGACGACCTCGGCAGGCCGCCCGACTCCCCCAGGGCGACGAGGTTGTAGCGGCTCGAAAACCGGGCGAACTCGGCCGCCGCCCGGCCGTTCATCGCATACCAGGGCAGCGCGACCAGCAAGAGCGGGCCGACCACCCGGGCCAGCATCCGGCCCGCCTCGCGCCCCGCGCCATGACGCCGGCAGAAGACCGCCAGGAAGCCGAGGGCGGGTATCGGCAGCAGCAAGGCCGCCGTCAACTTCGTCAGCAGGGCACAGCCCAGGACCGCGCCGAGGGCCAGGGCCGGTCGCTTCGCGGGGCGATCGAACAGCCTCGCCGCGCAATAATAGGCCAGGAGCACCCAGAGCGACAGGAAGGTCTCGACCATCACCTTCGCCCCGAACGACAGGGCCATCGGCGACGCCACGGCGACCAGCGTCGCGAAGCCCGCCGCCCGCCGGCCGAAGAGGGCCCGCGAGGTTGCCGCGACGCCGATCAGGAGGATCGCGAACGGGACGACGCTGGCGAACAAGATCAGCGCGACCGGCGACCGGACTCCCGTGACCAGGCTCCCGCCCGCGATCCAGGCGACCAGCCAGGGCGGCTTGGGCCGGACGTCGAGCAGGACGTCCAGGGCGTAGTCCGGCCGCCCCAGTCCGGCCGACCGGATCATGTTGGCGACCCGGAGGCCGTCGCGGAGGTAATCGGCGTCGTCCCACGCCAGGTTCCCCTCGCGGGCCGCGACCAGCCAGCCGAGGCCCAACGTCACCCCGATGACCAGGACCCAGGTCGCCGCCGAGACCCCCGCCCCCGGCCCCGCACCGGCGGCGATCGGGTCGGTCGGCCCACCGGGGTCGCCCGACGATTCCACGGCAGGGACCGGCGAGCTGGGGCACGATCGCCCCCGGCGGTCGGTCCGTTCTCTCACCACGCGGGCGCCCTGGCTCATCCTCAACCCCCTCGTGCTCGCGTCGAGAGGCCCACCCGTCGCCGACCGCACGCCGACCAGGACCCCCCTCGCGAGATCCGGCGAAGAGGGGGCGGCTCGCGAGCGCGGCGGGGCCATCGCCGGACCCGCCGGGAGCGGTCGCGACCGTGTAGATTCGGCATCGCCACGAATCGAATTAAGTTCGACTTGACGAGCCGTTGTTGAAGATTTGCAACCGACGCCGACCCGGTCGGGGCTTTCGTGCGCCCGGGATTTGGACCTTGCGGCGCCGCGGAGGGCTTCGTCGGGGCGGTCCGCCTGTTAGACTGAACGTGACTCCGGCCTACCGGCAGATCGGTCCCCCCTCCCCTCCCGGCCCCACGGCGGTGCCCCTGCCATGCTCGCGAAGCTCTCCTCGTACACGCTGGTGGGCATCGACGCGGCGACGGTCGAGGTCGAGGTGGACGTCTCGGCCGCCTCGATGCCCAAGACGGTCCTGGTCGGCCTGGCCGAGGCCGCCGTCCGCGAGAGCACGCATCGCGTCGAGCGGGCCCTGGTCAACTCCGGCTATCGGCGACCGATCGACCGGATCGTGATCAACCTGGCGCCGGCCGACCTCAAGAAGGACGCCGGCGGCTTCGACCTGCCGATCGCGCTGGGGATGCTCCTGGGCAGCGGCCAGGTGAGCTTCGAGCGCAAGGGCGACTTCGCGGTCGTCGGCGAGCTGGCGTTGGACGGCGAGACCCGGCCGATCAAGGGGGTCCTGGCGATGGCCCTCGCCGCGGCGCAGGAGAAGCGGGCCGGCCTGCTCGTGCCCACCGCCAACGCCGCCGAGGCCGCCGTCGTCGAGGGGATCGACGTCTACCCGGTCGGGAGCCTGGCCGAGGCGGTCGGCTTCCTCTCCGGCCAGGTCGACTTCGACCCCAAGGCCGTCGACCTCGCCGAGGTCTTCGACCGCCTGGCCCACTACGAGGACGACTTCGTCGACGTCAAGGGCCAGGACTACGCCAAGCGGGCCCTGGTGATCGCCGCCGCGGGGGCCCACAACGTCCTGATGATCGGCCCCCCCGGCACGGGCAAGACGCTCCTGGCCAAGCGGCTGGTCACGATCATGCCGTCGCTGACGCCGGCCGAGAGCCTGGAGACGACCCGGATCTACAGCGCGATGGGGCTGCTCAAGGCGGGCCAGCCGCTGATGGCCGTCCGCCCGTTCCGCCACCCGCACCACTCCGTCAGCGACGCCGGCCTGGTCGGCGGCGGGAGCACGCCGCAGCCCGGCGAGATCTCGCTGGCGCACAAGGGCATCCTCTTCCTCGACGAGCTGCCCGAGTTCAACCGCAAGACCCTGGAAGTCCTCCGCCAGCCGCTCGAGGACGGCGAGGTCACGATCAGCCGGGCCCTGCGGAGCACGACCTTCCCGGCCGAGTTCGTCCTGGTCGCCGCGATGAACCCCTGCCCCTGCGGCTACCGCGAAGCTTTTCATAAGTTATTTTCAGCTTGAGATTTACGGCGTGGAAACCGTGGAAACGCAGGGTTTCCGCAGGGAAATTGTGGCAAATGGGGCGAAAAGATAGAATCGGTGGATGCGGCTCTGGCGGGTCAGGTGATGGTATAATTCATGCGGGTGATACGCTTATCCCTGTGTCCCGTGAAGGAAAAACGCATGGCTTCGCTGGAAGATCGGCTCGTCGCCAGTGGCTGCAACTTGCCCCTCAATCAATTCCAGGACTCCCTCATCGACGTGCTGAACGAGATGTTCCGCGCATGGTCGGTCGATGAGCTGCTGCTCCATCCGCGCGAGGAGATGGAATACTGCTCCGTCGTGCGGCGGAAGCTCGAATGCCACGACCTGCCCGATGAGCTGATCCTGCGATGCGCCCTGCACAGGCGTAAACATCCGGGCGATTGAGGTTCCCCAGCCCCGGCCTGACCAGTCGGGGTTTTCCATGCGCCGATCGGCTTCATCGTGAGGCACGCCCGGTTCCCCTCCCATCGGGCCGAATTCCTTGCTACAATCCGACCATGGACACACTCTCCGAATCCGCCGCCGCCTTGTTCCGCCTCCACGTCGAGCGGATGGGTAAGATCGACGTGGATGATACCAACCGCCAAGCCTACCGCGAGCTGGAGGCGGCGGGGCTGGTGCTGCTCGGCAGGCCGTTCACCGGCGAGCCACGCTACCACCTGACGCGGGCGGGGTATGAGCTGAAGCTGGCTATCGCCCCATCGCTTTCAGAATCCGCCTCGCCCCGTCGCTGATCGGCAGCTCGGTCTTCATGGCGTGCTTCAACGCCAGCTCGTGCGTACCAAGCCGGTCTTCCTCGTATTCGTGGGCGATGATTGCATCGATGCGGTCTTTGAGCCGGGCCTTCGGCCAGATGCGGCTGCCCTTGCCCTTCAGCAGCTCCGGGTTCAGCACGCCGGAATTAACCGAAATCCCGTCGGTGATGTTGCCTCCTTCCCGCTCGTGGGCGATGAAGGCTTTCCACCGACCGTCGCCGTCGAAGTCGGTCGCGCCGTGCAGGTGCTCGGGGATGCCCAGCTCCTGCATCCTGACCGCGCAGTATTGATCGAGCGGGGATTCGTACCTGTGGGCGAAATCCTCGGCGTGATCGGCGGGGTCTGTGGGCGGCTTGTCCATCCGGGGATCATGGCAGAATTGAACTCTTCGCGCCTCAATAATCCGAGGGTAGCGGCGAATACACAATGGGTTGGTTGAAGAAGTTGGGCTAGTGGGAGCAGCATCAGATGGCTACCTGTTCGTCGGAGCAGACTCTATGGGAACGCATTTGCCACTGGGCTGGGATATTGTCTCTTTTCAGCACTCTCACGCTCGGCACAGGAGTTGGGGCTTTCTACTTTTCGATCAGGGAGGATCGGAGAGGAGAAGAGTCGAACTCCAGAGAGAAAAAGATTTTCGATCGTGAGCAGGCGGCGGATGAGCGCCAGCGTCGGGCCGATCTTCGCGACCAACAGGCTGACGACCGCCAAAGGATCGCCGACATCAGGGATAGAGAAGCCGATGAGCGTGACAAACGGGCCTTTGAGATCACGTTGAAAGCCGCCGACAGGGAGGAAAAAGCTTTCGAAATGCAACGCGCCGCGTATGAGCGGGATCAGGAGAACTCCAGGAAGGAAGAAAGATATTCTTGCACGATTCAGCATTCAAGTATCAACGAAATGGAAAAGCCTTTTTTATTGTGTAAGCCCGTCAATTTGGAGATCAAGAACGTTGGCAGACAGACGAATGACATGCATATTGAGATCGCAGCTCAAGGACTCTGCCTCCACAAGAACCCCGATGTTCCAGGATTGGTGATAGCAGACGCCACCTATAATCTGGCGATCCCAAGTTACAATCTGGCAAATGGCGAAACATCGCATCATATTTTTAGCGTGCATGCCGATTCCAGCAGCAAAGCCGACCCCAAAATTACTATCAAGAACAACAACGTTCTCATCATGGAATTTAATTACCGGTGGGACGAAAATCTCAAGATGTTCGTCCTGAAAAGGTAGAGCTTCCGTGCCCTATTACATTCAGCCAATCGCGTCGATCAACTCTCCGAGGTCCGAAGCCCCGTACTTGCCGATCAGGCCGCTGAGTTGGCCGATCAATTCCTTGAGCTGATCCGGGCCGCCAGCCGTCTCGATCAAGCCGCGAAGCTCGCGCACGTCGCCGCTGAAGCCGCTGGGGATACCTGTGGTCACGATTGCTGGGCGGGTGCGCGGCTCTTCCCCTCCCGCTTTCCGCTCCCTCGCCCGCTGTTGGGCGGCCTGGAAGAGTTCGACGAGTTCCGATTGAGACGGGCCGCAAGGGCGGCGATGCGCCGTTCGAAGGACTGGAACTAGCGGCGAACTCCCTCGGTATCGGCCTTGCCGACCGGGATCGGCGTAACCCGCGGTCGCTTGAGCCGCAGGCAGGGCCGCTCGACCAAGTACCAGCTCAGGGCGGCGATCGCGGCCGTCAGGGGGACGGCGATGGCCGAGAGGCGGGTGGGCGTCAGGCGGGGGCCGAATCGGTGGATTAGCAGGAGTTGGATCGGGTAGGCATAGAGGTAGAGGCCGTAGGTCAGGTCGCCCCGGCGGGCGATGTCCTTGAGCCGCCCGGCGGGGAGGTAGGCGAGGTAGAAGAGGAGGTAGCCGCCGAGGTAGGGGATCAGGAGCGGGAAGGCCTGGAGCCGGGGCAAGGACGCGGCGGCGGACAGGGCGGCGGCGGACAAGATCGCCAGCCGGCCGGAGTGGACGACCCGATCGGCGTAGAGGTGGAAGCCGGTCCCGGCGAGATAGCAGGCGGCCAGGCGGGGCCAGAAGTCGGGGTAGCACCAGAGCCAGGTGAGGCGGCTGCCGGGCATCCGGAGGTGGAGCAGGATCTGGCCGGCGTAGAGCGCCGTGCAACCCAGAGTGGCCAGGAGGACCAGGGGCCGGCGGCGGAGCAGGCCGAAGCAGCCCAGCGCGGCCACCCCGAGGTAGCAGAGGAATTCCGGGCGGATCGACCAGAGCGAGCCGTTGATCGAGATCCCGGGGGCCGAGGCGCCGACGAGGTTGAAGGCGTCGATCAGGAAGCGGCCCGCGTCGAACCGACCCCAGTATTCGGCCCGCGAAGGCGCGAGCGCCGGGGCGGCGACCAGGCTCGAGAACAGGACGGCGACGAGGAAGCCGGGGTAGATCCGCAGCACCCGCTTCTTGAGGTAATCGAGCAGGCCGCGGCTGCGTTGCCAGCTCATCGTGATCAGGTAGCCGCTGATGAGGAAGAAGCCGTCGACGGCGACCTCGCCGGCCGTCCGCTGCCCCCCGGTCGCCCGGTAGATCGGCTCGGCGGCGTTGCTGCCCTGGAGGAGCGGGTACGAGTGGGACAGGATCACGACCAGCGCCAGGCCGACCCGCAAGGCGTCGAAGTTATTCTCCCGCCCTCGCTCGGATTCGCATAGGCTCCTGGCGGTGGTCATCGACGGCGTGGCCCCTCGGCTCGCGGCGGTGCCCGCGAACACGCGGGCGGGCGGGACGGCGTCGTCCGCGCGGGCATCGCCGGCCATCTTATCCGCTCGGCCGATCGCGGGCCCGAATAAAGTGGCGGTGGGCGACGAACTCCCTTCCAAAAATCAACGCGGTCGGACGACGGATCGGCCCCGATTTGTCGGAGCCCGGCCGGGGCACGGAGAGGGCGACCCGATGGGCCGGAATCCTGCGTCGCGACGCCGATCCTTCCGCGACCGGTGGCTCCCCACGCTGGGGGTGGTGCTGGTGGCCGCGGCCACGGGCTGGCTGGCCTGGCGCGAGTTCGTCCGGCCGGAGGCGACGTTCTGGTTGAGGGCCACGGGCGGGCGGCTCCCCGGCCCCCGCCAGCGGATCGCGGAGGCCCTGGCCCGGGAGTCGGCGCGCCGGGGGGTCCGGCTCCAGATCACCGAGTGCCCCGGGTCGATCGAGGCCCTCGACGAGGTGAACGAGGGGAAGGTCGACCTGGCCCTGGTCCAGGGGGGGCTCGACTCGCGGCACTGGGACGGCGTCCGGCTCGTCACCGCCCTCCACGTCGAGCCGCTGCAACTGGTCGTCCGGGGCGAAATTTACCCCGAGGTCTCCGCCAGCCTGGCGGCGCTCCGGGGCAGGTCGATCAACCTCGGCGAAGACCGGAGCGGGTCGCAGGCGCTGGCGATCGAGGTCCTGGCGTTCGTCGGGCTCCGGCGGGGCGACTACCAGGCCCGGACGCTCAGCCACGAGCAACTGGTGGCGATCGGACCGGACGGCCCGCTGCCCGACGCCGTGATGACGGTGGCCTCGCTGCCCACGCCGATGATCCGCCACCTCGTCGCCCACCGGGGCTACCGGCTGGTCCCGCTCCCCTTCGGCGAGGCGTTCGCGCTGGAGGACCTCTTCGGCAACGACGCCACGGTGGTCGACCCGGCCGGCTCGCGGGTCCTGGTCGACAAGGTCCACATCCACCCGGCCACGATCCCCGCCTATACCTATGGGGTCGGGCCCGCCGAGCCCCGCGAGCCGATGCCGACGATCGGGGCGCGGGTCCTGATCGTCACCAACCGCAAGACCGACCCGGCGGCGGTCCGGCGGGTCCTGGAGACGGTCTACCTCGGCGAGTTCTCGCAGATCGCCCGGCCGCCGCTCGACGCCTCGCTCCTGGACCTCCCGCCGGAGTTCCCGCTCCACCCCGGCACCGTCGACTTCCAGCAGCGGAACAAGCCGCTGATCTTCGGCGACCTGCTCGAATACCTGGAGAAGACGGCCAGCTTCTCCAGCGTCGTCGTGGGCGCCTCGTTCGTGACCTGGCAGTCGGCCCGGCGGCGGTACCGGCGTCGCCGCGAGCTTGGCTTCGAGTCGTACCTGCTCAAGGTCACCGCGATCGAGCGGCGGGCGCTCGACCTGGAGCTATCGGCCGGCCTCGACCTCGGGGGGCTCCTGGCGCTGCAATCCGACCTGGGCCGCCTCAAGAACGAGGCGATGGAGCGATTCACCCACGGCGAGCTCGAAGGCGAGGGGCTGATGTCGGGATTCCTGACCCACGCCAACGACGCCCGCGACTATCTCGCCCGGCTGATCCTCCACGCCCGGTCCTCGATCGAGAAGCGGGCCCGCCGCCAGGGGATCGCCCCCGAGGTCGCCTGGGACGACGCGATCGCCGGCCCCGACGCCGAAGGCCGGGCCTTGCCGACCGACGCCCCGGTCCTCTAGAGTGTGGGGCAGGCGGCCCGGGAGGGTTGGCCGCGGTCGGCGTGGTGGGCGGAGGAATCGCGCGTGGGCGGGACTCGGATCGCGAGCGTGTCGGGGGTCCGGGGGGTGGTCGGCGACGGGCTCGACCCGGCGATCGTGGCCGACTTCACCGCGGCCTATGCCTCGGGGCAGGGCCCGGGGCCGATCGTCGTCGGCCACGACGGCCGGGTCTCGGCGCCGATGTTCCTGCCCGCGGTCCTCTCGGCCGTGACCGCGACCGGCCGCGATGCCCTGCTGGCCGGCTCGGTCGCCACGCCGACGCTCGGCCGCCTCGTCCGCGACCTCGGCGCCGCCGGCGGCGTCCAGATCTCGGCCTCGCACAACCCGCCGAAGTACAACGGCCTGAAGTTCTTCCAGCCCGGGGGGATGGTGCTCGGGCCCGTCGCCGGCCGGGCCATGCTCGACCGCCTCGAACTCCGGGCGCTCGCCTGGGCCTCGTGGGACGGCCTGGGCCGAATCCGGACGATCGACGACCCCGACTCGGCCCACCTCGCCCTGGTCCTGGCCACCGTCGACGTCGAGGCGATCCGCCGCCGCCGGTTCGTCGTCGCCCTCGACGCCTGCCACGGCTCCGGCGGCCGGCTCGGCGAGGCCCTGCTCCGGGCCCTCGGGTGCGAGCCGATCGTCTTCGGCGCCGTGCCCGACGGCCGATACGACCACACGCCCGAGCCGACCGAGGCGAACCTCCGCCGGTTCTCCGCCACCATCCCCGCCCTCGGCGCCGCGGTCGGGTTCGCGCAGGACCCCGACGCCGACCGCCTGGCCGTCGTCGACGAGGCCGGCCGCTACATCGGCGAGGAGCTGACGCTGGCCCTGGCCGCGTCGCATCGGCTGGCCCAGGCCACCGGCCCGGTCGTGCTCAACCTCTCCACCTCGCGCACGACCGAGGACCTCGCCGGCCGGTTCGGCTGCCCGGTGATCCGCACCCCGGTCGGCGAGATCCACGTCGTCGAGGCGATGAAGGCCCACTCGGCGGTCCTCGGCGGCGAGGGCAACGGCGGCGTGATCGACCCCCGGGTCGGGTTCGTCCGCGACAGCTTCGTTGCCATGGCCCTGGTGCTCGACCTCCTGGCCAAGGCGGGCGAGCCGCTCTCCGCCCTCGTTGACGCCCTGCCCCGCTACGCGATGGTCAAGGACCAGTACCCGACCGGCACCGCCCCGGTCGCGGCCGGCGACCTCTTCGACCGGATCGCCGCCGACCTCCCCGGGGCGGAGGTCGACCGACGCGACGGCCTCCGCCTGGACTGGCCCGACCGCTGGGCCCACGTCCGGGCCAGCAACACCGAGCCGATCGTCCGCGTGATCGCCGAGGCGGCCGGGGCCTCCGAGGCGAGGGACCTCGCCGACCGGCTGGGCCGGCTCGTGGCCGCCGGGAGGGGGGAGTGACGACCACCGGCACCGCCGCCGCCGCCTGGCCCACCTACGACCGGCCGCCGATCGTCGCCTTCATCGACGTCGACGGGACGCTCCTGGCCGAGACGACCACCTACCTCTTCGCCCGGATCCTCCACCGCCGCGGCCTGATCCGCAACTCGTTCGTCCTCCGCGCGATGTACCACGGGCTCCAGCACCGCTTCGGCCGGCTCGACTACGGCCGGCTCGTCAACTTCGGCCTCAAGAACATCGCGAGCATCCCGGTCGTCGAACTGGAGCGGATCGCCTACGAGAACTTCGTCGAGCACGTCCGCCCCCGATTATTCGAAGGCGTGGTTGACCACCTCAACGAGATCCGGATGAACGGGACCACCGTCGTCCTCGTCTCGTCGTCGCCCCGGATCGTCCTCGAACCGCTCTCGATCTACCTGGGCTGCACCGACACCCTCACGACGCCGGTCCGAATCGAGCGCGGACGTCTCGTCGGAATTGCTGACGGGCCGCCCTGTTACGGCGAGGGTAAGCTTTACTGGGCCCGAGAATGGGCGGCGGCCCGCCGGATCGCGATGGACGAGGCGGCGGCTTACGCGGATAATTGGTCGGATCGGGCCTTGCTCGGCCAGGTCGGCCGGGCGGTGGTGGTCCACCCGCATCGCAAGCTCAGGCGGCTGGCCCTCGAACGCGGCTGGACGATCGTCCGCCCGCGTCGTCCCCAACGCGCCTTGTCACGCGATTTGCACCGTTGACGATCCGGCGATAACCCGCGTTCGGGCGTCCTATCATTGAAGGACGGCGCGGTCGGATTTCGACCCGACCCCGACCTTTTCACCTGTCCGTCCCCCCGGCGGGAGTTGACCGCGATGCCCCACGAACCCATCGACCTCCCCAAAGGCCTCCGCGGTCGCCGCGCCGGAGCGATGGCGCTGGTCGTGGGCTTGGCCGCCCTCACGGCCCAGGCGACCGAGTCGGAACTGGTCCACGACATCCAGCGCTACTGCGCGGTCTGCTGGCGGAATGCCCGGCTCGATCCCGGCCTCTGGGACGACTGCACCCAGGAGGTCTGCTGCCGCCTCCTGGGCAAGGCCCGGGCCGGCGTGCTCGATTTGAACCTCGTCCTGGCCGACGATACCCCCGAGCGTCGCGAGCTGGTCCGGGCCATCGACATGGTCCGCAAGCGGGTCCAGCGGGCCCGCAAGCTCCAGCCGCTCGACGATCAAGTGACCCCCGGCCCCGACCTCGACCGCCGCAACCGCGAGCGTCAGGAACTCGGCGAGATCCTCGAAGCCGCCCGACGGGCCGTGCTCACCCCCCGCCAGGATCGGATCGTCGAACTCTGGACCCGGGGCTGGAACGTCCCCGACATCAGCCGCTCCCTCGCCCTCCCCCCCGCCCGGGTCAGCGACGAGAAGTACAAGGCCCTCCGCAAGCTCGAACGCCATCTGGCCGACCGCCGCGACGACCTCGACCTGCCCGCGCAGCCTCACGCCGCCGACGAGGCCGACCGCCGCGTGGGTTGATCCGCCGGCCAACCGCCGAGACGAACCCAGCGAGGCCCGAGATCTGTGTCGGGCCTCGCCCCGTTTCGAACCCTCGCCGGTCCCTCAACCCATCCCCTGGATCGCGTCGAGCACGGCCTCGGAGTGGCCCGCGACCTTGACCTTGGCGTAAACCTTGCGGACGACCCCCACGCGGTCGATGAGGATCGTCGTGCGTTCGACACCCAGATAGGTCTTGCCATACATGCTCTTCTCCTTCCAGACCCCGTAGAGCTGGCTGACCTTGGTTTCCGTGTCGGCCAGGATCGGGAAGTTCAGCGAATGTTTGGCGGCGAACTTGCCGTGTGACTTGACATCGTCGGGGCTGACGCCGATCACCCGGGCGCCGGCGGCCCGGTATTCGGCGTCGGCGTCGCGGAAGTCGCAAGCCTCGGTGGTGCAGCCGGGCGTGTCGTCCTTGGGACAGAAGGGGCACACGCGTAAGCGACTGAGCGTCCCGCTCTGACGTATGTCCCGCTTCCTTCCCTAGATCGAATCCCAAGGCGAGCTTAAACATCAACGACCATTTCTGGAAGCCCAGAAGGTGGACGCGCGTAAGCGTGTCTGAGGCGTCACTAGCCTTGGCGGCCCACTGGATGCCCTTTCAGGTAGGTATTGACGTACCCGAATAACTCTCTCAAGATGGGTTGAACCCACTTCGGAGAGTCGAAATGTCGTTGCCCAAGCCGCCTGAATATCTTCACCACGAGCCGACTCAACAGGAAGCTCAAACTCCTCCGTGTGACACCGGGAGCACGGCGACGCAGCTCGACGGGCATCAAATCACGGCTCTCACCGATGCACGCAACGCAGCATTGAGGCATGAGGCTTTCAAATTCGCGTTACAGGAGAGCGTGCGGGGTCTACATAAGCTGGGCAGAATTCGCGACATGCTCGGATTCGCGTTGGCCATGTGGACCCTGTTCGTTCTATGGGTCATCGGCAACCGTGCCAGTCAATTGCACGACATCGCAGGCATCGTCGCTACGGGACTCAGCCTCGCGGTCACGACTTTCGCGGTCTGGAGCTTCGTCGCCAAGTGGGATGAACAAGTAGAGAAGAAGAACGAGTTGGCAGCCAAGCTCAACTCTTTTCTCATGACATACCAGAAACTATACGAGGCCGATCATCCTGACGTGGCCAAGCTGAGAGCATGGCGACTTGGTTTGGGTGACCTCGACGAATTGAGGAATCACCGTCTTGTTACTCTCGACAAGCGTTCAAAACAAGCCGGACATCAGCACGTCGCGATGAAATACATCAATCTTGACTTGAAGTGTGATATGTGTGGAAAGGAATGGCGTCCAGCGTTCGCGACCGCGTTGAAGTCTTATTCGCGTTTCACGAAAACCTGCGACAACTGTGGGGTCAAAACATGAGAACTGATTTGCGACAAGTGGCGCGGAACCTTCTGACTCAGCTCAAGAAGGACGAACTTAGAGAGTTCATCAAGGAGCTGAAAGAGGAGAACGACAAGCGACCCGAGAGCAAGGATGCAACTTTTTCACAGGATATGTATATGAGTACTCCTCGGCAAGTTTGCCCGTGCTGTAAGAACTGAGTTCAAGAGGGACGGGGAACGATTCCCCGTCCCTTCCGCTTCAGCCCCAAAATCCATCCCTGTAGTACATGGGATAGAAGTAGAGGACGACCGGCGAGCCCTTCAATGCCGAAAGGGTGACGGCCTTGCCTCCCTGGTCGAGGAGCGTGAAGTCGGGGGCGGGCTGGCCTTCGACGATCATTCGACGGGTCTCCTCGGGCGGGAACGGCGATGGTCGTGGTCGGCGGCATTGTAGGCGCAGTCGGCCCCGAGGCCGAGGTCGGATCGAGAAGGTGGTTGGACGTTCCGGGCGGCGACTCTCGACGTCGATGGCCGGGGCCGGGCCGGATCGGTTAGATTGGGACTCCCGGCAGGTCGGACCCGGACCGGCTTCCTCTCCCCCACCCGCCCGCCCGCGAGACACGGACGATGGCCTGGATGCCCCATTTGATGGTCCTGGACGACGACCCGCGCGTCCTGGAGTCGCTGATCCCGAGCTTCCCGCTGGACCTGGCCCGGGGGTTCGGGCAGGAACGCGCCATCGGCGGGGCCCTCCGGCGGGGCGACCCGGGGGTGGGGCCGGCGATCAACGTCAAGGTCTCGGCGCACGGCTACGAGAGCGAGCGGCTGGGTTCGTTCCGGCATCGGTCGCCGCACCACGTCCACCTCCACCTGGTCCGCGAGCGGGGGGGGCGGTTCGACCTGGCCCGGCGGCTCCTCAACGAGCAACTCTTCGCCGTGGTCGTCTCCGACCTCCGGTTCTCCGACGACGCCGGCGGCCAGCGCGCCGGGCAACTCTTCGTCGACGAGGCCCGGCGGGTCCACCCCGAGGTCCAGGGGCTGCTGTACTCGGCCTATCCCCGGCCCGAGGGGTTCCCGCCCGACCGCTTCGTCCGCAAGGGGGGCGAGGGGACCGACTCGCCGGGGCTGGCCGAGACGGTGGCCCAGGCGATGGGCCGGCACCTGGCCGAGCCCTCGGTCGCGGCCTACGCCGCGGCGATCGCCGACCAGGGGATCGTCTACCAGTCGGACTCCTTCGGCTCGACCCTGGCCCAGCTCTTCGACCTGGCCCGACTCTTCGGGGTCGAGGCGTCGGGCCCTCGCCCGGTCGGCCGGCTCCGGAGGCCCCTGCCCTGCTTGCTCCTCGACGGCGAGAGCGGGACCGGCAAGCGCGGGCTGGCCGAGCTGTTCCACGCCGCGACCGACCGCCGCAAGGCGCCGATGACGGTGGCCTCGTGCAACGAGCTGACCAACGAGACGCTGCTCCGGAGCATCCTCTTCGGCCACAAGCGGGGCGCCTACACCGACGCCCGCGAGGACCGGCCCGGCCTGGTGGCCTCCGCCGGCAAGGGAGTCGTCCTGCTCGACGACTTCCACCGCCTGCCCAACTCCTGCTCGGCGATCCTCCACTCGTTCCTCGAAGACGGCGAGTTCAGCCGCCTGGGCGAGGAAGAAGCCCGCCGCCAGGCCGAGGCGGCGGTGGTCCTCACCGTCGAGACCGGCCCCTGGCTCGAGCGCCGGCGCTCGGGCGAGCTTCCCCTGGCGTTCCTCGCCCGGGTCGAGCGACTCCCGCTGGCGATCCCGCCCCTCCGCGACCGGCCCGACGACATCGAGGCGCAGGCCCGATGGCTTGCCCGGGTCGTCTCGGCCGAGGTGGGCGCCGAGGTCGAGCTCGCCGACGACGCGGTCGAGGGGCTCCGCGCCTGGCCGTTCGCCGAGAGCAACAGCCGCGAGCTGCGCAACGTGATCGAACGGGCCATCCTCCGCCACAGTCGCGAGCTGGACGTGCTCGAATGGTCGCACCTCCGCCCGTTCCTGAACCCGGGCGAAGCTCCCCGGGCGATCGCCCCGGGCGCGGCCGTCGGGTCGTCGACCCCGCCGGCCGGGATCGCCTCGATCGCGCCCGCCGCCGCGGCCGGCAACGAGTGGCAGCGGCGGCTCCGCCAACTGGCGGCGAAGATCCTGGCCAAGGGGATGGGCCTGACGGCCGAGGAGGCGGACGCCCGGGCGGCGAGCCTCTTCGACGCGACCATGCCGCAGGTCTGGGACCCGGTCGAGGCCGCCCGGGCCTGGCCCACCCCCGACCGGCCGATCCCCCTGCCGGTCTGGGAAGACCTCTGGCGGTGCTATGCCGTCTGCCGGCTCGGCGGGCCATCCCCCGCCGAGCGCGTCCTGGGCATCCCCGCCAATACCCTCCGCCAGTGGATCAACGATCGCGAATCACGCTGATCCGAGGCCGCGGGATCGGGCCGGGCTCCCGACCTCGACCGGCTCGCCGACCTCGGCGGGAGCATCCGGCGCATCGATCCAGTCGACCGGCGTCGGCGACGGCTCGTCGACTTCCTCCGAGATCCGGACCAGGGTCGGATCGGCCATCCCGACCGGCCAGATCCGGAATCCGCCCCGGTAGGATCGGTCGTACTCCCAGGTGCCCCAAATCCCCTTGCCCTCGTTGTAACCCTGGTAGGACAGCGTATGCTGGCCGATGTAGGCCTTGGTCCAGCGGCATTTGCCGTCCTCGACGCCATACTTGCCGGTGATCCGGAACTCGCCGACCCGGTCGCGGCCGTCGCCGTGGACCGAGCCGTCCCGGAAGGTGAGGCTCAGTTCCATCCAGTTCCGCCCCGGATGAGAGGGCTGGAGGAAGAAGCCGGTCCAGGGGCCGGAAGGGAACCGCGAGTCGGGCTCGGCCCCGGGCGGGATGGTCTCGGTCATGTTCATCAAAGTTCGCTTCTAATATGGCGTTTTGCTGGGAGAATCGAACGGGATTCGCGATCTTGTCGGGTGGACGAAATCCACCACGGCTCGGGCCAGATCGAGGGGTTGGTGGATTTCATCCACCCGACAAGATCGCGGCTTTGGTGGATTCGCGGGTAAGCTCGTTAGATTGGAGCAGTTCGAGACGTTACCAAGCTCAGGTTCCCAGGATGGTCGACGAAAAAACCCCGCCGACCCGTATTGCTACGAACCGACGGGGCCGGAACAGAGAAGAGGCCGGATGGATCGAGGCCGATGCCTCGGCTGGGAGGAGAGGCTAGAGGCGTATGAGCTTCGCTGCCAGCACACTTATCGTATCATTCAACAAAAGATCGTCAAGGGTCTGCCAAGATTTTTGCGGCAGAGCCGGGTTGGCCTGGCTGGTCTCACCTGGCGATGGTGGAGAGGTTGAAGGTGTGGGGGCCGGGGTTGGTCTCGCCGGGGAACTGGTAGTAGCGGGCGTGGTGGTCGTCGCCTTCGATGAGGAAGCCGGGTTCCTCGCGGACGTGGAGGCGGACCCGCTTGTTGGGGGCGGGCTCGACGCGGCGGAGGGTCCAGCCGTGGGTGGTCCCGTCGCCGTGGCGGATCAGGAGGGTCCGGCCGACGAGCCGAGGATCGGCCGGGATGGTGGCGTCGGCCTCGAACCAGCCGCGACCGTCGGCGGTGGCGAAGCGGGCGGCGGCCAGGATCTTGCCGGCGTAATAGGGTTGGCGGGTCGCGAGGCCCGACGCCGAGGCGACGGTGCCGCCGGCCAGGGTCAGCTCGTCGCGGCGGGCCCGGACGGCCCAGGCGTCGGTGGTCAGGTCGCGGCCGTCGGCGAGCTGGACCGTCCGGAGCAGGCCGGGGCGGAGGTTGATGACGAGGTGCTCGGGTCCGTCGGCGGTCTCCACGTACAGGACGACGAAGCCCGGCGTGTTCGTCATCCGGCCCACCTTGGCCGGCGCCGGGGCCGAGGGTCCGGTCGGCTCGAAGACGGTGACGAAGGTCGAGGCGAGCCCTTCGGCCTCGGAGTGGCGGCGGAGCAGGAGCGCGGGGCGGCCCGGGTCGTCGGGCGTGGGGGCCCGGGGGGTGGTGGCGGTCATGACCTGGAACGGGGCGTCGCCGAGGAGGTGGAGGCGGACGCCGGGCTTGCCGGGGTCGATCAGGTCGGCGACGGCCGGCTTGGTCGCGAGCCCGCGGCTGATCCGGGCGAACTCGCCGTATGACTGGACGAACCATCGGCCGTCCTCGGCGTGGGCGTCGGCCAGGTAGGGGATCGAGGGGTGCAGGAGCGATTCCGGGCCGGGGACCAGGGGCACGGACACGGCCCAACGCCCGGCCGGGGCGTGGAAGACCTGGTCGTGCTGCGACCCCCCCCGGACGTCGAAGACCGCGACGGCGTAGCGGGCCTTCGGGCCGGCGCAGGCGACCACCGCCTGGCGATAGCCGCCGGGCTCCGTCGACCCGGGATAGGCGCGGGGGTCGTCCAGGACGGCGACCTGGAAGTCGGGGTCGGCCGCGTAGAACCGGAAGTCGCCCCCGGCCGACCCCTCGCGCATCAGCCGGGGGTTCTCGCGCTGGTTCAGGCCGTCGACGATCACCGTGTTGTGACTGGCCGAGGCCCGGTCCCAGCCGTCGAGCCGGGGGGGGAGGTCGTCGAGGTCGCCCAGGACCGTCCGGCCGCCGACGGCCAGGCGGAGCGATTGCCGCCGGGACCGGGGCGAACCGAGGTGGCCCATCCCCCGGAGTTCCAGGTCGAGCGCGTCGTCTCCCCGGCCGATCGCCAGGCGGGCGAGCCCCGAGCCGCCGAGCAGGGTCGGCTGGCGGGCCTCGGGGGCCGAGTCGGTCGAGGGCCAGGCGGCGCGTTGGACCTCGGCCACGCCCGCGTCGGCCAGGACCGCCGCGCCGGCCGATCGGGCCAGGGCCAGCATCGGGATCGGCCCGGGGCCCGCCCGCCCGCCCGCCATCGACGCCGCCGCCGCCGGGGTGGCCCCGACCATCAGGCGGTCGATCCAGCCGTCGAGCATCCCCACGACCCGGCGGTGCGTGGGGCCGTCGCCCGCCCGCCAGAGGCCGTCGAAGAAGAACCCACGCTCGGCGAAGTCGCCGAGCCGGGCCGTCGCCTCGGCCACGAGGGCGTCGTCGACGAGGAGTCGGCCCACGGCCAGGAGCCCGCGGTCGACCTGGAGCGACGGCTCGTCGACCTCGCGCGGCTGGGCGGCGGCGAACGCGGCGGAGGCCCGGAACAGGTCGTGCTCGATGGTCCGGGCCGGGTCGGGGTCGTTGAGGAGCTTGCCGGCCTCGGCCATCGCGGGGTCGTCGCGGATCAGGGCGTAGGCCAGGACCAGGTTGATCGGGACGTCCAGGCTGCCCGACCAGTCCCACTTGGCCGTGCCGTACCCCCGGCGATAGGGCGGCGGCCGGTGCGCCGGCTCGAAGTATTTGGGCTGGCCCGGCTGGTCGAGGTGCTGGGCATAATCGGGGTAGACCTGGGCGAACCGGAGCACCAGCACGCAGGCCAATCGGGCCAGGGCCGGGTCTTTGCCGGGGCCCCCGGCCTGCTCGCGGTGGCGGACGGCCGCGTAGAGGGCGGCCTTGGCCAGGTATTCGCGGGCCTCGTAGTCGCGGCGGGCGGCCAGATACAGGCGTTCCTCGGGGTAGGCCTGGCGATCGGCCTCGACGGCGTGATAGGGGTATTTGTGGGCGACGCCCGGGCGGATCTCGACGACCTCCTCGGGGACTTTCTTGTCGACCGGGGCGGGGAACTTGTCGCCGGGGAACGAGCCGCCGCACCGCTTGCAGGTGACGACCCCGGGCTTGCGGGTCGACCAGCCGAGCGGGTCGTCACGCTCGGGGGCGTCGCAGGCCGGGCAGCGGCAGAACCGGAGCCCGGCCTGGGTCGGGACCAGATCCGCCAGCGCCTTCGGGTCCAGCTCCAGGAGCGCCCGGGCGTCGGGACTGCCCCAGAACCGGGCCTCCCAATCGTCCGGGAGGTCGAACCGGGCGAACGGGTCGACGGCCGGGGCGGGCCGCTTCGTCGGCGGGCCGGCGGCGACGAGGGCGAGCGCGAGGGCCAGCCACCCGGCGAGCCGGCGAAATCTTGCGGTCGGTCGCGCTTGGCGCATGGCTCGGGCTCCATCCCGGCGGGGCATCCTGGGGGATCAGCGAGCCGGCCCGCCCGGCCGCGAGCCGTCGGCGTCGCCCCGGGCGGCGGCGGCGAGGGGGAAGACCTCGACCGGGCCGACCACCTCGTCGTCGCCGACGGCCAGGGCTCCCCGCCGCGACCGGGCGAGCGCCACCAGGGCGTCGCGGTGCTCGTCGCAGGCCAGGCCGTAGTTCTTCAGCTCCCGGAGCGGGCCGTAGCTCCAGGGCGCGGCGATCTTGAACCGCGGCGGACGCCCGCAGTCGGTGGACGAACAGGGGACCGTGTAGCGGAAATTCGCCTCGTCCATCCCACCAAGGGCCTCGTCCCGTCCCATACTCAGTCAGGCCGACCCGTCGCGATCGCCCGCATCGTAATCGATCCGCCATGATGCGAGAAGCCGACGTCCCGCGGTCCGAGGCCCCGGCTTGCCCATCGTGACCACGGTGCGTGTGGGCGGGACATTCGCGGCCGGCGCGGCGGATGGGGGTGGGCCCCGCCCGCCGCGGCGGTTAGGCTTCTTCGAGTCCTTGCAAACCCGGGAGTGCAAGCTCAATGAGGCAATTCGTGGTCTCCGTCGGCTCGGCCGTGGCCGCCCGCACGCCCGAGGAGTTGATCGGCGCGATCCTGCTCGCGCTCGGGGTCTCGCTGGCCGTGGCGGGTCTCTACGCCCTCCGTCGCGGGAAGGCCGCCGACCTCCCGCCGCTCCTGGTCGGGCTGATGCTCGTGGGCAACGTCGGGTCGATGATCTTCGCCGCCGCCTGGTTGGACGTCGCCCGCACGGCGCCGGCGATGTCGACCCGGCCGTCGAACATCATCGGGCCGCCGCCCGGCTGGCATCCGGGGCCGGCTGCGCCCGGCCACATGATCTTCCACGCGGCCGACGCCGACGGCGACGGCCAGCTCACCCCCGCCGAGGCCGCCCGGTTCGCCCAGATCGCGGACCTGAACGGCAAGGGCTGGGCCGATGTCCAGGAGGTCGAACGGGCGGCGTGGAACCGTCACGGCCCCCCGCACGGCCCCGAGCAGGCCCGGCCGGGCCCGGGGCCCGGCGGCACTCCTCCGTGAGATCGGCGATGACCCGGGGCGGACGGGCCCGGCCTCAACGGCGGACGGCGCGGGTCGATGTCGCTTCCGGGATGACCATCAGCCCCTCCTCGGCCAGGCCCACCGTCCGCGTCTTCCCGAGCCGCCATAGGAGCGCGGTGAGGGCGCAGACGACCGCGTCGAGCTGGTGCTCGGACGCCTTCGGATGGTTCAAGCCGGGCACCAGCGGCTTGAGCGCCCGATGGATTCGCCGCCGGCCTTTCGGCGTCTTCTTGCCCTCCGAGGGGAGGCCGAGCAGGCGGAGCGTGGCGAACGGATAGACCTCGATCGGCTCGTGGCCGATCGCCCGGAGGCCGTGCGCGATCCGCTCGCCGCGGCGGGCGAGGACCTTGATCAGGGCGGTCGCGAGCGTCGGGACGCCCATCCGGCCCAGGTCGCGCTCGAGCTGGCGGCTCCGCGTGCCGGGGTCGGTCCGGCATCGGCAGTCGTCGTCGAGGCAGCAGCGGCCGAGCGGGCGGGTGAGCGGGGCGTTGATCGCCACCGTCCCCCAACGACCGGCCAGGCGGGCCAGGTCGAGGACCTCGTCGTCGTCGCCGGCCGTGGTCAGGAGGGCCAACCTCCCGCCCCGGAGCACGGCCACGCCCGTCTCGCGATGCGGGACCCCGGCCAGGTCGATCCCGACGCAGATCCCCGGCCGCCTCGGCCTCCTTCGTCCGGCCACTCGCCACCTCCGCATTGGCCCCGCACCTGCCTATTTGTTCATTCTAGGCCCGGAGGGCTGTCGGGGCTACCGGGGGCCCAACCTTCGAGTCGCCTTGCCCGAAACCGGGCGATCTGCTAGCGTCCGGGGCCGGAGCGGCGCCCGCTCGATGGGCTCGGGCCGACGGCCTCGGAGGTTGACCCATGCCAGGGCCCGATCGCCCGATCTGGTTCGCGGGCGACCTCGACGACCCCTGGGTCGCCGCGATCGCCGGGGCCCTCCCGCGCCAGACTCGCCGCCTGGATTGCCCGGGGGACTTCCCCGAGCCCTGGCCGGGCGAAGGCCCGGCGCCCGCCGTCGTCGTCCTCCATCGCGCGTCGCTCAACGCCACCGACGCGCAGCGGCTGGCCCGGCTCCGCTCGCGGGCGGAGCCCACACCCCGGGTCGTGCTCTGCGTCGGGCCCGACGCCCGCCATGCCGACGTCGAGCGGTGGGCCCGCCTCGTCGACGTCGTGATCCCCGAGGCGACCGCCCGCGCGACCGTGGCCCGGCATGCCCTGGGGCTCGGCCGGCGAGCCCGGCCGGCCGGCTCCCGCCCCCGGGTGGCCGTGGTGAGCGGGAACTACGAACTCCGGGCGACCCTGGCCGATGCCTGCCGCGCCGGCGGCTACGCCGCGGAGCCGGTGCCCGACTGGCCCGACGTCCCCCCGGGCGTCGCCGCCGTCTGGGACGTCCCGGTCCTCGAGGCCGACTGGGCCGCACGGCTGGCCCGCCGCTCGGTGACTTCGCCCGTCGTCGCGCTCCTGGGCTTCGCCGACCGGGCGACCGTGGCCCTGGCCCGCGAGCACGGGGCCTCGGCCTGCCTCGACCTCCCGTGCGAGGTGCCCGACCTCTGGGTGGCCCTCGATCGGGCGACCGTCGTCCGGGTCGGCGAGCCGGCCCACGACGTCCCGCCGTCGCCCCGCGGCCGGGTCACGCTCGCCGGGACGCCGGGGACGTCGGGGCCGTGAGGGGTCGGACGCCCCGACGTCCGACGGCGGCGAAATCTCCCGCTTCGATGGCCGATCCCGGGCGGAAAGCCTAGAATTCCCCGATCGTTGGCACGCGATTTTGACAGGCATCCGGGACGCGGGCGACGGATCTCCTCACTCCTCGGCGACTCAACATGGCCAGGCCCTCCCCAGCGATGTCGTCGCCGCCCCCCGCCACCGTCCCGGCCCCGACCTCGGCCCCGGCGCGAGAGCTGAAAGAGCTGACGCGGCTGATCCAGCGGTCGCCGGGGTTCCCGGAGGTCCTGGCCGCGCTGAAGAATGGCCGGGGCGCCACGATCGACGGCGCCTGGGGCTCGGCGGGGCCGCTGACGGCGGCGGGCCTCGGCCTGCACGCGCCGAAGACGCTGGTGATCGTCCTGGCCCACGTCGGCGACGTGGACGACTTCCGCGACGACGTGGCGACCTTCGCCGGCTCCATGCCCGAGGTCTTCCCCGCCTGGGACCGGCTCCCCAAGGAGGCCGGGCCGGGCGACGAGGTGTTCGGCCGCCGGCTCCGCGTCGTCAAGGCCCTGGCCGGCCCCACGCCCCCCCGCTTCGTCGTCGCGCCGATCCAGGCGTTCTTGCAGCCCGTGCCCACGCCCGCCGTCCTGGCGAAGTCGTCGCGGCGGCTCCGGGTGGGCGACTCCGTGCCCGTCGAGGAGCTGACCGGCTGGCTGATCGAGAAGGGGCTGCTCCGCGTCGAGGTCGTGGAGGTGGCCGGCGAGTTCAGCGTCCGCGGCGGCATCCTCGACGTCTTCCCGCCCGACTCGCCCGACCCGATCCGCGTCGAGTTCTTCGGCGATGAGGTCGAGTCGATCCGGCCCTTCGACTCCGAGACCCAGCGCTCGCTCGGCAAGCTGGAGGCGGTCGACCTCACAGCCGCCCCCCGCTTCGACGGCGACGACCCCTCCGCCTTCGGCCACGCCGCCGACGCCTTCCCGCCGGGGACGTGGGTCGCGCTGGTCGAGCCCAACGACCTCCGCGAGGAGGGGCGGCACTACCTGGGCCGGGCCGACGACCCCCGGGGCCTGTTCACGGTCGAGTCGACGTTCGCGAAGCTCGTGTCCTTCCCCTCGATCGCGCTCTCGACCCTCTCGGCCGACTCGCTGGAAGCGACCTGCCACCTCCGGATCGAGAGCATCGAGCGGTTCTCGGGCGAGCTGGCCAAGGTCAAGGCCGAGCTCGACGCCGCCTCGGCCGGCGACAGGGTGATCATCGCCTGCCACAACCCGGCCGAGGTCGAGCGGCTCGGCGAGGTCTTCGCGGGCACGGCCATCGCGGGGTCGGGCCGGCTGGAGCTGACCGTCGGCCGGGTCCGCGCCGGGTTCCACCTGATCGACGCGCAGACGCTGGTGATCGGCGACCACGAGCTGTTCGCCCGGGCCGACGTCCGCCGCCCCACGACCCGGCGGCGGTACGAGTCGCGGGCGATCGACAGCTTCCTCGACCTCAACGAGGGCGACCTGGTCGTCCACGTCAACCACGGGATCGCCCGCTATCGCGGCCTGCAACTGGTCAAGCGGGGCGAGGACCACGACGAGGAGACCCTGCTCCTGGAGTTCGCCGAGGGGACCCGGCTGTTCGTCCCGATCGCCAAGATCGACCTGGTGCAGAAGTACGTGGGCGGGGGGAAAGGAGAACCCGCGCTCTCCAAGATCGGGTCGTCGTCGTGGGAGAAGCGGAAGAAGCGGGTGGCCGAGGCGGTGGTCGACCTCGCCTCCGAGCTGATCGACATCCAGGCCGCGCGGGCGAGCCAGCCGGGGATCGCGTATCCGGCCGAGGACAGCCACTGGATGGCCGAGTTCGAGGCCGCCTTCCCCTACCAGGAGACGCCCGACCAGCTCGCCGCGATCGAGGCCCTGAAGCGCGACATGGCCCAGCCCCGGCCGATGGACCGGCTGATCTGCGGCGACGTCGGCTACGGCAAGACCGAGGTCGCCATCCGCGCGGCGTTCAAGGCGGTCGACGCGGGCAAGCAGGTCGCCGTGCTGGTGCCGACGACGATCCTGGCCGAGCAGCACCAGCGGAGCTTCTCCGCCCGGATGGCCGAGTTCCCCTTCATCGTCGAGGCCGTCAGCCGGTTCCGGCCCAGGTCGGAGGTCAAGCAGGTCCTCAAGCGGGTCGAGGCGGGGTCGGTCGACGTCCTGATCGGCACGCACCGGATCGTCCAGAAGGACGTCAAGTTCAAGGACCTGGGGCTAGTCGTCATCGACGAGGAGCAGCGGTTCGGCGTCGAGGACAAGGAGTGGCTCAAGTCGCTCCGGGCCACCGTCGACGTCCTCACGCTCTCGGCCACGCCGATCCCACGGACCCTGCACATGAGCCTGCTCGGGCTCCGCGACATCTCCAACCTGGAGACCCCGCCGCCCGACCGCAAGGCGATCGAGACCCGGATCACCCGGTTCGACGCCGACACCATCAAGCGGGCCATCCACCGCGAGTTGAACCGCGACGGCCAGGTCTACTTCGTCCACAACCGAATCCACGACATCCAGGGCATCAAGGAGAAGCTCCAGGCGATCGTCCCCGAGGCCCGGATCGTGATCGGCCACGGCCAGATGGGGGGCGAGATGCTCGAGAAGACGATGCTCTCGTTCCTCCGCCACGAGGCCGATATCCTCCTGGCGACCACGATCATCGAGTCGGGCCTGGACATCCCCAACGTCAACACCATCTTCATCAACGAGGCCGACAAGTACGGCCTGGCCGACCTCCACCAGCTCCGGGGCCGGGTCGGGCGGTACAAGCACCGGGCCTACGCTTATCTGCTCCTGGAATCGGACCGGCCGGTCACGCCCCAGGCGGTCAAGCGGCTCAAGGCGATCGAGGAGTTCACCGAGCTGGGCGCGGGGTTCAAGATCGCCCTCCGCGATCTGGAGATCCGCGGGGCCGGCAACATCCTCGGCGGCGAGCAGTCCGGCCACATCGAGAGCGTGGGCTACGAGCTGTACTGCTCGCTCTTGGAGTCGGCCGTCCGCTCGATGACGAACAAGCCCGACCCCGGCAAGTTCGCCTGCTCGATCGAGCTGTCGTGGCGGGCGTACCTGCCCAAGGATTACGTCCCGGGGCCGAAGGTGAAGGTCGAGCTCTATCGCCGGCTCGGGCGGACCCGGAGCCTGGAGCGGCTCGAAGACTTCCGCCGCGAGATGGTCGACCGCTTCGGACCCCTGCCCCGGCCGGCCGAGAACATGATGGCCGAGGCCGAGCTGCGGATCCTGGCCGAGCGCTGGCAACTCGCCCGGATTCACGTCGAGGACGAGTACGCCGTGCTGACCTACCGGAGCGCCCGGCGGATCGAGTCGCTGGCCCGGCAGAATCCCGGCCGAATCCGGGTCGTCGACGATCGGACGGCTTACGTCCCGCTCGATGTCGAGGCGAAATTCCCCAAGGGGGACGTCGTGGCCTCGGCGCTCAAGCCGCTCTTGCGGTCCCCCTGAATCGCGGCTATCCTCCCCGGCCTCGGGGGAAGCTCCGCGCCGCGCCCGGCCGCGAGGGATCGCGGCGAGGGCCCACGGCGCGACCCGATCCCCCTCGACTCTCTACGACCCGACCCGCGGGGAACCCCCCGCCCGACCGGACCCCCACGACGCCACCCCACGAAGGTCGACCTGGCTCCCAAGGGAATGGGACGGAGGCTGTCCAATGGATCGTCGCGTGGCCGCGGGGCTCGTCGCCGTGATGCTGCAAGTCGGGTCCTCGGCGCGGGGGCAGGCCCCGAGGCCCGCCCCCGACCCGAGCGCGATGGGGCCCGTCGGCCTCGCGCCGCTCCGGTCGCTCGACACCCTCAACGGCATCCCCGGGATGGCGGGCACGACCCCGCCGTCGGCCGCGATCCCCCCGGGCTCGCTGGTCAGGCCCACCCCCTCCGGGCCGCCCGCCGTGGTGCCCAGCTCGCCGGACGGGTCGTCGCCGGTCGGGCTCTCGCCGCTGCCGACGATCTCCGAGTCGATCAACGCCCGCGACCCCGGCGCCACGTTCCCCCGGGCCGGCGTCTCGTCGTGGTTCCGCCGCGGCCGCGCCCGGGGCGGCTCGCCCACGCCGGCCGGGCGGATGTTCCCGGCCCCGTCCGCCCCCGCCCCCGCCCCCGCCCCCACGGCCGCGCCGCCGCCTCGGCTCGACCCGGCCACGATCCCCTCGGGCTTCCCGACCCAGGCCGGGCCCGACCCCGAGCCCGCGTCGGCGGCCCCCGCGTCGGCGGCCCCCTCGGGCCGCCCCGCGCCGTATGCGAACCAGGTCCCGCAGGGACCCCGGCCGCAGGCCGACGCGCCGACGTCGGCCGACGCGGGCGCCGAATCCGTCGCCGGCCGGCCCGCCCCGCTGGCCTCCGACCGCCCGCGTGGCCCCCGCCCCCGGGCGGCGGCCGACTCTCGCCCGCGGCCCCGGCCCCTGGCCTCGCCCACGACCGCCCCCCGACCGAGGGGGCTCCGGCCCGCCTCCGGGCCCGCTTCGGGGGGCGCCGAGCCGGCCGTGCCGGTCGTGGTCGTCCCGCCGCCGTCGCCGATCGAGCCGGTCGAGGTCCCCTCGCCCCCTCCCGCCCTGGAACTCCCGCCGTTGGCCGAACCGGGCCCGGCCCCGCCCGTCGGGCTGCCGCCGTTCGACGCGGCCCAGCCGCCGTCGGCCGCCGACGCGCCCCGGCCGCCGTCGCCACCCCTCGCCGAGCCGGCCCCCGCCGCCGACGCGGAGTTGAAGAAGGCCGGCGGCGACGCGATCGCGATACGGTCCCGACTCTCGCCGGCCAGGGACCTCCCGTTCGCGACCCTCCGCGCCGCCGCCGTCGGCGACGATGTGATCACGCTCCACGAGGTCGAGGTTGTCGTCAACGAGGAGTTCCAGAAGATGACCGGCGGCCAGCCCATGCCGGCCGCCGAGCGGAACCAGCTCAAGAACCAGCTCGCCGCGCAGACGCTCGACCACCTCATCGACCAGAGCCTCCTCATCCAGGAGGCCAAGCGGCAGATGAAGAACCCCAAGGCGATGCAGCAGTTCGACGACTTCGTCGACAAGAAGTGGCACGACGAGGAGCTTGCCCCCCTGCTCCGCGCCACCGCCACGGCCAACGAGCACGAGCTGAAACGGAAGCTCGCCGAGCAGGGCAAGTCGTACGCCGAGATGAAGGAAGGCTTCCGCAAGAACATGCTGGCGCACGACTACCTGATGTCCAAGATCAAGTCCAGGGTCAACTCCGACCTCGTCGAGCAGCTCGCCTACTACAACGAGCACCTCAAGGCCTTCGACCAGCCGGCCCGGATGACCTGGCGCGAGATCGAGGTCAACGCCGCGAAGTATCCCGACCGAGCGGCCGCCCGTCGCCAGGCCGAGACGCTCCTGGCCCGCCTGGCCCGCAACGAGGCCTTCGACTCCGTCGCCCGGGCCGCCAGCGACGGCCCGACCGCCAGCAAGGGGGGGCTCTACGTCGACATGACCCCCGGCGGCTACGGCATCCCCTCGGTCAACGAGGAGCTGAACCGGATCGCCGAGGGCAAGCCGAGCGGGATCATCGAGGCCCCGAACTCCTACCACATCATCCTCGTCGAGTCGCGCCGCGAGGCCGGCCCGCTCCGCTTCGACGAGGTCCAGGACAAGGTCCGCGAGGAGGTCTTCCGCCGCAACTTTATGCAGGCCCGCACCGAGTACCTGGCCAAGCTCCGGTCCAAGACCCTGATCCGGACCATGTTCCAAGACACCGAGAGCGACCCCGCCCGCGTCCGCCACGGCGACGCCCAGGTCCGTTCGGCCTCGACTCGCTGAGTCGCGATCGCCGGATTGGCCGTCGGCCTCACCGGGCCGGGGCGGCCGGAGGGCGGTCGAGGCGGAGGGGCCGAAAGCCGATGGCGTCGGCGGCGACGCAGGCGTACCGCACGCCCCGGACGTCCCCCTGCACGGCCATCGACCACTGCCCCTGGATGTGGATGTGGCCGTAGACGCACGCCGTCACCCCGGCGGCCTCGAACTTCGCGACGCAGGGGCCGGGGCGGCGATGCTGGTCGAACGGCGGGTAGTGCCAGAGGACGTAGAGCGGCCCGGCCCCGGCCCGCAAGGTCGCGGCGTGCTCCAGGGCCCGGTCGAGCGCGGCCAGCTCGCGGCCCGACGCGGCGAGCTGCGCGGCGTCGGGCTCGTCGCCGAGGACGGGGGCGCCGAGCGTCCCGCAGACGACCGCCCCGTGGGTCGCCACGGCGTCGCCGCCGACGGCCAGCATCGTCCGGCGGAGCATGGGGCGGATCGCCTCGGCCCCGTTCCACCAGGAGTCGTGGTTGCCCGGGGCCAGGACCTTCGTGCCCGGCAGGCGTTCGATCCAGGCCAGGTCGGGCTGGAGGTCGCGGTGGTTCCGGGCCATCGAGAGGTCGCCGGGCAGGAGGACCAGGTCGTCGCGGCCGACCGCGTCGCGCCACTGCCGCTCGATCTGCTCGGCGTGGTCGCGCCACCGGGCGGCGTATCGCTCGCGGCGGTCGGGCCGGGCCAGCGAGAGGTGCAAGTCGGCGATCGCCCAGACGGCCATGCTCGGTGCTCCGGTCGAGTGCCCCGGCTCGACGACGGGGGAGGTCGCGGCGGCCGGATGCGATCAATCCAGCCGATGGGTCCCCGGGTTCTCGCCGACGTACGGGTTGGTCCGCCGCTCGCGGCCGACCGTCGTGGCCGGGCCGTGGCCGGGATAGACGACGGTGGCGTCGGGCAGGTCGAACAGCTTGGCGCGGATGCCGGCGTACAGGAGCGGGCCGTCGCCGTAGGCCAGGTCGGTCCGGCCGACCGAGCCGGCGAACAGGACGTCGCCGCCGAGGACGAACGCCGGCCCGGCGTCGAGGCAGGCGAAGACGACCGAGCCGGGGCTGTGGCCGGGGATCTCGCGGACCTCGAAGGCGAACCCGGCCAGCTCCAGCCGCTCGCCGTGGTCGACGAGGCGGTCGGCCGGCGGGCTCGTCATCGGCATCCCGAACGGGCCGCTCAGGTTCGCCTCGGGGTCGCCCAGGAGCGCGGCGTCGTTCCGGCCGATGATGAGCGGGACCCCGGGGAAGGCGTCCTTCATGGCCCGGTTGCCCGCGATGTGGTCGGCGTGGCCGTGGGTGTCCAGGATCGCCGCCGCGGCGAGGCCCTCGCGCTCGAGCACGGCGAGGATCGCGTCGACGTCGAACCCCGGGTCGACCACCAGGGCCTCGGGCTTCCCGGGCCGCCAGAGCACGTACGAGTTCTCGGCGAAGGGGGCCGACTCGATCACCTCGACCCGATAGTCCGATCCCGGCATCGCTGGCCTCGTGGCGGTGGTTGGTCGCGGCCGGTCCATCGTGACCGAGAACCCCTCCGCTGGCAAGCTCGGCGGATTTGCTGGCCGTCGTCGTGCGGTCCGGTCGAAATCCGATGATAGACTCGGGGTATTCTCGTGTAACAACGACTCCCCGCCCGGTCGAAATGACAAGACGTCGCGGCGGAGGTTGACGGACGACGCGGCGATCGGGGCCGGATCTTCCGCCCAGCTCGCGGCGTTCGCCAACCGTCCCGTCCCCTCCTCGATGGCTCGCGAATTGCTAAATCAAGCATTCCGGAAGTCTTGAGTCTCGCGACGTTTCGCCCTTTCGACCACCGGCACCCGACGACCCTCGTCCCCGCCGCATTGCGATAGCCCGATCTGAGGCCCCCCTGAGGCCCGGAGCCGTCGTGCGTCTCCGGCCGACCCCCGGTAGGAAGGACGTCCCAATGGACCAGGCAGCTGATAGCCTCCGCCGCCGCCTCGCCCCGACCCGATCCCACGCCCCCTGGTGTCGGGCGGCGATCGGCAGCTTGGCGTTGGTCCTCGCCCCTTGGGCCGCCCCCGCGCCCGCGGGCCTCCCGGGCGATCCGCCGTCGCACCCCGAGCCCAAGGCCCGGGTCGCCTCGGCCCCCGCCGACACCGTCGGTGGCCGGCGGGCGCTCGACGGCCTGCCCGCCCCCAGGGCCTCCGCCCCGGCCGACCCCGCGGCCCAGGCCAGGCGGCTGCTCGCGCAGAGCAAGGCGCACTTCCAGACGGTCCAGGATTATACCTGCACCTTCTACAAGCGTGAGCGGATGGCCGGCCGGCTCTCCGAGCCCAACGCCATGGTCATGAAGGCCCGGGCGCATCCGCAGAGCGTCTACTTCAAGTTCATCCAGCCCAACGCCGGCCGCGAGGCCATCTGGGTCGCCGGCAAGAACAACGGCAAGATCGTCGCCCACGAGGCGGGGATCAGCAAGGTGATCGCCGGGACCATGCACCTCGACCCCAAGGGGGGCATGGCCCTGGAGGAGAACCGGCACCCCATCACCGAGGCCGGGATCGGCCACATGATCGACAAGGTCCTCGCCCGATGGGAGTCCGACCTGGCGCACCCCGGGGCCCACGTGGTGATCCACCCCCAGGCCCGGGTCGGCGACCGTCCCTGCACCATGGTCGAGGAGATCCACGCCCGCAAGGAAAGCCCGCTTCAGTTCCACAAGGTCCGGATCTACATCGACCGCGAGCTGGGCCTGCCGATCCGCTACGAGGGGTTCGACTGGCCCGCCCGCGCCGGGGCGGAACCCGAGCTGGTCGAGGAATATACCTTCGTCAACCTCCGGCTCAACCCCGGGTTGAAGGACCGCGACTTCGACCCCAAGAACGCCCAGTACTCCTTCGGCCGGTTCTGAGCCGCCATCCCCGGCCGGCCGGGCAGACGCCCCGATCGCCGACGAAGGGCCTCGCCAACCGGCGGGGCCCTTCGTCGTTCGAATCGAACATGTCTTCAGGTGGCGATGCGGCGCCCCGCCCGATCGTGCGGCCGGGATGACCGCGGATTTGCCCTCTCAATCCTCACGACCTGCCCACGAAGGGCCGATAAACAGGTCGTCGGGAGTGTCGGCCGGCCCCGCCCGGGGCCCGTCCCGGGCGGCGGTTTGACCCGGGGGTGACACGACTCGGGGCCGCGAAGCGACCTAGGCACGCGGCGGGGGCTTCGCTAGAATCCGCCACTCCTCGGGGGGGCCGCCCTCGCCTCGGACGGCCCGGCCGAAGGGCCACGGGCTCGACCCTCCGAGATCGCCTCGCTGGCCGCCGTCAGGATGATGCGGGTCCGTCCGAACACGCCGACCGCCGCCGCCAGGAATGGCGAGGCGGTCCCGTCCGCCCAAGCCAAGTCCATGGAAGGAGGCTCGATGAGCACGGTCCCGACCAGCAAGGCACAGGTCCGCGTCCATATCCGCTGGATGATCCGTCGCGACATGCCCGAGGTCCTGGCGATCGAGCACGCCGGCTTCGAGTTCCCCTGGTGCGAGGAGGAGTTCCTCCGCGTCCTCCGCCAGCGCAACTGCATCGGCATGGTCGCCGAGCTGGGCGAGCGCGTCGTGGGCTTCATGATCTACGAGCTGCACAAGAACCGCCTCAACGTCCTCGACTTCGCCGTCCACCCCGAGTTCAAGCGGCAGGGGATCGGCCAGCAGATGGTCGACAAGCTCGTCGGCAAGCTCTCCAGCCACCGCCGGACCCGGATCGTCCTCCACGTCCGCGAGACCAACCTCGCCGCGCAATATTTCTTCCGCGTCCAGGGCTTCCGGGCCGTCGAGCTGGTCCGCGAGCACTACCAGGACACCGGCGAGGACGCCTACCTTATGAATTACCTGTTCGACGACTCGGTCGCCGACGAGCCGATGCCGGTCAACCGGATCGCCAGTCAGCTCGGCAACTGAACCGATCGGTCCGCCCACGCCCCGACGGCTCGACCCGGCACGAAGGCCGGCGGCAGGGATCGACCATCGATCCGTGTCGCCGGCCTTCGGCCTCAGTTGCAGGCAACGCGCCGGGAGCCGTCAATCCGGGCGAATTGCACCGGCCGGCTTCTCGTCCATCAGCGACGCGACCGCCTTCTCCAGGTCGACGCCACGGACGTTCCGGAAGCGGATCACCCCCGCCCGATCGAGGACGAAGACCTCGGGGATCGCCGAGATGCCCCACCGGGTCGTGATCGGCCCGTCCATCCCGCCGTCCCACCAGCATCGCCAGGTGATCTCGCCCGACGCGATCGACTTCGTGAGCGTCGCCACGTCCTCGTCCGCGTTCACGCTCACCATCGCGAACGGCTTGCCCTCCAGCTTCTTCGCGAGTTCGCGCTCCTGGGGATACATCCCCACGCAGGGGCCGCACCAGCTCGCGGAGAACGTCAGGACGACCACCCTGCCCCGATAGTCGCCCAGGGCGAACGACTTCCCCTCGTGGTCCTTCCCCGCGATCTCCGGGGCCACCTTGCCCACGGACAGGTTGCGGATCGCGAACAACTCCCCTTCGGCGATCGCCCCGATCGCCCGGTTGGGAGTGAACCAGTCCTTCACGTCGGGGAACTCCGCGATGCAGCGATCCAGCAGGGCCTCGGACTCCCGGGCCAGTGCCGCCGGGTCCGATCCCTTCACGAGCCGCTCCGCGGACTCCTTGAACGGCTCGTGGACATAGTCATCGACTGTCGAGAGCCCTTGGCGAATCCGGCGTATCGTCTCGGCCCGATAATCCAAGTAATTAGCCAGCGAGCGGCAGGCGAGCCCCCGGTCGATCTGGTTCGGGTGTTTTTCGAGCACGGCGCGGAGCAGCGACTCGGCGACCGGGGCGAGAGTGAAGTGGAAGATCCGCCCGCAGAGGTCGCCCATTCCCGGGTCGCGGACATGGTCGCGGAGGAGGATCTCCATCGCCCGATACGACTCATCACCCGGTCCCACCCTGGCCGTCTTGATCACGAATTTGAGCGACTCGACGACTCCCGGGTCCGTCGGGCTCGCGCGAACCATCTCCAGGATCTTGCCGGTGTTCCGTGCCACCTCGGCTTCGAATCGATCCACCGCCGGCCGCTGTGCCTCGTCCGTCGTCTTGCCTTCGAGTTCCTTGAGGAATCGCTCATGCGCCGCGGCTTGGGCCTTGGCGACCGGGCCCAGCCGCTCCGTCAATCCGCCCGGGGTTTGCCCGGACGAATCGCGATGAGCCAGGATGATCAAGAGCAACGACATTGTGACGTGCCGCATGGTGTTCGTCCTCAATCCGACCGCGTGCTCAGGCTTCTCGACTTCCCGCGATGGATCTAGTGTCGAAAGTTTGTCTGACATTTGTCAAGTAATGGAAGTCGAGGCTTAATTCGCACACCTGGACCGAAATGAGTGACTTCGATTCGACCGCCAATTCCGTCACGATGCCAATCTGGTGGAGCGACCAAGATTCGCCCCGAAGTCGGTCGAATTCCGGCTCTTGTAGGGTGGATGAAATCCACCAATCCCTCCGGCGTGGCCCGAACCGTGGTGGATTGCATCCACCTTACAAGTACGTAAGCCTGAACGATTTGACGGTTCGCATGGGCTCTTGGCTTGGATTCAGCCCTTCTTGGGCTGGGGCCGCCACTTTGTTCTCAGGGTCGTTTGCCTTGGCGACTCTGGAAAGCGCCGATGGGAATCGCGATAATCCTCCGATAAGTCCTGTCTTTCCACGCTGGCCCCGACCCGATTTCTTCCTCATGAGCGACTACTCGACCGGCCCGGACGGCGACCTGGGACGACTGATCGACGCGATGGTCCTCCAGGCCGAGGCGGCCCGACGGACTTCGGACCTGATCGAGACGCGCGCGTTGCCCCTGCTCGAACGGATCGCAATGGCCCTGGAGCGGGCGCCGATCTCGACGCGGCCGGTCGAGGGGCGGTCCGGGGGCGTGATTGACTTCCGGGTCGCGCTCCGCGAGCGGCGGTGGGACGACGCCGAGGCGATCGCCCGCGACCTCTCCCGCGACCGCCCCGACGACCCCGAGGTCGCGGCCGTCGTCGCCGAGCTCGAGCGGTCGCGCGGGGCCTCCGCCGGCGACCTCCGCGAGCGGATCGCGGCGGCCCGCCGGGCCAACGACCCCGACGGGGCGATGGCCTCGCGCGACGAGCTGGCCCGGCTTATCGAGGGGGAGCCGCTCAAGGAAGTCGATCGCGATCTCGTCAAATGGCTGATGGGGTCGATCCAGCGCCGGCTCCGGGGCGGGACGATCCGGGCCGACGTGGTCGAGCTGGCCGCCCGGGTCGCCGACCGCTTCGGCGCCACGACCGAGGGGGCGAGCCTCCACGCGGCCCTGCCCACCCTCCGCCGGAGCGCCGGGCTCTGCCCGAAATGTGCTGAACCCTACGCCGGCCTCGCCGACGCCTGCCCCAAATGCCTCGTCGCCCCGGACGGCCCGGGGCCGGCCCCGGACGCCGAATTGGAAGAGGATGACATCGAGGCGGAAGCCATCGCCGAGCCGATCGACCTGAACGACGACCGATTGTGGCGGACGCCCTGAAGTTCCCGAACTCCCCAACTTGACGAAGGCACAGGTGTCGGCAAGGATGGTGGATGATCTCCGGGGCGTGACCGAGCGTCGCGTCGTCGGCGATCGGTCCCCGGCCCGGTCCTCGGCCTCGACTCCCCCAACCCCGAGAGGGTCACCATGTCCCGTCGCCTCGCCTTGGCCTGCCTCGCCCTGACGCTGGCGGTCGGGACCGCTCGAGCCCAGGTCCCCTTCGGCCGGGATGCCATCCCGTCGCGTCGGTCGTTGTCGCGGATCAACATGGACATGCAGTGGAGCGGCGTGGTCCCGCTCGGAGGCGCCGAGAGGGTGATCGAGCTGAGCATCGAGTCGAGGATGCTGTTCGCCCAGACCAACCAGGCCAACTTCTACGCCTTCGACGCCGAGACCGGCCGCTACCTCTGGGGGGCCCACCTCGGCAAGATCACCCCGCATGCCGAGCCCGCCTCGGTCAACTCGACCACCGTGTTCGTCACCAACGGCAACAGCCTCTTCGCCCTCGATCGCCGGACCGGCGGCCAGGTCTGGAGGCAAGACCTGACCGACATCCCGTCGAGCGCCACGAACGCCGACGAGGGCCGGGTGATGGTCGGCCTGGAGTCGGGCAAGCTGGCCACCTTCGACGCCAAGACCGGCGCGGTGAAGTGGAACATCCAGACCAACGACAAGGTCGCCTCGCGTCCGCTCCTGGCCGGCCGCCTGGTCGCCTTCGGCAGCGACGACCGCAAGCTCTACGTCTCGAGCATCGACGCGCCGAAGCTCCTCTGGCGGTTCGCCACGGGAGGCCCGATCGATGCCCCCCTGGGCTATCACGGCGTCCGGACCCTGCTCGTCCCCTCGACCGACAAGAACCTCTATGCGGTTGATCTGTTCACCGGCGATTTGAAGTGGACCTTCGGCACCGGCTCCGCGGTCAAGCAGGAGCCGATCGTGGTGGATGACGACGTCTATGTCGTCAACGTCGACGGCCTGCTCAGCGCGATCGACGTCAACACCGGCGACCTACGCTGGACCGTCTCGACCCTGGGCGGCCGGACCCTGGCGGTGAGCGGGACCAAGGTCTACCTGGAGTCGCACGACGGCGACCTCTTCGTCGTCGATCGCCGGAGCGGCAAGATCCTCATCGACCCGGCGACAACCTTCGGTCGCGCCGGGGTCAACTTGCGGAACTACACCCTCGGGCCGACGAATCGGCTCGACGATCGGCTCTATCTCGGGATGACCAGCGGCCTGATTCTCTGCCTCCGGGAGATCGGCCAGGTGACCCCCCGGATGATCCGCGATCCCAAGGCTAAGCCGTTCGGCTACATCCCCCCCGAGGGGTATCCCGACACCAGCGTCCCCCCCACTCCCACCCCGGCGG
>JAABUX010001415.1_pt1 | contig 36575 bp, 31 predicted proteins | sample 5561851 | NCBI WGS metagenome assembly JAABUX01 (sample SAMN10711883, study PRJNA513361) | rock metagenome | isolation source: Antarctica rocks | place: Antarctica: Victoria Land, Richard Nunatak red sandstone | collected 2016-01-03 | reverse complement strand
ACGACACGGCCGAGACCTACAACGCCGGCACGATCGAGGCGGCCAGCGGCAGGCTCGACCTGACCGGCGCGATCAAGGACATCTCGGCCAACGGCACCAGCGCCACGGGCACCGGCGTGTTGAAGATCGACGCCGGGGCGACGCTCGAGACCAACGGCATCGGCGCCGGTCAATCGGTGGTGTTCAACGGCGCCGGCACGCTGGTGCTGAACGTGGCGGCGGCCCCGGTCGCGGCCATCTCGGGCCTTGCGGCCGGCGTGGCCTTCGACCTCACCGGCGTCGCCGGCGCCACCGCCTCGATCAACGCCAAGACGCTGCTGATCACGCCGACCGGGGGCACGGCGATCTCGTTCCTTTCGACCACGGCGCTCACCGGACTGACCGCGGTCGTGGCGGGCGACGGCAACGGGGGCACGCTGGTGACCCTGGTCGCCGGTCTGAAGTCGCTCGCTAGCGACCTCACCCTGGGGAGGAATGCCGCAGCCACGCCGCCTGCGGTGCCGACGCCCATCGGCATGGTGACGCCGACGCCGACGATCAGCCCGGTGCTATTCGTCCACCACTGAGCGGATCGCGGCGACGCTCCGCAGCGCCGTCCCGTCCGGCGAGAAGTTCGACGGATCGAGCCAGGCTGCCAGCGCGTCGCGCGCCGGCGGCCATTCGTCGCCAATGATCGAGAACCAGGCGGTATCGCGCAATCGGCCTTTTATCACGAAATGGGCCCTGAACGTGCCTTCGTAGGTGAAGCCCAGACGAGCGGCGGCGCGGCGGCTCGGCTCGTTCAGTGCGTTGCACTTCCACACCAGGCGCCGGTAGCCGAGTTCGTCGGCGGCAAGCCGGAACATCAGGAACATCGCCTCCGTCGCCGCCCGGGTACGCTGCATGGCGGGCGCGAACCAGATGTTTCCGAGTTCGATGTCGGAGTCGTACGGGCTGATGTTCATCAATGCCAGCCAGCCCGTTGCAAGCCCGGTTGCCACCGGCCGCACCGCCCAGAACACCATGTCCTGCGCGCTGGCGTGCGTGGCGACCTGGGCGGTCAGCGCCGCCTCGTCGGCGAACGGGCCGCTGCCGAGATAGGCCCAGCTGTCATCGGCCCCCTGCGCCGCCCGCCACAGATCGGGCGCGTGGCGGACGTGCAGCGGTTCGAGCCGCACATACCGTCCGGCGATCGGCACCCGCGCCGGCAACGGGCGCGGCAGGGTGTCGACCGCAGGCCCGATCGGCGGTGTCACTCGGCGGCGATCGCCGGGCGGGCGTTCAGCAGGCGCAGGCTGCGGTCGACCCACTGGGCGGTCTGCTTCTCCACCGTGCCGTTCTGGCGCAGCCGCTCGTTCAGCGCCGGGAAGTCGACATGGTCCAGCGCCTGGTCCTGGTTCGCGCACGAGAACACGATCGTCCGCTCACCGGTCACCGGGTTGATGTGCGGCTGCAGGCACTGGGCGCAGATCTCCTTCATCATGCACTGCATCGGGCTGTTGATGGAGCCGATCGCGGTGTGGCCCTGCTTCAGGTAGGGGGCCAGCACGCCGAACCGCGCGGCACCGACCGCCTGCATCATGCGGTCCGAGCCGATCACGATGACATGCTCGACCTCGGTCATCGGGATCGTCTGCTCGCCAAGTGCCCCCGAGCCGTACGCCGCCATCGCCTGCACGATGTTGCCGACGTAACTGGAATCCTGCGGCCGGGTCGCCGGGAAGCCTGGGGCCTCGTCCGAGCACCAGACGATCACGTCGGCCGCGCGCTCGATGTCCTCGACCTTGTAGCGGTCGGCGAGCGCCTTGTAGCCGGCGAAGTACAGCACCCGCGTACCGGCCGCCCGCAATGCGGCACCGATCGAGAACAGCACCGCGTTGCCAAGGCCGCCGCCGACCAGGGCGACGGTCGAGTTGGCGTGGATCTCGGTCGCCATGCCGGTCGGCCCCATCAGCACGACCTTTTCGCCCGGCCGCATCAGCGCGCACAGGTCGGACGAGCCGCCCATCTCGAGTGCGATCACCGACACCAGGCCGCGCTCCGGGTCGGTCCAGGCACCGGTCATGGCCAACCCCTCCATCGCCAGCAACGTCGGCCCGGCCATCGGGTCCTCGACGCGCGGCGCGAACGTCTCGAAGTTCTGCAGGCGGTAGAACTGGCCCGGCTTGAACGCGCGGGCGGCGGCAGGCGCGTGGAGGATCACCTCGACGATGGTGGGCGTCAGGCGGCGCACCTCGTGGACCGTGGCCCCTAGATCGTCAAGCACCGTGGCACGGACGGTCGCCGAGTCGCTGACCGGGGCGCGAGGCGCCAGCGCCGCCGTCACCACCGGGTAGCCGCGCTTGGCCGACCCCATGGCTTTCACCACGTTGCCGAAGAAGCTCGGGTGCAGGTCGCCAAAGAAGCTGATCGAGCGGCCGTCCGGCTCGCGGTGCATCAGCACAGCAGCGCTTTCCGGTTTCGCGTGCCCCTTGACCGGGGTCACGGGGGAGCCCGCGTCGTCGAGCGCCTGGAAGTAGCGCCCGTCGAGCTTGATCCGCCCGTCCTCGCGCGCCAGCACCGTGTTGGGCTGGGTACCGGCGGCGACCAAGATCGAGCGGGCCGGCAGCACCACCTCGGTGCCGTCCGGCTTGGTGCAGCGCAGGCCGGAGGCGTGGCCGAACGAATCGACCTCGACGCCGGCGGGCGACAGGTTGGGGGCGAACCGCACGCCCTCCTCCATCGCCTTGGCCACTTCCTCGTGGTTCAGCGTGTAGCTCGGCGCATCGGTCAGCGCGCGGCGGTAGGCGACCGTGGCCCCGCCCCAGCCGTCCAGCAACGCGATCAGGTCCGGCTCCTCGTGGGCGGCGGCGGCCCGCTTGCGCTCGAGGCCGATGGCGGCGGCGTGGTCGAGGAAGGTCTGGGCGATCCCCCGCTCCTCCTCGTTCCAGCGCGCGACCACGGCTGCCTCGCCTCGCTCGCTGACCAGGGCGCGGTGGCGGCGGGCGAAGCGCTCGACCTGGCGGACGTAGTAGGCGAGACTTTCGGTCGCGGTGTCGACGGCGGTGAGGCCGCCACCGATCACCACGACGGGCAGGCGAAGCTGCAGGTTGGCGATCGAGCTTTCCTTGGCGGCCCCGCTCAGCTGCAGCGACATCAGGAAGTCGCTCGCCTGGCGGACGCCGCGCGCGAGGCCGTTCGGCATGTCGATGATGGTCGGGCGGCCGGCGCCGGCCGCTAGCGCGATGTGGTCAAAACCCGTCGCCCAGGCGTCGTCGATCGACAGCGTGCCGCCGCCGCCGAAGCGCACGCCGCCGGCCATGCCGAACGCGCTCCGCCGCTCCAGCAGGAGCCGGATCAGTTTCAGGTAGTTCTTGTTCCAGCGCACGGTAATGCCGTACTCGGCGACGCCGCCGAAGCCGGCCATGATGCGGTCGTCGAGGTCCTCGAACAGCACCGAGGCGTCGCGCACCGGCTCGCGGGGGTCGAACGCCAGCGGCTCGATCTTGAGGCCATCGACCGCCACGACGCCGTGGCCGTCGTTCATCAAATGGTGCGCCAGGGTGAACCCGGCCGGGCCGAGGCCAACCACCAGCACGCTGCGGCCGCTCTCGGGGCGCGGCAGCGGGCGGCGGATGTCGAGCGGGTTCCAGCGCGTCAGCAACGCGTAGATCTCGAACCCCCACGGCAGCTCGAGCACGTCGCGGAGAATGGAAGTTTCGGCCTGCGGGATGTCGACCGGGTCCTGCTTCTGGTAGATGCAGGCCTTCATGCAGTCGTTGCAGATGCGGTGGCCGGTCGCCGCCATCATCGGGTTGTCGACCGCGATCGTCGCGAACGCGCCGAGCAGATGCCCCTGCGCGCGCAGCTCGTGCATCTCGCTGATCTTCTCCTCCAGCGGGCAGCCGGCGAGTGCGACGCCAAAGCTGTTCTTCTGGAACGCGCCGGTCTTGCGGTCGCGCAGGCCCTTCGAGCAGCTGTCCTTGCCCTGGCTGTGGCACCAGATGCAGTAGTTCATCTGGTCGAGCGCGTGGACGTCGTCCATGCCGGGGTCGGTCAGCGAGAAGCCCGCGCGGTGGCGGTGGTCGTGCCCGGGCAGGCGCAGCATGGTGACGCCGTCGATCTCGACCGTCTCGACCGGGATCAGGCGCTGCGGATCGGGGCGGCCGGGGACGTGAAACAGCGTGCCGCCGCCGTGGCGCGCGCGGCCGGCCGGGGTCAGCGTCGCCCATGCGGCGTAACGCATCGCGAGGTCGAGGTTGTTGGCCTCCTCGTTGCGCTGCCAGGTCTCGACGTGGACGGCAAAGCCGCGCTCCGAGAACGTCTGACCCATTTCCTGTTCCAACAGCGCGCGCAGGGTGTCGCCATCGATGCCGGATGCGTCCGAGTAAGTCTTTACCGCCTGGCGCTGCACGAACAGGCGCTTGCAGGCATGGATCGGGTTCAGCGCCTCGGTGCGGGCGGCGATGGCGGCGACCTCCGCCTCGATGCCGAACAGCTCGGCCACGAAGGCGCTGACGGTCGGGCCAAGGGCCACGATCAGCTTGCCCTCGTCCTTGATGTCGATCGCGTCCGGCGTGGCGCGGGCGGCCATCAGCCGGCCGTGCAGGTCGGCATCCGTGTCGGCGAGGCGAGCGACGAAACGGCGGTCGAGGTCGACCAGACCCTCGCGAGTGGCAAGGCTTTCGAACGTGGCGTCGAAGCCGAGGGTCACGGGCGCAGCAAGGCTTGGATGGCTGAAAATAGCGGTGTCCACGGTCGGCACTTCTCCACGAACGACAGTATCGCACCGCAAAAAAGGGGGCTCCCCCACCGACCGTCAAGCGCGGCGGCGAGGGAGGCCGGGTTGCGCGGTGCGCCGACGACCGGAGCTAGTGGGCGCTGGCGTCGGCGATGCCGATCCCGGTCTGCGCCCGCACGAACTGCGCGTCGAACGCGGCATTCTCGGCCCGCGCGCGGCGGCTGCGGTCGAGCAGCGAAAACACCACGCAGAACGCGAACGCGCAGGGTAGCGAGAACAGCGCCGGGTTGGAGTACGGCACCATCGCCGGGGTCGCCATGTGCAGCACGTCGGTCCACACCGCCTTGCTCATCACGGTCAACGTCACCGCTGTGATCAGGCCGACGAAGCCGCCCACCACCGCGCCCACGGTGGTCAGGCCGCGCCAGTACATCGACAGGATCAGCACCGGGAAGTTGGAGCTGGCTGCGACCGCGAAGGCGAGGCCGACCGCGAACGCCGTGTTGATGTCCTTGAACGCCAGCCCGAGCAGGATCGCCACCAGGCCGATCACCACGGTGGCGATCTTGGACACCGCGACCTCGTTGCTCTCGCCGGTGCGGCCGCGCCGGAACACGCTCGCGTACAGGTCGTGGCTGACCGCCGACGCCCCCGCGAGCGTCAGGCCGGCCACCACCGCCAGCACGGTCGCGAAGGTGACGGCCGAGATGAAGCCGAACAGCAGGTCGCCGCCGGTCGCCTGGGCCAGCCACACGGCGGGCATGTTGGTGCCGCCCAGCAGCTTGCCCGACGCGTCGAAGAAGCCCGGGTTGGCGCGCACCAGCACGATCGCGCCAAAACCGATGATGAACGTCAGGATGTAGAAATAGCCGATGAACGAGGTCGCATAGACTACGCTGCGGCGCGCTTGGCGGGCGTCTTTCACGGTGAAGAAGCGCATCAGGATGTGCGGCAGGCCGGCGGTGCCGAACATCAGCGCGATGCCGAGCGAGATCGCCGACACCGGGTCGGCGACGAACTTGCCCGGCTGCAGGATCGCGGCGTGGCTCGGGCTCGCCTGCACGGCGGCGGCGAACATCGCCGGGATATCGAACTGGAAGTGGACCAGCACTAAAACGGCCATGATGGTGGCACCACCCAGCAGCAGCGCCGCCTTGACGATCTGCACCCAGGTGGTGGCCAGCATGCCGCCGAACACGACGTAGACGATCATCAGCACGCCGACGCCGATCTCGGCGTATTCGTAGGGGAAGCCGAACAGGATCGTCACCAGCTGTCCCGCGCCGACCATCTGGGCGACCATGTAGAAGGCGACGGTGACCAGCGTGCCGCAGGCGGCGAAGATGCGGATCGGCGTCTGCTGCAGCCGGTAGCTGGCGACGTCGGCGAAGGTGAACCGGCCGAGGTTGCGCAGCCGCTCGGCCATCAGGGTCACGATGACCGGCCAGCCGACCAGGAAGCCGACCGAGTAGATCAGCCCGTCGAAGCCGCTGCTGAACACCAGGCCGGAGATGCCGAGGAACGAGGCCGCCGACATGTAGTCGCCGGCGATCGCAAGGCCGTTCTGGGCCCCGGTGATGCCGCCGCCGGCCGCGTAGAAGTCGTTGGCGGTGCGGGCGCGGCGCGAGGCCCAGAAGGTGATGCCGAGCGTGATCAGCACGAACACCAGGAACATGACGATGCCGATGGTGTGGTCGGGCGCGACAGGCACAATAACCGGTGCCACGACCGGGACTGCCGCCACCGGCGGGGTCGTCGCCGGTGCGGTGGTGGCCGGTGCGGTGGTCTGGGCAAACGCGCTCGCCTGCCAGAACACGGTGGCCGAGGCGGCAGCCAGCGCGGCGCGAGCGCTCATCGTACGTCCGCCGCGATCTCGGCCGCGAGCTGGTCGTAGCTGGCGTTGGCGCGGCTCACATACATCGCCGTCAGCACGATCGCGGTCAGGATCACGAACAGGGCGAGCGGGAAGGCCAGGGTGATCCCGCCGCCGATCACGATGCCGGTGATGTCATGGCGCAGCGCCACGAGAAAGATGAAGCCGAGATAGATCACGAACATGATCGCGCAGAGCGTCCAGCTGTAGCTGCCCCGCCGCCGCACGAGTTCGATAAAGCGCGGATCGCGCGAAATCCGGTCGGTCATATCGACCATGTCGTTTCCCCCAGGTCGCGACGCTTATACCCGGTCGCACTTCGCAACAGTCATACAGGGGCGCAGCCGGCGCAAGCCGGCGCCCGGTTGTGCGCTAATGAACGTGCTCGGCCGGACCTGACTGCGGCGTCGCCGCCACGGTGGCTCGCAACACGACATCGCGCAGCCCGGCGCAGACGAGCACGGCAGACGCCAACAGCCCGGCGCAGACCAGGAACGACACCTCGAACCCGCTCGCCAGCGCCGCCCGGGCGGTCAGGCGGGCCGCGTCCGACAGGCCCGCCGCCGCACCGCGCAGGCTGCCGAGGTCCATTGGCGCGAGGCCGGCCGCGTGGAGGCCGACGGCGAACCGGCTGGCGAGCAGCGCCCCGGTCAGCGAGGCGCCGAACGCGCCGCCCATCGCGCGCAGGAACAGCAGCGCGCCGGTGGCGGCCCCCACGTCGCGGTGCTCGGCGGCGTTCTGCACGATGATCAGGCCGGTCGGCATGCTGCCGCCGAGGCCGCCGCCGATCAGCATCATGCCGACCAACAACCCCAAACGGTTGCCCGACTCCGACTCGCGGGCGAGCAGGAGGAAGCCGGCGGCGGCCAGCAGCAGGGTGGTCAGCAACACCGGCTTGGGGCGGGCGATCCAGCGCACCGTCTGGCCGGCCGAGAACGCGCCGACCACGTTGCACGCGAGGAACGGCACGATCAGCGTGCCCGAGGTCGCCGCGTCGACGCCGCGCATGAGCTGGAAGTAGATCGGCAGCAGGAACGTGGCGCCAAAGATGCCGCCCGCGCACAGGAATGCGATTGCGACGCCCCGGGTGAACACGCCCTGCGCGAACAGGCGCGGCGGCAGCACCGGGTCGGCGGCGCGGCGTTCGCGCCAGATTAGCAAAGTGGTCAGTGCCGCCGACGCGACCGCGAGCGTCGCGACCTCCGCCGTCGACGCGTCACCCCCGGCGGTGCCCATCAGCAACAGCACGGTTGTGATAGCGGCGGCCAGCAAAGCGGCACCCACCGTATCGATCGGCAGCCGGGCGCGGGTCGGGCGGGGCAGCAGCCGCAACGCGCGCCCGGCGAGCAGGAACGCCGCCGCCCCGAGTGGCAGGTTGGCCCAAAAAATCCAGTGCCAGGAGAGGCTGTCGGTCACCCAGCCGCCGATCACCGGCCCGGCGATCGAGGCGACCGCCCAGGTGCCGGCGAGATACGCTTGGTAGCGGCCACGCTCGCGGGGGGCGACCACGTCGGCAATGGCCGATTGCGCCATGCTCATCAGCCCCGCCCCGCCCAGGCCCTGTAGCGCCCGCGCCACGATCAGCAGCGGCAGCGTGGTCGCCAGCGCGCACAGGGCCGAGGCCACGGTGAAGATCGCCAGCGCCGGCAGCAGCACCGCGCGGCGGCCGTGGATGTCGGACAGCTTGCCGTAGATCGGCGTCGCCGCCGTCGAGGTCAGCAGATACGCGGAAACAATCCACGACAGGTGGCCGAACCCGTTCAGGTCGGCGGCGATCGCCGGCACCGCCGGGATCACCACCGTCTGGTCGATCGCCGCCAGGAAGATGCACAGCACCACCCCCAGCACCACGTTCCTGATCTGGGCATGGGTGAACGCGACAGGCTCGGCGACGTAGGGAGTGGCGTCCATCGCCGGCTATCTAGCCCGCGCCGGCCCGGACGTCAGGACCCGCTCGGCTCCAGCAAGGCCGCGATCAGAATGAGGTCGGGGGTCACGCCGGGCTCTCCGTCGCGTGGTGGAGCCGGTGGCTGAGGTAGGCGGTGACCGCCCGCTCGTCGGCCGACAGGCCGGCGTGGCTGTCGGCGAGCAACCCGTCGGCGTGGTCGCGCAAGCCCTGCGCCAGCGTGCCGTCCAGGTAGCCGTCGAAGATCGCCGGATGGATGTAGCACTTGCGGCAGATCGCCGGCGTGTTGCCGAGCTTCTTGGCCACGCTCTCGACGGCGGCGACGATCGCCTTTTTCTGCTTGCCGCTGCCCTCGACCGGCTCCAGCAGGCCGAGCGCCAGTGCCGCGAGGTTGGTCGCGGCCCAGGTCCGAAAATCCTTGGCGGTGACGTCCACGCCCGAGACCTCGTGCAGGTAGGCGTTGACGTCGTCGGACGTGACCGGGTGGGTCTGCCCGTCGTGGTCGACGTAGTGGAACAGGTGCTGGTCGGTCAGCTCCTGGCAGCGGCGGACGATGTTGGCGAGCCGGCGGTCGGTCAGGTCGATGTGGTGCTGCACCCCGTGCTTGCCGCGGAAGTCGAACGTGAGGTGCGCGCCCTTCACCATCGCGTGCCGGGGGCGCAGCGTGGTGAGCCCGAAACTGTCGTTGGTGCGGGCGTATTCCTCGTTGCCGACCCGCATCATCGTGCCTTCCAGCAGGCGCACGATGGCGGCCAGCACCCGCCGCTTCGGCAGGCCGGACAGGGCGAGGTCGGCCGCGACCTGCTCGCGGATGCGCGGCAGCACGGCGCCGAACACCAGCATCCGCTCGTACTTGCCCTCATCGCGCACCTCCCGCCAGCGCGCGTGGTAGCGATACTGTTTCCGCCCTCGCGCGTCGCGCCCGGTCGCCTGCAGGTGGCCGTCGGGATGGCGGCAGATCCAGACGTCCTCATAGGCGGGCGGGATCGCGAGCTTGCGGATGCGCTCGACCTGCGCCTCGTCGGTCACGTCGGCACCGTGGTGGTCGAGGATGCGGAACTGCTTCTCGCCCTCGCGGTGGCGTTTGAAGCCGGGTTGGCGGTCGTGGACGTAGCGCAGTTTTGCCGCGCGGGCGGCGTCGCGGGGGTCGATATGGGTGACGGTGCCGGCGAGGTCCGGGCCGGGCAGCGGGTTTGTCGATATGTCCATTCCCGAGCAACGCATTGTGCGCACCCCGGTTCTGGCAGGCCGGTGCCGGTGCGGATAAGGTTCTTGGCGGGAGGAACGGAGATGCTGATCGGACTGAGTCCGTTGCTGACGCCGGACCTGCTGCACGCGCTGGCCGCGATGGGGCACGGCGATACCATCGTGTTCGTCGACGCGAACTACCCGTCCACGCGCGCGCGGCGCACCATCCCGCTGCACGGCGTGCCGATGGCGGACATCCTGCGCGCGGTGCTGCGCGTCCTGCCGCTGGACACGTTCATCTTCAACCCGGCGAAGGTAATGCAGGCGGTCGACGGCAGTGAGCAGCCGGCCATCGCCGACATCGACGCGGCGCTGCGGGCGCACGGGGCGCAACCGGCCGAGCGCCTGGAGCGGTTCGCGTTCTACGCAGCCGCCGAGCAGGCGTACGCGCTGGTCGCCACCGGCGAACGGCGGTTTTACGGCAACGTGATCCTGACCAAGGGCGTTATCCCACCGGAGGCACATTGATGGTCGACGAGAAATTCATCCCCCACGGTCCGCTCGGGCTCGGCGGCGCGCCGCTCGGCAACCTGCTGGGCGCGATCACCGACGAAGCCGCGCGGGCGGCGATCGACGCGGCGTGGGAGACCGGCACCCGGCATTTCGACACGGCACCCCATTATGGGGCCGGCTTGTCCGAGCACCGGGTCGGCGCGGCGTTGCGGGAGCGCCAGCGCGACGCGTTCACGCTGTCGACCAAGGTGGGACGGACGCTGGTGCCGGCCCCGCAAGGCGTCGGCGAGTGGGAAGACAATTTCGAGCACGGCCTGAACTTCACTCGCCGCCTCGACTACTCGTACGACGGCGCGCTGCGCTCGGTCGAGGACAGCCTCAACCGGCTCGGGCTGGCGCGGATCGACATCGCCTACATCCACGACGTCGGCGCGGACTGGCTCGGCGACGCGTGGGAAGGGCATTTTGCCGACGCCATGAAGGGGGCCGCCCGCGCGCTGTCCCGGCTGCGCGACGAGGGCGTGATCCGCGCCTGGGGGCTCGGCGTGAACGTGGTCGAGCCGTGCCTGAGGGCGCTGCGCGAGAGCGATCCGAACATGTTCCTGCTAGCCGGCCGCTACACGTTGCTGGACCAGGGCGGGCTGCCGGAGCTGTTGCCGGCCTGCGAGGCGCGGGGCGTCCACGTGGTGATCGGCGGCCCGTTCAACTCCGGCCTGCTCGCCGGCGGCGACCTGTTCGAATACGCGCGCGCGCCGGATGCCATGGTGGCCCGGGCACAGGCGATCGGCGCGGTGTGCACCCGCTTCGGCGTGGACCTGAAGGCGGCGGCGCTGCAGTTCTGCGCCGCGCACCCGGCGGTGGCCGCCGTGATCCCAGGGGCGCGGAGTGCAGCCGAGGTCGAGCAGAACGCGGCGTTGATGGAGCAGCCGATCCCGCTGGAGCTGTGGGCGGAGCTGAAGGCGGGCCGGCTGTTGCCGGAAGACGCGCCGGTGCCGGAGCTGTAACGGCCTCGAGGGCCTAGTCGACCACCAGATCCTCGCGCGCATCACGTGTGGATGAACTGACGCCGGAGTCGCAGCGGCCATACTGGGACGCCGGCTTCGTGCTGTGAGTCACGGCGATGCTGGCGGGCGGCTGCATCTTGCTTTGCAAGGGTCGAGGCGGATTGCCTATGGCGGGGCGGCTTTGAGCGGGAAGTCCGTCGGGACAACACTCGTGCCGCTTTAAGCTACGTCCTGTTCGGGTCCAACCCGACTCCGTCGGACCTGCCGTCGATGCTGTGCCTAGCGCGGTTCTAAGAAGTTTTCAGGTTAGAGGGTGACGCCGTCCGGTTGCGCCAGCGCCAGCGGATGTAGACCGCCAGCAGAAGCACCGCCCCGACCACCACGAAAATCTCGAACTTCTGCATCGCCGCGCGGAGCGAGGGGTCGGTGTTCCAGCGCTCGCCCAGCTTGTAGCCGATGTAGGCGAGCCCGAAGCACCAAGGCCAGGAACCAAGGAAGGTGTAGATGTGGAACGGCACCTGCGGCATCCGCGCGACCCCGGCCGGCAGCGCGATGAACGTCCGCACGCCGGGCAGCAGCCGGCTCACGAACACGACGACGTTGCCGTAGCGCGCGAACAGGCGATCGACCCGCGCCAGCTCGTGCATGTCGAGCAAGACGTAACGGCCATATCGTTCGATGAAGCGGCGGCCGCCATAGGCACCGACCGCGTAGGCGACGGCGGAACCCAGGTTGCAGCCGATCGCGCCGGCGGTCGCGACCAACACCAGGTCGAACCGGCCGGTCGAGACCAGGTAGCCGGCGAACGGCATGATGATCTCGGACGGGATCGGCAGGCAGGCGGATTCCAGCGCCATCAGCAACGCGACGCCGACGTAGCCGCCGCCGGAGATGACCGCCACGGTCCAGACCGCGAGCGAGGCGATGAGGCTATGGATGGCTGCTCTCCTTGAGCGTGGTCGCGAACGCCGGGATCGCGTCGATCTCGGTCCGGGTCGCGGCCCGGGCGATCCAGCGGCCGTCCCGCCACACCCGCACCTGGACGGTCATACTGCCGTCGGTGCCGATGTCGATCCGGTTGTAGGCGTTCGGTTCGCCGCGCAACCTCACCGAGGTCGCCGTCGAGCCCTGCAGGATCAACGGGGCACCCGGCGTGGGCGACGCGAGGCGGGCGTAACCCCGGTGCAGGTGGCCGGCCAGCACCAGCTTGACGTCGGCCCGCTCGAACGCGTCGAGCGCCCGCTTGGCGCCGCCGACGACGACGGTCGCGGGCTCCTCCTCGGGCGGCATCAGCGGATGGTGGGCGACCACGACCCGCACCAGCTTGGGGTCGATCGCGGCGAACCGGCGCAGCAGCCGGCGCAGGCGGAACCCGGTCACCCGGCCACGCGACCAGTCGCGGTGCAGGCCCATCCGACGCGCGGTGTTCAGCCCAACCACGGCGACGCAACCGTCCTGCCAGACCGGCTCGATCTGCGGCGAGATCGCGGCGCGCCAACGGCCGTACGGGTTGGTGAACCGCTCCCACAGCTTGTAGGGCGTGATGTCGTGGTTGCCCGGCACCGCCAGCACGGGCGTCAGCAGCCGATCGATGAAGTCCCGCGCGGCGCGGAACTCGGAGTGTCGGGCGCCCATCGTGAGGTCGCCGCTGAGTGCCACCAGGTCGTTGGCGCCGCGGTTGAGTTCGTCGACCAGCGCCTCGACCACGGCCGGGTCCTCGGCGCCGAAGTGGACGTCGGTGATGTGGGCGATGCGGGTCACGCCGGGGTCGCTTCCGGCGCGATGACCCGCAGCGAGCGTGGGCGGATGCGGTAGCGCAGCGGCGGGGCGATCAGCAGGTTCTCGCCGTCGTTCATCACCCGCACCGCCGCCTGCCGGGTTTCCAGCACGACCTCGGTGGCCCGGTGCTCGCGCACGTCGGCCGCCTCCCGCACGTGGCCGCGCATTGCCGCGATGGCGAGCCGGACCAGCGCCAGGAAGCCGAGCCGGTCGATGACGTAGACCGCGATCTCTCCACGATCGAGGTTGGGCCGGCCAAACGTGCGGCCGGTGTTGTCGCCCAGCGCGTTGGCGGTGATGGTGACCGAGACCGCCCGCGACGGCATCGCCGTGCCGCCGACCCGCAGCAGCATCGTACGCGCCGCATGGGTCCAGCTGGTGTTCAGGGCCGCGCGGGCAAACCGGACCCAGCGGCCGATCCAGGTGCCGGCGCCGCGCTGCGCCTCGCGGTGGCGGCCGAGGTGGGCCGGCAGGCCGAGCATGGAGGCGCACAGGAACACGCGCCCGTTGACCTCGGCCACGTCGATCTCGCGGGTCGTGCCGGCGGCGATCAGGCGCATCGCGGCGTCGGGGTCGTCGACCGGGATGCCGAGGTCCTTGGCCAACAGGTTCATCGTCCCGGAGGGCAGGATGCCGAGGGTGACGCCGGTACCGACCAACGCCTGCGCGGCACACGCGATCGAGCCGTCACCGCCCGCGACCACGATCAGCTTGGCCCCGGTGGCGATCGCGAGGCCGATCCGCTCGTCGAGCGTGCCGGCGTCGGTCGGGATCAGTTTGGGTGTCATGCCGGCATTGGTCAGCAACGCCTGCAGTTTCTCGCCGGCGTCCGTTTGGCCGAGCAGCGCGCCCGCCTTGTCGTTCATGATGACTGGAACAATGCGCTCGGCGAACCCGGGTGGTGGCGCTTCGTCGTCCATGGGCATCGAACGTCCACCCCCGGGGTTCGGCTGCATGACATGCTAACGATCATCGGCCAAGACGGGCTGCACTAGTTAGGCCCATCAACGCCGCCTCTATGGCGGTCGCCATTGGCGGCAAATCTCGAGTGACGATTTCCCAAACGCGGGCCGGGTCCACTTGGTCGTAGGTGTGCCGGAGGACATTGCCGAGTGCTCGCACAGCCTGCCACGGCACACCGGGCGCTAGCTCTTCCGCTTGGGCGCCAGGTTTGGAAGCAGCCTCACTCAACCGTTCGAGGCATCGCTCGACGGCATCCCGGGTGCGACGGTCAAGGTCGAAAGCGGCGCGGTCCATGCCGTGCAGGTAAGATTGGATCAGCCGTATACTGTCGAGGATGTCCTGCAAGCGTAGCGCCGGGCGATCAGAAGGCACGCACGCCTTCCCGCCTGATTTCCTCTGCAAGCGCCGGATGCGCAACCGGCTCCTCGACTAGGTCAACGTCTCGGCCGAGAATCTCCACTAAGCGCTGACGCAATGCCTCTAAGCGGCCGAAATAGTCGAAGCCGCCCGTCGAAAAATCGGAGCCTGCGCGTATCGCCATATCAACGTCAGATTTCTCGTGAGCGTCATCACGTGCGACAGAACCAAATATCGTGACGGCTTCGACACCCGCTGCCCGTAGCTCCGCCTGATGCGCCCTGAGCAACGCCAAAAAACCAGAACGTGACGGCATGTTGTTGTTCACGGTCAGAACTTAGTCCCCAAACAACCGAACAGCGAGGGTGATCTACTCCGCCGGCTGGATCGACCCGATCGGCGGCTCGCCCGCGACTGGCTTGCGGACCGCCACCGCGTCGCGCGGCGTCAGCAGGCGGCCGATGCGACGGCCGGTGAAGCGCGAGAGGTCGTCCATCACCGTGTAGAACGACGGCACGAACACCAGCGACAGCAGGGTGCTCACGATCAGCCCGCCGATCACCCCGGTGGCCATCGGCGCCCTGAACTCGCCGCCGTCGCCGACGCCGAGCGCGCTCGGCACCATGCCGGCGCACATCGCGATCGTCGTCATCACGATCGGCCGCGCCCGCTTCTGCCCGGCGTCCAGGATGGCGGTCGCGCGCGGCACGCCCTTGGCCCGCTGCTCGATCGCGAAGTCGACCAGCATGATCGCGTTCTTGGTCACCACGCCCATCAGCATCAGGATGCCGATGATCACCGGCATCGAGATCGGCTGGCCGGTCACCAGCAGGGCGAGAATCACGCCGCCGAGGCATAGCGGCAGCGACAGCAGGATCGTCAGCGGCTGGAACGCGCTGCCGAACAGCAGCACCAGCACCGCCAGCACCAGCATCAAGCCGGCACCCATCGCCTGGCCGAAGCTCGTGAACACCTCGCCCATGATCTCGGCGTCGCCGCCCGACTGGATGCGCACGCCCGCCGGCAGGTGACGCGCCTCGGGCAGCTTGAGCACGTCGTCCACCGCCTGCCCCAAAGCGACGCCGGGTGCGAGGTCGGCGCCGATCATCACCCGCCGCTCGCGGTCGTAGCGGGCGATCGACGACGGGCCCTGAGCCAGCGTGAGGTCGGCCACGGCGGCCAGCGGCAGCGACTGCCCGCCGGCAGTCATCACCGGGAGGGTCTGCAACCGGTCGAGGTCGCGGCGCACGTCGAGCCGCGCCTGCACGCGGATCGGGATCAGCCGGTCGCCGTCGCGGAACTTCGCCAAATTGGCCGGCACGTCACCCAGCGTCGCGATCCGCACCGCGTTCGAGATCGCCTCGGTCGAAACGCCGAGCCGCGCCGCCTCGTCGGCGTGCGGCGTGATGCGGATTTCCGGCCGGTCGATGCCGGTGTCGCCGGCGACGTTGCCAAATCCGGGCAGCCGCCGCATCGCGCCCTCCAGGCTCGCGACCCCGGCGTCGAGCGCCGCCGGGTTGTCGCCCAGCACGGTCAACGTCAGCTCGCGTTCACCGCGGTCGTTCACAAACCAACCACGCACGTCGGGGATGTCGGCGAGCTTCTGCGTCAGCTCCGCCTCGATCTGCTTCTGACTGCGGGCGCGCTCGCTCTTCGGCGTCAGGTTGACCACGATCGAGGCGCGGCGGATTTCCGGGTCGGCCCCGGTCGGCGTGGTGCCGCCGACGACATAGACGGTCGTGACCTCCGGGATGGTGCGGAACGCGCGCGCCACCGCGTCGGTCTTGGTTGCGGTGTCGTCCAGCGTCGAGCCGGGCGGCAGCTCGAGCGAGATCACCGTCCGCCCCGCGTCCTGCGCCGGGATGAACGCGGTCGGCAGCAGCGTCGTGGACCAGATCGACAACCCGAACAGGGTGACGCCGGCCAGCAACGTGACGCCCCGGTGGCGCAGCGTCACCCCCAGCAGCCGCGAATAGGCGCGCATCAGCCAGCCGTCGCGCGGCGCCCCCGCGGCGTGCGGCTTCAGCAGGTAGGCCGCCATCAGCGGGGTGACCAGCCGCGCCACCAGCAGCGACACCAGCACGGCGGCGGCGATCGTCAGGCCGAACTGCTTGAAGTACTGGCCGGCGATGCCGCTCATGAAGCTGACGGGGGCGAACACGGCGCAGATCGTGAGGGTGATCGCGATCACCGCGAGGCCGATCTCGTCGGCCGCCTCGATCGCGGCGCGGTACGCCGTCTTGCCCATGCGCATGTGGCGGACGATGTTTTCGATCTCGACGATCGCGTCGTCGACCAGGATGCCGGTCACCAGGGTGATCGCCAGCAGGCTGACGAAGTTGAGCGAGAAGCCCATCAGGTGCATCGCGCCGAACGCCGGGATCACCGACAGCGGCAGCGCGACCGCCGCCAGCATGGTCGCGCGCCAGTCGCGCAGGAACAGCAGCACGACGATCACGGCCAGTACCGCACCCTCGATCAGCGAGTGCATCGCCGAGACGTAGCTGCCCCTGGTCTCGCGCACGCTGTCGTCAATCAGCTGGTACGACACGTCCGGATGCGCCGTCGCCAACGCCGCCAAGTGCTGCCGCACCAGGTCGGCGACCGACACGTCGCTCTCGTGCTTTGCCCGGTAGACCGCGAACGCCACCACGGGCGCGGTGCCGTCGAGCCGCGCGAACGTGCGCGGCTCCTGGCTGGCGTCGGTGATGGTCGCCACGTCCGACAGCCGCAGCTCGCGCCCGCCGCCGACCACGAGGCGAGTGCGGCCAAGCTGCCCGACGCTGCCGGCGCTGGCGAGCGTGCGGATCGACTGCTCCTGCCGGCCGATCTCGCCGCGCCCGCCGGCCAGGTCGACGCTGGTGGCCCGCAGCGCGGTGTTCACGTCGCCGGCGGTGATGCCGAGCGCCCCCAGCCGGTCCGGGTCGAGCGCCACCTGGATCTCGCGCGTGACGCCGCCGATCCGCTCGACCCGGGCGACGCCCTTGGCGCCTTGCAGGTCGCGCATCACCGTGTCGTCGATGAACCACGACAGCTGTTCGGGGGTCATGCCGGGCGCCGTGGCGGCGAACGTCTGGATCGCCTGCCCTTCCACATCGATCCGCTCGACGATCGGCTCGTCGATGGTGCGCGGCAGGTCGGCGCGGATCTTGCTCACCGCGTCGCGCACGTCGTTCATCGCCCGGTCGGTGTTGGTCTCGAGCCGGAACTCGATCGAGGTCTGCGAGCTGCCGTCGGTGACGCTCGACTGGATGTGCTTGACGCCCTGGATGTTGGCGACCGAGTCCTCGATCCGCTTTGTGACCTGGGTCTCGAGCTCGCTCGGCGCGGCGCCGGACTGGGTGACGGTCACCAGCACCAACGGCAGGTCGATGTTGGGCGCGCGGGTGACCGGGATCGCCATGAAGCCGAACACGCCCAGCACCATCAGCACGCAGAACAGCACGATCGACGGGATCGGGTGGCGGATCGACGCGCCGGAGATGTTGAACGCCATGGTTGTCTAGATCAGCGTGGCGTGGTGGCTGTCGAGGGCTCGACCGGCGTCACCCGGTCGCCGTCGCGCACGAACGTGCCGGAGACGGCCACCAGCCGGTTGCCGTCGGCAACCCCTTCGACGATCTCGGCCCGGCGGTCGGCGCGGAGGCCGACCGTCACCGGGCGGGTGTGGACGACGCCGTCGACGACGACCTGGGCGCGGGCACCCTCGGGGCGGAACAGCACCGCCGACAGCGGCACGACGACGCCGGTGTGGCGCGCGACCTCGACGGTGGCGCGGCCAAAGCCGCCGATGGTGGGCGAGAAGTCGCCGTCGAACGCGATCCGCACGCGGCCGAGCCGGGTGGTGTTGCTGACCTCGGGCGCCACCAGGCGGACACGCCCCGGGTGCGGCGCGTCGTCGCCGGCGACGTGCAGCACGACCGGCTGGTTCGGACGCAGGCGGACCAGCTGCGCCTCGGGCACGTCGGCCGCGAGTTCCACGGCACCGTCGCCGATCAGCCGGAACAGCGGCTCGCCCGACATGCCGATCACGGCACCGAGGCGGGCGGTGCGGCGGCTGACGATGCCCGCCACCGGCGCCCGGATCTCGGTGCGGGCCACTTTGACCGCCGTCTCGCGCAGTTGCGCCCGGGCCAGCGCCAGGTCCGCCTCGGCCACGGTGCGCGCCGCGTCGGCCGATGCGAGCCGCGCCGCCCCGGTCAGCGCCGTCGCCTGCCGCTGGTCGAACGTGTCGCGCGACGCGGTGCCGGTCTCGACCAGCGTGCGGGTGCGCGAGAACGCGGCGTCGGCCTGCGCGCGGACCGCCTTCGCCTCGGCGATCGAGCCCTGCGCCTGCGTCACCGCCGCCTCGGCGCGGGCGACCTGTGCCGTGTTCTGCGCCAGCGAGGCGTCGAGCGCGTCGCGGGACAGCCGGGCCAGGACTTGGCCGCGGGTGACCCGGTCACCCTCCTCGGCGTCGATCTCGGTGATCGCGAGGCCGTCGATTTGGGCGTTGACCAGCACCTCATCGCGCGCGACCAGCGTGCCGGTGACGTCGACGGTCTCGACGATCGTGTCGCGGCCGGCGATGGCGACGGTGACGGTGACGGCTTGGTCGCAAGGGTCTCCGCCACAGCCGGGGCGGCCAGCAGCAGCAGCGCGAGCAGAAGCTTCATCGGCATACCCTATAATAAAGGCGTGGTAGCAGCCGGCGCGAGCCGGACAGGTGTCGGTTAGATGTTTTCCGAAACATGAACCTCGAACGGCAGCAGCGTCTGGGTCGCCACATCGGGCAACGGGGCCGCCAGCGCCCGCACCAGCAGGTCCACCGCGCGCGACGCCAGCAGCGGCAGCGGCGTCGACAGGACCATGGTGGCGATGCCGTCGATCAACGCCCGCCGGCTGTCGGCCGTCAGCTCGTTGCACACCAGTGCCACCTGGCGGCCGGCCGCCTCGTCGCGCAACGCCCGGATCGCGCCCTCCATGCCGCCGCCCGCAACGTAGAGACCGGTGAGGTCGGGGTTGCGCGACATCAGGTCGAGCGTCGCCTCGTACGCGATGCGCTGGTCTTCCAGGTTCGTCACCGCCTCGAGCACCCGAAACTCCGGCGCATGTTCGCGGAAGTAGGACCGAAAACCGCTTTCGGCCAACTCGTGGCCGATGAACCGGTGGCTACCGACCAGGATGCCGACCCCGCCGGGGACTCTGGCGGTGCGGGCGATCGCCCAGGCAGCGGTGCGGCCGGCCTTGCGGCTGTCGACGCCGAGATAGCCGAGCCGGGCGTCGGCGGTAAGGTCGGTCAGCAACGTCAGCGTCGGCACGCCGTTTTCGCGCAACGCCGCGACCGCCTCGGCCACGTGCGGGTGGTCGACGGCGACCACCGCCAGCGCGTCAACTCGGGAGCCCACGTCGCGCAACGCCGCGATCACCGCCTGGGGCGACAGCTCCTCCATGAACGCCATCACGGCGCGGCCCCGGATCGCGGTGGAGGCTGCCGTCGCCGCCTCCAGCTCGGCGGCCAGGGTCTGATAGAACACGTCAGCGCGCTTTAGCAGCAGGAAGCCAAACGTTCGCTGCGGCACGGTGGCCCCGACACGGTGACGCAGCAGTGCCGTCGCATGGAAACCGAGCTTGTCGGCGGCCTGGAACACGCGTTGCGCGGTATCGTCGCGGACGGTCACCCGCCGGTTCAGCACGCGGTCGACCGTGGCGACGCTGACACCGGCCGCACGCGACAGGTCGGCGATGGTCGGACGCCTCGCCATGGAGTTCACCTTCAATGGATTCTGCCAGGCGAGCATAGCGGCGGTGATGGGATTTGATAGAATCTATCATGGGTTTATTGCCGATCCTGCGGCAGGCGGTTACGGTTTGTTCAGGAATTGCTGGAGGGAACGAGAAATGGGTGCGGTTCGCGATTACAGCCTGCTCGGCCCCGACGGCGCGGCGGCCCAGGCGAGCGGCCTCGTTTCGGCCACCTGGTATGCGAGCCCGGTGCCACGCAAGCGCATGAAGGAACTGATGCGCCGCGAGGACGGTCCGGCGATCCGCGACACGATCCTGTGGTTCGCGGCGCTGATCGTCTCTGGCGGCGCGGGCGCGCTGCTGTGGGGCAGCTGGTGGGCGGTGCTTCCATTCTTTGTCTACGGCGTGCTGTACGGCTCGTCGTCGGACAGCCGCTGGCACGAATGCGGCCACGGCACCGCGTTCAAGACGCGCTGGATGAACGACGTGGTCTACCAGATCGCCTGCTTCATGGTGTTGCGCGAGCCGACGCCGTGGCGCTGGAGCCATGCGCGCCACCACAGCGACACCATCATCGTCGGCCGCGACCCCGAGATCGGCGTGCCGCGCCCGCCCAGCTTTTTCAATCTCGCGATAAGCCTGTTCGCTCTACGGAGTGGCCCGAAGGAGTTGCGAAAGGTGGTCCTGCACGCGTTCGGCCGGCTTGACGAGGCGGAGCGGACCTACATCCCCGAAATGGAGTTGCCGAAGGTATTCCAGGTCGCGCGCATCTGGCTCGCGATCTATGCGGCGGTGATCGCGGCGGCAGCGGCGATGCACAGTCTGCTGCCGTTGATGCTGGTCGGGCTGCCGACGTTCTACGGCGCGTGGCTGTATCTGGTGTTCGGCGTCACCCAGCACGCGGGCCTGGCCGAGGACACGCTCGACCACCGGCTCAACGCGCGCAGCGTGACGATGAACCCAGTGCTCCGGTTGCTATACTGGAACATGAACTATCACGTAGAACACCACATGTTTCCGATGGTGCCGTATCACCAGCTGCCGGCGCTGCACGCGGAGATCGCGCACGACCTGCCGGAGCCACGCCGGGGATTGTGGGGCGCGTATCGGGAAATCATTCCGGCGTTGTGGCGGCAGCGGCGCGATCCGACATACTGCTTGCAGCAGGTCCTGCCGCTTACCGCGCGGCCGTCTGTGCAGGCGATGCCGATGGCGGCGGAGTAGGACGATGGAAGCCGGCACCTGGGTCGCCGCCTGCGCCACCGACGACATCGAGCCGGAGGACGTGATCCGGTTCGACCACGCGGGCCGCACCTATGCGATCTACCGCACCGAGGCCGGGTCGTACCATGCGACCGACGGGCTGTGCACCCACCAGAACGTGCACCTGGCCGAGGGGCTGGTGATGGGCACCATCATCGAATGCCCGAAGCACAACGGCCGCTTCGACCTGCGGACCGGCGAGGCCAAGGGTCCGCCGGTGTGCGTCAACCTGCGGACCTATCCGGTGCGCGTCGAGGGTGCCGCCGTCTATATCGACATCGGTTGACATGCTGGTGGCGTAGAATACCTATTCCACGACTGATGCAGATCGGTCGCGCTGCGCCGCAACCGCCACCGCCAAGGTCGCCGCGACCGCGAACGTGCCGGCCAGCGAACGAAACGCCGCGTGATCGGCCTCTGCCACCTCCAGCCACACGGTCGCGACCCGCACCAGCGGCGAGAACGGGCTGTCGGTGACCGCGACGACCGGCACGCCGCGGCCGAAAGTGCTGCTCGCGAGCTCCAGTGTGAACGGCGCATATGGCGTGAAGCTGACCGCGAGCAGCGCGTCGCGCGGGCCGATCAACGCCGTCTGCTCGACGCCCATTCCCGCCAGTTGCTCCACCAGTTCGCAGCGCACCGAGAGACGCCGGAGCGCGTAGGAGAGGTAAGCCGTCGCCGGGAACGCACGCCGGGTGCCGAGCAGGTAGATGGTCTTGGCATCGGCGAGCAGCCGGACGGCTTGGTTCAGCGATTGTGCGTCGACGCTGCTGCCAACCCGCGCGATCGAATTGGTGGAGGCTTGCATAAATCCGTGCAGCAAGGCCGCAGCGTCAGTCGCGTGGGCGCTCGCGTCCAACGCCTCCAACCGCTCGCGGTAGTCCGGCCACCGTTCCCGCGCCCGTGCGACGAACACCGACTGCATTTCCGAAAAGCCGGAATAGCCCAGCGCCTGCGCGAACCGCACCAGCGTCGACGGTTGCACGTCGGCCAGTGCCGCGACGTCCGCCACGCGGCCAAACGCGATCTCCTGCGGGTGCGCCAGGGCGAAGTCGGCGACCTGGATCAGCCGTTTCGGCAGGCTCGGGCGACGGTCGAGGATGTGCCGCAACAGCGTCTGAAGGTCACGCGGCAACGGATCCGACGCCACGGTGTCGGCCGCTTCCGGATACCGGTCGTTTTCTCGATCCAACGCGTTCTTCCTTGTTGACGCCTCGGCGATATTTGGAATACCTGTTCCGCATTGGCCACTGGGGTAGACTACGCGATCCGGGGGACTAGCCAAGAGGTCAAACAACAAGGGACCGGTCGATGCGAAACATGCTGCTCGGAGCGGTCGGCGCGATCTGCCTGTTGGCCTCGCCGGCGATGGCCAAGACCACCATCGCCGTGTCGATGGCGCACTTCGACACCGTGTTCCAGGACGCGCGTGGCCAGGGCAAGGGCTTGGTCGACGCCGCGACCGCGCTGGCCAAGGGCGACAAGGTGGAGAGCATCGTGTGGGTGCCGTTCCAGCTCGTCAGCAAGTCCAACTACAAGGACTTCACGGCCAAGTAGCGGATGAAGGTCGGAGCGATGGAAGCCACGATGACGCGCTCCGGCCCAACGGTCTCGACGTTGCCGTTCCTGCTCGAGTTGAAGGACGTGCGGAAGGAGTTCCCTGGTGTCGTGGCGCTCGATGGCGTGCGACTGGCGGTGCGGCCGGGCACCGTCCACGCGTTGATGGGCGAAAACGGCGCCCGCCCCGCCCGGACCCTGTTCGGCATCACGCCGGCGACGCACGGCACGTTGCGGGTTCACGTTCATCGGCATCGACGCCTACATCCAAGACATCGTGAAGGGCATCATCATCGCGGTCGCCGACCAATGCCGCCAACGCCGCCGCAAGGTCGCGTGATGGTTGTCGCGACCTTCGCGCTGAGCCAGAGCGCCCACATCCTGACATCCCGGAGCCACGTATAATGGTCGCGTTCGCCGTCCTCGGCTGTGGCCGCATCGGCCGCATGCACGCCCGCAACCTCGCCCGCCATCCCCGCGCCGAACTGGTGGCGGTATACGACATTGCCACCGGAGCCGCCGCCGAGACCGCGCGGGAACTAGGCGTGCGCGCGGCGGCCAGCGTCGACGAAATCCTGGCCGACGCGGCGATCGAGGCGGTGCTGATCGCGACCTCGACCGACACCCACGTGCCGCTGCTCACGGCGGCCGCGAAAGCGGGCAAGGCGGTGCTGTGCGAAAAGCCGATCGACCTCGACATCCGGCGCGCCGACGCGTGCTGGGCGGAAATCAAGCATCTCGATCCGGTCGTGATGATCGGCTTCAACCGTCGCTTCGACCCCTCGTTCCGGGCGGTCCGCGAGCGCATCGCCGTCGGCGAGATCGGCACGCTGGAACAGGTCGTCATCACCAGCCGCGACCCTGCCCCGCCACCGATCGCCTACGTGCGCATCTCCGGCGGCTTGTTCCGCGACATGACCATCCACGACTTCGACATGGCGCGCTACCTCGCCGGCGACATCCTCGAAGTGCAGGCGTTCGGCGCCAACCTGATCGATCCCGAGATCAAGGCCGCCGCCGACTTCGATGCCGCCATGGTCATCCTGCGCGCGGCGTCCGGGGCGCTGGTGCACATCAACAACAGCCGCCGCGCCAGCTATGGCTACGACCAGCGGGTGGAGGCGTTCGGCTCGCTCGGCATGCTGCAGGCCGGCAACCAGCGCGCCACCACGGTCGAAGCCTGGGACGGCACCGGCACCGAGCGGCGCGAGCCGGTGCTGCACTTCTTCATCGAGCGCTACCAGGCCGCCTACGCCGCCGAGATCGACCACTTCGTCGACTGCATCGCGAGCCGTTCGACGCCGCTGGCGAGCTTCGCCGACGGCCTGGCGGCGTTGCGCCTGGCCGACGCGGCGCTCGAAAGCGCCACCACCGGCAGGGCCGTGCGGATCGCCGCGTGACCGAGCCCACGCTCGACGTCATCACCATCGGCCGCAGCTCGGTCGACCTGTACGGCCAGCAAGTCGGTGGGCGGCTCGAGGACATGGCGACGTTTTCGAAGGCGGTCGGCGGCTGCCCGGCCAACATCGCCATCGGCACCGCCCGGCTCGGCTTGCGCGCCGGCCTGGTCACGCGCGTCGGCGACGAGCACATGGGCCGCTACATCCGCGAACAGCTGGCGCGCGAGGGCGTCGACACACGCGGGATCGTCACCGACCCGGAGCGGCTGACGGCTCTGGTGTTGCTCGGCGTGCGCGACGACGCGACGTTCCCGCTGATCTTCTACCGCGCCGACTGCGCCGACGCGGCGTTGCAACCGGACGACATCGACCCGGCGTTCATCGCCAGCGCCGCCGCAATCGTCGTCACCGGCACCCATTTTAGCCGCCCCACCTCGGCCGCCGCCCAGATGCTCGCGATCGAAACCGCGCGGGCGCACGGGCGCCGCGTCGTGTTCGACGTGGATTTCAGGCCAAACCTGTGGGGCCTCGCGGGTCATGGCGCCGGCGAAAGCCGCTACGTCCGAGACGCCCGCGTGACCGCCCTGCTGGCCGACGTGCTGCCGCTGTGCGACCTGATCGTCGGCACCGAGGAGGAGCTGCACATCGCCGGCGGCACCGAGGACACGCTCGCCGCGATCCGCACCATCCGTGCCGCCGCACCCTGCGCCACTATCGTGTGCAAGCGGGGCGCCAAGGGCTGCGTCGCGTTCCCGGGCGCGATCCCGGACAGCGTCGATGACGGCATCGCCGGGCCGGGCTTCCCGGTTGAGGTCTACAACGTGCTTGGCGCCGGCGACGCCTTCATGTCGGGTTTCCTGCGCGGCTGGCTGCGCGACGAACCGCTCGAGACCTGCTGCACGTTCGCCAACGCGTGCGGCGCGTTCGCGGTGTCGCGGCTGCTGTGCTCGCCCGAAAGCCCGACCTGGCCGGAGCTGTGCCACTTCCTCGAACACGGCAGCCGCCATCACGCGCTCCGTCGCGACAAGGACCTGAACCGGCTGCACTGGGCGACCACGCGCCGCGCCGGGCCGGACCGGATCATGGCGCTGGCGATCGACCACCGCTCGCAACTGGAGGCGATGGCCGACGACGCCGGGGTCTCTCGCGTGCGCATCGCCGACTTCAAGCTACTGGCGGTCACGGCCGCCGAACGGGTCGCCAACGGGCGGCCCGGGTTCGGCATGCTGCTCGACGGCACGCACGGCCGCGCCGCGTTGTTCCGCGTCGAGGGCAGCGGACTCTGGATCGGCCGCCCGGTCGAACTGCCCGGATCGCGGCCGCTCGATTTCGAGGGCGGCGGCTCGCTGGCGGCCCACATCGCCGAGTGGCCGGTGACCCAGACGGTGAAATGCCTGTGCTTCTATCACCCGGACGACGCGCCGGAGATGCGGGCGCGACAGGAACGGGAACTGCGGCGCCTGTCCGACGCGTGCCGCAGCGGCGGCCGCGACATGCTGGTGGAGATCATCACCACCAAGCATGGCCCGCTCCACGACGACACCGTGGCCCGCGTGATGACGCGGCTCTACGACATCGGCGTGGCCCCGGACTGGTGGAAGCTGGAGCCGCAGTCGGCCGCTGGGTGGAGCCGCATCGCCGACGTCATCGCCGCGCGCGATCCGCGGTGCCGCGGGATCATGCTGCTGGGCCTCGACGCGCCGCTCGAGCAGTTGGCCGCCGCGTTCACCGACGCCGCGCGCTGCCCGGTGGTGCGGGGTTTCGCGGTCGGGCGGACCATCTTCGGCGAGGCGGCGCGGGGGTGGCTGGCCGGCACCATGGACGACGCCACGGCCATCGATACGATGGCGGCGCGATATGCCGAATTGACGGCGGCTTGGGAGAGGGTGCGCCCGTGAGACGGACGGTGAAAATGACGGCGGCACAGGCGCTGGTGTGGCTGCTGCACGCGCAACGCACCGTGGTCGATGGCGTCGAGGTGCCCCTGTTCGCCGGCGTCTGGGCGATCTTCGGTCACGGCAACGTTGCCGGCATCGGCGAGGCGCTCTACGACGCCCGCGACAAAATCCAGACATTTCGCGCGCACAACGAGCAGGCGATGGGGTTGGCCGCGGTCGCGTTCGCGAAGGCCAGCCGCCGCCGCCGCATGATGGCGGTCACGACGTCGATCGGGCCGGGTGCCACCAACCTCGTCACCGCCGCCGCCGTGGCGCACGTGAACCGCCTGCCGGTGCTGCTGATCCCGGGTGACGTGTTCGCCGGCCGCGCCCCCGACCCGGTGTTGCAGCAGGTCGAGGGTTTTGCCGACGGCACCGTGTCGGCCAACGACTGCCTGCGCCCGGTGTCGCGTTACTTCGACCGGATCACCCGGCCGGAACAGGTCGGCCCCGCCTTCCTGCGCGCGATGACGGTGCTGACCGATCCGGCGACGTGCGGCCCGGCGACGCTGGCGTTCTGCCAGGATGTGCAGGCGATGGCCTACGACTACCCGATCGAGATGTTCGCAGCTCGGGTCTGGCGGTTCCGGCGACCGGCCCCGGACGTCGACGAACTGGCGAACGCGGTCGCCCGGCTCCGCGACGCCAAGCGCCCGTTGATCGTGGCCGGCGGCGGCGTGTTGTATTCGCAGGCCGAGACCGACCTCGCGGCGTTTGCGACCAGGCACGGCATCCCGGTGGTCGAGACCAACGCGGGCAAGTCGAGCCTGCCCGCCGGCCATTCGCTCAACCTCGGCGCGGTCGGCGTGACGGGCACGGCGGCGTCCAACGAGGCCGCGCGTGCCGCCGACGTGGTGCTGGCGGTCGGCACCCGGCTGGCGGATTTCAGCAGCGGGTCGCGGGCGCTGTTTCGTCCCGAGCACATCGTGTCGCTCAACGTCCAGCCGCTCGACGCGGCACTGCCCGGATCGGTGCCGTTCGTGGCCGATGCGCGCGTCGGGCTGGCGGCGTTGGATGCGGCGCTGCCGGAATGGACCGCGCCCGCCGGCTGGACGGCACATGCGATGACCGCCCGCCGCGAGTGGCTGGCGGTCGCCGCGCGCTACCTCGAACCGGGCAACGCGACCTTGCCGTCCGACGCGCAGGTGATCGGCGCGGTTCAGCGTGGCACGGCATCGGACGCGATCGTGGTGAGTGCCGCGGGCGGCCTCCCCGGCGAGTTGCACAAGCACTGGCAGGCGGCGCGGCCGGGCGGGTTCCACCTCGAATACGGCTATTCGTGCATGGGCTACGAGATCGCCGGCGGCGTCGGCGTCGCGATGGCGTGCCCGGACCGCGACGTCGTCGTGATGGTCGGCGACGGGTCGTATCTGATGATGAACAGCGAGATCGCGACCGCCGTGATGCTCGGGCTGCGGCTCACGGTCGTGGTGCTCGACAACCGCGGCTACGCCTGCATCGACCGGCTGCAGCGGCGCGCCGGTGGTGCCGGTTTCAACAACCTGTTGCGCGACGCGCACCACGCGACGCTGCCCAGCATCGATTTCGCGGCGCACGCGGCCAGCCTCGGCGCCGTCGCGCGAAAGGCGTCGTCGGTCGGCGAGCTGGAACAGGCGATGCGCGACCGATCCGGCGAGGGCGTCGCCGTGTTCGTCATCGACACCGACCCCGAAACCGTCACCGACGCCGGGGGTGCCTGGTGGGATGTGGCAATCCCCGAAGTCTCCAAACGCCCACAGGTCCGCGCGGCGCGGGCGCGCTATGATGCCGAACTGGCCAAAAGGAACGGAGCGTGACACTCAGGATTGGCGCCAACCCGATCGGCTGGTCCAACGACGACATGCGTGAGCTGGGCGGCGACACCCCGCTCGAGACCTGCCTGGCCGAGGCACGATCGGTCGGCTTCGTCGGCATGGAGCTTGGGCATAAGTTCCCCCGCACGCCCGACGCCCTCAAGGCGGCGCTGGCTCCGTTCGACATGGCCTGCGTCTCCGGCTGGTATTCGGCTGAGTTGCTCAGGCGTGATGCGACGGCCGAGCTCGCGGCGTTGCGGCCCCACCTGGAGCTGCTGAAGGCGATGGGCAGCGACGTGCTGGTGTTCGCCGAAACGTCCAACGCCATCCACGGCGATCGCGGCATCCCGTTGTCGCGGCGGCCGGAGCTGGGCGAACTGGAATGGACCCAGTTCGGCGAGCGCATCACCGACGTGGCCGACGCGACGCTCGCCGAGGGCGTCCGGCTGGTCTACCACCACCACATGGGAACGGTGGTGCAGAGCCAGGACGACATCGATTCGTTGATGCTTAACACCGGGCCTTCGGTGCATCTGCTGCTCGACACCGGCCATGCGACCTGGGGTGGCGCCGACCCGGCGTGGCTCGCGACGCTGTACCGGGAACGGATCAGCCACGTGCACACCAAGGATGTGCGTGCGAACGTCAGCGCGAAAGCCGACGCGGCGGACTGGAGTTTTCTCGATAGCGTGCTGGCCGGCGTCTACACCGTGCCCGGCGACGGTGGCGTGGATTTCGCCGCCGTGTTCCGCGCCCTGCCCGGCTACGACCGCTGGGTGGTGATCGAGGCGGAGCAGGACCCGGCCGTCGCCAACCCGCTCGAATACGCGCGCAAGGGCTACGCCCACCTCACCCGCGTGCTGGCCGAGGCGGGGCTGTGTTGAACCTGCTCCGCCGTCCGGTCGCCGCCTCCGGTCGCGTGCACCGCATCACGCCCGAGGACGCTGGCTGGACCTATGTCGGGTTCGACCTGTTCCGGCTGGCCGACGGCGAGGCGGCCGATGGTTTTGCCGACAACCGTGAAACCTGCCTCGTACTGGTGTCCGGCCAAGCCGAGATCGCGCCATTCGGCCTGCTCGGCGCTCGCAACAACCCGTTTGAGGGTCCGCCGTGGTCGGTCTACCTGCCGCCGCGCGAGCCCTGGCAGGCGATTGCTCGCGGACCCTGCGAACTGGCCGTGTGCACCGCGCCGGCGATCGGCAAACTGCCGGCGCGCGTGATCCCGCCGGAACAGGTCGGCTCGGAGGTGCGCGGCACCGGCACCAACACGCGCCATGTCCGCAACATCCTGCCCGACACGTCGCCGTACGCCGAAAGCCTGCTGGTGGTGGAGGTCGTCACCCCAGGCGGCAACTGGTCGAGCTATCCGCCGCACAAGCACGACGTCGACGACCCGCCGAATGAGACGCTGCTGGAGGAGACGTACTATCACCGACTCGCGCGTGGCAGCGGGTTCGCGGTGCAGCGGGTCTACACCGACGACGGCGGCATCGACGAGACGATGGCGGTGGCCGACGGCGACGTCGTGCTGGTGCCGCGCGGCTACCACCCAGTGGGGGCGCCGCACGGGTTCGACCTCTACTATCTCAACGTCATGGCCGGGCCGGTGCGCGAGTGGCGGTTCACCATGGCCCCCGACCACGCCTTCCTCACCTTCAAGTAGGATACGCCGACTATGGAAAGACTCGTGCAGCACGTCATCTCCGGCAACCGCGTCGCGGGCTCCGGTGACCGCCGCGCCGACGTGTTCGACCCGGCCACCGGTGCGGTCGCGCGCAGCGTCGTGCTGGGCACCGCCGCCGACGTCGATGCCGCCGTCACGGCGGCGACCGCCGCGTTCCCGGGCTGGGCCGCGACCACGCCGTTGACCCGCGCCCGCGTGCTGTTCCGGTTCCGCGACTTGCTGGTGCGCCATACCAAGGATCTCGCCGCGATCATCACCGCCGAGCACGGCAAGGTGCTGAGCGACGCCATCGGCGAGGTCACGCGCGGCATGGAAGTGGTGGAATTCGCCACCGCCGCGCCCGAACTGTTGAAAGGCGATTTCACCGACCAGGCCGGACGCGGCGTCGACGCGTTCTCGTTGCGCCAGCCGCTCGGGGTGGTCGCTGGTATAACGCCGTTCAACTTCCCCGCCATGGTGCCGCTCTGGATGCTGTCGATGGCGCTCGCGTGCGGCAACTGCTTCATCCTCAAGCCGAGCGAGCGCGACCCGTCGGCCAGCCTGATGCTCGCCGACCTGCTGGCCGAGGCCGGGCTGCCGCCGGGCGTTTTTAGCGTCATCCAGGGCGACAAGGAGGTGGTCGACGCGATCCTCCACCACCCCGGCATCGCGGCGGTCAGTTTTGTGGGTTCGACGCCGATCGCCGAATACATCTACCGGACCGGAACCGCTTCGGGAAAGCGGGTGCAGGCGCTGGGCGGCGCAAAGAACCACGCCGTCGTGATGCCCGACGCCGACCTGGCACAGACCACCGACGCGCTGATGGGGGCCGCGTACGGCTCGGCCGGCGAACGGTGCATGGCGATCTCGGTCGCGGTCGCGGTCGGCGACATGGCGGACCGCCTGATCGATAGCCTGGCCCCGCGCGTGCGGGCGTTAAAGATCGGGCCGGGGAGCGACGCCGAGGCCGACATGGGGCCGCTGATCACCCGCGCCCACCGCGACAAGGTGCGCGACTACATTGGCATCGGCGAGGCGGAGGGAGCCAAGCTGGTGGTAGACGGGCGGGGCCTGAAACTACAGGGCTACGAGGACGGGTTCTTCATCGGCGGCACGCTGTTCGACAACGTGACCGACACGATGCGGATCTATCGCGAGGAGATTTTTGGGCCGGTGCTGGCGGTGGTTCGCGCGCCGAACTTCGAGCGCGCGCTGCAGTTGGTCAACGACCACGAATACGGCAACGGCACCGCGATCTTCACCCGCGACGGCGACACCGCGCGGACGTTCATGCACCAGGTCCAGGCCGGCATGGTCGGGATCAACGTGCCGATCCCGGTGCCGATGGCCTATCACAGCTTCGGCGGCTGGAAACGCAGCTTGTTCGGCGACCACCACATGCACGGCCGCGAGGGCGTGCGATTCTTCACCAAGCTCAAGACGGTCACCTCGCGCTGGCACACGGGCCTGCGGACGGGTGCCGAATATACCATGCCTACACTGGGCTAATCACGGCGGAGTGACAGCGAAATACACTTGTCCGATCGTCTAGGCATTAGTATATGCTGCGGTGCAACAACGCCTCTCGGGGAGGGACGTTCGTCGTAACCGCCTGAAAGGACTTTTTCCCATGAACGTCACCACCGGCTTCAACTACGCCGACACCGGCTTCCGCGAGACCAGTAACTCGCGCCTTGCGTCCCTGCTCGCCCGCGCCTCCGTCTGGCTCGACGAGCGGTCGCGCCGAAACCGCATCGTCCAGGAACTCCGTGCGCTGACCGACCGTGAGCTGGCGGATATCGGCATCGCGCGCTGCGACATCCACCGCGTATTCGACCCGGAATTCGTGGCTACCTTCCGGTCCTGAACGTGGGCTCCTCGGCACCGTCGGCGCGCGACGTCTCCCGCGCGCTGGCGGCGCTTTCATTGTGGCGCCGCTGAAACTACGCCCCGCCCCAGTGCATCGTGAGCCCGCCGTCCATCACCAGCGTCTGTCCGGTCACGTAATCCGCCGCGTCTGACGCCAGGAACAGCGCCAACCCGGCGATCTCGTGCGCCTCGCCGGGCCGGTGCCATGGGATCGACTCCATGCTTTTCGCACGCTTCTCGGGGTCGTTCAGCACCCTGGCCGTCATCGGAGTTGCGATTAGGCCGGGCGCGATGCAGTTCACGTTGATCTTGTCCGCCGCCACCTCGACCGAGAGGCTCCGCGTCAGGCTGTTCACGCCCGCCTTGGCCATCCCGTACGGCGCGCTGTCGGGAGTCGGCAGATGGCCCGCGACCGAGCCGATGAACACGATCCGTCCCCTCCCGCCCGCCGCTTTCCGCAGCTTCAGGAACTCGCGCGCGCAGTAGACCGGGCCGAGTAGGTCGATGGTGATGATGTGGGCGAGTGTTTCGTTGTCGAGCTCGGCCACCGGCTTGCTCTCACCCATCGCGTCGCCGGCGTTGGCGACCAGGATGTCCGGCGTGCCCAGGTGCTCGACGGTGCGCTTGAACATCGCAAACACGCTGGCGGGGTCGGTGATGTCGGCCCGCATCAGAAATCCCCGCCGCCCTGCCGCCTCGACCCGGCGCAGCGTCTCGCCAGCACCGTGCTCGTCGGTGTGGTAGGTCACGCAGATATCGGCGCCGGCCTTGGCGAACGCCTCGGCGGTCGCCTGGCCGATGCCGCTGTCCGAGCCGGTGATGACCGCGATCTTGCCGTCCAACTCCATCATGTCCACCGCTCCCGCGCTATGTGAGTGCGGCAACGGCGGACATGGTGCGTGGTTTCAGCCCTCGGCCGGCTCGAACGCCATGCTGACGCCGTTCATGCAATACCGCTCGCCGGTCGGCTTCGGCCCGTCCGGGAACACATGGCCCATGTGGCTCTTGCAGCGGCTGCAGTGCACCTCGGTGCGGGACATGCCGAGGCTGCGGTCGGTCGTGGTTTCCACCGCACCCTCGATCGGCGCCCAAAAGCTGGGCCAGCCGGAGCCGCTCTCGTACTTGGTGTCGGCGGTGAACAGCGGCTGCCCGCACGCGGCACAGGTGAACTGGCCCTCGCGCTTCTCGTAGTTCAACGGGCTGCTGCCCGGGCGCTCGGTGCCGTGCTGGCGCAGCACGCGAAACTGTTCGGGCGTCAGCGTCGCCTTCCAGTCGGCGTCGGTCTTGGTTGCGATGTCGCTCATGGTGTCGGGCTCCCGTGTCAGGCTGGTTCGGGAAAAGTGGCGATGGCGTGCTAGGACCGCAACATGCTGGAGAGGACTTCACCCCGCGCCGTCGTGGTCGGCTGCGGCCCGGCCGGGCTGATGGCCGCCGAAACCCTGGCCACCGCCGGCATTTTCGTGACCGTGCTCGACCACATGCCGAGCGTCGGGCGCAAATTCCTGATGGCCGGGCGCGGCGGGCTCAACCTGACCCACTCCGAGCCGATCGAGGCGTTCGTCGCGCATTACGGAGCAGCCCGGCCGATGTTGGAGCCGCTGGTGCGCGCGTTCCCGCCGGCGGCCCTGGTCGCCTGGTCGGAGGGATTAGGCCAGCCCACATTCGTCGGCAGCAGCGGTCGCGTGTTCCCGCGCGCGATGAAGGCGACGCCGTTGCTGCGGGCATGGCTGGCGCGGTTGCGCGACCTGGGCGTGGAGTTTCGCCGCGAACGCTGGCATCCCGGGTCGATCGAGGCCGCTGTCACGGTGCTGGCGTGCGGCGGCGCGTCGTGGCCGCGGCTTGGCTCGGATGGGCTGTGGACCGCCGACTTTCCTGACATCGCCCCGTTGCGCCCCTCCAACATGGGGTTCTCCGTCGCCTGGTCTGAGCCGTTCCGGACCAAGTTCGCCGGCACGCCGCTGAAACGGATCGCGCTGACCCACGCCGGCGTCACCGTGCGCGGCGAGGCGATGGTGACCGCCGACGGCATCGAGGGCGGCGCGATCTATACCCTGTCGGCCGCAATCCGCGAGCAAGGCGGCCCGGTGACGCTCGACCTGCGCCCCGACATGACGACCGAGGCGCTAGCGGCCAAGGTCAACCGACCCCGCGCCGGACAATCGCTGTCGACGTTCCTCCGCAAGTCGGCCAACCTCCCACCGGTGGCGATCGGCCTGGTGCAGGAGGCCTTGCACCGGGATTCTAGCGGGGACGACTTGGCGACCCTGATCCGGGCGGTGCCGCTACGGATCGGCGCGCCGCAGGGCTTGTCGCGCGCTATCTCGACCGCCGGTGGCCTGCGCTGGTCCGCGTTGGACGAGCACCTGATGGTCCGCGCCATGCCCGGCACGTTCGCGTGCGGCGAGATGCTCGACTGGGAGGCGCCGACCGGCGGCTATTTGTTGCAGGCCTGCTTCGCGACCGGGGTTGCGGCGGCGCGCGGCGCCCTGCGATGGCTCGACCATGGAGCCTGAGCTGCGGATCACCTCGGGGCACGTCGTCGTGCTGCGGATGTTCGACCTCGCCTACGAGATCGACCTGGCGCAGGCGGAGGCGCTGTGGACGGCGTTCGCGGCCGGCCGCACCGCGCGCTCGCGCCTGCAGGGGACGCCGCCGAAGGCGATGGCGTTCGGCGTGGCGCCGCTCGAAATCCAGCTCGACCCGATCGTGATCGACCTGGACGGCACCCCATCGGTCGCCCTGGTCGCCGCCCGGCTGCACGACTTCGGTGTCGTCTGCATCACGCTCCGGGTGCCGGTGGCCAACATCGCCTGGGGCGACTTCGTGCGGCTGGTCAACGCGGTCGACGCGGCGATCGGCCCCCGCAGCCATCTGCCGGAGGACGACCGGCCGTGGGACCGGGTGCTGCACCGGCTCCGCACCGTGGTCGGCCCGGCGTTGACCCGGCCGATCTCGAACGCCCCCGAAGAGGACTACCTGATCGGCGTCGTACACGAGTTCGACGCGCGACCGAGCGCCACCGAACTGCTGGCCAACGCCGACCTGGTGCCACTGCTGTCGGGCGAGCAGCGGCCGCTGTCGGAGGGGGCGCGCGCCGACCTGCTGCGGCAACGGTTCAGCTACTACACCGACGACCTCGTGGTGCTGACCTGGGACCGCGCCTTCATCTACGAGCCGCGCGGCGACAGCGACGTTGCCGACGTGCTGGAGATTGCTAATGCACAGCTGTTGGAAATGCGCTACTACGACGAGCTGCTCGACGCCGAGCTGCCGCGCATGTACGACTTGGTGGAATCGGCTCGGCGTGGACTTAACGTGTTCTCCGCCCGCCGCTACGCCACCCTGGCGCGCCGCCTGTATGGTTTGGTCGCCGAGGTGACGGAGTTGACCGAGAAGGTCGACAACGCGTTGCAGGTCACCGAGGATGTCTACTTGGCGCGTATCTACGCCGCCGCATTGGACCTGTTTAGGGTGCGGACGGTGAGCGCGGCGGTCGATCGTAAGCTTTCGATCATCCGTGACACATATACCGCGCTGTACGACGAGGCGAGCGGCGGACGGTCCGAGCTGCTCGAGATCGCGATCTTGGTGTTGATCCTGGTCGAGGTGGTGCTGGCCGTCTGGCGGCATGCCGGCTGAGCGGGGCGGTCTCTCGCGCGCTAAACTTGTCTATGTCACGGCGGCGGCCCAGTTAGTGTCACGCTCGAATGTTGTCGCTTCCCACGGCACGCGGCCGTCGACCAGGATCGCCATGCTCTACCAACTGCACGACATCCAACGCGCCGCCCTGACGCCGGCCCGATTGTTCGCGACCAACGCGCTGTCGATCATGGACGCGTTCGGCGCCCCATTCGGCGATACCGAGGCGGCCAAGTGGACCCGCGCGGCACTCGACAGCTTCGAGCACTCGACCCGGCAGTTCGGCAAGCCGGCGTTCAACCTGGGTACCACCACGATCGACGGCCGCAGCGTCGCGGTGACCGAGGAGGTCGTCGAGCGCGGCCCGTGGTGCGACCTGCTACACTTCCGCCGCGACGCGGACCGGCCCGCCGACCGTGCCGTGTTGCTGGTGGCGCCGATGTCGGGTCATTTCGCGACCTTGCTACGCGGCACCGTCGCGGGCTTCCTGCCCGACCACGACGTGTTCATCACCGACTGGCACGACGCCCGCGATGTGCCGCTGACCGCCCCGGTGTTCGACTTCGACGCCTACGTCGAACAGGTGATGGGTTATATCCGCCTGCTCGGCCCGCGCGTCCATGTCGTCGCGGTGTGCCAACCGGCGGTGCCGGTGCTGGCCGCCGTGTCGGTCATGAGCGCCCGCGAGCCGGACGCGGCACCCGCCAGCATGACGCTGATTGGCGGCCCGATCGACACCCGCGAAGGCGAGACGGTGGTCAACACGTTCGCCAAGAAGCACGACCTCGACTGGTTTCGCAGCCACGTGATCCACCGCGTGCCGTTCGGCCGCACCGGCGCGATGCGGCAGGTCTACCCGGGGTTCCTGCAACTGGCCGGGTTTTTGGCGATGAACCTGGACCGGCACGTCGACGCGCACCGTCAAATGTTCATGCACCTGGTCGATGGCGACGGCGAAAGCCTGGCGTCCAAGCGCGCGTTTTACGAGGAGTACCGCGCGGTGATGGACATGCCGGCGGAGTTCTACCTGGAGACGATCGAGGCGGTGTTCCACGAGCACGCTCTGCCACGCGGTCTGCTGCGCTACCGGGGCGACCTGGTGGAGCCGGCGGCGATCCGGCGCACGGCGCTGCTGACGATCGAGGGCGAGCGCGACGACATCTCGGGCATCGGCCAGACGCGAGCCGCACACAAGCTGACCGTGAACCTGCCGGGGTCGATGCGGTCGCATGTGGAACAGCCGGAGGTCGGGCACTACGGCCTGTTCAATGGCCGCCGGTTCCGCGAGCAGGTGGCGCCCCGCATCAAGGCGTTCATGGCCGAGCACGACGAGTCGGCCGCGCGCGAGCTGGCGGCCTAACGCCTAGTCCGGAGCTCCTCGAGGCAGGTTGCGGCTTGTTCCGCCGCAGGCCGGGCTTCGCTGGCCGCCAATCTGTCGGTAAACACCA
>JAABUX010001413.1_pt1 | contig 36588 bp, 29 predicted proteins | sample 5561851 | NCBI WGS metagenome assembly JAABUX01 (sample SAMN10711883, study PRJNA513361) | rock metagenome | isolation source: Antarctica rocks | place: Antarctica: Victoria Land, Richard Nunatak red sandstone | collected 2016-01-03 | reverse complement strand
TTCTCCTAGACGGCCTACGGCCTGCTGCGCAGCCGCCGGTCTTTCTCGCGTGAGGCCTCGGCCAGACCATCTTTGTAGGCCTGCAGGCGATCGAGCAGCGTGGGATCGCCAATGGCCACGATCTGGACGGCGAGCAGGCCGGCGTTGCGGGCGCCGCCGATGGCTACGGTAGCGACCGGGACCCCCGCCGGCATCTGTACGATGGAGAGCAGGGCGTCCAGGCCGTTGAGCGCGGTGATAGCCACGGGAACGCCGATAACGGGCAGGACGGTGTGCGCGGCCAGCATTCCAGGCAGGTGGGCCGCCCCGCCCGCCCCGGCCACGATCACGCGCAGGCCGCGCTCACGCGCCGTACGGCCGTACTCGGTCATGTCCAGCGGCGTGCGGTGGGCCGAGACCACGCGCAGCTCGTAGGGCACCCCGAACTCGCGGCACACCTCGGCCGCCGCCTCCATCGTCGGCAGGTCCGAGTCGCTGCCCATCACGATCCCCACCCAGGGCTTGTCACTCATCGTTCAGTTGCTCCAGATTGCGAAGCCTGCGACCGCGGTCGCAGGCTCCTATACCGTTAACCGCGCGGCCGCTTCGCTGGCCGTGGCCATAGCTTCGTCCGGGGTGGCGCCGAGCGCGGTGACGTGGCCCATCTTGCGGCCGGGACGCGATTGGCGCTTGCCGTAGAGGTGCACGTGCGCGCCGGGCGCCACCAGGGCGTGCTCGAGTCCCTGTACGCGCGCCGGACTGTCGGGTGCGCCCAGCAGGTTGACCATTGCCGCGGCCGGCGCAATCATGCTCGTATTGCCCAATGGCCAGCCCAGCGCGGCGCGCACGGCGTTCTCGAATTGCGAGGCGCCGCAAGCCTCGATCGTGTAGTGGCCGCTGTTGTGCACGCGCGGCGCCAGCTCGTTGATGGTGAGCGCGCCGTCCGCACTCAGGAACAACTCGACGCCGGCAACACCGCGCAGGCCCAGGGCCTCGACGGCGGCGCGCGCCAGCGACGCCGCGCGCGCGGCAACGTCGTCCGGCAGGGCCGCCGGCGCGCGAACCTGGTGGCAGACACCGTCGCGCTGGATTGTCTCCACGACGGGGTAGAGCCGCACGCCAGCCTCGGCCGCGCCCTCGTCGGCCTCGTTGCCGCTCACCATCGCGCTGGTTTGGCCCTGCCCCCGCGCGACCATCACGGCCAACTCGCGTTCGAAGGGCACGTAGGCCTCGACCAGCAGCGCGCGCTCGGCGGCGGGCCGGTGCACCGATCCTTGCAGCGCGGCCATGGCCTCGTCGATAGCGGAAGGACCCCGCACCACGCGGTTGCCGTAGCCGTCGTAGCCGTTGCGGCGGCGCTTGAGCAGCAGCGGCCAGCCCCAGTCGCGCGCCGCTTCGCGTATGTCGTCCGCGCCGCCGACCGGGCGAAACGGCGGCAAGGGCAGGCCGGCCTCGTCGAGGCGCGCTTTCTGGTGCAGCTTATCCTGGGTGACGGCCAGCGCCGTCCGGTCGGGCACAACGGTGACGCCCCAACCCTCCAGCAGGTAGAGCGAGCGGGCGGGCACGAACTCGTTCTCCAGGATGACCGTCCGTGTCAGGTCGGCCAGGCGGCGCAGCGCCGCCTCGTCGTCCCAGGCGCCCACGACCTCGTGCCGCGTCAGTCGTCCCGCCGGACTGTCCGCGGCCTGCTCCATGACCGCGACGTCGAGACCGAGCGCCGTTGCCGCCTGCAGCAGCATGCGCGCCAGCTGCCCGCCGCCCAGGATACCCAGGTCCGCCTTTCCCACGTCTCCCACGTCGGCCATCGTTCGCGTCCCTCCCTCCGTCAGTCGCGGATTGACCCGCAATGGTGATGGGTGTAATGGAGCCTGCAACCGCGGTCGCATGGCAAACCGACGCCGACTGCGGTCGGTTAGGTTTCGTAGGAACATATCGTAGACGCCCTACCTTCGTCCTGACGCCACAGTGTCCGTGGTTGCCATACGACCGCAGTCGCAGGCCGGCCGGCGTAGGCATCCTCTCCAGTAGGCATCCCCTCCACAGGCATGATACAATTTCTCACATGTCACAAGAACCTGAACTGCTCACCTTCATGGCCGTGCACGCCCATCCCGACGACGAGTCGATCGGGACGGGCGGGACCTTCGCGCGCTACGCCGCTGAGGGCGTACGCACGGTCCTTGTCACCTGTACGCGTGGCGAGGAGGGCGAGATTCACGATCCCGCGCTCGATCCGGTCGTGGCTCAGCCGCGCCTGGGAGCGATCCGCGAGGGCGAGCTGCGCGCCGCCGCCGCGGCCCTGGGCATCGGCCCGCTCTATGTGCTGTCCTACCGCGACTCGGGCATGGCCGGTACCCCCGCCAATGCCAACGCGTCGGCTTTTGTCAACGCCGATCCAAGCGACGCGGCCGACCATCTGGCGGCCATCATCCGCGCGGAGCGGCCACAGGTCGTGGTCACCTACGACCCACGGGGCGGCTACGGTCACCCGGACCACCTCATGACTCATCGCGTGACGGTCCTGGCGATCGAGCGCGCCGCCCAGGACGGGCCCATGGCTGGCGACGACGAGCCCGGGGAGGCCGGGGAGGCCGGGACGGACGCGGGCACAGGTTGGCAGGTGCAAAAGTTCTACTACCCGGCGGCGCCGCTCTCGACGCTGCGGTGGGTCAACGACCAAATGCGCGCGCGCGGCCTGGAGGCGCCGTTCGACATGGAGGATCAAACCTTCGACCTGCGCCAGTACGCGGCGCCCGACGAGGCTATCACCGCGCGTGTCTCGGTGCGCGGCTACCTGGAGCAGGTGCGTCGAGCGCAGCGGGCGCATCGCACGCAACTGTCGGACGACGACGTGCTGCTCTCGCTCCCGGCCGACATCACGGAACGGGCTTTCGGCGAGGAGTGCTACATCCGCGCCTGGACGCGCGTCGACGCCCCCGCGCGGGAAGACGACCTGTTCGCGGGACTGCGGCCGCGTCGCTGACTCCCATGGTCTGTGACTTGTCATTGGCGCACAGAAGGTCTGCGACAATTCAGGCGCCCTCCGCCGACCCCTTGCACGATGGCCCCAAGTCGTTTAGGCTTGCGGAGGTGTAGGCCAGGCGGCAACCGCACCGTCTGGCTCCGGCGCGACGATTGGCGCCTCGTGGATGTCACTATGATCGGCGCGCAAGGGCGTAACTTTTGTCGGACGCGCGTATTGTATCTGTGAGTGCTCACGCACCCGTAGAGGGATAGCTGTCCCTATCCTGCTGGTACAAAACATGCAGGTGCGGAGCCTTTCGGTTCAAGCCGGCGTGCAACGATCGTGGGGACGAGTGAGGAGGTGATTCGGGCCATCGTAGCGTAGTTTTGGACCCGTGGCACTGGTAGCAGGCCATGTTCGCCGGCGGTCGGCTCGTCCTCATTGGGGCATGCCGGATCGTTCGCTCGACCGGACTCGTGCTCCCACTATAGACGAAAGGGATCACCTCGGTCTCGCCGCGACCTCGCGCGTCCCCTTCCGCAAATGCACATTGCACATAACGTATAGCTAGAGTTCCTAGTTTCTTGAAGGAGGAAGGCATGTCATTGAGGACCACACCAAAGGGTCTTCTGGCAGCTCTCGCAACCCTCTGCATCATTTTGTTGCAGATTCCGGGTGCGATGGGAAGCGTTGCCCACGCCGCCACGGTCACCGCCGCTCCGGCGCGCCACGTCATCGCATCGCATACGAGTGTCAGGCCACACACCCAGACTATCGGCCCCTCGGGTCCGGTCGGCTTCACCGACACGATCTCCGGGACGACGACGACCACGCTGAACGCCAACTCCACGGCCTCGATCAGCCCCACCGCGGGCCCGGTCGGCGCGCCGATCCAGGTAACGGGCGTTATCTCCAATCAGTCAGGCATCACGCCGACCACGAACCTCACTGTTACGGTCGCCGTGACCGATTCGACCGGCAAGCTGGCCCTCTTGGGTAGCACCCAGACCGTGACCACGACTGGCGCGTTCACCTTCTCGGCGGTCCTGCCGCTGACCACGGCGGTGGGCGCGGCGACGGTTACTGCGGCGACAAGCAATGCGTTCGGCTTCCGCGAGCAGAATGTCGCCACGCTGCCGACCTTCACGGTCAACCAGCCGACCGTGACCTTCACGCCGAATCTCGGCACGGTGCTGAACTGCATTACGGCCAGCGTTGGGCTGACCAATGTCGCACCTGGCGTGCCCATCACGCCCACCCTCGTCTACTCCAGCACGTCCGGCGTGACCAAGACGCAGGCGCTGGCGCTGACGACGGTTGCCGGCGTGGTATCCCCAACGGTGCCAATCTCCAATGGTACCGTGAATGAGGGCAACATCACCGGCACGGTCACGCTGCCCAGTGACATTGCCAACGGCACGACGGGCGCCTTCTCGCTGACGGCGACCTACCCGATCACGCCGGTGGGCGGCTTCCCGACCTTCACGTCCGGCACGACGACCCTGTCGGTCTCACCGGTCGCCCCCGTGACGACGACCCTGACCACGCCGGCCGGTCCGCTGGGACCGAACTTCGTCGTCGGCGTCGCCGATACGCTCGGCGTTAACGGTGCGGGCTTCCTCCCTAACTCGGGGGTTGCGCTGACGATCGGTCTCTCCGGCACGACGACGTCCGCCGCGCTGACCACCGCTGCCGCCCCCACGACGGACGCCACGGGCGCCTTCACCTCGACGGCAACCTTCACGCCGATCGTGGCCGGGACCTACATCGTGACCGCGACCGGCGTCAACGGCTGCAACGTGGCCGTGGCGAGCTTCCAGGTCATCTCCGGCCCCGTGCCGGGCGCGCCGGTCTCGACGATCTACTTCGCGGAGGGCTACACCGGCTCCGGCGCGTCGAACGGCAAGGCCAGCTACGTCGAGACCCTCGACCTGCTCAATCCGAACGTGAGCACGGTCATCGTGACCAACACCTACTTCATCGAGACGACCAACGAGGATATCACGACCACGACCGCCGCTCCGGACGTCATCGTCGTGACGCATACGCTGCCCGCCCTGGCCGACATCTCGGTCAACGTGCAGACGGACCTCGCCTCGCAGCCCGTGTCCTCCGGCCCCGACGCCGGTAAGGGCCTCTCCGGGTTCAACGCCAAGGTGGCGACGCGAGTGCAGACGGCTGGCTTCCTGGGCACGGGCGGCCTGGCGACGCTGGGTGGCGTCGTCCGCGGCGTGGCCGCCGAGCGCATCATGGAGCGCAACAACAATAGCGGTACGCGCCTGGACGGCGATGTCTCGCTTGGCTCGACCAGCCCGAGCACTTCCTACTACTTTGCCGAGGGCTATACGGGAGCCGGGTTCCAGGAGTACCTGTTGCTCTTTAACCCGAGCAGCACTACCCCGGCGACGGTCACGGTGTTCCGCGCGCCCGAGGGCAGCGCCAGCGCCGAGGGACCGCTCGTCTCCGGTCTGGTCCTGGCGCCGTTGCAGCGCCTGACGCTCAACATCAACCGCTACAATAGCGCGATGACGACGAGCCCGACCGCGCCCGAGAACAAGATCGGCCTGATCGTTAATAGCGATCCCACCGGCGGTCCTGTCGTGGCCGAGCGCGTCAGTTACAACGGCCCCGGCAACGGGTCCTCCAAGCCCGGTGAAACCATCTCAGCGGGCCTGTCCACCGCGGCCAAGCAGCTCAACTTCGCCTACGGTTCGCTAACGGCGGTGGCGCCCGACGTGGTCTCCACGATCACGCCGACTAGCGACCTGGCGCAGACGATCGACGACCGTCCGTTCATCGAGGTCGCCAACCCGAATATCGCCGGCCAGATCGTGGCGGGCACGCTGTCCGGCTCAGCTGCGGCAGGCGGTCCAGCCGCGCACATTACCATCCAGTTGCGCACCGAAAGCGGTCGTTTGCTCGGCTTCTTCTTCACCGATGTGGATGCGGGCGCGCGCTTCACGCTGTCCTACAACGACCTGACCGGCGGCTCCAGCGGTATCGCCTTCCCGGGCGTGCCCCTGGCGGCCCCGACGCGCGCGGGCGTGTTCAGCGCCGTGGTCAGCAGTTCGGAGCGCGTGGTCAGTGAGATCTCGCAGTACTACGGTCTGCAGACCCTGAGCACCACTCCCGCGTTGACCGTCACCGGCCCCAGCGGCGACGCGGGCGCGGGCGCACCTGGCCTCACCCTCACCGGTGCGCCATCGGGCGAGACCAACGTGCTGTTCCCGGCCCTGAGCACGACCGATCCGGCCAGCGCGCAGCCGCTCTCGCAGACGGTGTTCCTGTACAATCCCGGTGTCGATACCATCCGTGTCAACGGCACGTACTTCGGCCCGGCGGGCGTCCTGGCGCACTATGTCTACCAGATCGGAGCCGATGGCATCGCCGCGATCGGCCAGACCACCGCGTCGAGCGGTGGCGTTACCAGCGCCCTGACGGTGACGATCCCAGCCGGGACGACCGGCGCCGAGTTCACCACGGTCCAGCAGCGCGGTGCCACCCAGTCGGGTGAGCCGGGCCAGGCGCCCGAGACCTTCGTGGCCACGGCCGTGACGCACTCGGCCGACGGGTCGAACTGGTGGGGCACGCAGGGCTTCTACCCGCTGCCGGTCAGCCCGTTGTGCTCGACCACGAGCGGTCAGCCACTGGGTCCCGGCTGCCCGTAAGCAGCTCTCAGCGCCAGGGTGGGTGAGCGCTCTGCTCGTCCACCAACGATCAGCGTAGGCCATGGGGCCGCGGGACGATTGTCCCGCGGCCCCATGGCCTTCTCGCATACTGAGCGAACCGGACCTGCTGACCCAAGTCGCATGGCAAACCACGGCGACTAAAGTCGCTCGGGCAGATGGTGGCAGTGGTAACCCGCACTGACGGGCGCCTGTGAGCGACTCCCCTGTCTCCGCATCGGAAGACACTTCAGTGTCCGTCGTTTGCCATGCGACTTGGGTCAGCAGGTCCTCCAGGCGGAGGGTACCCTGTAAAGGATGCGATTGACACAATTACGATTAGTGCGTGACGGTAGGGAAAGGGAAGGAGAATCGACCGAGATGAGGCTGGGCCGTTTGCTCTGCTGTTGCGTGTGCCTCACCGTCGCGATTACACTTAGTTCGGCCTTCGGCATGCGCGTGGACGCACACTCCGCCGCGCCGGCGGTCAGCGTCTACCTGACCACCGCTGATCTCTCACAGGCATTGACCCGGCAGCCCAACCTGAGCCTGACGCCGCTGCCGTCCGCCCATGGCGCGGGTGATGGGGGTGGAGGTGGTGGGGGCGCCCGCGTGATCACCACCACGATCGTCGTCAGCCCGTCCGTGACCTACCAACAGATCGACGGTTTCGGCGGCGCCATGACCGACAGTTCGGCCTGGCTGCTTTTCTCCCGGCTGGCGCCCGCAACGCGCGATGCCGCGATGCGCGACCTGTTCGATCCCGCGCATGGCATCGGTATTAGCTTCCTGCGCGTGCCCATTGGGGCGTCGGACTTCACCGCCGACGGCCTGCCGTACACCTACGACGATGTGCCGGCGGGCGCGTCCGACCCCGGTTTGGACGGATTCTCCATCACCCACGACCTGACCTACGTCGTCCCCGCGCTGCAAGAAGCCCTACGCCTCAATCCCCAGTTGAAGCTGGTGGCCAGCCCCTGGAGCCCGCCCGGCTGGATGAAGACGGGGCAGCCCGGCCCCTTCACCGGCGCCATCGATCCGGCCGCGTTTGGCCCGCTGGCGCACTACGTCGTGCGGTTCCTGCAGGCATACCAGGCGCAGGGCATCCCCATCTACGCCCTCACCCCTCAGAATGAGCCCGGACAGGCGACAGACGGCCCTGCCGTTGCCTTCCCCGCCGCACAGGAGGCCGCGTTCATCGGCGGCTACCTGGGACCCGCGCTCGCGCAAGCCGGCCTGCACCCCCGCATCCTGGCCTACGACTCGCAGTGGCGGACCGTCGACACCACGCCGAACTACCCGTCGATCGTGCTGAACGATCCCGCCGCGCGGCCCTATCTGGCGGGGACGGCCTGGCACTGCTACCTGGGCAGCCCCGACGTGATGACGCAGATCCACCAGGCCTACCCGCAAAGGGACAATTATGTGACGGAGTGCTCCAGCGGCATCTCGCACGGAGACGTTGCCGAGCTGATCATCGCCTCGGCGCGCAATTGGTCCAGGGGCACGTTGCTGTGGAACCTGGCGCTCGACGCGCGGGGCGGTCCGAAAGAGGGCGATTGGTGTCAGCACTGCACCGCGCCCGTACGCATCGACCAGAACACCGGCGCCTACACCTACACCAGGGACTACTACCAGTTGGGGCAGGCCAGCGCCTTTGTGCGCCCCGGAGCCTACCGTATCGCGTCGAGCTCGCCTGTGACCGGCTACAGCGAGAACGGCCTGGGCTGCGCCAGTACGGTGAGCTACGGCGTGAGCACGGTCGACGACGTCGCCTTCAAGAACCCGGATGGCTCGGTCGCGCTGCTGGCCTTCAACGACGCGCGCGGCGGCCGCCTGCTGAACGTCCGGGTGGGCGCGGAGGGCTTCACCTACATGTTGCCCTCCTGCGCCACCGCCACGTTTATTTGGAGCGCGCCGACCCTCACACCCGCAGCCCCGACATCGATCCCGGCCCCGGCGCCGCCCACGCCCCGGCCGCCGCACCAGGAGTAGCCCTCAGCCCTAACCATGATGGGGCGCGCCCTGCGATTGTGATTCGGCCAGCGGTGCGCTTTGACAGAGCCGCTCCCGTGCTGCTATCGTATAGCTATGCACTGGGACACTTTCGCGTACGGCGACGTTTCGAGTCCGCGCCGCTCCTAGACGCCCACAGGCGTCGAGGTAAATCGGCGCTGCTGCACCCTACCTTTTGGTAGCGCAGCGGACCCTCCTCAAACGCACCCTTTTTCTTGTGCGACACGCTGTGGGCTCTGACCCGCAGCGTTTTTTGTGCTCTACAGCCGTACAGGAGACTCCCACTGTGTCTATGTCCACGTCCGCGCCGGCCGTCACGGTGCGCGCGCATCGTCCCCGGCTCCATTTTCGCGTGATCCTCGCCGCCTTCCTCGGCCTTGGCTTCTACGTTGGGGTGTGGGCCGTCCTGCTCGCCGACCTCGCGCGCGCCCTGCGCCTCCAACCCAATGCCCTCGGCGTCGCCCTCGCCGCCTTCTCCCTCGCCGGCATCGCCACTCTGGTTGCCGGGGGTCGCTTGGCCGACCGTCTCGGCCGCCGCCCCGTCTTCATCGCTGGCAGTGGTGGCCTGGGCCTATTCTTTCTCGGCCTGACCACGGTGCGCAGCTTCCCCGTGTTCGCCGGCGCCTGCGTCGTCGGTGGCCTGTGCGCCAGCCTGTACGACCTGGCGGTGAACACGCTCGGCGGCGACTACGAGCGGGCCTATGACACGCGCGCCATGACCCTGCTGCACGCCGGCTTCAGCGCCGGCGCCGCCTTTGGGGCTATAGCGAGCGCGGTCGCCCTGGGAAGTGGCCTGACCTATCGCACCGTCTTCGCCCTGGCCGGCGCGCTGCTACTGGCCTTGGCCGTCCTGGCGACACGCCTGCCCCTCCCGCCCGTCGCGGCGTCCGCGCCCCTCACGTCAGCGACTACCGACAACGAGCGGGGCCGGCCGACGCCGCTGTGGCGCGTGCCGGGGGTGCTGCTGGCCCTCGCCATCGTCGGCGTGTGCTTCTTCGGTGACGGCGCGCTGGAAGGCTACACCTCGGTCTACCTGCGCACGCTGCTCGGGGCGGGCGCGCTGCTCGGCGGCCTGGGCATCGCCGCGTTCCACCTGGCCAGCCTCGCCGGCCGCCTCGGCGGGGCGGCGCTGATCCGGCGCTACGGAGAGCGCGCCGTGGTGACCGCCGGCGGCCTCGGCGCCGCCTTGGGTATCGGCATGGCCGTGGCCACAGCCACGCCCGTCGTCGCCGTTGCTGGTCTGCTCCTGGTGGGCCTGAGCCTCGCGCCGATCGTGCCGACGGGCTTCTCCTTGGCCGGGCGGTCTGCTCCGGGGCGCGGGGGACAAGCCGTCTCGCTCGTCACGCAGGCCGGGTACAGCGCCTTCATCGTCAGTCCGCTGGTGATCGGCGGCCTCGCCAGCGTCGTATCGTTGCGCGCGGCGCTGCTGCTCCTGATCGTGACCTACGGCGTCGTCGCCGCGCTCGCTCGCCGCATCCCATCGACAGCGTAGGCGGCCTCTCGTTAATGTAGGCGGCCTCTCGTTGAGACGTGCCCACCATGATGCGTCATCGAGACGATAGCAGCACATGCCTGCTACAATAGCCCTTAGCGGCATGCAACATAGCATGCCAACGGCTACCGGCTACCGGCTACCGGCTAATGACTAATGACTAATGGAGTGACGATGACGGCGAGGTCAATGGCGGACGTACAAGCACAGGCACAGCGCATCGAGGAGCGCACCACGGCGCTACGCGTCGGTTTCATCGGCGCGGGGATCATGGCCGAGGCGATTATCCGCGGGCTGATCACGCGCGGGGTGGTGGCGGCGCACGATGTTGTGGCCAGCGCGCCGCGGCCGGAGCGCCGAGGCTATCTGACGGAGACGTACGGTCTGCGCGCCGTGGCCGATAACGCCACGGCGGCGCGCGACGTCGACGTGGTGATGCTGTGCGTCAAGCCGCAGACGGTGGCCAAGGCGCTGCCGGAGCTGCGCGAGGCGCTGACCCCGCGCCAGCTCGTTATCTCCATCGCCGCGGGGGTTTCGCTGCACACCCTGGAGAGCCTGAGCTACCACCCGGCCATCGTCCGCTCCATGCCCAACACGCCGGTCAACGTCGGCGAGGGCATGACCGTGTGGGCGCCCAGCCACGCCGTCACCCCGACGCAGGCCGCGCAAACGCGCACGGTCTTCGCTGCCCTGGGGCGGGAGATGCAGGTGGACAACGAGAGCTTCCTCAACATGGCCACCAGCATCAGCGGCTGCGGCCCGGCCTACCTGTTCCTGGTGATGGAGGCGCTGACCGACGCCGGCGTGCAGATCGGGCTGCCGCGCTACATGGCCGAGGAGCTTGTGATGCAGACCGTGCTGGGCGCGGCCCGGCTGGCCCAGGAGACCAAGCGCCACCCGGCGGCGCTCAAGAACGCCGTGACCTCGCCCGGCGGCGCCGCTGCCGCCGCGCTCTACCAACTGGAGAAGGGCGGCTTGCGCCCCACCATGGCCGACGCCGTGATGGCCGCCTTCCAGCGCGCTGCCTCGCTCGGCCACGATGAGCAGGCGAAGTGACGAGTGATGAGTGACGAGTGATGAGTGGTTAGTGACGAGTGGTTAGTGACGAGAGCGATGTCGGCGTTCGGTAGTGAGGATGGGTCGTCGGCGCAACTCACGCTGGACGATCTGCCGTTAGGGCTCTTGACCCAGATGGTGGATCGCCTGCGTGAAGTGGAGCCCGCGGCGGTGGGAGTGCTGGCCACCGGCAGCTACGCCACGGGGCAAGCTGTTCCGCAAAGTGACCTCGATGTGACCGTACTCACGGCGGTACCCCCGCAGGGGGACTATCGTACGTGGTTCGAGCCGTGCCCCAGCGCGCCGCTTCACATCTCGGCAGGGGCGAGGTCCCTGAGCGATTGGGTTGAGGAGGGTACTACTGCCGCCGACTGGTCGCTCGGCTTCCCTACCGAGGAGGCAGCGGCGTGGGTGTGGACGACAGACGCGGCTCGCGCCGTGCTCGGCGGCCACCCCGTTATGCGTCGCCCGCCCGCGTCGCCTGAACTGGAAGACTTTCTGGAATGCGCTACCAAGGTCAAGCGGGCCGCGCAGGGGGGAGATGCCCTTGGTGCGCGATGGCACGCCCAGCACCTGGGCCTCTACGCCCCGCGGTTATTGCGTCCGCTCAACCGGGAGAGGCGTGTGATCGATGTGCGCGATGCCCTGCGCGCTGCCCTGGACATGGCGGTCGCTCCGGCCAACTACCGCGATAACCTGACGTTGTGTCTTGGTCTCGTTCAGGCCGACGACGGGGAGGTTGCTGCCGCCGCGCTACGCCTGGCGTCTTCCATCCTGGCGTTCCTGCGCATCCACATGCCCGACGTCCATTGCCAGCCCGACCTGCCGCTCTACTTGGTCAACGGCGCCCTGGAGCGCCATCTCGATGTTGAGTGAAAAGCCGAGGCGGCGAGGTCGAGCACCACAGACCGTCGCGGGCCTGAGTGCGCTTGCACAGCAAGGGCTGACCTTGCTGCGGGCGCCCCATGCTTTGCGCTGGCGGCTGGAAACGTTCGGCCTCTACATGCCCTCGCTGCCCGAGGCACGGCCCTGGTGGCGCGTCAACCTCCGCGCCTTGTATGCCTTCACCCGCCAGTTGCCCGGCTACGCCCGCTGGCTGGCCGACTTCGCCGCGTTGCGCCGGCAGAGCGCCACGGGCTGGTGGCAGACCCGCACCACAACCAACATCAAGGATTGGGAAGCGTGGCTGGACCAGAGTTGCTAGGAGAAAACGACTCCGGCCGCGGGAGTGGCCGGTCCAGCACGGTTGTTTGCCATGCCGCCGTGGCTGCGGTCTCTGACCGGGCAGAGCAATCTCCTTGAGATGGCGGCTACGTGAAGAGGCGGGCAACGGGGTACGCAAATCCGGGTACCACGTCCTCACCCCTCAACTCGTCCTCGACGCCCAGGGGTGTTGGCGTTTCGTCGCCGGGACGCCATACGTCCACGCGCTTGTAGCGTGGCCAGATGACCCACACGAGGCGTGTGCCGAAGGAGAGGTAGGTCTGTGCCTTCTTGGCCATCCCTGGCCCATACTGGTTTTCCGACGCCACCTCGACGGCGAGGTCGGGGGCCAGTTGCCACGCCTTGAAGTACTCCGGCGAGGTGGGCGCTGGAGCGCGCTCCGTCCGCACAAAGCCGACATCGGGGGCCATCTCAGTGTCCCGTGGCTGAGCGGGGTCAAGGCGATAGCCTCCCTGCTCACCGGTGATAACACCTAAGCCGTTGTCCTCCACGTAGACGCCGAGTCGTATGCCTAGTCGATAGCCAATAGTCGATGCTCCACCGCTGCTAAGAGGCATGCGGACAAGTACCCCCTGAACCAACTCATATGCCCAGCCATCGTCGGGCATGGCGTGTAAGTCGTCCACCGTCATCGGCGGCATGTTGGGCACGATCTCGGCCCACGGCGCGATAGGGTTCGGTGGGAAGGCGCGTTGTGCGGTCATATGTCTGGTGTCCTCCGTTCATTGGTCACGGTCAACAGGGCAGTGCGACGTGAACGTCCTCACTACTAATCTGGACATCTCGTTAGAACGCTTCGGCCACGGACTTCTGCTGCATGAACAGCCGGACGTAGTCGGGGCCGCCGGCCTTGGCCGCGGTACCGCTGAGGTTAAAGCCTCCAAAGGGGTGGGCGCCGACGATGGCGCCGGTGCACTTGCGGTTGAAGTACAGGTTGCCCACGTTGAACTCGCGCCGCGCCCGCTCCAGCTTGGCGCGGTCGCGCGCGTAGACCGCGCCGGTGAGGGCATAGACGGTGCCATTGGCAATCTCCAGGGCGTGGTCGTAGTCGCGCGCGCGGATCACGCTCAGCACGGGGCCGAAGATCTCCTCCTGGGCGATGCGCGCGTCGGGCGCCACGTCGGCGAAGACTGTGGGCCGGATAAAGTAGCCGGGGCTCTCCGCGGCCGCCCCCCCGGTCACCAGACGCCCCTCGCCGCGGCCAATCTCGATGTAGCGCAGGATGTTGCGGTAGGCGTCCTCGTCGATGACCGGCCCCACGGCGTTCTCGAAGGCGTGGACAGGGCCCACCGCCAGGCGCTCGGCGCGCGCCGCCACGTCGGCCAGCACCGCGTCGTACACGTCGTCCAGCAGGATGGCGCGTGAGCAAGCCGAGCACTTCTGACCCTGGAAGCCGAAGGCCGAGGTGACGATACCCTGCGCCGCCGAGGCCACGTCGGCCGAGGAGTCGACCACGATGGCGTCCTTGCCGCCCATCTCCGCGATGACGCGCTTGATCCAGATCTGGCCGGGCGCCAGGTCGGCGGCAAGCCGGTTGATGCGCAGGCCGACGGGGCGCGAGCCGGTGAAGGAGATGAAGCGGGTGCGCGAGTGAACCACGAGCGGCTCACCGACCGTCTCGGGGTCGCCCGTCAAAAAGGTCAGCACGCCGGCGGGCAGGCCTGCCTCTTCCAGGATCTCGACCAGTTTGTAGGCGATGACCGGCGTCTGCTCGGCGGGCTTAAAGATGACCGCGTTGCCCCCCGCGATCGGGCCCGAGACCATGCCGGTGGGGATGGCCAGGGGGAAGTTCCAGGGCGAGATGACCAGCCCAACGCCCAGGGGAATATAGTCGAGGGTATCTTCCTCTCCAGGCAACTGCGTGACCGGCGTGGGCGTCTCCAGGTCGATGGCCTGGCGGCCATAGTACTCCAGGAAGTCTATGGCCTCGGCCACGTCGCCATCGGCCTCGGGCCAGCTCTTGCCGGCCTCCAGCACTTCCCAGGCCGACAGCTCGACCTTGCGTCGGCGCATGATCGCCGCCGCACGCAGCAGCACACGCCCGCGCGCGGCAGGCCCCACACGGCTCCACGTGGCGAAAGCGGCCTGCGCCCCGGCCATGGCCTGCTCGACGTGCGCGGCGGTCCCGCTGGCGGCGTAGCCGACCGTCTCGGAGGGCGCGGAGGGGTTAAGCGAGGGAAAGTGCGTCGTGGTCTCGACGCGCTGGCCGGCGATGACCAGCGGGTATCGTTCGCCGAGGCGCGCGGCCACGGCGTCGAGCGCCTCGGTCATGCGGCAGCGCGCGTCCTCGCGCGTGAAGTCGGTGAAGGGCTCCGGCGCATACGGCTGTACCATAGTAATCGCTCCCTTTCTCGGCCAGACATCCCCCCTGTCACGAGCGTGCGCGACGACGGGCGCTCGGCCGGCCATGCAAAGATTTTAAGCGGTATCTCAAGGTAACCGCGCTCGGTGTCGGGTACGCGGCGTACGGTGCATCAATTGTACCGCGTTTTGTATCGTCATCGTGTTTGCTCCCGCCGATGTGATAGTATATGCGTACCCGCACGTTGTGCGCCAAAAAGAGCAGGGGCTGACGTTTATAGTAGTGTGCGACGTGTTGCAACGTGAGCGCGCCGACGGACTGTTGACAAACGCCGCAACCTGGCATAGCGTATAGGCGGGATTGTCACGCGCGGCGTCGCAGTGTCACAAAGACACGCTATCCGGATGTTTGCGTTCTTGGTGCAGCGGGCAATGCAGCCTGTAATGAAAGGGGGCGCCACTTCACGGTAGATGGTTCGCTGTCCACGGTCCGCGGCAGGCGTGAGGATCGGTCTCAAGAGACATCAGCAGGTACGTAGGGAGGATAGAAACCCATGGGTATGAATCAACCGGGCCAGTCTAACCCGCAAGTCCAGCAGGCCAAGCAGATGTGGAGCAACCTGACGCGGGGGCGTCAGATCGCTCTCGCCGCTGCCGTCGTCGGGCTCATCGCCAGCTTCTTGCCCTGGTATACCGTCTCGGGCTTGGGCTACAGCGGGTCGGCCAGCGGCTGGTCCGGATGGCAGGGTTACCTGACCATCCTCGGCTTCATCGTGGCGGCGGTCGTGGTGTTGCTGCCGCTGTTCGGGCGGTCGGCGCGCGGCATCATCCCGTCCTTGCCGCCGACCTTAACTGACGCGCGGCTAGTCATGGGCGCGGGCGCCGTGGCCCTCGTCGGTGCGGTGCTCTACCTGACGACGGCAAACAGTGGGGCAGGCAGCGTAGCCACCGCAGGGAGCGGGATAAGCGCCGGCGCATCGATCGGGCTCTATATCGCCCTGGTCTGCGCCGTGGCCATCGCGGCGGGCGGGTACCTGATGCAGACCGAGCCGGACCTGGTGTAGCGAGAAGCAGTTGTCGGTTGTCGGTTGCCAGTTGCTAAAGAGACGGATCGCCGCTCGTCCATCGTGTCGTCCACCATCATGCTCGTGGCCTCCTCTGGCAACTAGCAACTGACAACTGACAACCGACAACTATCCGCCCATGGGAGTGTTGGAAGACTGGCGCGACGCGCGGCCGCTGCCGCCGGAGGCCGAGGCGGTCGCGCGTCGCATGACCGAGCGTCCCGCCGCCGAGGTGCGGGTGACGTTGCCCACCCCGCCCGGCATCAACGATTGGTGGGAACCGTACACCCTGCGCGCGCGCGGACGCGCCGTGGCCTCGTTGCGCCTCACCAAGAACGCCGTCGCCTACAAGCTGATGGCCGAGCGCGCCCTGCTGGGCGCGGGCGTGGACCCCGTGGAGTTAGAGGATATGTTCCGCGACCTCTGGCTTGACCTGCGCGTCATCTCGTACCTGGCGACGCCGTTGGAACGCGACGCCGACGGGCCGATCAAGCCGCTGCAGGACCTGTTCTGCGCCCTGCTAGGCGTCGACGACGCGCGCGTGCGCTACAGCAGCGGCAGCGCGCGGCTCGCCCCGCCGGAGCCGCGCGCCGAGGTCTGGCTGCGCGGTTACCAGGCGTGGGATTCGTCGGGCGAGGGCGGTCCCTACTACACCATCCACACCCGACACACCGTCGATGGGCCGCGCACCGAACCCCGCCTGCTGACCGCGCGGCGGATAGCAGCAATAAGTAGTTAGATATTAGTAGTTAGTAGTTGGTTTTTGGTCTAGGCCAGCACACCGCTTATTAACGTCTTTGTCTAACTACTAACTACTAATGACTAACTACTCGGCTGGAGCAGCGTCGAAAGGCCGGTGAGCAGGGTGTCGGCCGCGCTCGACGGCAGGCGCTCGATCATCGTCGCGAGGCGCCGTTCATGGAGCGTCGAGCACTCCTGCTGCGTGACGACCCCCTTGTCGGTCAGCGATACGAGCACGATGCGGCGGTCCTTATTGTGCCGGGCGCGGCGCACCAATTCCTTCTCTTCGAGCGCGTCGATGATGCGCACCACGGTTGGCCCGGTCACCCCAAGGTCCAGCGCGATATCCTTCTGAGATTGCACCCCTTTTTCGACGATCATCGAGATGACCTGGTACTGCGCCAGGGTCAGGTTGCAGGGGATTCCGTTGCTGCGCTTGAAATCTTCTCGGAACTCTCGGTCAAGCTTGGTCAACAACTGAGCCAATCGCTTCACCTGCGAACGGTCTTGGGCTTCCATGCGTGACACCACCCTATGGCACTAGGCCCGCTCTTGCCAGCCTCCTAGCCTGCTCGGTTGCAGGACTACTCCGCCCAACTGATGATACGACTATAAGATGAAACGGGTAGCGTTGTCAAACATGACGGGCTGCACATACCCTTGAGCCTTGCGATTGGGCGTTCATCCTTGTCGATCACGAGTAGCAGCGCGGTGATGAGGGCTGCTACCCGTAGTATGACGTATTGGTAGGGTATCTGGCTACAGACGGCGATTGACGGCGACATTGTGCCCGCCTTGTTACACGAGGATCAAAGAGGTGACACCGACGTGGCCGCCCTTCAGATGTGAGATGATAGGTAGGTACGGATAGCTGTGGGTTCGTAAGGAGACATCATAATGACTCGTCCGCACATCCCGGTCGTTCCAGCCTTGCGCGTCGCCATGCTCTGTGCCGTCCTGGCCTCGATCAGCGCGACTTGGCCACCATTCGCCCAGCAGAACGTGGTCACGGCGCGCGATATCCCGGCGGCGCGGCGCGTCCCGTCTCATTGTGTTAGCCGTGCCAACGCCGCGCAGGCGCCGCTCGTCGCGGAGGCCCTGCGCGGCGACATCTACGTCATGCCGGCCGACGGCAGTACCCCGCCGCGCCGCTTGACCGCCTACGGCCACAACGACAGCCCGGCCCTCTCGCCGCATGGCCGCCTGATCGCCTACCTCTCGGTTCCTCGTGGCGGCCTGGACAAATATGGTCATGCCAGCTCGCACAATGTCTGGATCGTGCCTGTGAATGGCGCCTCCGACGGCTCCAGCGGCTACAAGATCACCCTAACTAACCTGAACGCTGATCGTGGCGCCCTGGCCTGGGCGCCCGACGGCCAGCACCTGGCCTATGTCGAGGACAGCCAGGGCCACTCCTCGGTCCTCGTCGTCGATTACCAGGGACGTCACTCGACCGCGGTGTTGCACTTCACCGGCACGACCGACAACACTATTGCCTGGTCGACGGACAGTCGTCGCGTGGCCATCGCGCCTTTTCAGTCCCAAAGCGGCGATACGACCGCGATGTCTGTTGCCATCGCCTCCGCCGACGGAAGCGCCCACGACGTCATCGCGGTGCGCTTCCCATCCGATATGTTTAGCGGCCGGCAATCCGGTGGCCGCGGTTCCTCCCCCGACCCCCGCAACATTGCCTGGGCGCCGGACGGTCATCACCTGGTCGTGCAGACCTTCGGCAATGGTGAGGGGTCGCATATAACTGGACTGTGGCGGGTTGCGGACAGCGGCGGTATAGCCCGACTGTTCGTGGGGATGCTGGCCGGCGTGCGGCAGGGCGACTACAGGACAGGACCCTATTCTTTCCTGAGCGACGCTGCCTCCTTCACTTTCTCGCCCGATGGCCATTCCCTACTGATCAATCGTTTGCCTGGGGGCAGCGGCCCGAGGGGGCGCGGCCCGGATGGGCAGAGTGGTTTCTGGCTGGCTAACGCCGACGGCACGCAAGGCCATCTCCTTAACCCCGCTCCGCTGGCGTGCTGTACCCTGGCTCAGTCGGTCTGGCTGACCGACTCGTCGGGACTGGCCTTCGTCAGCCTGCAGGTCATCAACGGAACGTCGGGCTCGTCGTCATCGGGGCCGCCGATCCAGGCTCGGCTCTACAGCCTCGGCCTCAACGGCGCGTCACACCTGCTCTACCAGTTGACCGACCCTGACCAGGGCAAAATGGAGATTGCGCCCGCCTTCGGCTGCGTCGAATGCGGCGCATAAATCCGCGTTAGAGCTACCCTCTCACCCCCCGCCCCATGGCTGACTGTCCCCCCCGATCCCTACCGGCAGCTGCCAGCTGCCAGCTGCCAGCTGCCCACTGCCTGCTGCCTACTGCCTACTCACTGCGTCGAGCAGGCGGCCGACGATGGCGTCCGTGGTCAGGCCCTCGGCCTGGCCCTCGAAGTTGAGCAGCACGCGGTGGCGCAGGACGGGCGGGGCCAGGGCCCGCACGTCGTCGATGGCCACGTTGTAGCGGCCTTCTAGCAGCGCGCGCACCTGGCCCGCCGTGATCAGCGCCTGCAGCCCGCGGGGGCTGGCCCCGGCTCGCACGTAGCGCCTGACCTCGGTCGGGGCGTCCTCGCGCTCGGGGTGCGTGGCCAGCAGCAGGCGCACCGCGTAGTCTCGCACGGCCGAGGCCACGGGCACGGCGCGCGCCACGCCGACCATGGCCAGCAACTCGTCGCCCGTGACGACCGGCGCCACGTCGTCGGGCGGGCGGATGGTGCGTCCGATGATGCCGATCAGTTCCTCCGGCCCGGGGAAGGGTACCAGCGTCTTGAACAGGAAGCGGTCCAACTGCGCCTCGGGCAGCGGATAGGTCCCTTCCATCTCCAGCGGGTTCTGCGTGGCCAGCACAAAGAACGGACGCGGCAACACGCGCGTCTCGCCGCCCACGGTGACGGTACGCTCCTGCATCGCCTCCAGCAACGCGGACTGCGTCTTGGGCGTGGCGCGGTTGATTTCGTCGGCCAGTACCACGTTGGCGAAGAGCGGGCCGGCCTGGAAGCTGAAGGCGCGGCGGCCAGCCTCGTCCTCATTGATGATGTTAGTACCTGTGATGTCGGCCGGCATCAGGTCGGGGGTGAACTGCACGCGCGAGAAGTGCAGGTTGAGCGCCTGGCCCAGCGTGCGCACCAGCAGCGTCTTGCCCAGGCCCGGCACACCCTCCAGCAGCACATGCCCCCCCGCCAGCACGGCGATCAGCACTTGCCGCACCACGTCGTGCTGGCCCACCACGATCTGACCGATCGTCTCCTCCAACCGCCGCCCCGCCGCCGTAAACTCCCGCACCGCGGCCTCGTCGATCCCCCCGTCGCCGTGCTGCATCGTACCTCCTTACGAAGTTGCCAGTTGCCAGTTGCCAGTTGCCAGTTGCCAGTTGCCAGTTGCCAGTTGCCAGTTGCCAGTTGCCAGTTGCCAGTTGCCAGTTGCCAGTTGCCAGTTGCCAGCTGCCAGCTGCCAGCATGCTTGCAGTCATCTCACCCGGATGAAGTATATGTCTCGTCCGTCTGGCAACTGGCAACTGGCAACTCGTCAGTGGCTCAGCCCATCGAAGTAGCGCTTGACCAGGGCGCGCTGGTCGGGCGGGAGGGAACCGTTGGCGATGGCGTTGTTGGCGCCGCGCTGGTACTGCGGGAGCACCGCGCGCCAGGGTTGGACGCTCCCTGGCGCCGGGGCGGCCTGCGAGCCCCTCGTCGTCGAGGTTGGTCCGTTCTTGCCCTGTGGCGCGGGCACGTAGACGCGGCTGCCCGCACCGCCATTGCGCCCGCTGCCCCCGTTGGTCCCGCGTCCGCCGCCCCTACCGCCGCCTCCGGCGCCGCCACTCCCACCACCCGCGCCGTGCCCGGAGCCGGAACCCTGGCCTTGCCCTTGTCCAGTACCGTCGCCATTCCCACTTCCCTGGCCCTGCCCCTGTCCGCCTCCCTGTCCCTGTCCGTCTCCCTGCCCGGAACCGGTACCGCTACCCTGTCCGTTTCCCTGGCCCTGGCCGCCCTGGCCCTGACCTCCTTTACCGCTTTGACCGCCCTGACCGCCCTGGCCCTGACCGCCCTGTCCGCTGCTGCCCGGGGACGAACTGTCCGACAGGCCGGACACGTCGTTGCGGGCGTTGTCCAGGCTGCTGGTGGCCTGGTCGAGCGCGCTCTGCTGCACCGTGCTGGCCGCGTCGGCGGCCGATTGCGTCCCGGCCGCGCGCAGCGCCGCCTGAGCCCCGGACGTATCGTCCTGCGCCAGCGAGGTGGCCGCGTTCTGCAGGGCGCTGCTCAGGCTGGCGTCGGAGGAGGAGGCGTGCGCGGCCTGCTGCAACTCCTTGGCCAGGGCAGCGCGCTGAGCCGGCGATCCATGGGACAGGCTCGCGGCCAGCTTTTCCATCGCCGCCGCGATCAACCGCGGGTCGCCGCGCTGTAGCGCCGCGGCCAGGGATTGGGTCGCCGCGGCGCGCAGCAGCGCAGCGGAGAGCGCGGCCAAGGCGGCGTGCTGAGCCGCGGCCTGGGGGTTGGCTAGCCGGTTGAGCGCGGTCTGGGCCTGCGCGATGGTCCGTAGCGCCTGGGCCTGCGTGTGCGTGGCGGCGAGGTCGTGCTGCAGACGGGCCAGGATGCGCGCGATCTGCGCCTGGCGCAACCGCGCCACTTTAGGCAGCGCGGCCAGAGTCGGCAACGGGACGCCGGCCGCGGCCTGCCGGGCCGCGCTGATGCGGGCCGCGGCGTGGGCGATGCGCGCGTGCGTTGCCGGGTTAACGGCGGGTTGGACCCGTGCGTGCGGGGTCGGCAGGGCCAGGGCCAGAACCAGAGCCAGCACGCCGGCGGACGGCAGCGCGGCCTCGCGACGGGCCAGGTGGAGCGGCAGCAGCCGCTTGAGGTCCAGGCCGGCCACGCGCTCCGCGAGGTCGGCGCGCTGGAGCCGCAGGATGGGCGTCTGGCGGTCGCCGTACTCCCACGCCGTCACCAACCGTTCGTGCAGCCGCAGGGCGCGGTCGGCGCTGCGAATAGCGGCGGGAGCTGGCGGTTTGGTCAGCCAGGCGACGGTCGCCCCGACGCCCGTCAATCCCAGCAGCGCGGCCAGCGCCCACCACGCCGCGTCCCACGACGTCAGGCGGGCAATCAGGAAGACCACGGCGGCGGCCAGCAGCCCGGCGGCGAACCCGCGGACCAGCCAGGGCAGCGCGTGGCGCCAGGCCACGCGCCGGATCACCCGCCGCGCAAAGCGGGTAAGCTCGGGCGACGCGAGCTCCGCGTGGGCGGAGGTGTTCGTGGCAGACAATGGGCTAAGAGATGTGCTCATCGATCATACCTCCCCGACCGTGCCGGTCTCGGGGGCCGGAACGCGGTCTTGCGGATCACCCGCCGGACGTGGCGGACGTGGCGACGCGGGCACGAGCCGCCGGTAGCGCGGGCGCAGCAGATAGACACTGCCCAGCACGAAGACGACCGATAGCAGCACGTCCCCCACGACCGACCCTCCCCACAGGCTCAGTGGACCGATGCTCCCAACGCTGGCCTGCGTGAGACCATCGGTGTGGGTGTATCCCGCTAGAACCGCGACGAACCCCGTGAGGGGGTCGGCGTAGCCGATCAGCGGCACGGTCAGGTTCTCCCCGCCATAGGAGCCCACGTTTTGCGCGTTGATGCCCTGCGCGTTGGCGAATACGTAGAGCGTCAGCACGCCCAGGCCAACGGTCAGGATCAGCGTCCAGACCAGGCTGGCGATGACGGCCAGACCGCTGCGCCGCGTCACCGTGGAGATAAAGATCGACATCGAGCCCAGCACCAGCGTGGTACCCAGGAAGACGATGAACATGGCCACCACCTGTTCCAGGCCGACCCCGCCGAACAGGAAGACGAGGCTGAACAGGGGCAGCGAGCACAGGATCAGCAGAACGTCGAAGGCCAGCCCGGCCACCAGCTTGCCCAGGACGACCGAGAGCGAGGATAACCGCGTGACCAACAGCAACTCCAGCGTCTGCCGCTGGCGCTCACCGCTAATGGCGTCCGCCGTCGACGCCGGCGTCACGAGGACGATCAGGATCAGTTGCACGATAGCCAGCGCGCCGAAAAGTCCCTGCCCTAATTTCGCGGAATCGGAGTAGCTGGTTGGCGTGCCCACCGTCGACAGGACGATCAGCGAAACGATCGCCAGCAGCGCCAGGTAGGCGGTCACCACGGCGGCGGCCCGCCAGCCGCGCATGCGCGTGGTCAACTCTTTGCCCAGGACGGCGTTGACCCTAATCATGGCTGCCCTCCTCGGTCAGCTGCATAAAGATCTCCTCCAGCGAGTTGGCGGCTGGCGCGAAGCTCAGCACGGGAACGCCGGCCTCGACCAACGCGCGCAAGAGAGCGGCGGTGGCCACGTCGTCGCCGCTGAAGGTAGCCTCCAGATCATCGCCCACCGTGTCCACCGCGCTGACGCCGGGCTGCCGGGCCAGCGCCTCGGCCGCCTGAGCCCGCGCGGCCTCGTCGCCCTGGATGCCGATGCGCACGCCGCGCGCGCCGCGCAGCGAGCCCAGGATGGTGTTGACCGGTCCCTCGCGCAGCAAGCGGCCGCCCTGCACGATGCCGATGTGCGTACACATCTCGGCCAGTTCGAGCAGGATGTGCGAACTGACCAGCACCGTCTTGCCCATGCGCTGCAGTTCACGCACAATCTCGCGCATCTCGTAGCGCGCGCGCGGGTCCATGCCCGAGGCCGGCTCGTCGAGCAGCAGCACTCGCGGGTTATGCACCAGGCAGCGCGCCAGGCCCAGGCGCTGCTTCATGCCGCGGGACAGCCCCTCGACGAAATCGTCGCGCTTGTGCGCCAGGTCGACCAACTCGAGCAGCTCGGGGTTGGTGCGGCGGCTCTCCGCCGTGGGCACTCCGTAGGCCGCGGCGTAGAAGTCGAGGTATTCGCGCACGGTGAGGTTGTCGTAGACGCCGAAGAAGTCGGGCATATAGCCGATCTTGGAACGCACGTTGCGCAGGTCGGTGGTGAGCGAGCGCCCGTCGACCCAGGCTTCGCCGCGGTCCGGGGCCAGGAGGGTGGCCAGGATGCGCATCGTCGTCGTCTTGCCCGCGCCGTTCGGCCCCACGAACCCGTAGATGCTGCCGCGCGGCACGTGCAGGGAGAGGCCGGCGAGCGCCTGCGTGCGCCCGTAGACCTTGGTCAGCCTCTCCGCCTGCAGCATCCACTCTGTGCCCGTGGCTGGCTCCTGACCGTCAGGAGGCGTCCCCAGCACAGTCCTTGTCCGCCCCGTCCCCGCCTGTTGCTGTGTGTCCGCGACGGTCATAATGCCTTCCCTGTCACGCCGATCAGCAAGCTCTGATCGACGTTGCCGATACTGGTTTGCCCTGGTGGGTCGAGGTGCAGTAGCACACGCCCCTGGGGCGAGACATAGGCCGTGGGGTCCCGATGGTCCTGACCCTGGCCAGGGCCGATGGTGCGCGGGCCGCTGCTCAAATCGATCCCCTCCCACCGGCCGCGGCGCCAGTTCCACAGCTTGAAGCTGTCCACACCGAGCGATGCCGAGCCGTTGCTGAAGTTGACGTAGGTTTGCACGGTGAGCGTCTCGACGGTGAGGCGGTGGCCGGCCGCCGTCCGGGGCAGCACGAGTTGCACGTCGAGGTGGTCGGTCGAGCTCAGATTGAGGCCGGAGGCCGCGTTGTTGCCGAGCCCGGTCGACGTGCCCAGCGACCCGACGGGAATATCGCCCGGTTGGAGCGTGTAGGCGCCCGGCGCGATGCTCAGCCCTAGCGGCGCCACCACCAGATCGAGGTCGGTGCGGCGCGGCGCCGAGCCGTTGACCGCGAACGCGCCGATCCCGTCCGTGCTCCAGCCGATCAGAGCCAGCGGCGCCGAGGACGTGGCCACGAAGCCCGTCGGGAACACAGCGCCCAAAATCTTACCGTAGCGGTCGCTGCCGGCGAGCGTCGCCGGACTTGCAACCGCGGGAGCGGGAGCGGCCAACAGCTCCGTCCCGCCGGCGCCGCCAGGGACGGACGCCGCGTACAGGTTGTTGAGCGGACCGGGCGTACTACTACCGTACGAGCCATTGCTTCCCGAGACGGTCCCGCTGCCGGACAGCGCGAACGAGCGGACGCGCACGGTCTGGCCGGGATCGATGCGCGGGATCACCGCGCTGGTTCCACCGTTGCCGACCACGACCGCGTCGTGCAGCGTCAAATTCGTCGTATTGGTGAGCTGGCCGCTGACCGACCCGCCTCGCAGCAGTAACTGTCCCATCACCGTGCCGGGCAGCGTCAGTTGCTGCTCGATGCCCACGTTGCGCTCCGTCCACGTGCCCATGCCGAGCAGGTGTGCCCCGAACTGCGGACCCTCGTCGACGCGCATGCCTAGCGGCGCGTTGGATCCCCCGCCGGGCGCATTGTCGCCGCCCAGCCCCCAGGCCAGCGCCTGTCCCCCACCAGGAATTGTGAGGTCGTAGTCGCCCTGGAAGGGTGAGAGCACGCCGAGATAGGAGTCGACCGTCTTGGTCGCGTCGGGGCCGTTCAGGAAGACGACCGTATCGACGTTGGCGACGACATCGCCGCCGTTGCGGGCGTAGGCCAGCCCGAACGAGACCAGGCCAAAGAGTGCGGCCGCCAGCGGCACCGTGATCCAACTCCACTCTAGGCGGCGGCGCCAGCGCAAGATGATGTAGTTGCCCGGTCCCAGCACCAGGACGTAGAGCACGATCAGGAACACGTAGATCTGCAGCGCGGGCAAACTCTGGGCTGGGGGCGTCGCCAGGTCGCTCGTCAGGTTGCTGGTAGATGACCCGTTGTTGTTAGATGCAGTGGGCGGGGGCGTGGCGCCGTCTTCAATCAGGGCGTCGCGCGGGCCAACCAGCCCGGGCGCGAGGACACGCTCCCAGAACTGGCTCTGCTGGCCGCTCGACCACGCGCTGACCGGAGCAAGGGTTGGCTCGACCGCGCTGTACATGAGGTGTCCGCGTCCCAACGGCGCATCGACCACCAGCGGGACACCCTGGTGCGCGATGAGCACAGTCGCGCCGGGCCGCGGCGTGGCCACGCTCACCAGGGCGGGGCTATGCGCGTCGGCCCCATTGCCGGCGATGGCGGCCAACTCGGGGAGCGTGTTCTCCACCGCCGTCCCGGTCAGGGTCGCGGCGAGCAGGTCGGGAGACAGGTGGCTCATCGTCTTGCGCGCCTGAGAGCCGCCGACCACCAGCAGCGTCCCTCCCCCCCGCACCCAGGAGCGCAGCGCCGCGCCCTGCGCCGCGCCCAGCGTCTCGGAGGCATAGTTGTCGAGCACGATCAGGTCGAGGTTGTCGAGCGCCGCCGGTAGCGTGTCGAGGGGGGTGCTGTCGTCGAACTGCGCCACCGAGACGCCGGTGTCGCCGAACTTGAGCGAATGTAGCGCGGCCCGCAACGCCGTATCGTCGGAGAGCACCCCCACCGAGAGGTTGCTGCTCTGCTGCGCGTTCTGCTGCGAGACCGGGTTGAGTGGGGTCGAGGTCACCGCGTGGCCGTTGGCGTCGAGCAGGGTGACGTTGAACTGCGAGCCGAGGTCGGCCGCGCGGACATACATGGTGAACGCCTTGCGCGAGCCGCCGGGCAGCGTCACGTCGAGCGTCAGGTCGGTGCGATAGGACACAGTGGGGCCGTTGTTCCCGCCCTGGGGAGTATCCGCGATGACCAGGCGGCCGGTCAGGTCCGGGCCGTCGTTGCGCAGGATGACGTGGACGGGGACCCAGACCGCGCCCTGGCGCACGACTGACGGCCCGTTGAGGCGGTAGTTGTAGCCACCGGCAAACCCATAGCCGACCTGCGCGCTCATCGTGACGTTCGGGCCGGGAGGACTGCTGTCGCGCACGGGCGCGCGCCCACCAGAGGCCTGGCCATGCCGTATCAGGCGCGGCACGGCGACGTGAGCGCGATGAGTGAATGGCGCGCCGGTTGGGATCGTCGTGGCGCCCAGGCCCGGCAGCGCGATGGCGAGGGCCAATCCCATCACCCCCGCCACTGCGGCGGCCTGTCCCTGTCCTCGGCCTCGAACCGTCATGTGCTCCATGTGGTCCGTGTTCCCTTCTAGCAAAAGCGGCCAGCAGTCAGCTATCAGCGGTCGGGTCCGTCTGGCACCATTGTAGAGCAGACGGCGGAAAAGGGCATCCCCCAGCGCCGAGTCCACCCGGCGTTGTGGCCCCAGCCTGCGATTGCGGTCGCATGGCAAACCACGGACACTGCGGTGTCAGGACGAGGGATACGGTTGTCGGGAATATTAATAATGTTGGTGCGTCCCGCGTTCGCCCGTAGTCGTCGTACGCTGCCATGCGACCACATTCGCAGGTTAGGGTAGGTGGAGGAGCGGCGGCAAGGCTCTCCATTATGTATAACGCTACAGCGGGGCTAGGAGTAACAGTGTCGTGGCGACGGCCAGCAGCACCAGTCCCGCCAGGGGCAGGCAGCCGCTGCCGCGCCCGCGCGATCCGGCGGGGGACAGGGCGCGGGCGGCATGGGCGCGATGTGTCTCGCGGCCATGGGCCAGGCTCTGCTCGCGCGCGGCAAGGTCGCTCAGCAGGTGGTAGGCAGGCAGGTCATCCGCGGCCGCGCCATATCGTCGGCGCAACCGGTCGAGCCGGCGGCGCACCTCGTCCGGCGAGAGCGCGGCCAACTCCTTGCTGCGCGCCTCGTACCACCACTGGCGCCGGCAGCGCGCGTAGCTGCGCACATCATTGGCCGTGTAGAGGCGGTTCCTCCTTCCACCCTCTTTACATAGCGTCGCAAATGCCAACCGACTATCGCGCTGCCTCATAGGGACCGCCAGGCAATAAAGATATCAATTACCTGCCCGTTTCCAGTGTGGACTCGGCGAAGAATTGGGACGTTTATTCTTTGACGGACCCATAGAAGCCGCCGCCGCGCTACATGAGCCACTCGTGTGCCCAAGCTGGGGGATAACGCTTAGTGACGATCTCTTCATAACGCGTCACCAGGGGGCCGTCAAGCCCTCCTCCATTGAAATTGAAAACACGTTCTGTTGCCAGCCCGATCGGCGTAAGCCCAATCACGACAAGATAGTGGCTCGTAAAGGCGAAGTGATCCGACCAATTATCGTAGCGGGGGTCGAAAAGGCGATGATTGCGTTCATTGATACGAGCAGCAACTCGCTGAAGTTTGCTTCCGTTGCAGAGGGCACAACACCAAGCAAAGTTGTCAAGGTGGTCGGGCCCGCGCCGTCCAGGGACTGGTGTGATTCCAGCAATACGTCCGGCGACGTACCCTTGCCAACGGGTCGGTGGGATGATGTGGTCGACGTGGAAAGGGTTCGTTGTTCGACGCAAGCAGTACTCACATACATTGCCGGCGCGTAGACGCAAGACGCGGCGGACAGCGTCATTGTGAGGGTCGTTGTGGCTTTGACCCTGCAAGTCCGACAGCAGGGCCTGCAGCCTTGGACGGTTAGTCACCCCGCCTTTCTCTCTCTCTGCGCTGCAGGGCCTCCTCGATTACTGCAGCCCGCCGTTCGGGAGTAGCATTAACGTCGCTCCACCACTCCAGCACCTCTTTCACCCGCTGCTGACTTTCGTGATTAGCTTGCTCTACCGATATGCCTCGCATCGTGGCAATCTCGCGAATCCTTCTCTCGTGCAAGATGCGTTGATATTTGGACACGAGTTCGGCAAGTTCCTTCCGCTCCGCTTTCGATAGGCGCGTTCGTCCCTGCCGGTCGAAGAGGTCTGTCAGGCGTTGGCTGTCCCGCGCGTCGAGGATGGGCTCCTCTTCCTCGAACGGGTCGGCGCCATTCGACAGGCCGAATAGGTCGTCCAGGGGAACGTCCAGCACGGCGGCCACGGCTTCGGCCACCCGGATGTCGACGTGCCGGATCGGCTCGTCGTCTAGCGATAGCGAGTAGAGCGTTTCAAGCTCTACCGATAAGTGGAACCGTTCCTCGATGCGGCGTTTCAACTCGGGCACGGTCACGTTCTTTGCGTCGAGAACGTCGCCCAGGCGAGGATAGACCGCGATGCTCATGTAGCCACCCCGCTCCCTATACCGGCCCTTTTGCTTGCCGGCGTCCGATACCACAAGGATACCCCAAACGCCTCTCCGGCTACCGCTCCAGGGCGATGACGGCGGCGAAGCGGCCGGTGCGTCCATGGTCGCCGCGGTGTGAGAAGAACAGGTCGCGGTTGCAGACGGTGCAGACCTCGGCCACGTCCACGTGCTCGGGGCGCAGCCCGGCTCCGAGCAATTGCCTCCTGTTCATAGCCCACAGGTCGACGTGGTCGCCGTGGATAAACGGCGCGCACCAGACGGGCAACTCGCGGTGCGGATCGGAGAATTGGGCGCAGCAGGGTCCCAGGCACGGGCCGACGGCGGCGCGCAGGTCGGCTGGATCGCTGCCGAAGTGGCGCTGCATGGCCTCGACCGTCGCCGTCAGCACCCCCGCTGCCGTGCCGCGCCAGCCGGCGTGGGCCAGCCCCACGGCTGGACGGTGCGGATCGACCACGAAGACCTGCGCGCAGTCGGCCGCCGTGATCAGCAGGGTGACGTCCGGATCGTCGGTGACCAGCGCGTCGACGTCTGGCGCCACGTAGCCCCGACCCAAATGGCCCCAGTCCAGGGCGCGCGATTCATCGTCGCCGCTCGGCCCTACTGGGAGCGCGGGCGGCCCGCCCGCTTCCGTCGCAACCGCACGGCTCGACCTCACCGTCCGTGGTAGTACCCGTGCCAGGCTGGCAAGCCGGTCGTGCTCCCGGTGTACCGCCGCATCATATCTATCCGGTCTATCCGGCTCCCCCCGTTTGTCGTGTACAGGGAGAAGGTTGGGCAGCGGCTGGCCCTGTCCCCGGCGCAGGCTCTCCGCCGTGACGCGCGCCACGGTCATGCCGTGAACCAGGCCAGCCATGACCAGGCTGGCGCGCGGGCGATCCAGTGCGGCCAGCACGAGGTCACGGTTGCGGTCCACGGCCGCAGGGTCATCGCCGACCGACGCGCTGACGTTGAGCGAGCCGAACGGCGCCGCGCCCACGCCGCCGCGCCGCGTGAAGACGGCGTGCCGCACTCCCACGTCAGCGCCCAGGCCTCGTCCCGGCGTCAGCAGGTCGAAGGCATAGCGCGGCGGACCATCGCCGCCACCATCCTCCACCAGGCGCATCGCCCCCATCCGTACATCCTGCTGAGGCGCCGTATCCTTGTCCTTCATCACCCATCCCATGTGGCTACGGGCTAGCGTTGTCTTAGTCGTCAAGGGTACAAAGAGATACCCTCTAACTGGCAACTGGCAACTGGCAACTGGCAACTGGCAACTGGCAACTACCTACATCTTAAACTCGGCCCAGCCGTCGTCGACCATGACCACGCTGCCGTTGATGGCGTCGGCGGCGTCGGTGGCCAGGAAGGCGACGACGTTGGCGATCTGCTCCGGCTTGAGCAGGTTGTTACGCATGTGCTGGCGCTTCATCTGCTCTTCCAGGCCCAGGTCCTTGTAGCCCTGGATGATCGGCGTGTCCACCCCGCCGGGAGCCACGGCCACCACGCGGATGCCCAGCGGCGCCAGTTCCAGCGCCGCGACCTGCGTCATCATCTTGACCGCGCCCTTGGCGGCGTGGTAGCCCATCACGCCGAAGGTGGCCATGTAGGCGAAGATCGAGGCCGTGTTGATGATAGTCCCCATCACGCCAAGGTCGCGCATCTTGCGCCCCGCCGCCAGGATGCCGTAGTAGACGCCGTACTGGTTGACCCGCACCACGCGGTCGTAGTCCTCGGGCTCGTGGTCCAGCAGCGGCTTGAACAGGCCGATGCCGGCGTTGTTGAACATGACGTCGAGCGAGCCGTACTGCTCGACGGCGCGGTTGACGGCGGCCTCGACCTGCGCAAACTGTGATACGTCGGTGGCCACGAAGATGGCGTCCCCGCCGGCCGCCTGGATAGCCTCCACCGTCTCCCGGCCGCCCTGCTCGTCGCGGTCGGACACCACGACGTTAGCGCCCTCGCGCGCGAACTTCACGCAGGTGGCGCGCCCAATCCCGCTGCTGCCGCCTGTAATGACCGCGACCTTCCCCTCAAGCATCATCGTCCTGTCTCCTCGCCTAACGGATTTCCCGCTGTATAAGCGCCAACTCAGCCTACATGACACGCGGACTGGATGGAACGTATGTCTTCGTCCTCGGCAAAGGTGTTAGCACGACCTTGTCTGTCTGCCCGGCCTCGAAACAGTACCCCCAGGTCGCCATTACCGCTCTTAAGATGTCGTCGCGCGGCTAAGCATGTGCTCAGAAATCTGGCACAGTTTTGTTAGGCGTGATTCGTCTGAGAAACTGTGCCGAACTTATGGTCAGATGCTTAGAAATGGGGGGTAACATCGTAGGGTTGATTCCAACTGTCCATTGCAGCGGCCTTGACATATGCGTCGATGTCGGCTGGGGGAGTGACCCCCAATCCTTTCCAGATTGCGTCCATTGCCGCCACTGCCACAATCGTCGGATTGGTATCGGTCGTCAAGCCCTCGATCTTCGTTATAACCACTCCACATGCCTCGAGGCCAGCCGCTCTGAGCGCATAATCCACGCCCACAACGGCGCCTTGTTTCCAGTCGTCGTAGCCCTGTTCGGGCACGTCCTCGATGTATCCCTGACGGCGGAAGCCTTGGCCATGACAATCCAACGAGATGTGCGTCTCGGTCGCCGCAGAGTCAATGGTGAGCGTTACGACAGCCCCGTAGCCCTTGCCGCGGGACTGACGAGTGAATCGGCCCGTGCTTGTAATCATAGCGCCTTCGCTCCCCGATACCATCTCCTCACTGATCGCTATTGTCGCACATGTCATCCTTGCGGCCTTGCGGCCTTGCGGCCTTGCGGAAGCCCGTCCCCGAAGGGTCACATGTGTTTTGACGACCCCATCAACCGCCCGCGTCCATCAATCAGGGGCGGACATCTCTATAAGTTGGAGCGGCATAGCACCTCAGCAAAGCGAATCCCAGTTCGACCGCGGTACTGTAGCACAAGCGTATCCCCTTCAAACCAGAAGCCGCTACTCCGCCAGCAGGGAGAGACGAAGCTGTAGTGAGCAACGCCAGGGCGAGAGAAGTATGGCTCGTAGGCGCCCTGCCCAAACTGGCGCAGCCGGGCGAGGACACGGGAGTGCGGCCAACCGACTACGTACCGCCCAACTGCATGCGCCTGCGATCCAAGATCGACGACGATAAACTCCGGCATGGTGGTGCTCCCTGGAGTGCGGCGTAGGCTCTGCTGCCGTTGGCCTGCATGCGTTACCTGGGCTTGACGCGCTGATCCGTATTGGTGTAAGAATTGGGGCCGTGGCAGATATACCCACGTGGTCCTGAAAGATGACACAGGAAGAATGCCCAAGCTGATGCGGTGTAAGTCAGGTTAGGCGAAGTACTGCTCCCGCCTTATGAGCGGTCCCCACCCGTTATCCTCGCTGATCGATGATCTCTCAGGCCGTCGTCGTAGCCCTCATCGTGCCCACCGTCTGAATCTCCTGACATGCAACATTCTTACCCTCATGTTATCGTTGGGGCCACGGCGGAAATGACAGCCAAACCCTGCACGGTCACAGAAAGCGACCTCATCAAAGCGGTCCACCTCTGTCAGGACTCGTCCAGATCGACGGGGAGCGGAACGGTCTTGCCATTATGCACGGCAAACACCAGCTTGGGTATCTTTGACCAAGACGCTTGGCGCCACAAGAATAGACGCTCGTGGTTGTCGTCGCAGAAATGCGCAATCTGCACAGGCTAGCCGCCTACATGGGCCACCTCTATCCACACACGGAACACGCAGTCCTGCTGATCGACGACAGCTTGCCCATTGCACGTAGCAATGGCGTCGGGGACACAGGGGTGCGGACTTGGTGTAATCGCCGAGACGTGTCTCAGTTCAGTAGGGACGCTTGCGGCTCTTCTGCCAATTAGGTGGATTTACGGATCAGCGTGACGACCGGAACGCACGAGTGCGACAAACCGTGGGACATGCTGGGCTAGGACATCGAGTACCTGCTCGAACGTTAGCGATGGATGGCGCAATCCGGTCGCTTGTTCGCGTACCACGCGTACCATCGTCATGTCGTCTTCGCGATAAAGACCGACCAGAAATGCATCAGGATGTTGTGTGTCGATGTGATAGGGGGTAAGAGAGGCGGCAGGGAAGTCTTTGAGATTGTTGGTGACGATGACCCCAGCGCCTGCATGGATGGCTGCCGCAAGTACGTGGCGATCCTTGGCGTCGCATGTCAACATCGGGATGAGGGCGTCGAATCCTCTGACAAACGCATCCGGGAAGAACAGTTTTAGTTGATGCTGCAGGCGCGCTGCCTGTTGTGCCGTCATTCGATCCGTCGCAATCAGGTTGCGTAAGGCCTCGTCCAGTATCGTATCGCGTGTAGAGGTCGGCTTCCGCCGCGCGTAACAGGAGGTCGCGCAATGACGCAGGGAATAGCACGTTCGCGTCGAGGACAGCGGCGCTTAAAGAAGGGTGCAAAGAACTATCCGCTAATCATACGCGTTGTGCTCTTGCGCTACGGCTAGCATCTCGTTGAGCAGCTCCTTGCGGCCCTCGCTCCGCTGTTTCTTGTACGCGAGGACGTCGACAAATCGCACGCGGCGGTGTGTACCCACCTTAGAGTGAGGAATAGTCCCATCTTCCAACAATTTAACGAGAGACGGACGCGACATGTTCAAGAAGTCCGCGGCCTCCTGCGTCGTCATGTCCGTCTGTGTGGGGATGACCGCGACGGATTCACCATGAGCCAGCAGAGGAACAACTTGCCGTAAGATGCGATAAAGAGATGCTGGAAGCACGACTGTTTGGCCATTCGGGTCTACAAATGTGGACGGCCTATCCCCTTGAGCCATCCGCTCTAAAAGCATTCCGAGTCTCTGGAGGGCCTCGACGTCATCCGCACTGCTGGTTACTGGATCGAGGGCTTCGATCTCTGTCCCTGTCATAAACCTTTTCCTTCCCTGTCAGCACGTTACAGCAGGGGCATTTCGTTGTCGATCGCGCGGGCGATTCTTGGAGGTAGGGGCGTATCGCATACGCCCAGTCGCACTGCCACCGGGCGTATGCAATACGCCCCTACTCCGCCATGACGATCCACGCCGCCGAGAATGAAATGGCCCTGACGTTACAGCGATTGGCTTGTGCGGTAGCTATAGCTAGTATACATGCCGATGCGCCTATGAACGCAATAAACGAAAGGCGAAGCTATGCTGCCAGTCCCAGATTTGGCTCATACTCTATACTGGGTGGGTAAGCGTATCCCGCGATTGAAAAATGTATGGCACGATGCTGTCCGCCCGGCATGAGACACACAGGGCGCCGGCGGACGTGTCTGAGCGACATAGATGTAGTGAGGGCTGCCGGTGATCGTCATCTTGAAGCACGGCGCGACGGAGGCTGAGAAGGAACATATCATCGAGCGGCTGCGGTCGTTGGGCTACGGCGCCAACGTCTCCGGCGTCGAGCGGACGGTGATCGGGGCGATCGGCATGCTCGACCGCGATCGCGGTCCCCTGGTCGAGGGGCTCTCCGCCCTGCCCTACGTCGAGCGCGTGGTCCCCGTGCTCAAGCGCTATAAGCTGGCCAGCCTCGAGTTCAACCCCCAGCGCACCACGGTCAGGGTCGGCGGCGTGGACATCGGCGGGAACACGCTGGCCGTGATGGCCGGGCCGTGCTCCGTGGAGAGCCGCGAGCAGCTCTTCGCCAGCGCGCGCGCCGTGCGCGACGCCGGGGCCACCATCCTGCGCGGCGGCGCCTTCAAGCCGCGCACCAGCCCCTACGAGTTCCAGGGCGCGGGCGAGGAGGCCCTGCGCCTGCTGGCGGCGGCGCGCGACGAGTTCGGCCTGGCCATCGTGACCGAGGTGCTGGACACCCACGACATCGAGCTGGTGGCGCGCTACGCCGATATGCTGCAGATCGGGGCGCGCAATATGCAGAACTACAGCCTGCTGCGCGAGGTCGGGCGCACGCGCGTGCCCGTGCTGCTCAAGCGCGGCGGCATGTACCCCACCATCGAGAACTGGCTGCTCTCGGCGGAATATATTCTGGCCGAGGGTAACAGCCAGGTGGTGCTATGCGAGCGCGGCCTGCCGCCCTACGGCGACAACGCCCTGCGGCGCAACGTGCTCGACCTCACCGCCGTGCCCATCGTCAAGAGCCTCAGCCACCTGCCGATCATCGTCGACCCCAGCCACGGCACGGGCAAGGCTGAGTTGGTGGCGCCGCTAGCCAGGGCCGCCGTGGCCGTCGGCGCGGACGGACTGATGGTCGAAATCCACCCTAACCCCGAGATGGCGCTCTCCGACGGCCCGCAGAGCCTCGACATCCCCACGTTCGAAGCCATGATGCGCGGCCTCGCGCCCATCGCCGCCGCCAGCGGCCGCCGCCTGACAGGCGCCGCAGTCCGGGTCTGAATAGCCGCTCTGTTAAGAAGGGGGCTATGCCGAAAGCTGTACGAGTGCTTGCCGGTCTCAAGCGAGATGGATGGACCGAGCAACGACGTCGCGGTTCCCACCGCATCCTTCTCAAGGATGGGATCACGCGAACGTGGGCTCACCATGACGGCAAAGATCTTGGTAGGGTTCAGATAGCGCAGATCGCGGCCGATTTTGGATATACCATCGACGAGTTGCGTGCGCTATAGCGACATCGGTGAGGAGGCTAACGTATGAGAGTGCGCGTCGAGTATCGCTACGACGATGAGAGCAAGAACTGGAACTTTCGTGTGCCTGCCTTGGGCATCAACGGGAGCGCGGATACACAGGGTGAGGCTGCGCAAGAAGCCCTCGCCGCAATAGACTTCACGCTCGAAGCCGAAGGAGAGCGGTTGGCGCGTCCGGGTGGCGACGTCTCCTACATCCTCCTCACGGCGCAGCCCGAGCGCGATGAGGTGTCCGCCGCCTCCCGATAGCCCTACTCTCCCGACCGCCGACGCTGGACACGCAGGGGGCAGGAAGTAGTACACAATCAGAGGGCGGTCGCGGTCGCACTCGGTGGGGACGCGCCGCCTGTGATATCGTGGCGCTACGCGCCTGCAGCGATAACCAGCCCGACAAGATCTTTCAGGCAGCACGAAGATCACCCTACGGCCGGTACGAAATATCGAGGCTAAGATTGGCCGAATCAGCCGACATATCAAACCCAGTTCCATCTACAATCAACGCCTTTCATTGATCGCACTTGCCGGACCCTGGTATTGTTAAGTAATGACACTAGAGATTGAACTGGCCGACGGGACCGTCCACACTTTCAGCAGTGAGCACTTCGATGAGGACGGCGAACACGCGAACGAGGCCTACATCCACCGCATTGACGACAACGAAGAACTCGTTGTGCTCAGAGCTCGGTACGGTGCCGCTGGCCCTTCTCCCGAGCATGAGGTCGCACGGTATCCAAAGGATACGTGGCACTCAACCAGAGAGTTGAGCGATTAATCTAAGCCTTCGGTGGAGGCCAATGGTGCAGGCGGCATGCGGCCCCTTGAATGCACGGCACGGGTATGCCTGCTAGGAACGGACGGATGGTTGGCTTGTCTGTGATCGCTGGCGCCTGGCTTGCGCCTGTTCTTGCGCGTGTCTCGCTCGCGCAGTGCATGCCTGATTGTGCGTGCGCGCATACCCGGCGTCGTTCTCGGCCAACTCTTTTCAACGTCGATACGGCCGGTTGCGAGGCCGCTTGGCTGGGCGTCCAAGTTGAACGCCGCGCAGCGACCGCGCGGCTGGTCGGCCGACTGTGCGGCGGTAAATCCACCAGTTGTGCGTCCCATTCAGGTTGCCCGCCCTGTCGGCGCGGCGGCGTATCCGGCTGACGAGCAGTTGCCGCCGCCGTGGGCGGGGCTCGCTGGCGCGGGGCCACTCGACGCGGGCCACCGCGACGAAGTGACCTGTACCGGGACGAGGAGGACGAGGAAGTGACCTGTACCGGGACGAGGCGGCGCCCGCATGGCCGGGGCCCGGCACCGCCGTGGTAGCGCATGATGGGTGATCGAGCTGAGTTGTCGACGGGTCGGCTTCGTACGTGGCCTGCCACCTTCGTTGCCGCCATCGTCGGCGGATTTGTGTTCGGCATCGTCGTGTCGGCGGTCA
>JAABUX010001412.1_pt1 | contig 36589 bp, 29 predicted proteins | sample 5561851 | NCBI WGS metagenome assembly JAABUX01 (sample SAMN10711883, study PRJNA513361) | rock metagenome | isolation source: Antarctica rocks | place: Antarctica: Victoria Land, Richard Nunatak red sandstone | collected 2016-01-03 | reverse complement strand
ACCGGCGCCCAAGAAATCCACCTCCAGCACCTCCACCAAACCGCCCTCCACCTCCTGCACAACCACGCTTCAAACACCAGCTCCAACGAGAACCCGATGTTGGCGGCGATAGAGGAGACGGTGGTGGCGAGCGGGGTGGGGGGCGTGCAGGGGATGGGGAGGAGGGAGTATGAGGGGGTGGAGAGGCGGATGGAGATGTGGATTTTGGGGAGGGGGGGGAGGGTGTGAAGGTTTTATTTCATGGGGTGGGGGGGGTGGGGGAGTGGGGTGGGGAGTTTCAGCGGTGAGGGATTTTGATGGTGTTTGGTTGATGGTTGATGGTTGGTGAGTTTTGGTATGATACTTGTTGGCGTTGTGCTGTTTAGATTAGTAATTCATAATATATTTATCGGTACAACGTATCGTGCTCTCCAAAAACAATCATTCCGCACGAGGGAAACTACACCATGCCATGCCATGCCATGCATCATATTAAATGTTGCATACGTCTATCACGAGCTAGCAACCCCACTCGTCCTATTCCCCTCCCCCACTCTCAGTGCCCTAGACAAATACACATACCCCGTGGCGACCTCCGTGCCCCCATACTCGACGCGAAAATCCATCTCGCCAAACCGATTGATCGGCGCCATGAGATAGAGGCTAATTAGCAACAGGGCACGTTTCAGCACGAAACACGACGTCACCCATACGCCCAGGTTGATCGAGCGGATGTGGAAATCGACCCTCCCGGAGCCGCTGACACCGGTCACGGAGCCGCATTCGTTGCTGCGTTCGGCGTAGGGTGCTAGGGACGTCAGACCGTTCAGGGCCGCGGTGAAGATCTCCTCGCTGCGGATATGTCTGCCTTCGTAACGGTACTTGACACGGAGCGCTGAATATTCTTGATCGATGAGTGTGCCCGTGTCGTCGAGCGTCAAGTTGGTGCTGCCGTAAGCTGGTGGCTGACTCGATACATTGGGCACGGTGTGGCTGTAGCTGCCACTGCGTTGAGCTCCTTCGAAAGTGTCGACGATTATCTGTCCGATGTGGTTTCCGTTCAGTGTCATGGCTGCGACGACATAATCATAGCGAGCGGGTGGTCCGTAGACAGCAGTAACAAGTTTATGCAAAGCCAGCACGCAATGCCCAGCTGTCAGGGAGTTGCCTCTGATCGGAAGCGTAAGGATCGTGAGGTCTGAGCATTTCACCGTAGCGGTATCGGTCAAATCTACAGTTTCAGCCCATGGTTGAACCGCGAAAGCGTACCTTCATTGGTATCTGTCAGTGTTCACGTTCTACTCCGGACTTCGTACGTACATAAGCCATATCGCAGCACCATAGAATGACAGTGCTTTCATGGGTACATCTTCAGCGAAATCGATATCGACAAAGAAGTATGGAGGGAGTGGCGGAATCGGCGCAGTGACGTTGGATGGGCTGGAATCATTTCAGCACATCAGCACCCAGCGCATCACACTCGACTTGTGGAGTTACGGTGTGGGTCTTGGGAGTAAGCCGATCCCATTCTCTATTGGCAGAGGGGAGATTGCACATACTGGAATAAGATGCAGCACAAGAAGCTTCAGCAGGACGTTAAAGCCGCCCATCGAGATCGTTGAAGTGACGTTATGCAGATTGGTAAGGACCAGGATCCAACACGTATATGTCATTGTTACTTTGTAGCCGAAGCGTGTTGTGAGGTCCGGGATAATCACATGTCGCCACAGCTGATGCTTAGCACCACCAAGTTCGTTGCATCTGCGCTTTAGGCGCCCAACCTGAGCGTAGCTCATTTTTACCTTCAGTCCAAGCACCTTTGCGGCGAATGCAGCGCATACCTCAAGAACTTCATCATTCCCCTTTCAGTGAACGTGGAGCGTGGAACCGTTCGGGTGGTCGTACCATAAGCACCAGACTTTGTCAATGCTGGCAGGACTTCGCCAGTTGTCGTTGCTAGGGAGGATAGTCTTGGAGAGAATACACCCGGTTATTTCTACATACTATCTTTGTACTAGACCTTCGAAGGCGGCGTGGTTAACACACCATATTGAACGTACGACAACAATAAAGGAAGGCACGAAATCTAGATGGAAAAAGCGGCCTCCTTATGCGACTTGTGTATTGTTCGGTCGCTGACGCATCAAGCCGCAAGCGGACTACACTTGGATCCTAGGCTTCACGATATCATAAATCTGTAGAGAAGGGGGTAATAGTACTCATAGTGCCCTCATATCATCATTCTTGGGGTTTCCTAAGAAGAGAGAACGCAGGCTGCGCACCTCTAAAAGCACTTTTCCACGATTGAGACCTAGGCCCTTCCATCGCTGTCGCACATCAAATTACGACATAAGAGATTGTGCCAACAAAGGCATGGCAGGGGTGAGGAGGAAGTAGTCTTCCGACCAGGACTTTGACACAGACTCCAGCCGCCAGCATGTACATAGCTAGCGACCGGTGGCTCGTTGGATGGGAACGAGTTCCGTACGTCGAGCACGGTGTGCGGAGTCGGTCCTGCCGCATGTTGAAGCCCTTACACTTGCCGTTGCTTATTGTGTTGAGAAGTCCGCAGTAGTGAGGGTTGCCACATGCCATGGCTTGACCTTGTGCCTGTGGCATAAAGACAGTCCTCACTTCGTCTAGCGTGAACGGATTAGACTGCAGACAGATTTAATCCATGTGTTGAGATGTGGTGGCGAAAGTGAAGTATTGCTTCCGGAACTGTCAAATTAACTACCCCTCAACGCGAGAGCGTACTGACCCCAACAGATTTCACATGACCATTTTTGCGCCCTTCAACAGTCCTAGCCTTATCTGCTGGAACATTAACACACACTCTGGTCCTTGAACATGTCCGGACTCACGTAATACATTGGCACACAATCGCAACACCCACTGACCTTGTATTTAATGCAACTCACCATTCGACCATTCATCAAACCAATCTTGAAAAAATACTCAAATACAAGTCATCATGCCAACAACAGTCCAACCGCCAGACTCACACCAGCACAGTGGAACGATGCTGGAGGAGAAATTGGATATGATCGCGCAGATTGAGGAAGATTGGCTCAAGATCGATAATAGGTATTCAGACAACAACATTCATGACAGCACGTCAGTAAGGTCGGGCGAATCCGATGGACTCAAAGATCTTGAGCAGGGCGAGATTTCCCCAGGCGATGAGACGATTGAAGACGAACATCAGGATATGAGTTCAGATAACAACACTCATGAGAGCACGTCAGTAAAGTCGAGCGATTCCGAAGAACTCCAAGATCTTGAGCATTGCGAACTTCTCCCATGGGATGAGACGATCAAAATCCAACAGCATGACAAGACCCCAGACAACAAGACCCCAGACAGCACATCTGAAGAATCCATTGGACGCGAAGTACTCAAAGAACTCGAGCAGGGCGAGTCTCCGACGAGCGGTGATTCGAATGAAGACCAACAGGATGGCAGGGGCTTAGACAACAACGCTCACGGCAGTACACCAGAAAATCCTGGCGAGCCCAAAGGACTTGAAGTAATTGAGCAGAGCGAAATCTCCATGAGCGTTGAGTTGATTGAAGACCATCAGCATGTTAAGAGCTTCACGCCTGACTCACCCACTACGGTCCATCAAGTGTGGTACCGGTATGGCAAAACTTCAGTGGCGCCCATCAAGCGCGGGCTCGACGAGAACGGGAATCTAATACCACTCCCACCAGCAACGCCGCCCTTGGAAGTATCAAGATCTCATGATCTTCCATTGGGATTGATAGAGAAAATCGTCGTCTCTTCTCCTCCAGCAGTCGCTTCGTCCTCGAAGTCAACGGCCAGCTCAGCTTCGGTTCACGGCGGTCGTAAGAGACCTGCTGATCATTCTTGGTCGGTGGGAGCATCGCCTCGGCGACCTTACAGAATATCAAAAGCTTGGAAAGTTCCTGGAGCTGCGGGTGTATCACTTGGTGTCAAGGATGGTGCGAAGAGCGCACAGGTCACTAAGTGCATTATGAACGAGCCCGGTGGATGTGCAACGCATGATACAGTTAACGAAAGCCGCGAAAACCAAGATCGGTTGGAATTTGCCGACGTTGCGGGCTCGAGCCACGACTTCGATAAGCCCGTTGAAGAAGATGAGAGCAACGTGCCTGTTACGGATGACTCAGAGAACAGACATGTTGGCAATGACGATGCTACAAATTTTGATGTCGGGGCTGGGACCATGGACGCTCAGCACCCGAGAGAGGACACTGTTCCTGGTGATGTAGCAGAGAAAGCCGTGTCCGAGACAGACGACGTGGTCAATGAGCCCAATGATAAAGCACAAGATAATATGCTTGAGACGGACTACCTGGTCGAAGAAAATGATGGCGTTGACGGTGGTGAAGGTCTTGATGCCGAGGCCGAGAACATTGACGATCAACAGCCCAGGGAGGATATTGTAACCAACGATACTACAGAAAACAATATACCCGAGACGGATGATCCGGTCAAGGTACCTAATTGCATCGACAATACTCAGGACCATGATGCCGACGCCGGGAACGTCGACGTTGAACACTCCAGAGAGGGCGATGTACTCGGGGATGTCGCCGACAAAGACGTGCCTGGAATGGACGACCAAGTTGAGGATCCCGGTAAAGGAGCAAAGAACGACATGCCCGAGATAGATAATCAAGTTGAGCGACATGACGGAACAAACGACGGATTTGGTACCGAAGCCACGCAAACCGACGATCAATACCCAGGAGTGGACAGTGCCGACGCAGCAATGAAGCCTCGACACACTAATGGCAACGGCGTACCTAAGACGAATGACTTGGTCGAGGGAAGCGATGAGATCAACATTGACGCTGAACATCCGAGAGTGGATAATGTCGACGAAGTACAGGAGCCCGGTGACACTGCAGGAAACGAGGTGCCTAAGGGCGCTGACATACCCATCCTCAACGGGGGCAGCGACACCCAACAACCTTCAGAGGCCGCTTCTAGCCCGGATGAGGAGGCCAGCAATATAGTAGAAAAGGATCAGTCAAAAACAGCTGACATGCCTATCCACAACGGGGCATTTGAAATCCAACAATCAGAGGACAATTCTAATCAGCAAGAGAAGCCCAGTGACACTGCAGAAAACGGCATGCCTGAGACCGCTGACATGCCTGTTTGCAACGGGGGCATAGAGAACCAACAATCTTCAGAGGACATTTCGAGCCCGATACAGAAGCCCTGTGATATAGCAGAGAAAGACCTGCCACAGACCGCTGGAATACCCACCCACAACGGGGTAACGGAGATCCAGCAACCCAAGGAGGACGTCTTTGATAATGAAGAGAAGCCCAGTAACTTGGCAGACTCGGCAGGAAACGGCGTGCCCAAGGCGGCTGACATGCCTATCCACAACGGTTTCACAGAGGTCCAGGAAGCTGGAGAAGACAATTCTGGCCAGGAGGTGTGGGCCGGTAACATGACCGAAAATGGTATACCAAATATGGATGGCATGCTTTACCATCACGATGCCATCGAAGATGATAGATGCCAGGATGTCCACAACGGGGGCATGGGGATCCAACAACCTAAAGAAGATGATTCTGGGAAAGAAGAAAATTCCAGTGTTGTAGGGGGAAGCGTTGTGCCGGAGCGGGATGATTCAATCGAGATACATAATGACGTTCAGGGCAACAAGAGCAATGTCACCAATAACGAGAGCATCAAAACCCGGCATCCAAGAGAGGTCGATTCTACCAAAGATGAGAAATTCGGCATTTTCGTGGGAAAGGTTGTACCGGAGAGAGAAGATATGAATAAGGGGTCCCAAGACATCAAAAGCGACGAAGTCCACGACATCAACACCCAATGTCCTGGAGAGGACAATTCTGTCGAGGAAGAAGAGCCGAATGATAGGAAGGACGTATATCAGACAGATGAAATCGCCGAAGATCAGGATATTGAGAGCGACAACGGCCTACTAGATGTTGAGAGCGAAGACAAGGACGCTCAACCCGCGGCGGATATTCCTGACAAAGAAGAAGAATCCGGCGACGGAGCGATCGATGATAATTCTATGGAAGAGCACATGGCTGACGAGTACGCTCCAAGTAAGAGCGACGAGGTCTCTGCTGTCTCGAAGGAGGATACCGAAGGTCGGCATCCTTACATAATCGAGGGTGCCCGTGTACTTGACCTTGTGCGGGACTTTGCCAGCAGAGGACTCGCGCTATACATGTCAGCGAGAGGCTGTGACGAGCAAGAGGAAGTAGGTGAGGGATGCAAGGAAGTCGACCTGAAACCGGGTCGCAACCACGAAAACATCACTGAGCAGGGCCTTGATCTCCTAATGGAAGCAATGAGTGGTAGTATCGGAATATGAGTGTACGAAGTAATTGCCAGATATGGAAAAGTTGTTTGTTACGCTGCATGAGTAGATGAGTGGAGATGTCAGGAGGTGAGATAGCTTGTAGCAAAGTATGCATGCGGGATCATTCGAAAGCTCCGAAGGGCCAATATAGAATTGTTGAACCAGGAAGTGAGCGCACCCAAAGCAAGTTGAGGTCTTGTCTTTCGTAAATGTTGCTAGACTTGACTTTTGGGCATTGTGTGGCGCCACGTAAACGTATGTTGTAGTAATCTATAGCGATCGAAAATGGCGAAGAAAACCTGGCCAACGCATCCGCAAAGTGTCTAGAAGAGGGTTTCAGTGATTGGTGACCACTCAGGCTCGACTCCTCTTCAGGTACGATGGTCTACTTAACCACCTCGCGTGAGGTAATCAACCCAAGGAAAGACAAACGGTCGTATAGCACAGCAGAAACAAAATTCCAGACGCATTGTTAAAGATGAGGGAAGCGTTCTCAAGGAAGTCATAGTCAGATGTACGCCTCACATTCTGAACGACCTTCTCCAGATCTGTCGTATTATCATCTGGGTGAACTGCGTATTGAAGGACATCCTGCTCGCCGTATCTGGCGTCGATGAATTTGAAGAACCTACCGTTTGCAAGCTTATCTGGCTAATAGCCGCTGAGCTCACTTCCTCATAGCAGATGCTCTTGTAGAGACGAGCTTGACGATCGCCTTATCACCACCGATAGAACATTTCGACCGGCATCGGCGGGTTAGAAGGCAACGTTCGGCAACTTTTCGACCAGGCTATTAGTTCCCCAGCCGTACCCCTATGTACCGAGCATCAATGCTAACGACTGTCCGTGCCATGTACCACTGACCTGGATCGCTGTCTGCAATTGATATTGCCGATCCGAGATATCGTGCCTTATAGACAGGTACATATATCTAGCAAAAGCTATGTTCCACCTCTTTCACCGCTTGTTCCAGTATGGACAGATTTGGAATGCCCGCTTTGAGTGACAACACCGTTGGCGGCTTCTTTCCCATTCTGTTTGTAACTACAATGGTATAATCCTCGAAAGGGGAGGACCGGAGGGCGATCCCACGCCAAATGCTGCAGCCGTCACAACACCACAGCCGAGAGCTGTTCAATTGAGTGTCTGCCACTGCAGTCACATCTAGGGACGGCCAATAGCTGCTCTGATGTTCAGACGTAAGGTTGGGGTGGAACGGAAGCCTGCCCGTTGTTGGGAACCTGAAGGGAGAAAGAGGATCTGAGGGTTTTGACCACGAGGGTCCAAACATCCGTCTGCCATATCATCTAGGCCTGTTGTTCAAGGCACGAGCCGATGGTGGACGAAGCCGCTTGGACGGATGTAAGCTGTTGCTTTTTCTCCCATTATGACGTCAGAGCAACGTCTCCTGCATCAGTAGTCTGCATCAGCAACCTCAACATCTGAACTTGATCATGGGAAGTTGCTCGAGAGAGTTGCAAACCAATCTTCAGCGACGAAAAGTTGAAAGCGCCTGGGCCAATTCGCGTGCAGAATCCCGGGCCCCGATGCCGGGACGCTAACCTTTACTAGTACTAGCGTTGGATCGCCATCGATTTTCCCAAGCGCTCCTGCTCCATACAGCTGGCTCTCCTATGCACGACCACCCACTAAGGCACAATGTTACGATATATCTGCAGCGTTGCGACATCAAGCTTCATAGCACGGGCGACCACCATCCAGAAGTCCACTGCCCCGCCCAACCGGTACGGCACCATCAGCCCAGAATAGACTCTCGATCCTCGGATGCCTGCTGCCCTCCATGCTGCTGATCCAGCAACAGACTTCCAACCTTCCAACCTTCTGCAACCAGCTCGCCAATGATAATTGAGCATGGGCGTCAAGATGGGTTAGTCAGGAATGCATGCAGGGTGACTATTCACACTATGTATTGTCTAGCTCCCCCTAGTCGACCCAAGAACTTGGCTGATAAGGGTGAACCAGGTCGGTGGGTGCCAAGGGTTCTTCCCACCGGTCGAACCAGTCTGCTGGGCTCATCGCAGATGTGCGCGATCTGACCTTCTGGCGTACTACTGTAACACTTTCAGCTCCTTTTCCAGACCGGTCGCAACCTCTGCATCGAATGCCGCTTCTTCCTCAAGAATGAGGCAGACCCTTTCGCTATGCACCGCCAATAGAATGCTGCGGAGAATCCACATTCCATTCAAAATGCGGCCGTCGTCCCAGATTTTGATTCACCCGAATTGTGATGAAACAACATGGCAAAGGGTATCGCGATAATCGGCGCTGGCATCTTTGCCCACGACGGTGAGTACAAGCTGTCAGCTTGACGTTGCTCTGGCTGATTATGCCATTGTAGAACATCTACCAGTGGTTGAAGCCTGTTCCCTCCTCTCCTTGAAAGCTATATACTCTAGATCCAAGCAGTCCGCCGACAAGCTTGCCAAAATCGCCAAGGGTACCGTCGATACTTACTTTGACACCCCTTGCGCCTCAGGGCGTTCACTCAATGACCTCCTATGCCGTGAAGATATAGACGCGGTCATCGTAGCCTTACCTATACCTGTTCAGCCAGATTTCATAAAGAGGGCCATCAAAGCCGGAAAACATGTTCTTAGCGAGAAGCCCATTGCAAAAGACGTAAAGACAGCTACCGAGCTTCTGAATTGGTACCAGAAGCACAACAATCAAGGGCTGTTGCTGTGGAGCGTGGCAGAGAATTACCGCTTTATGGACCAAATGAACTTTGGGGCCGAACAGATCAGGAAGCTGAAGGGGAACGTGGTCACCTTTAGTCTGAACCTTCACGGTTTCATCGGTCCGGACGATCGATATTATCGAACTGAATGGTAAGTCTTTCTGCATACCGCAGTGGTCGTTCAATCCTGGCTGACTCATACCCTTCGACGTAGGCGCCAGTCTCCGAAGTACTCCGGCGGCTGTTTGCTCGACTGTGGCATCCACTTTGTCGCTGCAATACGCTACCTCCTCGCAGCCGGCGGCGAATCCATTACTCAAGTCGCCGCCTTCACCTCCTCTTTGCAGCGTAGACTTGTGCCCCTGGATACCGTTCAAGCGACGTTACAGATCACGAACGCAAACAACGGCACCTTCAGCCTGTCCTTCGGCGCCGAACACAAGGCGGAGGAGCCCTGGGAAATGTCGGTCACGACGGACAAAGGCAGTGTGACCGTCACGCCGACGGAGGTGACTCTATCACGGAAAGGCCCCAAGGGAGAAAGAGATGAGAAGAAGGCGCATTTTGACCAGCGGTATATATGTAGTCATGCCGTCGAACGCGAGGTCGCCTCCTTTGCCAATGCAATACGCACGGGGAAGATGGAACAAAGGGCGACGGCCGAGGAGGCCTTGATGGATCTGGTGATACTGCAGGCCATGCTTGAGTCTGGCGAGGATGGCGGTGCGGTGAAGTCTTTGGATTAGGTGACGACGATCTGTATCTTTCGCACCCATGACGGGGTAGCAGAGCATAGCACACTTCTTGACTTGGCACACCTCCTTGACTCAGTTTGACGGCACTCCCATACTGCGACTGATCGTATTTGTACCTTAAGTACTTTAAGACGAATACGTCATGTCATCACCCATCACCTACATTTCTACCTCTATCATCACCGTCATCAATCCCCTTCATCGCCATCCTCTTCCTCCTTCCCAATATCTATTCCATCCGTCCCCATCCTCAACCTCATCGGACCCCCCAGAATCCACAATGCTAGGTTCTTGAGTACTGACCTGGCCTGATCCTGCGAGCTAGGGACTTCTTTTCGTTCGGGGATATGTGGCATTGCGATGACTGAAATACGTAAATTAGCGAGTACCTTATATATGAAGGTGCTCGGGGTTTTTGATCGTACACGCTAGTTCAACTTAGTAATCCAGCTCACATGATTGGCTCAATGTTTGGCCCCCAAAATGTATACTTAAGTCCAAATCTCCCACGCTCTGGGCCTCATATGCATACCTCAATCTTTCTCATCAGCAAAATTATGTAGCATAAAAAGTCACATCCACACTGTCATGGCAACTGGCTTGGAGGTTGTTGGCGTTGCGGCGACACTGGTAAGCATCATCGGATTCTCGGCGCAAGTGTTCGATGGCTGCGTCAAGGGCTTCGTTCTCCTCGCTGCCGCCAACAATCTTGGTCGAGATGCAGATATCCTGCGGTCTATGCTCGAATGGGAACAGTTCCGACTAGAGCAATGGGCCGAGAAAGCAGGTCTGCAGGACCCGGCCAAAGCTGATATCCTTCTGGATTGGAAGTTGATCACGGATACGCTGCAGCATATCAAGAACTTGGTCAGTGATACGGAAGCCTTGAAGAAAAAGTACAACCTCACGCTCGTCGAAAGACCTCCAAAGTATGAAGACAGCCGGACAGCTGCCGATGAGGGGGATGACAGAGAGTCGATCGGCCGCTTCAAACGACTCTTTGGCCAATCTGGCCGCTCGACCTCCAACGCCGCAGCCAAAGTGATCCAGTCGAAAACCTGTGGTCACAAGAAGCTCTGGTGGGCCGCAGTGGACAAGAACAGCTTCCAAAGACTGGTCAACGACATCGCCCATTTCGTCCAGCGCTTGCACGATTCCTTGAACGTTTCTATCCAAGGCCAGATGCAGAAGCAGCTCGAGGCCTTGTTGCAGGACGGAACGCAGCAGTATAGTCACCTAGCTGACCTCGAGGTTCTGCGGGAGCTTGCTGCGCGCTCGAAACAGGAGCCCCCTTCTTATGAGGATTCTCATGCCGAGGAGATTGCGGCTGCGATTGAGAAGAAGTTCGCCAATGAACTGTTTTGGGCTGTCCAGAAGGGCGATATTAAGCAGGTGGAAGTGTTGCTTAATAGAGGTGTCGATGTTCAGGTCACTGATAACTCGGGATGGCCGCCACTCATTCGAGCAGGTACGTTATCCAATGGACACCATTTCCTCCTTTGTCCGAAGTTTCAATTTTACCATCATTGCATATACTTTCGGTATGGCGGTTTATCACTCCCTTTAAATTCCAGTATATGCTACATCCGGCCATTATCCTGGCTTCTCTGCTTACCCTAAACACAATGCAAGTATCAGCAGCTAAGCCTGAAATGTTGTATGTGCTCTCGCTACTATATAAGAACTCGAACATAAAGATCGTAGTATCACCTGTGCGATGGCGATTCTGGGGTTCACAGCTGTGCATAGAGCTGCAGTTGCTCTCAATCTGACACCTAAGCTGTGAATTGCTCACTGCAATTCTACAAAGGTACTAATGCGGACTCTGAGATGTGTGACAGCCGAGTACGGTCAGGTAGCCGCCATGGAGCTCCTGCTACAACGAGGTGCAAATCCCACCATTGGCACCGCTGGTGACAGACTTCCCCTCCACTTCGCCGCCGAGGGAGGCAATGTACCAATGGTCAAGCTCCTATTGCAGCAGCCAAACGTCAATCCCGAAAAGCTAGACTTTACAGGTCAAACGGCTTTGTTCAAAGCCGCCAAACAAGGCCACCACGCCGTGGTAGAGCTTTTACTACAGCAGTCAGGAGTTGACCCAAATCAAACATCCAAAGACGGCTTTACACCGCTCATCACAGCACTCTTCAAAAGCCATGTCGAAGTAGTGAAATTGCTGCTCGACAGACCAGACGTCAATCCAAACCTAGCGGAGACTACATACCAGCAAACACCATTATGGATGGCCGTCACCAGAGGAGAGGAAATCGTTCGAATGTTCCTTGCGAGAAAAGATATCGATGTGAACTCCCAAAGTCGCTGGAAAGAAACACCACTTTACCAAGCCATCCAAAGAGATCGCCTCCCGGTCGCGCAACTATTGCTAGACGCCGGAGCCAACCCAAACATCGGCAATTGGGAGGATCTGACACCGCTGGGATGGGCAGCAGCCGCGGGCAAAGAAGAGGCTATCGACCTGCTACTCAAGCACCCTAGTACCAAAGTCCACCATGGGCATAATATGGGACAAACACCACTCTCCCGCGCTGCCGAAAATGGCCATACGAAATGCGTTAAGCTCCTGCTCGCCAAGGACGCCGAGATCGAGCTCACCAATCTAGAAGGAAACACACCCCTTTCACTCGCCGCAGCAAAAGGCCATAAAGTCATTGTCAAAATCCTGCTCAAGCATGGTGCAAAAATCAACACCCAGGACAAAAATGGAAATACACCGCTTGCACTAGCTGCTATCAACAATCATGACGCCGTCGTTCGATTTCTGCTAGAGAATGGTGCGGATGCCGAGTTGGCGGATGAGGATGAAGAGACGCCGTTTGAGAAGGCGAGGGATAAGCATATAGATCAGATTGTGGGTGTTTTTGAGGAGGTTTTGAGGTTGAGAGGCGTGAAGGGGGATGGTGCTGGGGCTGGAGGTGGAGGATAATGCTCGATCTTATGTGTGATGGATACGATATACCAGAGTCCCCCAGTGATACGAAGGCCTGGGATTCACGATGGAGTGCTGCTTACACGCCACTCTATCCAAAACTACTAAACGCAAATGATGGTCCCACGTCATACACCGATTTTCACGGCCAGGGAGCCATATCAAAGGCGTATTGACTGCAAATAAAAACTACCCACACCGACATCACCACGAAACGACTATGCAAACAACGCCCTAAACTCCACATCCTCCGCCATCAAGCTTCTACCAACCTACCAATCAACCCAATAACCCAACAATCCACTCTCTCCATCAAGTTTTCTCCACCCACTAACCCATCACCTCCGAACCAAGAACCAAGAACCAAGAACCACAATGCAACCATACTAGCCACCAACACACACTCTCAGACCTATCGCCGCACATACTGGCAAATCTCACTTGTCCCAAAACACCAGCCTCCACAATCGACAATCAATCCACAGCATACCACGCCCAAGACTCTCCTCCATATCTCCCCTGACAGATCTCCCTCTCATCTCCCCCATCCGCCAACCCATCTCAGCTCCCCAACTTCCCCCCCAACAACCTCCTACAAAAACAGCTAAAACGAACAAACAAATATCAAGACCAAGACCTCGTAAAACGCCACAGCCCAGCCGTCCTTTCCCACTCTAGACCTCAATCCCCCAGCTCAACGTTACACCAACCTTTATCACGAAAACGGGAGGCTGCAGGCGAAGGAAAAAGGTTGCTCTCCATGAATTTATTAACGGAAGGCTAGATAGATGCTGAAGTCGTGGTGGAGAGCGGATAGGATATGATAGGATTAGGTAGGGGTTAAGGGAAGATGGGATGTTGTAAGAGGATTAGAGATATCTAGCTAGATAGTCTGAATATTTATAATAAATTACTAAAAAATCAGATTACTTTTCTATACTACTAGAAAGTATATTTAGTATTACAATTGTAGTAAATTATTATATTTTATAATATTATAATGATAATAAAAGTCTTAGTAAATTTATTTAGTTTTATAAGTTAGGTTTTAATACTATATTAGAATATTGACTTAAATTCTTAGTATTAAATATTTAGTATTAACTTCACTACTTAGGCTAGGATCTTAGTATTGAATTACTTATACTTAAGTTAGATACCTAGCTTGAGTTTAAAGTACTTACTCGACGCGGTTAGTATTCTGTCTACATGATCCTATCATTTAGAGAACTGCATTCAAGCTCTATAAACCGATATCGTCGGCGTTTCAATACGTACTTTCACCTACTAGCATGGCTCCGCTAGTATAATAGCGGAGTCCTAGTTGTTATACATATAGAGAAAAGCCTTGACTAAAGGAAAGGCCACCAACACGGTCCAGCATTCAGAAGCACCCACGGTGAGCCTCGCCAGCCCTTGTGATCAGCTGAAAGCTGTCAAGGATGTTGCGGTCTGATCCTCTTCTTGCTTTCAAAACCGTCTAGAAAGTTATGGCGATTAATGGGAAGAAACCTCTACGGAAAGATCCCCCTTTTGATTTATAGAAGGTGTCAAAATTGATATTGAAGATGTTGGAATAAGTGGTTTTTGGTGGATTTATGTACAAAACCGATTTCCCCCCCTCGAAAAAAACTTAAAGCAAAACTCAAAAATAGAAGGGAGAGAGAACTCGCGAAAAAGAAACAAAGAAAGAATGTACCCCATGTCCTGGCGAATTTGGCACTCGTCTCGGCTGTACCTCGGTAAAATCCTCTGAGATGAGTGCCTTGCCAGGTATGGGATAGCAGCCTGCAAAATAGAAGACCTGTGCACAATTAGGTACGTACTTGTTACACACCCCCAACCCACCCTATTTCTCGGAGTCAGCAAAGCCCGGACAAGCAGACAGACAGAACTCGCGACAGAGAACATACATATGAGAGTTTTAATATAAGCTCCAAGAGCCAATAGACACGGCAAACCCTTAATCGGGCCGCTTCAAGGCCAAGTTTATTCGTTTTTTCTTCTTGAAAAGCAGCATTGCTGCAAGAAGCCTAGGAGGCGTTCAGGAGAAGAGATTATAGCGCATCAAAAAAAGGTATTTGGGGCCCCGGTGTGCGGGAAAACGTTTGCTTGGGTGGTATTAGAAAAACGGCCAAAACAAGGGGGGCGCTGCAAGACCTTCTCCAATAGCGAGATATTGATGATGATTTTCCTAGATTCGATCTACTAGAACATTTCTGATCAAAACAGGGAAGGTAATATTTAGGCAGCTAGCTCAAACCATTTGGGAAAGCGGAGTAGGTGGTAAGGAAATATTACGTTCGGTAGACACTTTACTCAGGATGTAATGCCCGTAAACTACGTGCAGTCGGTGCTGTTGGCGCCCACGAACATTATATGGGACTAAGGTTTGGGACTAATGTTGATTTGGTAGGAGTTGGTAGGATATACGTTAAAGGTGGGAAGAATAGGAGAAATAGCGCCCCGAGATAAAAGTTGCGTCTCATTGATTGAATTACCCATTCAAAGCGGAGAGAAGCAACGACTTCACGTACAGTTGACCACGATCTAGTACCCTTGCGTGATTGGAAACAGCTGAACTACTCCGTTTGCTTCTCACGTCTTCGCTGGTCAGCACTGATGTAGTAGACTCCCTTTCGAGTTTGGATCAGAGGATCATTGGATGAAGCGATACCCTTGATACCGAACTTGTCCGGAGTCGGACTGAATGCGATTTCTTTTTGCGCAGCGGCGTTGTCAGCGGCGACCTTGTTGATCGTCAACTTGCCAACTGGAACGAAGGTTGTGCTCTTGTAAGGGATAGTGGCGTCATCTAGAACATCATCGAGGCCCGCAATGTGCGCTTGAATGTAGATGATAATGGGCTTTTGTGGAAAACGCTCCTTGAGATCATCCTCCAAGTAGTTATCATTGAGTTGACTCGCCTGCTCCGGAGTGAATAGATGGTCTCCATCGGCTGGATCGAGGCGGTATCGAACGTTTGTAACTTTTCCGTCCTTGTTTGTCAAAACGTGAGTGTTGGGCTCGTAGTACGTGATGGTGCCATAGTTGAAGGGATTTGGCTTTGGGGACGACACGAAGACTGCGGCAGATGGATGGCTGGCAAGGAAGGTTCCGAAAGCAGTTTGGGCCTTCTTCAAGTTCTCCTTCTCCTTGGTAGTGTCGAGACCCTCGTCCTCGGCCTTTTTGAGCAAGAATTCCGCGACTTTGACGTCACGGAGAAGCTGGAGAAAGGCCAAGAAATCCTCGCCAGTCCGGGTGGCAAATCCGTGGAAGGAATGACTGATCAGGTCGGTATGTGTATCCTCGTCGATCTTGAAGCGGATGGCAACACCTTTGGGAGTGGCTTGATCATTTGTATCTTTTATAATCGGCAGACCGCCGCCGACGGAAAAGCGAGCTATCACTGGAGTCGAGGCGTTGTTGAAGTGAGCAGCGATCGAAAGCGTCTTCGCTTGCTCCGATGGTGTGAATGTCCCCTCCACGAGAAGTCCTTTCGCGTGGGCTGATAAAGGACAAGAATGAGTCCGTTATGTCGATGGTAGGTTGGATCATACATACTCGTGCGATAGCCGGGATGTTTGCCAAAGATCGCTTGCATCGCATCCACCAGCTCCTTTGGAAGGTCTTCAGGGTCTGGTGCTCCACCTTTAGGAGGATCATGAGTTGAGGCAGACATGGCGAGAAGGGATGTGAAGAGTTTTGAGCTTGGTGTAAAGTGTTGGAGCAATTTGCGATCAAATCTAAACTTGAGCCTGAACCTGAGATTGAATGTAGTGGAGAGATTGATTGTAGCGATGAAATTGAATATAGAGGTGAAATTGACTTCAGAGGAGAGATTGAATATAGAGGAGGGGCAGGGAGCGTTTCTTCAAGTCAAGCTCCAAACTAGTAAGACGAGTTGATTGAACACACCCAATGCTAGGTAGATGAATTCTCGGGCTGTCATAGCTTTCATGGCTTCATGGCTTTTATCCATCAGCCAGTAGATTCCAAGGCCATAGACGATCACCGTAAAATGGACTGATCCAGAACAGCTTTTGGACCAAGTGATGCGGCATCAATAAGGTGTTTGCAAGGGCCAAAAGGTGTTCTGGATCCGGCCGTGTTGCGATGATGGTGTATAGCATTGGGAGAGAGGCTACGACTACATCGGGTGGGGAAGGTGGAGTAGAAAATCTAGAGAAACAATTGGAACATCCAGGGACAAATACCATGGTATGCTGGCCGATTAGTTTGACGTGATCAGAAGCATTAGCACAGGCCATTGGCTGAAGAAAGCCAGTATCCACCATGTTCCCCTCCGGAATATCGGGAGTGCTCCGCTAGCCGGGGACCATGAACCAGGAATCGACCGCGAGGATCCAAAAGGCAAGGAGAAGTCCATGATTGGAATGGACTGGAATTGGAGAAGGTGATGAGTGGAATTCAAGGGGGAATATTTGATTAGGGGGCTGGCTGAAAGGTGAACTAAGGATGTGGGAGATAGACCGTATGACTATACACGGTAAGAGGATAAGAAGAAACAAAAGCGGGGAATGATACTTTTAGATAGCTGGATAATTGAAGGCTAGACAGCTCTTGGCAGTTTCGTTTTTCGTGGCTGGCTGAAGATTATTCTGATGTGGAGAGTACGGTTTGTATGTTTGTATGTTGGTATATTGTAAGCTCTTCGGGTGATGCGTTGGTTAAGGAACAAGCGTTGTCGGACATTAAGGCGCTGCTAGGGTGAGTAAGCTATTAGTAAGCAGCAGTCCCGCTCGATGCCTACAACCAATCCTGAACTACTCCTCTTGATGGATGGCCAAGACGCTAAAAGTTAGCGTAAAGTATGGACTCACTTGTGGTCACCACGGGTACCTTACTCACTTGGCTCATTTTACTTGGTGCATCAAATATAGCTACAGCGCCATCGCGGGGCGAACCGCTTGTCAAAGTTGTAGGCTAGGTAATGTCTTCTACCCGAGCTACCGTAGTGATGTCTTGAAGGTACCAAAATTACCCGAGGTGATATCGGGCTACCTATAGTGCAGTCAGTGGCTGAATATGGACAGCTGAGTCTGCTAGATGGGAAAGTCTGGACGAGACGAAAAATGATTAACGAAAATACCTTACCTATTAAAGTTGAAGTAGTTTCTCTGCTAACCCTTTTCAACATCCAAAAGTCCTGCTAGCTCTTATACTACTACCTGTTAGCATTTAAGCCGGGTCAACCTCGGTAATTACTAATCAGGACTAGTCAGGGGGCCTTAGTAGACTAGTACTATTATACTACACCTAAATTATATATAAATAACTTATTAATTATTAATTATTTAAATAGGTTATAAGCCTAGGTTTAATATAATCTAAGAACTATATAATTTATATAATAAGCTTTTTAATAAGTCTTATAATAGTCTTAAAAGTATTATTCCCTAGACTATTTATTATTAGTAGTATAATAGCTAACTATTATAAAATTTAGAAGCTTAAAGGTAAAGAGAACTATAAGTAATAGGAAGTAGTAGTTTAGAACTATCTTATTATTAATAACCTAGATCTTATTATTAACTCTAAATACCTACCTCTAATTTAGATTAAGCCTATTAAAGGAGGCGTACTACTTATTAATAAACTATAAGATAAATATATTAAGAAGGAAAAGATAGCCCTTACTACTATTTAGATTACTTATATACTAGCTATCTATACTATAATTAAGAAGATTATAGTAGCTAAGGATATATAGGTAAAATTAAAGTTATTATATAAGACGGAGTCTTATATAATAAGAAGAGTAGTCTTCTTTACCTTAATAGCCTTTTAATCTAATTAGTTTAAAGACCTCTACGCCTACCTTACTAAGTTTAATAAATATAGGAACTAGCTAGAGTAAATAGAGACTCTATTATATTAAGACTTCCTAGCCTTAATCTTTAAAAAAGGTCTATTAGAATATATAGAATAGATAGTTTATACCCTTACTAAGATCTCTTATTCTAGGAAGGAAGATATTAACTTTAAATATATTATTATATTACTTACTAATAGAGAGCTAGCTAATAAGGCTAAGGATATTAAGGCTTTGACTAGTAATTTTAATAAATAACTAAAATTAGGTTAATATTAAAATAATAGATATTAAGGCGGTAATAGCGAGAAGTATACCTTTTATAATAATAATTATAACGTTAATACCTATTTTTATACTTATCTAGACCTTATACTAGCAGGGTTTACCTCTAAAATAAAGAAAGAGCTAGAAGTATAGAATAATTATTAATAAAATAGGAAAGGTCCTAATTACTAGTAAAGTAAGTAAAATCTTCTAGATAAATAAAAATAAGATAAATCCTATACTACTTACTTTAAGTATAGCCTATAGTAGAATAAGTCCTATAAGATTATTATTAACTTAGGGGACTAGGAGTATACCTTCTAGGACTACTTTAAGTTTACTAACTATTTACTAGTCTAGAACTATATAGTATTAGGGCCTACTAGGGGTAGACTAATAAAAGTTAAGGGTATTAAGATAATACTAATCCTAGTAGTTATTAATAATAGGGTTAATAATTTTTTATTAACTAATATTTATTATATCCCTAATATAGAGTTTAATCTCTTATTAACTACCTAGCTAGACTTATAAGGCTATAAGTATATTAGTAGTAATAGAAAAGAGACGTTCTATAATAAATAAGGGTAGGAGGTATTATAAGCCTTCCTATATAATAGGATATACTAGCTAGAAATAATATAGATATAATAAATAAGGGCCTTCCACCTTAAATTATCTATACTAGCTAAGAATAACGCGTTATAGACTTAATAGTATAAGTAATATAGATATATTAGTATAGAAGCTACTAAAGTAATAGTATATACTACTAATATTAACTATAAGGCCGCTAATTACCTATAAAAATATAAGTTATAAGAATTATATAAAAGTTATATATTAGGGAAAATTACCTAAATACCCTTATAAATACCTATATATAGAGTTACTATCCCTAGCTAATACTAGTATATTAACCTAGTATTAGCTAGTTATATAACTACCCTTAGGGGATATACTAATATAATAGTATCTATATATAAGGCTTTAGGATTTTCACTTATAAACTATATATCTAGTAGGGGAGAATTACTAATAAAACTCGTCTTCTAAATAAAATACTAGAAGAATTAGGGGTATTAATTAGCCTTTATTTAGAATAATAATAAACTCGCCTAGGGCTATAAATATTAATAGATCTATAAAGAGAATAGGATATAATTAACTATATTAGCCTTATATAACCTATATTAGAATAGGATCGCTAAGAGAAAGAACTAAATACTATTTAATAAAGTTAGAATAATCCTTATTAATATTAGACTACCTTAGGAGTTCTAGGGTAAAGCTATCTATTATATTAATTATATTAAAAACCTTATACCTAGTAAAGACGGGAAGTCCCCCTTTAAGAAATAGTACGGCTTTAAACCCCTATTAATATACTTAAAGCCTTTTAGATATTAGTACTATTCGTTTAATATATTACTAAATAAGAAGAAATTAGATAATAAGGCTATTAAATATTACTTCCTTAGCTATAATAGTAAGAGTATCTACCGCGTATAGGATATTAAGGGATAACGTCTTATTAGGTTAGTATATATTATATTTAATAAAAAGGCCGTTATATTATTAATAGAAGATAATAAGCTTCTAATAAATAGAGAAGATAGTAATAACTATATTATAAACCTCCTAAACTACCTCTAAGCAGACTAATTAGATTATAATAGTAAGGTCTTAGAGGGAGTACCTCCTCCTAACTAATAGGGTGTTAAGGAAGTATTAGATAATACTAAGAATATTAATAATATTAGTAATACTAGTAATAGATTAGTAATAACTCTTCCTAATAGCTAATTAGAATTAAGCCTAACTAATAATATAAATAAGCTAACTAGTCTAAATAGACGTAATTAAGATAATCTACTTAAGTTAAATTAATATAAGTTAAATAATTAGACTACTAGAATTAGCTAAGCGGAGTTAGAAATATTAACTATTTAAAATTAGAATAGTTGTAATAATTAGATACGCTAAATTACTACTAAAATACTATTAGCTATTATTAATAAGATATTAGCTAGGAATAGTAAATTCTAAAAAATTATTCCTAATTTATTATATTATTCTAGTTATAATAAACTATAGATTAATTATAACTAGATTAATAAGCGAGGCCTAAAGTCTTCTAATAATCTTAATAGTTTTAGGGCTATACTTACCTATATTATTATTATTAGTAAAGAGTATCCCTATCTAATATTAATAAATAAGGCTCTTTAAGGGCCTAATAATAATAAATAGCTCGCTACTACTAAAGAAGAATTAGCTAATTATATAAAGTAGGAGATATAAAAAATACTATATAAGCTACCCTAAAAGGTATATATTTTATTAGGAAGATAGGTTCTATCCTATAAATATAGGTTAATAGGCGAAATAAGTAGATATAAGGCCTAATAGGTAGTTAAGGGCTTCTACTAAATTAAAGGGATTAATTTTAATAAGACCTTCTTATTAATCCTAAAGGTATTATTATAGTATCTTCTTCTTATCCTAATTATTAAGTATAGGCTAGTTATTAAGTATTTAGACGTCGTCGCGGCGTTCCTAGAATTACTTATTTAGGAAGAAATCTAGGTAGAGTAACTATATTACTTTATTAATAGCTAATAAGGATATACCTATTAACTAAATAAGGCTTTATATAGCCTTAAATAAGCGTCTTATAGATAGTATAAGACCCTCTATAAGGTACTTAAGTCGCTAGGATTTAATTACTTTAAGTATAATTATTATATATTTATTAATCCTATAATAAAAGTTATTATAATAGTATATATAAACGACTTACTATTTATAGTATATAATTAGGACTTAATTACTTATATAAAAAATAAACTTAATAAGAGGTTTAACTTTAAGTATATAAGAGATTTAAAAGACTATCTAGGTATAAATATTATTAGAAATCTAGATAAATAGTCTATTTAGGTTAATTAGATAAAATATATAATATAATTATTAAGATAGCTTAATATAGAGAATTATTTACTAGTAAAGTCGCTTATAGAATAGGCGTATATTACTATTACCCTAGATAGCTATATAGCCCCCTTATCTAATAGAGAGGCTTATTAGTCCCTTATAAGAGTACTTAATTAGTTAAGTATTATAACTAGGCCTAATATTACTTATACTATTAGTACCCTAAGTCATTCCCTCTATAACTCTTCTCCGTAATATATAAATATAGCGAAAAGGGTATTATATTACCTAGCTAGGATAATTAATAACGGCCTAATCTACTAACTAGGTAAGAATAATAGCCTAGTAGGTTTTACTAATATATCCTATTATAATAATTATAAGATATCTTACTCTACTAGAGTATACGTTTATAAACTATTTAATAGCCCTATTATCTAATAATCTAAATTATAAAAGCTAGTAGTAATATCTATATATAAGTCTAAATATATTATTATAATAGAAGTATATAAAGAAGTACTATACCTTAGTCCTATATTAGAGAAGCTAGGGTATAATAAGGGAGTAGTACTAGTACTCCTAAATATTAATAACTAGGTAGCTATAAAATTAGCTACTAACCTAATTAATTATACTATTATAAAAAATATCTAAATAAGATACTATTTAATTTATTAACTAGTTTTTAAAACTAAAGAAATCTATCTTTAATAGGTTAATATTAAAGCTTAATATATAGACCCTCTAATAAAACCTATTAGTCCTATTAACTTTAGCCTAGCTAAATAATAATTAGGACTAGGTCTAAGTAAAGTATAAGGATATTTAAATATAGTAATTAATAATAGGGACCCTACCTTATTATTATTAATCTAAGAGGGAGTATTAGAATTTAGGCTAGGTTAACCTTAGTAGTTATTAATTAGGACTAGTTAGGGGGCCTTAATAGACTAGTAGAGATTTCTTATAATAGTTATTCCATTTTATATAGCTATATCTATCCATTAGTTATTATAATACTATTACACTACACCTAAATCACGTGCAGATGACTCATTAATCATCAATTATTTAAACACTACCTACCTCATGTAGTAGTAACCTAATGCGCGCCACGTTAAGTCGTCTTGGCATGACTGCACTGTCGAACCACTTACCGTAGGTAGGAGTATACCTTTGCTACTGTACGTACTACGCAGAGGGTGATAAAGAAACATGCGCATGGTTGAGCAAGTCCTCAGTCCTCAGTCCTCAGCCAGCCACGTTCAGCCAGTTTATGGAAAATATCAACTCTCATTCGTTGATCCTCTAATCCTTAGACTTCCCTAACAGAAGAAGGGCAACTATGTACGGACTGGGTGATAATACACGAGTACTAACCGACATATGCACTCCTGTAAGTGGGGCTACACTTGAATCTGCAGAGTGGGGATAGAGTGACAAATGCACGGAGTGCATGTTGAACTTCGGTCCAGGCAGTTCTGTTACCGCCACACCAACTTCAGAGCTGAACATCCACTCTACCATGCCCTTCTCTCCAGCGGTTCCCCAAAGCGGTTTGGGTACTCAAGACGATCACCTGGCCGAGCACAACCACCTCAGCAGTACACTTGTATACAAAGCAGCCGTCAGGCCACAACCCCCCCACAATCCCCCCACAATCCTGCCTTCCTCTCTCCTCCTTCCTCATCATACTTTGTCCCTTTACCTGCCCAGAATCAAATACATCATAACCATCCATCATGTCCGTCGTGGTCCAGCGCCCTCTACCAGGTGATGTTGGTCGCATCCCGAAATTAGACGATATCCTCAACGGCGGCATCAGACACGATGTGGAGAAAGAATCTTTGACGGTCTGGGACAAGGGCGTCTTTCTGAATGAACTGAAAAAACAAGGCCTTGTGCTTAGCACCAATCGCGAAGGTGTTGTTGACGGTGATCTTACTGCCAATAACGGACTTAAACAAGGAACCTACAAGGGCACACAGCTGGCATTGACTGAGGTCTATAAATTGTTTGAAGAAGCGTACAGTCACTCACCACCACCACTTCAGATACTAAGATCCGCTGACCAAAGCTTTAGTCATGCCGCTGACTTTGACTCAAAAGGCTACGAACCCATCATTCCTAAGGATAGGACTCTCGATCAGAAGAAAGACATCTACAAATGGAGTGACCCATCCAAAGATAATTATCCACCTCATCTAGAAACAGTTCCTCCGGATCAACAAGAAGGACCAGGGGGTGTCGGCCAAATATTTGACAAATCTACCCAAGCATTTGTTGGCGCCATTGCGCTGATCTTTTCTTTCATCATCCCAGAAAACATCGAGCACAAAGGGACGCCATACGCAGGACCAACCCTTGCCGATGTTGAAACTTATAATCGTGAGCACAAAAGTCCAAACACGGATATCATGGAGGGTGAAAACATCGGCGACCTAGCGGATTGGTATTCGGATGCCCGGTTCGCTCAACAACACCTGAGTGGCGTCAATCCAGCCACGATCGAGACGGCTCCGCCAGAGAAGGTGAAAGCTTATGTTGATGAAGCAGGCAAGCAGAAACTTGAAGGCGTAAAGAAGCTGCTGTCGGAGGGTAAGGACCTGCTCATTCAAGACTATTCGTACTTCCGTGAGGCTACCGGCGTGACAAATGACGAAGTGTTCAAAAACGATGTCTCGGAACGGGACGCGACGGGGAAACCAACAGGAAAATTCGCATTCCGGTATGCTTCTGCGTCGGTTGTCATCTTTCAGCTCCACCAAGATGGACGACTTCACCCATTGGCCATCACGCTCGATCACAAAGGCACCTTGGACAATTCCGTCACCATCTTCAATCGACGATTGAATCCAGATGACAAGGGAGACATCGAGGAGAAGGATGACTGGCCTTGGAGGTACGCCAAGACTGCTGCGCAAACCGCCGATTGGGTAAGGCATGAAATAGCAGTACATCTCGTCGACACGCACTTGGTTGAGGAAGCCATCATCGTTGCAACGAACCGAACCATTCCCGAGAATAATCTGTTGTACGAGATCCTAAGTCCACATTGGTTCAGGACTCTCGCACTGAATGCTGCTGCCCGCGCTACCTTGGTCCCACTTGTCATTGCCAGGGTCTCTGGATTGGGACCTTCAACCAATCCGGCGACCAGTCGTGCGCTTGGACTGGTCAAATGGTCATACAAGAACTTCAACTTCCAGGAGAAATACATACCAAATGATCTCAAGAACCGAGGATTCGATGTCAACGCGCCAGGAGACAAGTATCGCAATTACCCGTACTCCAAATGTATTTACATCCTCTGGGGGATCATACACGAGTTTGTGAAAACAGTGCTTGCGACCAAGTACAAGTCTGACAAGGATGTTCAAGATGATCACCGTATCTTTGATTGGTGTACGGAAATCCAAACCAAAGGTCAAATCCCCACCTTCCCGACCATCACCACCGTGGATCAATTGAACGATGCGGTGACCATGTGCATCCACACAGCCTCACCCCAGCACACTGCGGTGAACTATCTGCAAGATTACTACTACAGCTTCGTTCCATCCAAGCCAGCTGCGCTCTGCACTCCCATCCCTGAGGACCTGAAGACACTGCACGCTTACAAGGAAGCCGACCTCACCGCAGCACTTCCCATCGGGACCGAAGGCCCGAAGTGGAAGGACTGGCTGCTCGCCGCTCAGTTGCCTGAATTGCTCAGCTTCAGGGTCGAGGGCAAATACAACCTCCTCACTTACGCCAAGTCACTCTACAATGTGAACAAGAACCGGACCGCTTTTGAAAAGAAGGATTTCGACTTCGTGGCCGTCAAGGAGGCCGCCGCAAGCTTCTACAGCCGATTGGTAGACTGCGACGAAGTCTTTCGACGGGTTTCGGATAACCAGACTGAGGGGACTGTGAAGTACAAGGTTCTGCAGCCGGAGTTGACCGCTGTCTCCATCTTGATCTAGACGACCTTGTTTAGTCAAACGGCCTTCGAAAGCAGTCTATGTATCTCAATGTTGATTTTGTGATGAAAATAGTACGTGATAGTTGGACTGGACAATAGCGTAGTTGGAGTATGACATTAAAATGCATGGTATCAATGACACTCACATTATCGATGTAAATCCGAACTCCAGCAGTCCTTCCAACCTGCGCAATCCCGTAGCTCGTAACAACACCTTGTCGCAACTCAGCCCTGTCCTGATATACCTTGGTAATCAACCCGCACAGGCTAGCCCGCTCCTTCGTAAAGCCCAGTAGAGAAGATACAAATCTGCTCGCAATATTCCCTTCATCCAGATGGATGGGTACGGAGAATGTAACATACTATCATGGGGGTATTGAGACTAGGATCCCCACAATCCCGTTTCTTTTTTGGGGTCGGAATTCTCTTCATGACATTGCGGGGAGACAACAACAAAAGTCTAGTCGTCTCATCTTCACGCGTGAGCTCTTGAGCTGAGATCTCCCACCCTATTCAGAGTTGGATATGGCTGGACGCTTCTTTTAAACAAGTAATGCAGCTGCAATGACGAAGCTCTTGTCTCAGGTGATTCTATCGTGTTGGTGGTGGTTAATGCATGATGAAAAAAGGGGTTCAGGCGTGACCTAACGCCATTTCCAGAATCGAGCTTATTGAAGCAACAACCCGCGCCATGAGTGAAAGATGAGGCTTGTGCGAGATAAAGGTTCCCAAGAGGGTTTTCTATCGTTTTTCTTTCCTTAATTGAGGCTACTCGGAATCGTTCCTTTTCAAGTTTTAGATATCGTTTCGTCCATAAACTCCCTTACGACTCCCTCGCTACGCCTTAATGCTCCCCCATGCTCTCCCTATTGCTCGCTCGATGCTCCCTCGCTGCGCCTCAATGCTCCCCCGTGCTCCCTCATACTCTCTCGCTGCTCGCTTGTGCTCCCCCCCAAGCCATTTCCTACAGCCCCGCGTTTCGTATATGCTGCTTTGTCCGTGCATATCTAAACATGGAGCGTCCAATGCAGCTCATTGTAGATGCAGCTCGGAGAGAGAGCCGATTATGGCCCTATCGGCGGCCCCCTACCATCTGATCTTCTGGTCTGGCCTTCTTGCTCTTTCCCTTCATTTTCCATTTTTCCTACGGAAGCTCGTCAGTACACTAAATGCACTATTTTCTGTTGGCATTGTCACTTTCGTAATACACCAACTGTGAGGCGAACAGTTTACCTTCAGTTTGGGAAATATGTATTCGATAGTACGGCGGACGATAACTGAAACTAGGACAAAATCAAACCACCAAGGATAATTGTATGTTAAGGCAGGTATTACGCGTACGCCCTATCCTTATTAGCGTATACCTATCTATACTAGGCTTAGCGAGTCCTACGTTAGGCTTAGCGGCCTATTACCCGGAGGCAGCCCCCTAGGCGCTCCCCCAACGGTGTCCCCCGGAAGCAGCACCCTAGGCGCTCCCCCAACGGTGTCCCCCGGAAGCAGCTCCCCGGGCGCTCCCCTAACCGTGTCCCCCGGAAGCAGCCCCCCGGGCGCTCCGAAGTTTTACCCCGCTAATTGGCCGCTAAGCCTAATAGAGAGGCTCCTAAGCCTGTACGCGTAGTACCTACCTACTATCATTCTTGGTGGTTTGATTTTGTCCTAGTTTCAGTTATCGTCCGCCGTAGTTAGGGTCCTCACGATGGATCAGAAATTGCTGCAAAAAAACAGCTTGCGGTTTGGCGAGCTCGTTAGGAAGAAAATTGTTGATGGCAGCGATCATTGTTCCAAATTAGATTGGTATTATGGCCGCTTCTGTAGCTTCTTACGGCGGTGCCCGAAGATGATCGCGCCCTGTTGCTCGAGAATAGTAGCGGCCTGCGGGCGGATACATGTCCTAACCAGCTCCTGAGTGCGATGACATGGCGAACGACGGTCGTGTGAACAATCTGCAAAAGGTGCAATATCACGACTAGGCTGCCAAAACAGAGCGGGGCCGAGCTTCGAGCAGGCTTTTGGTTCTGGAAAGCGTTTTGACAATTGCAAAATGCACTTGACACTGGCTGCGAGGTAGTCCTGTTCTGTCGGTACCAACTTCCACATATTGCAGAGTTCCTGCGTGTCGGTTTTCGGAACGATTACTTCACCGAGCCCACTACAAAGTAAGACAGCCATGTTTGGATCACTCGCCAGACCGTTCCAATTACCTTTGAATTCTCTGGTAATTGGTTTTTTTGCTGCGCTAAAAGGGTCTCGAGTCACGAGTTCCATCAAATCCCAGCCGGTCACATGATCTGCTGAGGGTTCGTGGTCTGCTCCAGCCACTATTGCGTGTTCCAGTTCGAGCCAATACTTTTTGACCAAGTCTTTCAGCATGTATGGCTCGTTGTCGTCTTTCGAGACATAGAGCTGGAGGTTGCTGTTCCCGTAAATGATTTCTTGTGCCTCTCGACCAATATCCCACGCAGGATTTGCGTATGGCAAGTCTGGGAAGTGCATTGCGGGAAAGCTGTCCTTCTGTAGAGCCGCCCAAATATGAATCATGTGAAGAATCACGCCCAGGGCTGGAACCATCCAGGCTCGACGGTCAGACGTGTCGTAGAGAATTAGAGGCATGGTACTACTGTAAGAGAGAATTCCTTCATAAGAGTGCTCTTCTCTTGTCAGAGATTGTCTCTTTGGCTTATTAAAATGTGCGGCGGCGGAAGGCCCTCCAAACTTTGGCATTGTGATACCAAGGGTGAATCCGGAGAATATCGGCTTTCGAGCCGGTAAGCACGCTTGAGAGAATCCGATGCGATCATAAGCCGCATCAATGGTGCCGAGATGGATGTTGACTGTCTTGTAACACCCAAGGAAAGTCCTTCCTTGGGCTAGATGTTTTAGGTCCGTGAGTGGCCATAACGCTCGGCTATGCTCCTCGCTCAACAGTACCAGTGGTATCGGTGTTGGCGTTCGAGCGTAGACTAAATGCCATTGAACAGACGTCTGATTTGATATAGTCGTTAGAGGTGGGGGCGACTTTGGAAAGATGATTGTCGAGAATCCTTTGAGAACTAGGCCTCCTCTGTATTCCATAGGACCGATTATTCCCGCAAAAAATGTCATTGCCTCGAAGGGAAGCTCAACACCAGTTTCTCCATCTCGCGGTTTTATTGGTATACCATGTGCTAGGACTCCATTGAGGAAGAGTGGATGCCAGCAAGCTTGATGTGTTGCTTCAATGTCTTGAAGCTGAGAAAGCTTCAAAGTAAAGACATTCAACTCTGGTGTTTCACAAACAATGAAGTCTGAACAGGCGAATTTCCCATTATTTGGAATGCGAAATACTGCGCTCAGCCAAGCAAGCTGTTGGCCGACGCTAATCACATCTTCTCTCGAACCATTCGCAACAATAATCGCTTTCTCTTTAGACTGAGAGACGTCCCCAGCCCGTAAATGACACGATATTGTCATCCCTGAGGATGACGAATCTTTTTGATCAGAGGTTAGTTCCAGTTCAAGGCAGATAACATCATGCTTACCATGCCAGCCAGCTTTGATAGCCTTTTCGAGTGTGATGAGGACAAACTCTCCTGTTACGGGCCAGGTTCTGCGACAGTAGTCCAGACATGACGATGCCTCAGCGTCTATAATGTCCCCACTTACTGTAAGCGCATGAACAAACGTGTCTCCCTCCTCAAGCTCGCTATTTGTGTACTGTATTAGCTGCCACTCAACATGGAAAGTCGCCGAACACAGCTATGATGCGGATAATGCTGGTTGAAGGACCCGGTGGACATATTGAAGAGGTGAGCAGATTTGCTTGGTTATAGTGTGCTTGAAGTTCCGGAAGGAGGCGCCCCTTGTTAGCCATGAGGTATCCTTCGTCAGTGACTGAGGAGTAATGTCTAATTCATCGTCGCAGGAATTGCTTGCACTACTTTCATCGTCTACAAGATCTTCAGCACTTCTGGAGTCTTGGCTGGCCGTCTCCACTGCACCCTTCCTGATGGAAGGCTTTAAGAGGTAACATACACGAAAGGCGAAGTAGGCGCGATGTCTGCGAAGGATCCGGATTGAACCTTTCTGGATTTCTGTCAGATTTTCCGTGTATAGTACAGAGCAGAAGCTCCTAATCTCGCGCTTGAAAAGACGGATGAATAGAGACTCCCCCTTGATTTTCAGCATTTTCTCACAGAGGTCCTTCATGTCAGGATCCAAAAGGACTTCAAAAGTGAGAAGCTTGAGAATCTCTCCTGAAATCGCCCCGTTATCTAACAAAAGTTGCACCACAGCCTTATGGCCACCAGCAGAGGCACGGTGAAGGGGGTTATCATAGGGGCCTGCCTCTGCGTTGACGTTCGCCCCGTTATCCAATAGCAGTCGTACCACGGCCTCATGGCCAGCATCAGAGGCCACTTGAAGGGCGTTACCATAGCAGCTTGCCCCTGCGTTGACGTCCGCCCCGTTATCCAACAAAAGTCGTACCACGGCCTCATGGCCAGCAGCAGAAGCAGCTTGAAGGGCGTTAACATAGCGGCTTGCCCCTGCGTTGACGTCCGCCCCGTTATCCAACAAAAGTCGTACCACGGCCTTATAGCCAGCAGCAGAGGCAGCTGGAAGGGCGTTATAATAGCGACTTGCCCCTGGCCCATTATCCAACAAAAGTTGTACCACGGCCTCATGGCCAGCAGCAGAGGCAGCGTGAAGGGCGTTACCCATTGCATCTTCAGATTCTGACTCTGCATAATCTTCCAACAACAGGCGAACAACGGTGCTATGACCGCGGTTGACAGCTGTCTCAAATGCTTTCTTGTGTGTCACATCCGCGAAATCTACTTGTATTCTTTTCTGCACTAGCTGCCGCACCAACTCTTGGCTGCCACGGACTGCTGCAATTTGCAGCATGCCATTGTATTTGTCCCTATGTTTGTGATCGCTTATAAACTCGAGTTGAGTCTTTGAGCTGTGACTGAATACAGAAGTGAGGCTATCGATGCCCTTTTGGATGTCAGGCGACTCTGCGCTTAGTGCTTGAACTTGCTTCGTTAACGCGTATAAGAGCATATTCTCTGATTCAATGTAGTCGCCCCGGCATCGTAAAATTTCACCTAGGCCGATGGTTGAGCTAAGTGTTTCGGAATGGTCCTTCCCCAGCACCTTCTCTCTGAGCATCAATGTCCGTCGGAGTATTGCTTCAGCCTCCTCATACTTGCCTTGATTGCTCAGCGCTTCTGCTAAATTATTCATGCTTGCCAATGTGTCTGGATGCTCTTCACCTAGCTCTTGCTTCTCTGTCTTTAAAACCTGTATCAGTAGCTCTTCTGCTTCTGCCAATCGTCCTTGCTCCTGGTAGGTTGATGCTAGATTGGTCATGCTGCTTAATGTGTCTGGATGATCTTCACCTAAAATTCTTACCCTCGCTTGCAAACTTGCTTCGGCCATTTCTTGTGCTTTATCGAACCATCCTTGCTCTTTTGCATACCAAGAGGCACAGAATAGTACTGTTGCCCATGGTTCCAGAAAGCTTGATCGCTCAACCCGATAGCTTAACATAGCTTCGGCGTGAGGGAATAGGATTTGGCACTGCATCCAATTCTTATACCGTCCGTCTGGAGATGCCTTCGCCATCTGCTTGACATACCTCTCCCGCCACCCTTCCAGCTCGTCATGCCATTCGAGCCACTTCTTCACTAAGAGTTGTACCATCCGATGCATCGTAAACGTATTTGTTGGATTCACCCAAACCAGGGAGTAGGCTTGAAGCACGTTTACATCATCCTGAAGGTCGAAGTCGAACTCAAAATCATCAATTTTGATGTCTTTATGGTAGCTGTCGAGGAGGTCTACAGGGATTGCCTCGTGGTCAAAGCAGCTCATAAAGGCGAGCAATCGTGCAGCTGATGGATGTACTTGTCGGATATGCTCAAATGAGACGATTAGTGTCATGATAATCGAATTCAAAGAATCTCTATCCCGTTCTGAATCTCCCAAGTCGCGCTGCAGAAGCCGCGTTTGCTCTCTTTGCAGTACCTCCAGATACTGTGACACAGTCATGCGAGGGTAATGTTGGTTAATGAACGCCGCCGCTTGTGTTAGCGCCAGTGGTATTCCATCCAAACTCTGCACCAAGGTCTTCAAGTCTTCCACGCTCGCTGACACGGTGAGCGTCTTACGCAGAAGACTTCCTGCCTGGTTCAAACCCATCGAGCCCACCTGGATAATATGTCCTGAATCGCCACTCAGCCGAAAGGCTACATCGCGGCTGCGAGACGTTATCAGAACGGATCCATTGGCAGTCATTGGAAGATTGTCAAATAGTGACCGATTTTCGTGGCCGGCCTGGTTGTGTTGGCTCCTCCATGGACCACAAACCACGTCCATCATGTCCGCATTGTCAATGATGAGCACCCATGGGCCATGCGTGGCAAGCCAGTGGCTGACCAATCCCAGGGTGTCAGCCTTCGCTTCATCCCAGCCAGGCGCCTGTGTCTTCTCTGCGATCCCCCGAAGACCTTCTTCCACCCGCGTTATCGAGCTTGCGTACACCCAAAACACCCAGGTATCCGGCCGCTCCTCTCGGATCCGATAGGCATATTCGATGGCTATTTGGGACTTTCTATACATATCATCAGCTTAGATCATTAGTGTCGTGTATTGAGATAGACATTCTTACCCCCCACCCCCCATCCCCACCAAAGCTAAAGAAGAGGCTGAACGGTATCTCTGGCTCCAGAGATAGTCAAATGCACTGTTGTTTACAAAGTCACCGTTGCGGCGAAAGGGCACAGTGGATAATGGGCGTGGTTGAGACATTCTAGCCGTTCAAGATGTCAGCTTACGGACCCAAGGGAGTTAGAAAAGTCTCTATCTGATGAAAATACTGTGTACTGTTCTTTTCTCACGCAAAACTGCGGATTATGGATCATTACGCTTGCAAGCCCAGGTGTTGTGGTGGAAGAAACATTGACCTCCGATGCAGAAGCCTTGCGAGGCATTTTCTCAATATCCTAGCGACTGCAGCTAATGTGAGATCAATTTAGGGCTGGAGAACTGGAGAACAACCTTACCGTCAACTCTTATCGGGAGTGCCTTCAATGTAGTCGCGGCTTCACGTTGATTACACAATCTTTACCACCGAAATGGCAGAAAAAATGGGCTCCTCGGAACTTAATATACAGTTGGTGAATTGAAAATAGTAGCTACCACTTGTGTTTCCTAGGTTTCAAAGAGTAGCGAAGTAGGAGGCTAGGTTAAAGCAGTAACGTCCCGGATTCGAAGCTTAGCCGAGGCTCTCTTTGTACTCAGGTTAAAGCTATGTATATTCAGCCTTAGATCGAATCTATTTAGCTGCCCACGTATCTACCACTATTGTTATGGAGTTCTGTACCGACCTATTAGTAACTTATACTGTAGGCAAGTGTGAATACAGCTAGGTAAGGCTCCAAATGCTACGCCCTATTCCTTAAATACTCCGTATATTCTTATATGGAGTTGTTGGTTGTACCGTGGCTTGAGGAGGAGGCATAGTGGCAGATCTGAGTCAGTGGCTTTTTGCGTTATGTGCTATATGTGATGAGTAGCTGGATGTATATACATGAAAATTTGGCTTCCTCTTGAGATACATTAATCTGCGTTGGATGGCATGGGGATGTAGAACATAGAATGGGAAGGCTCAGTGCTTCAATTCCGACAGCACCTTGTCCAGCACCTGTACGTACTTTGTTATCTCTTCTTCTGTAGGCACCATTAGCCAGTACTCTTTCCAACGCGTCTTGTTACCAAACGTGGGAGTATTACTCACCAGTATTGTAATGCACCATGCTAACCCTCACCACACCGTCCTGCCCCTCCAATCCCAAAAGATCATCCACCATCCTCTTGCTATAGAAGTGCCCCCACCGACACCCGAAATTGCTCCTCGACTCTATCGCCTCCACCACCTCTTTCGAGCTCTTGCCATCGATTGAGAAACTCACGACTGGCACTCTCAACCTCTTATCCGCAGACTTCTCGCCGTAGATTGTCACGCCGGATCTCTCGCGCAGGTAGGAGAGCAGGATCGAGGACAGCTTCTCCTCGTGGGCTTCGATCGCCGACCAGGTCTTTTGAGGGTTGGGGGAGAAGTAGGATACGATGTTTGGGAGGGCGGCGACGAGTTCGTAGCTGGAGGCTGCGAGGTTGAGTTTGGTGGAGAGGTCGTTGCCGGTGTGGAAGTAGTGGCCTAGCGAGCCCATTGTTTCCTGGGCGTGGATGGAGGCGTAGAGGATCGCGATATGGGGGCCGTAGACCTAGAGGACGGATCTTGTTGTTAGCGTTTCTGATAAGGGCGAGAGCTATGGAGATGGGAAGGTGATGAGGGGAAGGATGTACCTTGTACCAACTGAACGAGTAGAAGTCACACCCCAAAGCCTTGACGTCGACCGCCCTGTGTGGCGCCAGAGCTACGCCATCTACACACAGACGCGCCCCTTTCACGGTGTGTACCTCATCTGCAATAGCTCTGATGTTGTGGATACTGCCCAGCACGTTGCTTGTATGCGTGCATGTCACCAACGCTGTCTTCTCACTCAATAGTGGCCGCAGATTCTCAGGAGTCAACAGGAGGGACTCCTTTGATGGGGTCCACCATTTGATGGTATGGCCGCCAAGGGCGGCGAGCCGTACCCAAGGCGAGGTATTGGCTTCGTGGTCGATTGCAGAGAGGATAAATTCAGAGGAGGGCGGAAGGTTCAGAATGAGGGAGAGATTGGAGAAGAGTTGGGTCGTTGAGGGGCCGATTACTATGGGTCGCTGTCAGTGATACGACTAGCATTATGTAGAGGAGGAAATGCGCACCAATCTCATCGACGCTGGCATTGATGAAGCTCGCCGCTGCTTTGAGACCTTTGTGATAGATGTCGGTGGATTGAGTGGCGACATTGTAGGTGGCGCCGAGCTGGACATTGGTCTCTTCGAGGTAGGCCTTGATTCTGGCGGCTTGTGTCTTAGCTCAAGCTCGGTTGAGGATACCGCTGAAAGTAGGCAAACATGTAGCAGGGTCAAGAAGGGTTGAATCGTACGAGGCGGCTACAGTGCCCAGGACCTGACTTCCGCCCGCGTTGTCAAAGTAGACCTGATGATCTTGCTGGAGGGCGGGGAATTGGGCTCGGGACTTGGCGATGTCGAAGTCAGAGGAAACGGAGGATGCCATGAGGAGCTATAAGTATGCAACCCTAACCCTAGTCTTGCAGTCCTCTATATATAGTCTAATTAGCAGGGCAGTTGCTTCCTCCTACCTTTCTTTCACAGTATCTGATATCAGTCAAGCTATTGAGACACTAGTATCTCAGCCGCTGCATAGTAGTTCCCAGTATGCGGACTACTTAAAGTAGCTAGCTGTTATAATAAGCGAAAGTCTTAAGAATTATCTTCTACTTAAGGGGTATCACTAATACATACAGCTTATAATCAATCGTGCTCTAAATAGGCTCTGCACTATATACGATTACTACGCCTAGGCAGAGCTAAGAAAATGCATGTTATCTTAAAGATATTAAACAGATTAATATACTCAGCCGTCTTGACTAGGTAAGGTAGAGATAGATCCGGCTTGGCACTTGGCATCGGAGCATTCGGAGTTTGAATATAGCCGATCCTTCAGCTCCGCCAGCTGAATAATCCTTCGTGTCTATTTCAGTAAACATTACGATGGATTGCTGGCCTCACAGCGGGATAGGCTCAGCTTACTCCTATCACCATTCCTCCGAATCACCTCCCTATTGCCATGATTCCTTGTTGAGTCGGGCTTTTCTCAGATAACCACAATGGACGCCGCCTCTCATGACCCCCATGGCCCTCCGCCCGCAGAAGCCGCCAGCGCTGAGACCCGGCTGAAGGGTCATCTTGGCCATCTCACACCACAAGAAGAGTCTGCATTGGAGGAATTCAGGAAGCTGGCTGCCAAAGAGGGCTTTTACAGAGTGGCTACAGGCAGTACCAAGGCCAGTCATGATGATGGGACCCTCATGTATGCTGTCTCCGTCTCTCCACTGCTCACCGCTCATATCACTCAAGCCGATATTTGCGAGCTCGGAAGTTCGTCCCTCCGGAAGCCTACGTCCAATTCAAAGATACAGAGATCTGGCGCAAGGAGAATGACCTGGATGCGCTATACGAGAAGATAGATATCCACGACTACCAGGAAGCCAGGAGCGTCGTGAGTCGGCCGATTCCGGTCGAGCCGCACAAGATGCTGACTGCTGAAGTATCCTCAATGGACTGGCCGTCGAGATCGGCGTGGCATCCCTGTTTATCTCTACGAAGTCGGCAAACTCGACTCCAAGAAGATGATTGCCTACTCCTCCGCCGCCTCTAAATCCAAAACTAAAGGCCCGTCGCCGTCGAGGATGCTCCGACTCTTCGCCTTATACGAGAACCTCACACGCTTTGTCATGCCCCTGTGTTCTGCAGTGCCTGGAAGGCCCAACCCAGAAACCCCCGTCGACCAATCGAATAACATCGTTGACATCTCGAAAGTCGGGCTGAAGCAATTCTGGAACCTGAGAAGTCATATGCAGGATGCCAGTACTTTGGCTACCGCCCATTATCCGGAGACATTGGATCGAATTTTTGTGAGTGTGCAGCTGCTTCTATCGTCAAGCACAGTGCTGATAAGTTCCCAGATTATCGGTGCTCCATCCTTCTTCCCTACAGTGTGGGGCTGGATCAAGAAGTGGTTTGACCCCATCACTACCTCGAAGATCTTCATTCTCTCGCATCACGAAGTCCTTCCTACCCTGGAATCCTTCATGGACATAGAAAATATACCCAAGAAATACGGTGGAAAACTAGACTTCGAATGTGGGAAATTACCAGTACTGGACTCTCAGGTCCGGGATT
>JAABUX010001411.1_pt1 | contig 36621 bp, 33 predicted proteins | sample 5561851 | NCBI WGS metagenome assembly JAABUX01 (sample SAMN10711883, study PRJNA513361) | rock metagenome | isolation source: Antarctica rocks | place: Antarctica: Victoria Land, Richard Nunatak red sandstone | collected 2016-01-03 | reverse complement strand
AGCCTGGTTCAAGCCGCAAAGGCCAAAGCCCGTGGATACCGTTCGTCGCGCAACCTGAAGGCGATCATCTACTTGATAGCCGGGAAGCTCCAAATGGCCCTACCCACATGAAATAGCGAGGAGCCAAACTTTGTGCAGCGATTGGGTCAACCTAGCATCGGGGATCGGACGGCGCCAGGGTTGCTCGCCCGATTACCAGGGTTGGGGACACACATGAAGTTCGTCGGGTCGGTAGGTCTTCTGCTGGTCGTAACTTCGGGGCTTGCGCACGGTCAGGCAGTGAACGGCTCCTCGTTGACGGTGTCGTCGCCCGGGACTGCAGATTTCGCCAACGATGCGACCGGCACACGTGTCGGCGTGCTGCCGGTCACACCTACCACCGGGGACGCCTGGACCTCTCCGGACAGCGTGCAGGTCGGCGGCTTCTCGGACTTCAACAACGGCGGCTCGATCGTGATCCGAGGAGCGCCATACGGCTATCTCGATACCGGCACCCTGCTGTCCATCGTGTCGACGGCGCACTCGCTGTCCAATTCGCGCGCCGGCGTGAACAGCGGATATAACGGATATCCTGCCGGGCTGGCCGTGATGGCCGGCTACAGGGACTTCAACTTGGTGAACCTGTACAACCAGACGACGGCGCTGCCACCGCGAATCATCGTCAATGGCGGCATCACCTATGCGCCGATGCAGATCCAGTTCGCGACGCCGCTCACCGCGTCGCAGATCAGCCAGCTGCGCCGGAACATGTGGGTCACCACGAACTCGATCGATCCGGCTATGGCACAGGTGACGATCGGCGCGCTGGCGAGCATCGCCAAGTCTGGCGACAGCGTGCTCACCCTTGGCGGGACGGTCGGCGTCAATGTCGGTAGCTACGTCAAGAGCTTCCATGCCGGCATCAACGGTCCGACCGTCAGCGTCACCAGCGTGACATCGTCGGGCGGCAACACCGTCGTCGGCCTCTCCGTGCCGCTCGTGGACGGCGGCACCGACCAGAGTCCGATCACCAGTTATGCCGCCGGCACCAGCTACGGGTTCATGACCTACAACACGCCCGGCGTGACCGCGGCGGCGACCAACGTTGGAAGCTCCACCCTTGCGTTCTCCGGCGTCTTCAACGTCCTGGTCGGGACCACCTTGTCCACCGCCAATTCCGGCATCGCTTCCGGGACTACCGTGACCTCCACTGCGACCGTGGCAAACACCACGGTGGTCACGCTGAGCCATCCGCTCGTCGCCGACGCCGCCGGCGATCCCTCCTATCCCGCGGGCACGACATACTATCTGGGCATGCCCTTCGCCTGGCCGATCGGCCAACAGGTGCCGACGTTCACCTATGGCACCACGATCACCGGGTGGGACACGGGTGGCACCTACATCAACGTGAACGGGTGGACCGTCCCGGGCTCCGGCCGCTCGATGACCGGACAGGTGCCGTCTTCGCTTCTCGACCCCAATATGCCGTACGCAAAGCAGACGGTCTATATCGGTACCCCAACGACCGCCACGATCAACAACTGGGTGCAGAGCTACGACCCGAGGCCCACAGTGCCGGCGACCAGCACGCCCAGCGAAGGCGAGAGCAGCCGGATCCAGGCCTTCGAGGGACTTGAGCTCGACCAGTGGAACTTTGCCAAGCAGGACTATGAGGGGACCTTCCGTGGCCTGACGATCGGCTATACGCCGCTCTCCTCGGTCACGAGCGGCGGCATCAGCCATGGCGTGCTGCCCTCCGCCGACAGCTACGACCTGCAGCTTGCAGGCAATGTTCCGACCCTGCTGCGGTTCACCGGTGCGCCGACCGCGAACTACATCATCGGCGACAGCATGCTGTTCAAGGGAAATGCCGGGGTCAACGGCGCCGCGGGCAATACCGGCGAAATGTTCGAGCACAGCGCGGTCATGGATGGGATCGACACCTTCAGGTTGACGGACTGGCTGCAGAAGGACAGCGCCGCGGCGGGCTCCGGCGGCGGCAGCATGCGCCTGGGCCTGATCCTGAACGGTACGCAAGGCAACGTGATCACGCCGCAGAGCCAGGTCGTGTTCGACGTTCCCGGGGTCGGTCCGGGAAGCATCGAGCTGTTCGGCTACAGCGGCAGCGGGCTGTATGTCGATCAGGTCGGAGTCGCCTATGTCAGCCCGAATGGCGCGTTGAGCTTCAAGACCGGCTCGAACGCCAACGGCGGCCTAATCTCGTCGGACATCGCCGGCGACCTGGTGATGGGCACACGAACCGCCGGCGCACAGATCCTGGCGACGGCGCCGCTGGTGGCGCAGAACGGGATCAGCATCACCGGAGGGACCGCCGCGAACGTCATCACGGCGCCGAGTATGCTCGTGGAAGGCAACGCCGGCGTCGCCGGTGCCGCCGGCAATACCGGCGAGCTGTTCGAGCAGAGCGGCTACATCGACGGCACCAACAACATGCGCCTGGTGGATTGGCTGCAGAAGGACTCCGCCGCAATCGGGGCTGCGGGCGGCAGCATGCATCTGGGCCTGATCATAGACGGCGCGCAGGGTGCCGTCAGGCAGCCACAAAGCCAGATCGTGTTCGATCCCGCCGGTTTCGGCACCGGCAGCGTCGGCCTGCTCGGCTATAACGGCGGCGGCATGGTGGTCAACACCAGCGGCAACCTGACGATCACCAACGGCGGGAACCTCATCTTCCAGAACGGGACCGGCGCCATGGGAAGCGGCATCTACGCCGACAGCGCGGGCAACCTGAACCTGAGCAGCGCGATCACGGGCGGCGGCGGCCTGTCGGTGCCCTGGTCGAGCACGATTGGCGTCAAGACGCCTACGACGACGGTATTCTCGAACAGCGGCAGCGTGAACGCGAGCTCGGCTTCCCTCGGCTGGAACTGCAGCAACGGCGGCGGCGAAGCCTGCCTGCAGGTTTCCGGCAATGCTGGCGCCTATAACGGCTTCTCGGTGTATCAGGACAGCTCCAGCGACCAGCTCGCGCAGGCGACCAAGATCTTCGGCATCGACCGCACCGGCACGGAGACGATCCTCAACGCATTCTATGCCGGGGCCGGCGTCTATACCGGTCCTGGCGCATCGCTCGTGCTCCGTACTCCAACCAGCGCGAATGGCGGAAACGTAAGCTCGGACAGCGCCGGCGACCTCGTGCTCGGATCGGGCCTGCCCGGCGGACGCGTGGTCGCGACCAGGCCGTTCGTGCTGGCGACTGCGGCCTACATCTCACTGCCAGTCACCGGAATAGCGGGTAGCGAAATGCTCTGCACCGATTGCCTCAAGCCCGGCGAAGGCGGCGGCGCGGGCACCGGGATGCTGGTCGTCGACGACGGGCACGCGCACTGGATCACGTCCGCCGGCACGATCGCCGCGCATTAGGCCCGACACCTCGACGAACCGAGCCGGCGATCGCCGGCCGGTGTGGCGGCAGCGCCCTCGCAACCCGAAAGCCTGGCCGCACGCGTGATTGGTTCGTCCGAATGCTCGACCCGGCTTGGAGCAGTGCCGCAGGACCATCCCGGCGGCTGTTCCGCCGGTATATTCGGCACGATCAGGATGTATCTGATATCCGCGAGATCGCCAGGAGCCGGCGGGACCGGACCCGGCAGCTCGGGAGCGCGTCGTGACGCGACCCCATTGCCGGAAGATGCGATCCGGAGCGGAAAGTTCGGCTGACGTCAGCCCGGCGTGTGGGCCATGATCCGCGACCGCAGGCGGATACGCGCCATCAATGCCGCCGCGAGGCGTGCCGTGGTTCGCATGCCGGGTACGGGCGGTTGGGGAACCGGCGAGGTGTCGGAGTGCGCCCTGAACAGGGCACCACCGTAGGAGGGCGTGTTGCTGGCGATCGAACCGGCATCACGTTCGTCCCAGGCATGAACTCCGGGGCGTGGTTGAGGCTGCAACATGGCCAGGTCTTTCCTGTGCAGCGACATGCATGCACGGCAGCAGTATATAAGGATAAAATTGTGCAGCACAGCATTTTCGGGACCGGCGATACAATCATAACCATATTGTAACCGAAAGGTCGCAATCCAGATCACTATCGTTCACGTTTGTTCTGGTTATATCACACGGCCCGGCAGGAGCAGGAAGCCATGCAGCCAGGGTCGTCGGACGATCGCCGCTCGGTCATGGAATCGCGGGTCCGCCGATGTTCAGGCGCGGCATTCGTGCACGGCACCCCTCCCAAAGGCCGGGGCAACGCACGACATCAGCATCAACGATACAGGGATGACAAAGATGCCAATCGGACGAGGCGAATGATGACCAGCATCGGCAGGTATGCCCTGGTCGTCCTGCTCTGCCTGCAGGTCGCCGCCTGCGCGGGCTATGCGGGGCCGGTCAACAACAGGGCGGATCGTATCCCCAGCGACGGGCCGCCGCTGCTCTCGGGCTATTACGCGCCATGACCGCCTAGAGCAGCGTCAGTCTGACTGAAATCGCTTCGCGATCCCAGGCAGCTGATAAAGCTGCTCTTTCCTCAGTCAAGCAGAGCATGATCGAAGTGATCATGCTCTAGCCGCCCCAGGCCGTGCCGCACCGAAGCGGGGATAGACTGCACGAGCCTGTCATACGCGGTTGACAGCCTGCCGCGGCTTTCCAGAATCGCGCTTTACCGGCATCTCCACCCGGACGACAAGGTGCGTGTCATGCTGTCCAGGACGTCCGGCTTCATCATCATCCTGCTCGCGCTGCTCACCGCGGTCGGACCGATCTCGACCGACATGTACCTGCCGGCCTTCCCCGCGATGAGGCTCGAGCTGGCCGCCCAGCCCGGCACCGCCCAGCTTACCCTGGCCGCGTGGTTCCTCGGCCTGTCGATCGGGCAGATCGCCCTCGGGCCGGTCTCCGATCACCAGGGCCGGCGCGCGCCGCTGCTGTTCGGCACCGCCCTCTATACCGTGGCCTCGATCGGCTGCGCGACGGCGTCCTCGATGGGCACGCTCTCGTTCTGGCGCCTGATCGCAGCCCTCGGCGCGGCGGCGAGCCTAGTCGTCCCGCGCGCGGTGATCCGCGACCTCGTGATCGACGGCCTCGAAGCGGCGCGGCTGCTCGGCAGGCTGACGCTGGTGGTCGGCGTCGTACCGATCCTCGCACCCACCCTCGGCGGCCTGATCTCGCAGAATCTCGGCTGGCGGGCGATCTTCTGGATCGCCGCCGCCTACGGCATCACCTGCACGGTCCTGATCTGGCGCTTCCTGCCGGACACGCTGGACCCCAGCCGCCACGTCACGCTGGACCTCGTTCCCACGCTGCTGCGCTACCGCAAGGTCTGGCGCGACCGCGTGTTCCGCACCCACGCCCTGGAAGGTGGCTTCGGCACCTTCAGCCTGTTCGCCTTCCTCGGCGGCGCACCGCCGGTCTTCCTGGGCGGCTTTCACCTCTCCCCGACCTGGTTCGGCGCCGTCTTCATCCTCAACGCCGTCGGCTACATCATCGGCACCCAGCTCAACGCCAGGGTGCTGCCGCGTTTCGGCACCACGCGCGTGCTGAGCTTCTCCGCGATCGGGCTGATCACCGCCACGAGCGCGATGCTGGCGCTGTCACTGACCCCGGCCTGCGGTCCGCTCGGAATCGCGCTATGCATGATGGCGTGCATGACGTCGCTCGGCTTCATGCTGCCCGGGGCCGCGATCGGCTCGCTGCTGCCGCATGCCAACGAGGCCGGCAGCGCCTCGGCGCTCTACGGCACCGTCGTTTTCTTCATCGGCGCGGTCAGCACCGTGCTGGTCGGCGAGGTCGGCAACACCAGCCCGATCCCGATGGCCGCCCTGATGCTGGCCGGCGCACTCGCCGCCGCGTGGTGCGACCGGCTGCGCAACAGGGCGCTGGGCGTCGGCCGCCGGCGCGGATGGAGCACACCGGCATCATCCTCGGCGCCGGACGCAACCGCATGATTCGCCCGGCGATGGCCCCTCGTCGCTTCCCCGCGCGGCCCTACCGGTCCGCCCCGATCGCGAAGTGCCGCCATGCCCAATCGCGCGCCGCCGACGGGCGCTCGCCCTCGATCACCTTCTCGACGAAGACGGCCAGCCTATACACGACCTGCGATCGCGCACGACGCGGTAGACGTGCGTCCAGGCGCCGTTGCCGCGATGCACGACCACGTAGATCAGGCCCTCTCCCGCGGCGCCGGCCAACCAGACGTCGTCATCGGCCGCGACGACGAGCGCCAGTGCGGCATCGCGCCGTCCGGCGTCGCCGGGCAATGGCCCGGGAGTGGCCTGGTCGAACCCAGGATCGAGTGGAATGGCGCAGTCGAGCACGCGGCAGGTCCCTGGTCGATGGAGGGCTGACCCGTGGCGACGTCCCGTGGTTGCCGAGAAGGCCACATCGCCTGCCTGTGGAGAACTCGAGGACGAGTATCCGAAGGCAGAACCGCCACCTTGCCCGGGAGCAGGTTGGCGTTGGGCGTCACCCAACTCTTGATGCGACGCGAGGCATAGAGCAGGCGGCGGACCGGTGCAAGGGCGCCCCAGAGCATGGTCACCTTGACCATGCTCTGCTTGACTGAGAAAAGAGCCGCCGCACCCCCGCCCCTGAGGCCATCAGCTCTCGATCATGTCGCGTATGCGCGCCGCCATCACGTCGAGCGTGAACGGCTTGATGACCATCTGCATCCCCTCCGCCAGGAAGCCCGAGCGGATCGTGGCGTTCTCGGCATAGCCGGTCATGAACAGCACCCGCAGCCCGGGCCGGGTCTGGCGCGCGATCTCGGCGAGCTGCCGGCCATTCATGCCGGGCAGGCCGACGTCGCTGACCAGGAGGTCGATCCGCCGTGCGGAGTCCAGCACCGGGATCGCGGAATGCGCATCGGCGGCCTCGATCGCGGCGTAGCCGAGTTCCGCCAGCACCTCCAGCACCAGCAGCCGGACAGCGGGGTCATCCTCGACCACCAACACCGTCCCGCCGGCGCGGCGGTGCGCCGCAGCCAGCTCGCCCAGGCCGGGATCGCGCGCGGCGGCGGGCACCGGCTCCGGTGGCAACGCCGCGACCGGCAGGCAGAGCCGCACGATGGTGCCCTTGCCGGGGCTGCTCTGGATGCGCACGCTGCCGCCCGACTGCCTGGCGAAACCATAGATCATCGACAGCCCCAGGCCGGTGCCCTGGCCGAGCGGCTTGGTGGTGTAGAAGGGCTCGAACGCCTTGGCGAGCACGTCGGCGGTCATGCCGACCCCGGTGTCGGCCACCGAGAGCACGACGTAGCGGCCCACCGGTAGGGCGTCCGCGGCATCGTCGGCGACGCCCGCTTCCTGGCCCACCTGCGGGCCGGCATCCGGCTCGCGTGCCGCCGCCCGCACCGCGGCATGGGCGCCCGCCCTGCCTCGGTCGACCTCGCTGCCATGCGCCTCGGTGCCATATTCCAGGCTCGACGTCTCGATCAGCAACTGGCCGCCCTGGGGCATCGCGTCGCGCGAGTTGATGGCGAGGTTGAGCAGCGCGTTCTCGAGCTGGTTGGCATCCGCGCGCGCCAGCGGCAGGGCGGCCGCGAGCCTGACGCGCAGCGTCACCTGCTCGCCGATCGTGCGCACCAGCAGGTCCTCCAGCGAGCCGACCAGCTCGTTGACGTCGATCGCCCGCGCATCCAGCGACTGCCGACGCGAGAACGCCAGCAGCCGGTGGGTCAGCGACGCCGCACGATGCGCGGACGCGTTCGCCGCGTCCATGAACCGTTCCAGCCCGTCGACGCGGCCGCTCTCGATGCGCCGCTTCATCATTTCGATCGAGCCGATGATGCCGGTGAGCATGTTGTTGAAGTCGTGCGCGATGCCGCCGGTGAGCTGGCCGACCGCCTCCATCTTCTGGGACTGCCGCAGCGCGTCCTCCGCCTTGCGCCGTTCGGCGACCTCCGCGGTCAGCGCCGCGGTGCGCTCGCTCACGCGCCGTTCCAGCGCCTCGGCGGCACCCTTCAACGCCTCGGCCGCTTCCGCCCGCTCGGTGACGTCGAGCACGAAGACATGGAAGCCGAGCACGACGCCATCCTGGTCGAGGCGCGGCATGTAGCGCACCTCGGCCTCGCGCCGGCGGCCGTCGCGATGCGGCCAGGACAGCTCCAGCGTCACGGTCTCGCCAGCCAGCGCGCGCTCGATCGCCTGCCTGCGCGTGGCGAAGCCGGCCTCGTCGAGCACGTCGCGCAGGTGCCGTCCGACGACATCCTTGGGATGCAGCTCGAACCAGTCCTCGTAGGCGCGGTTGGCGAACCGGTAGATGAGGTTGCTGTCGACGAAGGCGATCAGGAACGGCAGGCTGTCGGCGATCGTGCGCAGTTCCAGGTCGCTGGCACGCAGCGCCGCCTCGACCCGCTTGCGTTCCGAGATGTCGATCAGCACGCCGGGGAAGCGCAGCGGACGGCCATCGTCGTCGAACGACACGCGTCCGCTGGCCTCGATCCAGCGCCATGCGCCATCGGTCTGCCGCACGCGATATTCCGCCCGGAACGATCCGCCGCCTGCCAGCGCCTCGCCGATCAGCCGTTCCACCGGCGGGCGATCGTCGAGATGGATCGATCCCATCACGGCAGGTCGCGGGATGCCGGCCGCGAGATCCTGGGCGTCGAGGGAGAAGGTCTCGGCGAAGCGTTCGTCGCCGGTGAAGCGGTCCAGCGGCACCTCCCAGACCCGGGTGCCCCGACCGCGCCGGAGTTCAGCGCCAGGCTGAGCCGCTCGTTGGCCGCACGCAGCGCTCCCTCCGCGCGCAGGCTCTCGGTCAAGTCGGAGAAGGTGCACACCGCGCCGACCAGCTCGCCGCGGCGATAGACCGGCTGCGCGCGGTAGTCGACCGGGAAGCCGACCCCGCCCTGCCGATAGAGCATCTCATCGGTGACGTGGCACGACGTGCCGTCGCGCGCGGTGCGATAGATCGGGCAGCTCTCGGCCGGATACGACGAACCGTCAGCACGCGAGTGATGGATGACGTCGTGCAGGGAGCGGCCGACGATCTCGGCGTGGCTGCCGAAGCCCAGCATGCGCCGGAACGCGGCGTTGCAGACCGTGGTGCGGCCCTCGCGGTCGATGGCGTAGAAGCCCTCCTGAGCAGAGTCGAGCAGGTCGCGCAGGTAGCCTCGGCTCTCCTCCAGCTCCTGCTCGTTATGCTTCAGCAACGCCGCCTGCAGGCTGAGCGTCATGATCTGGTCGCGGATCAGGAACTGCCGTCGACGCGATCCCAAAGCCCAGTCGATGGCGCTCAGCAGCGACTCTCTCCCAAGCGGACGCTCCAGCAGCATCACGTTGGTGACGCGCGACGGCAGCCGGGCGCCGGGTCTCTGCACCTGCGGCTGGGCACCCTGCCGGCGGCTGAACAGGAACACGAACGGCAGGTCCGACCAGTCCGGCTGCGCCTCGAGTGCCGCGACCAGGGGTGTGGCGTCGACGTGCAGCAGGGCTTCCTCGGTGATCAGCACGGCATCGGCGCTGTCGCCGATACGGGCGGCCAGTGCCGGCAGCCCGTCGCAGACCTCGCCGCGCAGGCCGTGGCCGGCGAGCAGTTCCAGCACGTTCTGGGCATCGCGGCCGATGGGGGCCAGGATCAGGACGTGGCCGGGACCGGTCGCGGCCGGCTGTCCGGCCCCCGACCTGGCAACCGAGGGCGTCCCGAGCGTGGGCGTCGTGGCGCGAAGCGTGCCGGCCTCAAGCCTCATCGAGATCTTCCAGCAGCGGCGCCCGTCCCCCGGCATAGTCCGGCGTCCCGGTCAGCACGCCGCGGAACTCGGTCAGCGGCTGCCCGATCCGGATGCCCCGCCGACCGATGCGCAGTTCGCGTATGGTGTCCTCATGGGCGCCGCCTCGGTTCTTGATCACCGAGATCGCCTTGCGGATGCGGCCGTCCGCCTCGAAGAAACGAAGCAGCATCACCGTGTCGGCGATGTAGGACACGTTCAGCCCGTCACTCCGCATGCTGCCAAGCAGGCCCTGCTGCGGGTTGATCAGCAGAGTCAGGACGCCGCGCTGGCTGAGATAGGACAGCATCTCGTGCATCTGCAGGATCAGGTGCTGCTCCTGCGGCATGGAGGACAGGTAGCCGTTGAGGCTGTCGATCACGATGAGCTGCGCGGCATGGCGTTCGACCTCGTCGCGAACCATGAAGGCGAACTCGCCCGGAGAAAGTTCCGCGGGATCGACCTGCTGCACCCGCAGCAGCCCGGTTTCGAGGTGGGGCTGCAGGTCCATGCCCAGGGCAGCGGCACGGATCAGCAGCGTGCCGACCCTCTCGTCGAACTCGTAGATCACGCAGCTCTCGCCCCGACCGCACGCGGCGACGACGTATTGCAGGGCGAGGTTGGTCTTGCCGGCGCCGGCGGGCCCGGTCAGCAGCATGCTGGTGCCGCGCAGCGGACCGCCGCTCAGCAGGGCGTCGAGCTCGGCGAGGCCGCTGGGGACCTTCTGGTCGGAGAAGGGGGCGTGATGGCCGGCCGCGACCAGGCGCGGGAACACGATCAGGCCGCCCAGGCGCAGGGCGAAGTCGTGGAACCCGGCGATGAAGGCGATGCCGCGCATCTTCTGCACCTGCAGGCGGCGGCGGGCGGCGCCGAAATCCAGCGTGAGCCGCTCCAGCGTGATGACGCCGTGGCAGAGGCTGTGCAGGTGGGTGTCGCGGTTGCCGTAAAGGCCGGTCATGTCGTCGACCAGCAGCACCGTGGTGTTGCGGCCGGCGAAGAGCTGCTTCATCGCCAGCACCTGCCGCCGGTAGCGCAGCGGGTCCTGCGCCAGCAGGCGCAGCTCGGAGAGGCTGTCGAACACCAAGCGCACCGCGCCCACCCGCTGGACCTCGTCGGTGACCAGCTTCACGATGGAGCCGAGTTCCAGCTCCCAGGGATGCAGCAGGGTCTGCTGCCCGGCGTCGTCCAGCAGCGATTCGATCGAGGACAGCTCCAGCAGGGCGAGGCCGTCGAGGGTCCAGCCGTGCGACTGCGCGACCAGCCACATCTCCTCGGAGGTCTCCGACAGCGTCACGTAGAGGCAGGATTCGCCGCGCGCGACGCCTTCCAGCAGGAACTGCAGCGCAAGCGTGGTCTTGCCGGAGCCCGGCGCGCCTTCCAGCAGGTAGAGCCGGTTCGCGACCAGGCCGCCGCCCAGCACGTCGTCCAGTCCGGCCGAGCCCGTGCTCGCCCGCGGCGGCGCGATCGCAGGCGCTGCCGGAGCGCTCGGCTGGGCGCTCGGCCGGGCGCTCGATCTGGCGCCCTTGGGACCTGCGCTGTCTGGCATCACGAACCGATCCTGGCTGCCGCTGGGCCACCGCATGCCCGCGCTTGGCCGCTTCTAGACCATTACCGGCCTCGATGGTATCGCTCGGCCCCGCCAGGCAGCACCGGCCTGCCTGCCACGGACGTGCGAGGCTGCGAGGGAGAGATGATGGCTGCCGTTTCCTATGGCCCGCGGGCCTGGTTCTGCCGGACTGGAATGGTCCTCGCCGGCGTGGTGTTCGCGAGCCTCGCGACCCCGCATGCCGGCCGGTTGGCCGCGGGCGGATGCGCGTGGGCGGCCGATGCCGCCGCTCCGGACGACGATGCCGCGTTCATGCGCCGGATCTCCGCGCAGCCCGGCGTCAAGACGCTTCCTTCCGGGCTGGCCTACAAGGTGCTGCAGTCCGGCAACCCGAGCGGCACGCCTCCCGCCCCCGGCGACGAGCTGGTGCTGAACTACGACGGCAAGCTGCCCGACGGCGCCACCTTCGACAGCACCGAGCAGCAGGGCGGCATGGCGCGGCTGCCGTTGCAGGGACTGATCCCGGGCTGGATGGAGGGCCTCAGGCTGATGCGTCCGGGCGATACCTGGATGCTGTACGTCCCGAGCCGGCTCGGCTACGGCGACAAGGGCCAGGGGCCGATCCCGCCGGGATCGCCGCTGGTGTTCAAGATCGAGCTGGTCGCGGTGCATCACGCCGGCGGCTGAGCCGGCTTCCCACTCCCGATCGCCAGTTCCGCAAGCGCCCCGGCCAGTTCGGCGATCACGTCGTTCCACGCATCGGGACCGGCGACCGGGCGTTCCTGCGCGAAGCGGCGCAACGTCGGATACCAGTCGCGGCCCGATGCGAACCCGGGCTGCCAGCGCCAGTCGCCACCGAAACGATCCAGCAGCCAGACCGGCCTGCCCAGCGCTCCGGCGAGGTGGACGATCGCCGTATCGACGCTGATCACCAGGTCGAGCGATGCGATCAGCGCCGCCGTCTCCGCGAGGTCTTCGAAGGGCGCCTCCGGCATGGCCAGCGCCATCCCCGCGGGCGGCTCCAGCGCCTGTGCGGCGGCAGGACCCTGCTGCAGCGACACGAACCGCACGCCGGCGGCCGCCGCGAGCGGGGCGAGCTGGTCCAGCCGCAGCGAGCGCTGCCGGTCGAAGCGATAGGCGGCCGACCCGGCCCAGGACAGCCCGACCCGCAGGCCGGGCGGCCGATGCTCCGGCATGGACGGCACCCGCGCCGGGCCCGGCAGCATCGTCATCGGCGGCACCCCGGCGAGGCGGAGCAGATGCGGCAGGCTCAGCAGCGATGCCTGCGCGACGCAGGCCGCCGCCGCGACGCCGCCATCCCCCGCTGCCCGCAGATGCACGCGTGCCGGGTCGAACAGGCCCGAACCGCGCACCAGGCGCAGCATCGCCGGCGGCAGTTCGAGCACCAGCCGGGCGCGTGCGGCGGCCGGGCCGATCCAGCGCAGGAACTGGATGGTGTCGCCCAGCCCCTGCTCGGCACGGATCAGCACCTGGCCATCATCGAGCCGGGAGCCGTCCCAGTCCGGCAGTCCCGCGACCGGCCTGGATGCCACCAGGCCGAGCCGCGCCTCGAACCCGGCCCAGCCACGGTTGAGCTCGCCGCGCGCGAGCAGCATGGTGGCGAGGTTGAAGCGCGCCTCGGCGCTCGACGTTTCATGCGAGAGCATGGGGGACGTTTCATGGGAGAGCACGCGGGCGAAGACGGCCTCCGCCTCGTCGCGGCGTTCGAGGGCTGCGAGGGCGGTGCCGTGATTGACGGCGATGGCGTCGTTTTCCGGCGCTACGCTGGTCGCGCGCGCCAGCACGCGCTCGGCCTCGACGCTATCGCCGAGCCCCATCAGCACCAGCCCGAGGCTGCTCAGCGTGACCGGGTTCTCTGGCGCCGCCTGGGGTGCCAAGGCGCGCGCGCGCAGCAGGCAGGCGCGCGCCTCCTGCAGCCGGTCGAGCGCGAACAGCGCGGTGCCGAGGTTGGCCTGGGCCGCCGCATCGCCGGGAAGCAGGGCAGCGACCCGGCGAAAGGCGGCCTCCGCCTCCACCGAGGCGCCCACGGCGCCGTGGGCCGAGGCCAGCGCGTGCCAGGCCAGCGGGTCGTCGGGCGCCAGCCGGGCGGCCTCGCGGAACGCGGTCGTCGCGGCGGCGGCATCGCCCCGTGCGCGCAGCACCTGGCCGAGCGAGAGCAGGGCCGCCGGGTTGGCCGGGTCGAGCCGGAGCGCCGTCCGCAGGCTGGATTCCGCCTCGCCGAGCCGCCCCAGGCGCGAGAAGGCCTGCGCCAGCCCACGATGCGCGTGCGGGTTGCCGGGCTCGCGCAACGTGGCCACGTGCAGGGCGGCGCGTGCCTCCTCGCCGTGGCCGCGATCCAGCAGTGCCAGCCCGAGCGAGAGGGTGTAGTGCGCGACCGCCGGCGCGGCTGCCACCGCCTGCCCGATCAGGCCGATCGCCACGTCGGGCCGCCCCGCCTCGTGCGCCAGGCAGCCGAGCCCGTGCAGGCTCACGGCCTGGCCCGGCGCGAGTGCCAGCGCCGCCCGGTACAGCCGCTCCGCTTCCGCCGCGCGGCCGGCGCGATGATGCCGGGCCGCCTGCGCGGCCAGCCGATCCGCTTCGCCAGCACTCATCATGCTCCCCCTTCCCTGTTCTCCTTCCCGGCTGCCTGTTATGGCTGCGGCACAGGACGGAGGATCGCCATGCAGCCCTACCAGATGCTGGAGCAGCGCTTCGCTCGCATCAACGACGTCGAAGGCGCGCTCGGCATCCTGAACTGGGACAACGACACCATGATGCCAGCCGGCGCCGCCGGCCAGCGTGCGGGACAGGTGGCGACGCTCTCGGTCATCGCGCACGAGCTGCTGACCGCGCCGGAGATGCCCGAACTGCTGTCCCGCGCGGGCGCCGAGGCGGACGGGCGCGATCCCTGGCGGGCGGCCAACCTCGCGGAGATGCGCCGCCTGCACGCCCATGCCAGCGCGGTGCCGGCGGACCTGGTGGAGGCGGCCTCGCGCGCCGCCTCGCACTGCGAGCGCGCCTGGCGCGGGGCGCGCGCGGAAAACGATTTCGAGGGGCTGCTGCCGCTGCTGCGCGAGGTGCTCGAACGCCAGCGCGACATCGCGGCGGTCAAGGGCGAGGCGCTCGGGCTGGCCCCGTACGACGCGCTGCTCGACCAGTTCGATCCGGGCAACCGGCAGGCGCTGATCGATCCGGTGTTCGCAGAGCTGCGCGCCGGGCTGCCCGGGCTGCTGGGTGCCGTGATGGAGCACCAGTCTCGCCTGCCGGCGCCGCTGCCGCTCGAAGGACCGTTCCCGACCGCGATGCAGAAGGCGCTGGCGGAGCGGCTGATGCTGGCGCTGGGCTTCGACCCCGGCCGCGGGCGGCTCGACGTCAGCACGCACCCGTTCTGCGGCGGCGCCACCGACGACGTGCGCATCACCACGCGCTACGACGAGGCGGATTTCGCCGGCGCCCTGATGGGGGTGCTGCATGAGACCGGCCACGCGCTGTACGAACAGGGACGTCCGCATGACTGGCTGGCGCAGCCGGCCGGCCGTGCACGCGGCATGACGATGCATGAGAGCCAGTCCCTGCTGATCGAGATGCAGGCCTGCCGCTCGCGCGACTTCGTCACCTGGCTGGCGCCGCTGCTGCGCCAGGCCTTCGGCGCCGCCGGCCCAGCCTGGGAGCCGGACAACCTGTATCGCCGGCTGACCCGGGTCGCGCCCGGCTTCATCCGGGTCGATGCCGACGAGGTCACCTACCCCGCGCACGTGCTGGTACGCTACGACCTGGAGACGCGCCTGATCGCGGGCACGCTCGACCTGTCCGACCTGCCGGAGGCATTCGATGCGGGCATCGCCGGGCTGCTCGGCATCGTCGCGCCGGATGACCGCCGCGGCTGCCTGCAGGACATCCACTGGCCGGCCGGGCTGTGGGGCTATTTCCCGACATACACGCTGGGCGCGATCACCGCGGCGCAGTTGTTCGACGCCGCCTGCGTGCACGAGCCGGCGCTGCCCGGCTGCCTGTCGCGCGGCGATTTCGCGCCGCTGCTGCGCTGGCTGCGTCCGCGCGTGCACGAACGCGGCAGCTCCGCCACCACATCCGAGATCGTGCGCGAGGCCACCGGCCGGCCATTGTCCGCGACGACCTACCAACGCCACCTGCGGCGGCGCTATCTCGGCGAAGCCTGATCCGCCGCACACGCCGAGCCCACGCCGAGCCGCTGCACCGTTGACACGCCATGCGTTTCCTACACCCTTCGGCGATGCCTCAACCATGCCGGACCAGGGTGGCCCGTCCCGCATCCTCCCTGCTCCGGAGTCTCTGCCTGATCGGTGCAGTGTCCGTGTGGGCGGCACCGGCCGCGGCGGCCGACGACCAGCCCGCGAAACCGGCGCAGGCCCCCGCCAATAAGTCGTCGCCGGTGGCGCCGTCCGACCGGCTCGCCAGCATCGCGCACACCGACGGGCAGATCTGGAACGGGGTGGTGGTCGCCCCGGACCGGCGCGTGTTCGTCGTCTCGCCGCGCATCGACGGCAACAGCGGCGCCTCCCTGTCCACGATCAATTCTCAGGGCGGCCTCGTCGCCTACCCCGACGCGGCGTGGAATGGATGGAACATTGCCGATGCCAAGGCCGATCCCGCGCACGCCTTCGTCGGCCTGAACGCCATCCATCTCGCGCCCGACAACAGCCTGTGGGTGGTCGATACCGGCATCCCCGGCTTCGGCAAGGCGCCGGTGCCGGGGGCCACCAGGCTGCTGCGGATCGATCTCGCCAGCAACCTGGTCACGCGCAGCTACGTGCTGCCGCCGGAGGTGCTGCGTCCGAAGAGCATGATCGACGACGTCCGCTTCAACCATGGACAGGCCTACACCACCGATGCCGGCGCGCCCGGCCTGATCGTGCTGGACGTCGCCCGCGGCAGCGCCCGCCGCCTGCTCGACCGCGACCCGTCCACCACCGCACAGCGCCCGATCGTGGTCGACGGCGAGGTGCTGAAGGGCTCGGACAACAAGCCGGTGATGATCCACGCCGACCAGCTCGAGGTCACGCCGGACGGCAAGTACCTCTACTACCAGCCGCTGCCGGGGCCGATGTACCGTATCCGCACCGCCCTGCTCGACGACGCCAAGGCGTCCCCGCAGGCGGTCTCGGCCGGGGTCGAGTTCTGGTACGACACCCCGGCCCTCGGCGGCACCGCGATCGGCGCCGACGGCACGCTCTATCTGAACGACATCGAGAATGACAGCGTGCTCAGCCTGACCCCGGACCGCGTGCTGACCACCATCATCCGCGACGCGCGACTACACTGGGCCGACGCGCCGTTCCTGCATGACGGCACGCTGACCCTGCCGGTGTCGCAGCTCGACCGCGCCGCCGCGTTCCACCACGGCAAGTCGCAGGTCCGATTCCCGGTCGAGCTGTTCGACCTGCACCTGGTGCCGGCCCGCTCGCCGGGCGCGACGCGATAGCCACCTTCCCACGGCCGGTCTATGACTACTCCATGCGCTATGTTTCCACCAGGGGCCGCGCCCCGGTCCGTGATTTCGCCGGCGTGCTGCTGGCCGGCCTGGCCGAGGATGGCGGGCTATACATGCCCGAGACCTGGCCGCAATTCTCCGCGGCCGAGTGGCGCGCGATGCGCGGGCTGCCGTACCCGCTGCTCGCCGCCCGTATCCTGGCGCCATTCACCGCCGGCTCGATTGACGAGGCGACCCTGGAGCGGCGGTGCGGCGAGGCCTATGCCGGCTTCGGCCATCCGGCGGTGGTGCCGCTGGTGCAGCTCGACCGCGACCTGTTCGTCCAGGAGCTGTTCCACGGCCCGACGCTCGCCTTCAAGGACCTGGCGATGCAGTTGCTCGGGCGGCTGTTCGACCATGTGCTGACCGAGCGGGACGGCCACGTCACCATCGTCGGCGCCACCTCCGGCGATACCGGTTCGGCGGCGATAGAGGCCTGCCGCGACCGCGAGCGGCTGCAGGTGGTGATCCTGCACCCGCTCGGCCGCACCAGCGAGGTGCAGCGCCGGCAGATGACCACCGTGCTGTCGCCCAACATCGCCAACCTCGCCGTGCGCGGCAGCTTCGACGACTGCCAGGACCTCGTGAAGGCGATGTTCGGCGACAGCGCCTTCCGCGACGACATGCGGCTGTCGGCAGTGAACTCGATCAACTGGGCGCGGGTGGCGGCGCAGATCCCGTACTATGCCGCGTCCGCGCTGGCACTCGGCGCACCGGATCGCGAGGTCAGCTTCGCGGTGCCGACCGGCAATTTCGGCAACGTGCTGGCGGCTTGGGCGGCACGGCGCATGGGCCTGCCGGTGGCGCGGCTGTGCGTCGGCGCCAACCGCAACGACATCCTCGCCCGCTTCCTGACCGACAACGACATGAGCATGCGCGAGGTGGCGCCGAGCCTGTCGCCCTCGATGGACATCCAGGTCAGCTCGAACTTCGAGCGGCTGCTGTTCGAGCTGCTCGGACGCGACGCCGCCGCCTGCGCGCGCATCATGACCGGCTTCCGCGCCACCGGGCGGATGCAGGTGCCGGACGCGATATGGCGCGAGGCGACGGCGCTGTTCAGCGGCACCGCCCTTGACGACGACGCCACGCGTGCCGAGATCCGGGAGCTGCACCGGAGCACCGGCTATTTCGCCGACCCGCACAGCGCGATCGGCATCGCGGCCGGCCGGCGGGGGGCGATCGACGGCGTGACCACCATCGCCGTGGCCACCGCCCATCCGGCCAAATTTCCCGAGGCGATGCTCACCGCCACCGGTATCCGCCCGGAACTGCCGCCGCGCCTGGCCGATCTTTACGAGCGCGAGGAACGCTACCGCCTGGTGCCGAACGATCTCGAGACCGTCGAGGCCGCCATACGCGCCGCCATACTAAAGAACGCCGCCTGATCCAGTCCTTCCGCGTCGACCGGTGGGGCCATCCCCCTCCGGCGGAGCCAACCAGGAACAACATGACCGATCCGATCAACGTTACCCGCCTGCCCTCCGGCCTGCTCGTCGTGACCGAGCGGATGGACCGCGTCGAGACGGTGTCGCTGGGCGCCTACGTCGCCAGCGGCACTCGCAATGAGCTGGCCGAGCAGAACGGCGTCTCGCACTTCCTGGAGCACATGGCCTTCAAGGGCACCGCGCGCCGCTCGGCCGCGCGCATCGCCGAGGAGATCGAGAATGTCGGCGGTCATATCAACGCCTACACCGCGCGCGAGCAGACCGCCTACTACGTCAAGCTGCTAAAGGAGGACCTCGCCCTCGGCGCCGACATCATCGGCGACATCCTGACCCACAGCAGCTTCGCCCCCGACGAGATCGAGCGCGAGCGCGGCGTGATCCTGCAGGAGATCGGCCAGGCCAACGACACCCCGGACGACATCATCTTCGACCATTTCCAGGAGACCGCCTTCCCGGGCCAGCCGATGGGACGGCCGACGCTGGGCACCGACGCGCTGGTGCGCTCGATGTCGCGCGAGGCGCTGACCGGCTACATGGGCCAGCACTACACCACCGGCAACGTCGTGGTCAGCGCCGCCGGCAACCTGCATCACGAGCAGGTGGTCGGGCTGGTGCGCGAGCATTTCGCCGACCTCGACACCCGCACGCCGGAGGCGGTGGAGCCCGGCGCCTACAAGGGCGGCGAGTTCCGCCTCGAGCGCGAGCTCGACCAGGTGCACGTGGTGCTCGGCTTCCCGTCTGTCGGCTACGGCGACCCCGACTACTACCCGGTGCTGCTGCTCTCCACCCTGCTCGGCGGCGGCATGTCGTCGCGGCTGTTCCAGGAGGTGCGCGAGAAGCGCGGGCTGGTCTACTCGGTGTACTCGTTCAACGCGCCGTTCCTGGACGGCGGCCTGTTCGGCATCTACGCCGGCACCGGTGAAGCGGAAGCCCGCGAGCTGCTCCCGGTCACCATCGAGGAGCTGCGCAAGGTGCAGCAGTCGATCGGCCAGGAGGAACTCGACCGCGCCCGTGCCCAGGTCAAGTCGAGCCTGCTGATGTCGCTGGAGAGCACCGGCAGCCGCTGCGAGCAGCTCGCCCGCCAGTACCAGGTGTTCGGCCGGCTGATCCCGACCGCCGAGACGGTGGCCAGGCTCAACGCGGTGAGCATCGACGACGTCCGCCGCAGCGCCACCCGGTTGTTCCGCGGCAAGCCGACGCTGGCCTCGATCGGACCGGGCAAGCACGTCCCGGGTCTCGACACGATCCTGGAGCGCCTCGCGGCATGAGCATCTCCCTGCTCGAACAGCTCGTGGCCCTGGCCCGTGGCCAGGGTGCCGACGCCGCCGAGGCGGTGCTGATACGCGGCACCTCGCTCGGCGTGCAGGTGCGCCAGGGCAAGACCGAGGAGCTGGAACGCTCCGAGCATAACGATGTCGGCCTGCGCGTCTTCCTCGGCCATCCCGGCGCATTGCGAAGTGCCATCGTCTCGGCCACCAGCGCCGACCCGGCCGGCTTCCAGCAGCTCGCCTCCCGGGCGATCGCGATGGCGCGGGTGGTGCCGGAGGACCGCTTCTCCGGGCTGTGCGAAGCCTCCGCCAGCGGCGCCACCGTCGACGCCGCCGGGCTCGACCTCGAGGACCCCGCCGAGCCCGATGTCGCCGCACTGGCCGAGCGCGCCGGACGTGCCGAGGATGCCGCCCTGGCGGTCGCCGGCGTCGCCAACTCGCTCGGCGCCTCCGCCGGCTTCGGCCGCAGCGAGATCCTGCTGGTCACGTCGCGCGGCTTCTCCGGCCGCTACGCCCGCACCAGCCATTCGGTATCGGCCAGCTTGCTGGCCGGGACCGGCACCTCGATGCAGCGCGACTACGACGCCCATTCCGTGGTCCATCTGCAGGACCTGGACGATGCCGCGGTGATCGGCCACAGCGCCGGCGAGCGCGCGGTCGCGCGGCTCAACCCGACCCGGCCAAAGACCGCGCGCATGCCCGTGGTCTATGACCCGCGCGTCTCCGGCAGCCTGCTCGGCCACCTGTCCGGCGCCATCAACGGCGCCTCGGTCGCGCGCGGCACCTCGTTCCTCAAGGACCGCATGGGCACCCGCATCCTGCGCGAGGGGGTGCACGTCACCGACGACCCGCGCCGCGTGCGCGGCCTGCGCAGCCGGCCGTTCGACGGCGAGGGAGTACTCACCACGCCGCTGGTCCTGGTCGAGGACGGCATGTTGCGGAGCTGGGTGCTCGACGGCCGCAGCGCGCGCCAGCTCGGCCTGTCCACCAACGGCCACGCCTCACGCGGGCCGTCGTCGCCGCCATCACCCTCGACCACCAACCTCAGCCTGTCGCCGGGTTCGCTGAGCGCCGTGGAGCTGATGGCGGACATCACCGAGGGCCTCTACATCATCGAGATGATGGGCTCGGCGGTGAACGGCATCACCGGCGACTACAGCCGCGGCGCCACCGGCTTCATGATACGCGACGGCGCGCTGGCGGAACCGGTGGCGGAGATCACCGTGGCGGGCAACCTGCTTTCGATGTTCGCCGAGCTGACGCCGGCCTCCGACCTCGCGTTCCGGCGCGGTACCGATGCCCCGACGATACGCATCGACGGCATGACCGTTGCCGGAAGCTGACCGGCACACCATCTGGGAAGCATCATGAACAATACATCGCGTCCCTCGACGTCCCTTCCCAAGCTCGTCCGTGTCGGCGCGGCGCTGCTGCTGCTCGGGGGCACCGCCCTGGCGCCGGCGGCGGCGGACGCGCGCGCCGGCGGCGGCTTCTCGATGGGCAGCCGGGGCAGCCGCACCTTTAGCATGCCGGCGCCGAGCCGTACCACTCCATACAACGCCTCGCCGATCGATCGCAGCGCGACGCCGCGCGGCGCGTTCGGCAGCAGTGCCCCCTACGGCGGCGGCATGAGGCGCGGGTTGGGCGGCCACCCGCTGGCGGCCGGACTGCTCGGCGGCTTCGTCGGCGCCGGTCTCGGCGGGATGCTGTTCGGACACGGCTTCTTCGGCGGCGGCGGTCTGGGCTTCGGCGGCCTGCTCGGCATGCTGCTGCAGATCGCGCTGATCGTGTTCGCCGTGCGCTGGCTGATGCGCCGCTTCTCCGGAGCCAGCGCGCGCGGCGTCGCCGCGGCGCCGGTGGGACCAGGCGGCATGATCGGCGGCGCTTCCCCGAACGCGCGCACCGCGGCGCCCGGCAATTGGGCCTCCAACAGCCCACCGCTGGCGATCACGCAGCCGGACTACCAGCAGTTCGAGCGGACTCTCCGCGACGTGCAGGCGGCATGGACGCGGGCCGATCTCGGTGCCCTGCAGCGCCTGGTGACGCCGGAGATGGTCAGCTACTTCGGCGAGCAGCTGCAGGACCAGTCCCGCCGCGGGGTTCATAACGCGGTCTCCGACGTCCGCCTGGAGCGTGGCGACCTTTCCGAGGCCTGGAGCGAGGGTGGCCGCGACTTCGCCACCGTGGCGATGCGCTACTCGATGATCGACGTGACCACCGACGGCAGCGGGCGCGTCGTCGATGGCAGCCCCAGCGAACGCGTCAGCGCGGCTGAGCTATGGACCTTCGTTCGCGTCGCGCGCGGAAGCTGGATCCTGTCGGCGATCCAGCAGACGCGCTGATCAGGCTCGACCGCTCGACCCGCCCGTCAGGATGACGTGGCGGGCGCCGTCGAGCACTTGATGAACTTGCCCTTGGCGTCGCGGCACTTCTTGGCGGCGGCGACGGCCGGAGGGCAGGTGACGAACTTGCCCTTGTCGTTCCGGCACGGAGCCGCGGAAGCTGCGGAGGTGGTGGCGAACCCGATGGCGATGATGGCGAGCGACAGGCGACGCATGGTTTCCCTCCGAATTCCCGATTTGCCAACGTAACAGGCTGCCCCGGTCCGGCAAGCGGACGCGCCGTTAATTAAGCGTTTAAGCGCCCCTCGACTGAGGGATCTGACACTGCTCTGTCCGCGAGCCCCGGCTACATCCGGTGACGGCAGCGAGGGAGAGATGCAGGCGTTGTTGGACACGCTGTCGGCCGCCCCGTCGCCCGCCCTCAAATAGGTGGCGAGTGTAGCGGATCCGAAGCCACCCGATCCCGAGCCATCCTCATCCGCGTGCGCTTCCGCCAGACGGATTCTGGCTGCCCTGGAGCCGGTGCTAATGGTCCAGCGCGTGGCTACGTACTCCTGGCCACGCGTATCCGTCCCGGGCTTGATCCTGTCGCTGGCCTACCCTTCCCGCCCCCTCCGCTATGGACGAAGACGATCCGTTATCGTAATGTACGGTAGCTTGCCGCCCTGATCTGGATCGAGGCACCCGGCGTCGGCGACACCGCCATGACCGCGGTAGGGTGGACCATGAGCAACCGCATGACCGGTAACCAGGAGGACGATGTCGGACAAGTATGGGATGCCTACGCCCACGGTATCGAGCCGGCCGGCACGGACATGGCGCATGCGGACGCGATCGCGGAATCTGTTTTCAAGGGCGAGGACGGCGACAACAGGTTGGAGAGCGTTCCGGGCGTCGTCCACAGTCACGGGAAGGCGGTGAGGAGAATTCCTGATGCGTCATTCAAATTCTATCGACGCTTGCGGGAAGGGTCTGTCGGATAGTCTCATCTTGAGAGTCCTGCTGTCGATCTGGTTCCTCGGCACTCCCATAGGCGCAGAGGCTGACCAGAACGGGATGCCGCTAAACCTCAACACGCTGGCTCCAACCACACCTGCAATCGATCAGGCGGTCAGCCGGATCCAGAGTCTTGGATGCGTTACTCCCACCTGTGTTGCCGTCGTCAGGCTTCACCACATCTTCGACATCCTATCGGACGGAATGATGACGACCATGGGCGCCGCGCGCTACTTCAACTCCAACGAGCCCGTCATCGAAGAGCGGCATCTGCACGCCGTGTTGCTGGACCATCCGAACCGTTTCGCACCGATGTGCGCATTGTTGACCGGCCTCGCCTCGGGTTACGGAAGACCCGGAGCACGCAAGGAAGACGATTTCGAGCCGTATGTCGGGGTGACGGCACTCGATCTTGCCTTGCGGATGGACGGAAGTGGGCCACCACACTGTCTGCCGATGGTTCTGGCAGCAATGCCACAGACCGTGAAAGCAGATACCGCCATCGGCGATGAAAAAAGCGAGTGCGAAAACGACCCAGTGGATCGCAACCTCTGCGGTCGGATTGCCAGACAGGGCAAAAGGCTAAGCATTCATCTTCGCGTAAATCGGCAATAGATTTAATGAAGCCCGCTCCCATTCTCCTGGTCTGCGCGATGTCGATCATCGGGATGCACAGGGCGGTCGCGCGCACTCCTGATACGCACCTACAATGTAGTGGGGTCGATTTCAAACTTCAGACCGAACGCTTCGGGGACAGCGTCCTCGTGCAGCATCTCACGGCTGACTTGGAGAGCGAAGATTTTCTGGTCGTCACGTCGCCTGTCCTACTGGTCCATCAAACCATTCTGGGCGGCCCGAAGATGGCCTTAAACGGATCGATAACGCAATGGGCGTGCCGTCGGACCCGGGCGGCGACTTTTCTTGAAGTACTATACAAGTGCAACGACTATATGAGCGACAAGGGCATCGGCCGGTACTGCGCGCGGTCGGGAGAGTGGCTGAGCTTCATCGATCTGAAAGGCCGCTCGATGGACGCCGGATATCGACCGGACGATCCGCGTTATCGTTCTCTCGAACAGAAGATCGGTCTCCAGGATGCCGTTGCCGAGGAACCGAGGATAGAGCCGTTGATCCCCGTCAGATGACCTCGGGGCGCGGGGCATGCATCATTGTCGGCCGATCCGCAGCAGCTGGGTCTGTAGTCGCGGCGCTGCTCGCGCGTGATGCTGTCTCGGGTGGGCCGTCCAGCGAAGAACCTCTACCGTGCCTGACAGCCTGTAAGAGTGCTGCCGGCAGGCGGGGCGGCGGGGACCTCGGACGCGGCCAATCCCTTCACCGGCGGAGGGCGCCACGCGCCCACACCAGGAACATGACGACGGCGACCAGGGCCAGACTGAACCAGGTGATCGCATATTGCAGATGATCGTTCGCCGGCCGCGGCAGGCTCTGCGCCGGGTCCGGAACCCCGGTAGGCCCGAGCGCCACCAGGATGTAGGGCGCCACGGCCGGCAAGCCGATCCCGGCGGCGATGCGGACGGGATCGAGCGTATAGAAGCGGCGGCCGCGCACGTCGTCCTTGGCGCTGAGCCAGCTCTGATGTTCGGCCGGCCGGATGTAGCCGGTGACGCCGACCTCGCCCTTGACCGGCACCGGCGGATATTTCATCCAGCCCAGATCGACCAGGATCGGCGGTCGACCCGCACGCAGCAGCGGCTCCACCAGGTAGGTGCCCATGACGGCGTTGCCCTGGGCGTCGTCATGCACGTCGTCTGCGTAGGATACCGCCCGCCCCGCGTCGAGCCGGCCATGAACCACGATCTTCTGGAATGAGGTCGGGACGTCCGGAAGCGGGATCGGCGGCGCCCTTTCGGCGCCATCTATCTGCGCCACGATCCGGGTCTTCCAGGCAAGGCGATGCAGCTGCCACACCCCTAGCCCGGAGGCCAGGCACACCAGCAACAGGGTCGTCAAGAATGGGAAGAAAAGCCGGCGCACGCTGGCCGAGCGCTACTCGTGCACCGCCGGACCCGCACCCCACCAGTAGATGCAGACAAACAGGAACAGCCAGACCACGTCGACGAAGTGCCAGTACCAGGCCGCGGCCTCGAAGCCGAAATGCTGGGCGACGTTGAACTGCCCGGCCCGCGAGCGGAAGTAGCAGACGATCAGGAAGCAGGTGCCGATGATCACGTGGGCGCCGTGGAAGCCGGTGGCGATGAAGAAGATCGCCGGGTAGATGCCGCCGCCGCTGAACCGGAACGGCGCCTCGGAATACTCCAGCGCCTGGCAGCAGGTGAACAGTAGCCCGAGGATGATGGTCAGGCCGAGACCCATGATCAGCGACTTGCGGTCGGCCTCGATCAGGGCGTGATGCGCCCAGGTGATGGTGAAGCCGGACAGCAGCAGGATCATGGTGTTCATGATCGGCAGGCTGAACGGGTTGAAGGTATGCACGCCGAGCGGAGGCCAGAGCGGCGCGTTGGCGCCGGACACGTTCTCCGGGAAGATCGCGAAGTTGAAGAACGTCCAGAAGAAGGCGACGAAGAGCATCACCTCGGACCCGATGAACAGGGTCATGCCGTATCGGAGTCCGAGTCGGGTCACCGGGGTCAGCACCTTGCCGGTCACGCTCTCGGCGATCACCGTGCGCCACCAGAACACCATCACCGTGCCGATGACGAGGAAGCCGAGTACCAGCAACCAATACTGCCCGAAATGCGCCGCCACCACGATGCCGGCCAGCATCATCGCACCGCCGGCGGCGCCGGCGAGCGGCCATGGGCTCGGACCCGGGACGTAGTAGGGGTGAGTGGAATTGAACTCGTCGGGCACATGGGCCTGCGGTGGGACTTCGGCACTCATCCTGATACCTGTCTGGTTCGCCCGATATTCTGCCCGGCCAGGGTGCGCCTGGCAGGATCCTGCCTGATGGGCATGATCAGTGTGTTACTGCCATCTTGACCATCGAGAGGCCATAGAAAACCAGGCACAGCGCGATCAGCGCCAGCAACAGCGCGATGTTGCGCCCACGCCGGCGCCGCTTGAACTCGCGCGCCTCGTCGGGTCGCATCGGAGGCGGGAAATCATCGACCAAGTGCCCGACCTCAGACCAGGCGATCGATGATCACCGCGGTGAACAGCACCGCGAGATAGAGCAGTGAGAAGCGGAAGGTCTGCCGCGCCGGCTTGTCCCGGGTCAGGCTGATCCCGGTGGCATCCTGGCTGTCGCGCAGCACGCGCCAGGCGCAGACCAGGAAGACGACGTCGAGCAGAACCGTCGTAACCGCGTAGATCGGACCGGTCAGGTGCAGGAACACCGGGAGCAGCGACACTACCGTCAGCATCACGGTGTACAGCATGACCTGCCGGCGGGTGTAGACTGCGCCGTGGGTCACCGGCAGCATCGGCACGCCGGCGCGCGCGTAGTCCTTGCAGGCATACAGCGAGAGCGCCCAGAAGTGCGGCGGCGTCCAGAAGAAGATGATCGCGAACAGCAGCAGCGGCAGCGTGCCGACCGACCCAGTCACCGCCGCCCACCCGATCAGCGGCGGGAATGCCCCCGCGGCGCCGCCAATGACGATGTTCTGCGGCGTCAGCCGCTTCAGCCACATGGTGTAGATCAGCACGTAGAAGGCGATCGAGACCACCAGCAGCGCGGCCGCCACGATGTTGGTTGCCAGCCACATCAGCAGCACAGAGGCGATCGACAGGGACAGGCCGAAGCCGAGTGCTGCGTTCGGGGCGATGCGTCCCGCGGCCACCGGGCGCGAGGCAGTACGGTGCATCAGGCGGTCGATGTCGCGATCGTACCACATGTTGATAGCACCAGCCGCTCCCGCCGCGACCGCGATGCAGAGCACGGCGATGAAGCCGACCAGGATGTTGATGTGGCCGGGCGCTATCACCAGTCCGGCGGCGCCGGTGAACACCACCAGTGAAATCACCCGCGGCTTCAGCAACGCGAACCAGTCCTTCGCGTCGGTTCCGAGGTCAATCGTCGCCGCGGCTTCCACCGGCGTGGTCAAAACTGTCATGACTTCACGCTACCCGTCCCATGCCGCTCCTCATCGCACCTGCCTAATGCAGCCGGGGCATTTCCTCGAAGGTGTGGTGCGGCGCGGGCGACGGCACCGTCCACTCGAGGGTGGTTGCCCCGCCGCCCCAGTAGTTCGGGCCCAGCGTCGCCTTGCGGCTGAACGTGATGACCACCACCAGCAGGAAGATCAGGGTCGAGGCGCCGGAGATGAAGGCGCCGATCGAGGACACGTAATTCCAGCCCGCGAAGGCGTCCGGATAGTCCGGGTAGCGGCGCGGCATGCCGGCGGCGCCGAGGAAGTGCTGCGGGAAGAAGGTCAGGTTGACGCCGATGAAGGTCGTCCAGAAATGCAGCTTGCCGAGCGCCTCGGGATACTGCTTCCCGGTCATCTTGCCGATCCAGTAGTAGAAGCCGGCGAAGATCGCGAACACGGCGCCAAGCGACAGCACATAGTGGAAGTGGGCGACCACGTAGTAGGTGTTGTGCAGGTACTGGTCGAGCGACGCGTTCGCCAGCACCACGCCGGTCACGCCGCCGACGGTGAACAGGAAGATGAAGCCGACCGCGAACAGCATCGGCGTCTTGAACTCGATCGAGCCGCCCCACATCGTCGCGATCCAGGAGAACACCTTGATGCCCGTAGGCACCGCGATCACCAGGGTCGCCGCCATGAAGTAGGCGCGCGCATCGACCGAGATGCCGGAGACGAACATGTGGTGCGCCCAGACCACGAAGCCGACCACGCCGATCGCGATCATCGCGTAGACCATGCCGAGGTAGCCGAAGATCGGCTTCTTGGAGAAGGCCGACACCACGTGGCTGATGATGCCGAAGCCCGGCAGGATCATGATGTAGACCTCGGGGTGGCCGAAGAACCAGAACAGATGCTGGAACAGCACCGGGTCGCCGCCGCCCTGCGGATCGAAGAAGGCGGTGCCGAAGTTGCGGTCGCAGATCAGCATGGTGATCGCGCCCGCCAGCACCGGAATCGCCAGCACCAGCAGGAAGGCGGTGACGAGCTGCGACCACACGAACAGCGGCATCTTGTGCAGCGTCATACCCGGGGCGCGCATGTTGAAGATGGTGGTGATGAAGTTGATCGCGCCGAGCAGCGACGAGATGCCGGACAGATGCAGCGAGAACAGGGTGAAGTCCATCGCCGGGCCGGACTGGTAGGTGCTGTTGGACAGCGGCGGATACAGCGTCCAGCCGGAGCCGGAGCCGGTGCCCCATAGCAGGCCCATCATCGTCATGAAGAAACCGGCGATGGCCATCCACAGCGACATGTTGTTCAGGCGCGGGAACGCCATGTCGGGCGCGCCGATCATCAGCGGGATGAACCAGTTGCCGAAGCCCCCGATCAGGGCCGGCATCACCATGAAGAAGATCATGATCAGGCCGTGCTGGGTGACGATGGCGTTCCACATCTGGCCGTTGGCGACGATGTGCGAGCCCGGATGCAGCAACTGCGCACGCATGATCATCGACAGCGCGCCGCCCACGATCCCGGCGACGACCGCCAGGATCAGGTACATCGTCCCGATGTCCTTGTGGTTGGTCGAGCAGAACCAGCGCACGAAGAAGCCCGGTAGGTGGCTGTGCGCTTCATGACCGTGTTCGTGCGCATGACCCTGTTCGAACGCCTGCGCGTGCGTACCCGCCGACGCCTTGTTAATGGGCTGCTGACCGTCATGCGTGGTTGCCGACATCCCTACCGTCTCCTGCGCGAGGCAGGCAGCCACACCAAGCCGCCTCTGCTTCGCTCCGTCATGCTGCTATGCGACACGATATAGTACCAGCGGGCGCGTATGCCCGCGCTATCTTGCGGCTGCCAACTCTACCCGGTCCGGATGGGAAGGTTTCAGCGCGCTGAACTTGTTCTTGGCGGTCTTCAGCCAGGCCGCGTAGTCGGCCTCGCTGACCGCGTGCACCTCGATCGACATCGAGCTGTGGTTGATGCCGCAGATCTGGTTGCACTCGCCGTAATAGTCACCGGGCTTGTCGACCTTGAACCAGGTCTCGATCAGCCGGCCCGGGATCGCGTAGCGCTGCACCCCGAGCGACGGCAGGAAGAAGCTATGCAGCACGTCGCCGCTGGCGATCAGCACGCGCACGTTCTTGCCAACCGGCACCACCATCGGGTTGTCGACGGCGAGCTGGCGTAGGCTCCTCTGCTCGGGCTTGAGCTGCTTCTCCGGGATCATGTAGCTCTGGAAGTCCAGCCCGCCCTGCTCGGGGTAGGTGTATTCCCAGTACCACTGGTGGCCGGTCACCTTGACCGTCATGTCCGGCTTGGTGGCTCGGTCCTGGAAATAAACCAGCCGGAACGACGGCACCGCGATCACGATCAGGATCAGGACCGGGACCGTGGTCCACAGGATCTCGATGACGGTGTTGTGGCTGGTGCGGGTCGGGATCGGATGGGCGCGGTGGTTGAACTTCACGAACACGTAGAGCATCAGGCCGGCGATGAACACGACGATGCCGATGATGATGTAGAGCACGAAGGTATTGAGCGCCACGACCTCGGACTGCACCGGGCTGTGCCCTGCCTGCAGGCCCATCTGCCAGGGATGCGGCACCTGGGCCGCCGCCGGCACTCCGGCGAAAGCCGACAGCAGCGACGCGACCCAAACAGGCCAGTTCCGGCCGCAACCGCCCGCCGCGCTCAAGCCTCGCATACCGATGCCACCCTGTCCCTGTCCGTCAGATCACGTGCTGAAGTATGTGCCACATTCCGCCAGATCAAGCACGCCAACCGGTCAACAGGTCGTCTGGCTCCCCATTGCTCAGGCTCACCAGGGTGAACAGGCCCGCGGGGGGCACCGCCTCGATACGCGCACGCGTCCGGTCGGCCGGCGGAAGCAGCGATTCGATGGCGAAATCCGGGTGCCAGCCGAGCGAATGCGAGGCCCTGGCCATGGCGCGCTCGACCACCAGCCGCACGCCGCCGGTGGCGAGGAAGTGATTGACGAACAGGATATGGCCGCCCGGACGCACCACCCGGCACAGTTCCGCGTAGAGCCGGCGCGGATTGGGCACCACGGAGGCGACGAACATCGCCACCGCGACGTCGAAGCTGTCGTCGGCGAACTCGGTCTCCTCGGCGTCCATTTCCAGCAGCGCCTCGACATTGCCCAGGGCCCGCGATGCCACCCGTTGCCGGGCGCGCGCCAGCATGTCGTCGGAGAGGTCGATCCCGATGACGCGTTTGCCGGCGTCGTAGTGCGGCAGGGCGAGGCCGGTGCCGACGCCGACTTCCAGCACGCGTTCACCGGGGAGGGCATTCACGGCGGCCACCGCGCGCCGCCGCCCGAAAGCGGAGATGCCGCCGAACACGCCGTCATAGACGGCAGCCCATCGGCGATAGGCCGCCTTGACCGCTTCGGCATCGAGTGCCGACCGGGGGACGGGACCATCGGGGCCACGTGACGGCTGTTCTTCTAGGGCGTGGCTCATCGGACCCTCTCTCTGCCCTGACCGCGCGTAGGCATCAAGAGGCAGCGAGATAACATTGCGGCGGCGATCGGGTTTGCCCCGCTGACCCGCGAGCGGCTATATTCATCAAGGCGAGATCCAGCCGGAAGGATGCGGTCGCATGTCGACGCTCGATATCTGCCTGATGTTGCTTACTTTCATGTTCTGGGGCGGCAACGTCGTGTTCTATTTCCGACGTCCGATCTTCCGCTGGCTGGACAACCGCATCCCGTATGAACCCTTGACCGGCCGTCTGCGCGCGGCGATCAGGCCAAGCCGGAAACAGCCCTAGCCGGCGGCACGCCGGCGCTCCGGCGGCTCTCGATTCGGTCCCATATCAGCCCCGCGCTGTTGATGCCGTCGAAGCGGTCGATCTGCTGCAGGCCGGTCGGCGAGGTCACGTTGATCTCGGTCAGCCAGTCGCCGATCACGTCGATGCCGGTGAATATCAACCCGTTGTCGCGCAGATACGGCCCGATCCGGCGGCAGATCTCGCGGTCGCGCGCGGTCAGGGCCACCTTCGCCGCGACGCCGCCGACATGCATGTTCGACCGCACCTCGCCCTGCTCCGGCACCCGGTTGAGCGCGCCCACCGGTTCGCCGTCGACCAGGATGATGCGCTTGTCGCCGGCGCGCACGGCGGGTTCGTAGCGCTGGATCATCAGCGGCTCGCGCGACTGCGCGAAGAACATCTCCAGCAGCGAGGCGAGGTTCTCGTCGCCCTCGCGCAGCCGGAACACCCCGGCGCCGCCGTTGCCGAACAGCGGCTTGACGATGATGTCCCTGTGCTCGGCGCGGAAGGCGCGGATCGCCTGGGTGTCCCAGCTCACCAGCGTCGGCGGCATCAGGTCGGGGAAGTGCGTGACCAGCAGCTTCTCCGGCGCGTCGCGGACCGCGCGCGGGTCGTTCACCACCAGCGTGTGCGGATGCACGTGCTCCAGCAGGTGGGTGGCGGTGATGTAGGCCATGTCGAAGGGCGGGTCCTGCCGCATCAGCACCACATCCATCGTCGACAGGTCGAGTACCGCCTCCTTGCCGAAGCGGGCGTGCGCGCCGCGCGTGCGCTCGACCTGCACCGGACGCGCCCGTGCCGTCAGCCGGTGCAGCCGCGGCGAGGCCGTATCCCCCCTGCCCTCGCGCAGGCTGAGCTGGCGCACCCCGTACACCCACATCGAATGCCCGCGCATCTGGGCCTCCAGCATCAGCGCGAAGGTTGAGTCCGCATCGATATCGACGGTCTCCACCGGGTCCATCTGGATGGCGACCTTGAGGGCGTGAACCTTGCGGGCGTCAGGCGGCATGCGGGGCTCCTTCACGCCGGGGGGGAAAGTGGGGTTGGATAGCGGATCGCGGTGATCTCGACGAGCACCGTCCCGCGCGGCGTCTCCATGCGCACCTCGTCGCCGACGCGCCGTTGCATCAGCGCGCGTGCCACCGGCGAGGCCAGGCTGACCTCGCCCTTGGCCAGGTCCGCCTCGTCGACGCCGACGACGGTGACCACCCGCTCCTCGTCCGCCTCGTTGACGAAGCTCACTGTGGCCCCGAAGAACACCTGGTCGCGTCGCGTCTGCGCCGCCGGATCGACGACCTGCGCGCGGTCGATGCGCTTGCCGAGAAAGCGCGCCCGCCGGTCGATCTCGCGCAGCCGCTTCTTGCCGTAGAGGTAGTCGCCATTCTCGGAGCGGTCGCCGTTGCCCGCCGCCCAGGAGACGATCTCCACGATCCTCGGCCGCTCCTCCCGCATCAGCTGGTTCAGCTCGACGCGCATCCGCGCGAGGCCCGACGGCGTCACGTAGCGCTGCACGCCGCCGGGCAGTGCCGCGACACCAGCCGCCTCGTCGTCGTCCTCCGCGTCCCGGTCCGCGCCGGGTCCGACGCTCACAGCTCAAACAGGGACAGCATGACCGAGGCCTCCAGCATCTCGCCGGGCTGCAGCACGCGCAGCCCGTTATCGGCGACGTCCATGCGGTTCATCGCGTCGGTCATGTTGCTCGCCGGCTCGACCGCGAGGTAGCCGCGCCCGGGCGGCGTATACACCACCAGGTGGCCGAACAGGTCCGACGCGCCGATGCGCAGGCCGAGCCCGCGCGACGGCCAGCGCAGCTCGGCCTCCCGGGTCCAGCCCGAGTAGCAGTTGTCCAGCGCCGCACCGGCTACCGGCCGCGGCGGATCGAAGCTCCACTCGCCCTCGACCGCGAGCCTCGCCTCCGGCAGCACATCCGCGCCCGCCCGCCATACCCCGTCGGCAACGAAGCCGAGCTCGGTCTCGTCGGTGCGCGGAAAGAACGGATGGAAGCCGAAGCCGACCGGCTGCGCCCGCGCATCGGTGTTCTCGAAGCGGATCATCACCAGCAGCATGTCCTCGCTGAGGCCGTAGGTGATGGCGACCCGGTAGTGGAACGGCCACTGCTCCGGGGGTCCGCGATGATCGAGCGTCAGCACCGCGTGCGACCTCGACGCCTCCGCGACCTGCCACTCCCGCTCCCAGGCATTGCCGTGGATGGTGTGCGGCTCGCCGCCGAAGTCGGGTGCGAGCTGGAAATCCTCGCCGCCGAACGAGAACCGGCCATAGCCGACCCGGTTCGAGAACGGGATCAGCGGATAGGCCGCGACCGGCCGCTCGTGCTGGGCGATCAGGTTCGGGTCCGAGACCGGATGCAGCACGTCGACGCCGGCCCTGGTCCAGCTCGCGACCGCCCCGCCGAGCTCCGGCAACAGGCGCAGCGTCGCGTGCCCGTTCACGAGTTCCAGCATGGTCCCACTCCTCAGCCGCGTCGCCGGCCGCGCTTCTTCGCCGGATCGTAGCCGCCGCCACCCGGGCCCAGCGGCTCCGGCGCGCGCTCCTTGCGACCCATGCGGGGGGTCGCCACCGGCGGCGGCTCCAGGCCGAGGTCGAGCGCCTCCAGCCGCTTGATCTCGTCGCGCAACTTGGCCGCGGTCTCGAACTCCAGGTCGGCGGCGGCGGCGCGCATGCGCTTCTCCAGCTCGGCGATCGAGGAGCGCAGGTCGCGCCCGACGAACTCCAGCGCGCCGGCATCCTTCACGGGTGCCACGGTGACGTAGTCCTGCTCGAACACCGAGCTCATCGCCTCGCGTATGTGCGTGCGCACCGACTGCGGCGTGATGCCGTTGGCGACGTTCCAGGCGTTCTGCTTGTCGCGCCGGCGCGCGGTCTCCTCGATGGCGAACCGCAGGCTGTCGGTCATCACGTCGGCGTAAAGCAACACGCGGCCGTCGATGTTGCGCGCCGCCCGGCCGATGGTCTGCACCAGCGAGGTGCGGCTGCGCAGGAAGCCCTCCTTGTCGGCGTCCAGGATCGCGACCAGGGCGCATTCCGGGATGTCGAGCCCCTCGCGCAGCAGGTTGATGCCGATCAGCACGTCGAACACCCCAAGCCGGAGGTCGCGGATGATCTCGATCCGCTCCAGCGTGTCCACGTCGGAGTGCAGGTAGCGCACCTTGATCCCGGCCTCGGTCATGTAGTCGGTGAGGTCCTCGGCCATGCGCTTGGTCAATGTCGTGACCAGGATGCGGCTGCCCTGCCCGATCACGATGCGGCACTCGGCCAGCAGGTCGTCGACCTGGTGCTCTACGGGCCGGATCTCGGTCACCGGGTCGATCAGCCCAGTCGGGCGGATCACCTGCTCGGCGAAGGCGCCGGCGGTGCGCTCCATCTCCCATCGCCCCGGCGTCGCGCTGACGAACACCGTCTGCGGCCGGAACTGCTCCCACTCGTCGAAGCGCAGCGGCCGGTTGTCCAGGCAGGAGGGCAGCCGGAAGCCGAACTCGGAGAGGATGCTCTTGCGCGCGTGGTCGCCCCGCTCCATGCCGCCGATCTGCGGCACGGTGACGTGGCTCTCGTCGACGATGAGCAAGGCGTCCTCGGGCAGGTACTCGAACAGGGTCGGCGGCGGCTCGCCCGGCAGCCGGCCGGACAGGTAGCGCGAGTAGTTCTCGATGCCTTTGCAGGCCCCGGTGGTCTCGATCATCTCCAGGTCGAAGGTGCAGCGCTGCTGGATCCGCTCCGCCTCCAGCAGCTTGCCCATGGCGGTGAACTCGTCGATGCGCGCGCGCAGCTCCTGCTTGATCAGGATGGTGGCCTGGGCCAGCGTCGGCCGTGGCGTCACGTAGTGGCTGTTGGCGTAGATGTTGGCCTCTTCGAGCTCGCCGGTCTTCTCGCCGGTGAGCGGGTCGAACTCGGTCAGGCTCTCGATCTCGTCGCCGAACAGGGTGATGCGCCAGGCGCGGTCCTCGTTCTGCACCGGGAAGACGTCGATGGTCTCGCCGCGCACCCGGAAGGTGCCGCGCTGGAAGGCGGCGTCATTGCGTCGGTACTGCTGCTCTACCAGGGCGCGTATCATGGTGTCGCGGTCGATCGAGCCACCGCACTCCAGCCGCACCACCATGCGCGAGTAGGTCTCGACCGAGCCGATGCCGTAGATGCACGACACCGAGGCCACGATGATGACGTCGTTGCGCTCCAGCAGGGCCTGGGTCGCCGCGTGGCGCATGCGGTCGATCTGCTCGTTGATCTGGCTGTCCTTCTCGATGAAGGTGTCCGAGCGCGGCACGTAGGCTTCCGGCTGGTAGTAGTCGTAGTAGCTGACGAAATACTCGACCGCGTTGTCCGGGAAGAACTGCTTCATCTCGCCGTAGAGCTGGGCCGCCAGGGTCTTGTTCGGCGCCAGCACCAGGGTCGGCTTCTGCACCGCCTCGATCACCTTTGCCATGGTGAAGGTCTTGCCCGACCCGGTGACCCCGAGCAGCACCTGGTCACGCTCGCCGGCCTCCAGCCCGGCCACCAGCTCGCGTATCGCCGCCGGCTGGTCCCCCGCTGGCTCGTAGGGCGATACCACCTTGAAGACGCGCGTCTTGGCCTTCGCCGCCTGCTTGTCGGGCACGAAGATTTCGGACGCCGGCCGCATCTCCTGCGACGACGGCTTGCGGGCAGGCTTCTTGGTCAGGGTGGTGCTGGACATGAGGTCAAAATCGGCCCACGCGGCGGCGGATGCAAGGGTTGGGTCATGGCTGATGGGGGTCGGGGGCATCTTGCCGAAGGGGGCGATGAGAAGCCGCCAAGTCCCGCTCCGAGCGGCCGGTCAGATCACCTCGATCAACGTCTCACCGCGCGCCAGCCCGACACGACGTCCGGCAATATAGTCTCGAACCATGCGAGCAGGTCCCGCCGCCTCGTGTTCGGCAGCCTGATCCAGACCACCGCCGGCCCCTCGCCGATCAGCACCTTGCGCTGTGCGAAATCCTCATCCTTCGTAATGCTCACTGCCGCGTGATTAAGCGCATAGTCCCAGATCACGGCGTCGGACGCCGCCTGCATCTGCCGGTCGGCGACATGCTCGGCCTGATGTCCCTTGACGCTGAGCCACCTGGCGAGTGCAGGCGGCAACTATGCGTCGACGAGGAACCGCATCAGGCAACACGCAGTACCGGATGGTCGCTCTGCCGCGCGGCGTATTCGAGCGACGCGGTTATGTCTCCGGCTTCGAGGAGCGGATAATCCTCGAGGATCTCGTCACGGCTGGCGCTGGCGGCCAGCAGGTCGAGCACATCCTTGACGCGGATGCGCAAGCCGCGCAGGCAGGGCCTGCCGCCGCACTGGCCCGGGTCAACCGTTATGCGATGTGTCTCGCTCATTGCGGTCTCCTCAGTCGAGCATCGTCGTGATCTCGATCAGCATATCATGCCCGAGTAGGTCCCGACCGAACCGTTGAGTTCAGTTTGATCGTTCCGCTTCGACCTTTTGCCGACCTTTGCCGCCGCTGGGCCTAGTCAGATCTTGGCCGGGAGCGAACCGGCCGTTCTGGAACAATGAGCGGCCGAAAAGCGGACTGTTCGCTTGTGGGAGCAGACCACCGAGAGAAAGGATAAACGCCCGATAGGAGAGACAGGGCACTTTCGATCCTTAATCATCTACTGCCTATGAAGTAACAATATTAGATTACTCATAGGATGCTACCTGCGAGTAATCACTCCCGGAGAGACCCTAGCTATCTTGTTGTAATCGAGTTCGAAAAAACGCTTTTGCAGTCGGCAACCAGAGAGTCCAGTTCGCTTGGGTATATTTTCTCGGGAAATCCGTTGATTCTGCCGAAGCTCGGCAAGGGATTTATGGATCGAGGCGGGTTGCTCAACCAATCCATCTCCAGCGAGACGAGGACTAATGCTCTAATCGCATTCTCCACGTCTTGATTGAACTTCACCTTTTGATGCCTAATCTTACTGTGTCATAAAATACTTGTACGATTCGGGGGCCTTCGCGTACGGATGGAGATTCTCATTCGTGGAGGCGGATTGTGGGTCTCGAATCGAGCACAAGAGGCAGCGAATCACGTTTCGCCATC